>Ga0316209_1000103_pt1 | contig 172892 bp, 133 predicted proteins | sample 6monopyrite_MG_FD_204945 | JGI IMG/M metagenome (GOLD analysis project Ga0316209, IMG submission 204945) | Microbial mat bacterial communities from mineral coupon in-situ incubated in ocean water Damariscotta River, Maine, United States -... | ecosystem: Environmental > Aquatic > Marine >... | reverse complement strand
CCCGTTCGAGTACATCGCGGACGTGCTGATCAAAGTCGCGACCTATCCCGCTAGCAAGGTCGCCGATCTCGTACCCGCGCGGTGGGCGGAGCTGCGGAAAATGGCGGACCAGAGCTAAGTACGGCTTGCGATGCTCGCCGAGACGGTCAAGGCCTTCCCTGGGCTTGGCGTCGGACGCTTACCCTCAATCGAATGTAATCCTGACCGGGTGGTGCGGCGTTTCCAAGAGAATCTCAAATTGTCCAGTCTTTGGATCGACCTTGTGCTTTTGGTGGATGTGGAAGTTTGGTCGATTCGGGACTGGAGGGGAATCTGGGTCTAAGAGGTCAGCGACGATAGCTATGTCCTCGAACGCAACGCTATTGTTTTTACCCCACTCTTCGTCGATTTTGACGGCTCCAAATATTCGAAACGGACGGCTTCTTGGGAGTACGCGTTCTTGCACAGTGGTTACCCGAGATCCGCTCAATCTGACCTCCAGCGGGGCTACCCAAAACGCTGCTTGAGCTTTCCCTAGGGGTTCCCGCATGTAGTCTGCACCAACGTGGATGTTGATCGTTATGTCTGGGATTTGCTCCAATCGATAGAAGCCATCTGAATTGGTCGAAGCCTGCGCGACAACACTACTCATTCCGTACTCCTGGTATCCCTCCCCAGGGCTACCCGAAGGGTATGCGATGACAGGCAAGTCCTTAAATGGAACCCCTAATTCGTCAACAACTCGACCGACGACTGTGTTTTTTCCCGCACCAAGTTGAATCACACCAAGGTCATAGGTACCACTCGCAGCTATCTCTATTGCGCGCGGAATTGGCGCGGGTTGCGTGTGGTAGAACTCAAGCGTATCCTCTGATGGCCAGGCATGGAGGAGATATTTACCGGGATATACGCCTCCCATTTCGAACCGTCCGGTACTATCCGTTCGAGTGGTGGCATTGAGCGAGGATGGTTGGCCGCTGCTGGCAGCGCCTTGCAGCCGCACGTAGAAGTTAGCAACTGGTTCTCCATCTGGTCCAACGACAATGCCCCAAGTTGTGGACTTAGCAAATACCAACAGTTCGATTTCAAAGGTTTTGCCATTGTCGGGCATCTCTATCACCTTTGCTTGGTAATCGTTGCCCTGTCCAGGAGACGGCACATTCTGCCTCCAGGGTCCGAGGTATCCGTCTGGTACTTTATCCGAGTTAAGACGTACGGTGTACCTCGCACCCGGCAGGCCAATGAAACGGAAGCTTCCGTCAGGATTTGAATTGGTGCTCCTTGCAATTCCCTGAGCGGAGATAAGGTCCACCTGCAATCCTTCGAAAGGCCTACCTATGTCGTCACGAACGAAACCATGGATCACGCCGGCGGGCGGAGCATCCATGAGATTCTCCTTGGAACTTCCCCGAGCTTGGGTCTTGCTATCAATCGTTAGCGACTCCCTGGAGGATTCAGATCTGTGGACGATCTGCTCGAGAATAGCCCCAGCAGCTGGGGGTGCTGCTGAATGCCGAGCGACTGGCTCGGCAATCGCGTTGGATTGGTCGCCATAGTTTAAGAGAAACAACACAAGGGCCAAGGCGCACCCAATTGCAAGAATAGTAACGAATAGTCGCATTCTAAAATCCACTGGTATTCGCCGGTTTCACAAGTCCGAGTCTGGAGGTGCATCAAGCGTCTGCCCTGAAGGTGGAGGGGTGATTTTTTGAGTGGCGCCTTTGACATCAGATAGAGCTGGGTCGTTGATCGGAGCCAGGGACCGGCAGCGGGAACAGGGCAGGAGCCTCCAGGTCGACTCGCTCAACGGTGCGCCGTGCCAAAGGCAACAACGCGACGAGCAGACCGAAGGCGGCCGCGTGGTCGAGCGGGACCGCGGGATGACCGATGAGCTCGTCCGGGAACTCCTGGACCCGAGTGGCATTGTCCGCGCGCTTCATCGCTGCGGAGTTTACCAGGCTTCGTTAGCGCTTGAGCCGTTTCGATTGGGGCTTCGGCGAAGCGGGAGTGCTCTGCAGCGCTGCCAGCTTGTTGTCGGTAATCTTGCGTCCGTTGAACTCGGTACGGCCGCTGACCACCGTTGTGGAGGAGAGGTGGACGCGGCCATTGCGCTGGCTGATCGGAGGAGAACCGGGGCCTCCCTTGAGGGGGTCCAGTGCGAGGGCAGGCTGTTTTCCTCCAGAGACGAACCGGTTGTTTCCGGTAATCAGCACTTGATCGCACCCGCCGATCGAGACGAGCGGGCGATCACCACAACCGGGCGCGAACTCGAAGTCGTTGTTCCTGAGAGTGACCTTGCGGTTCTTAACCTTCTCGCCGGCGGTCCAGCAGACGAGTGCGCCCGTTCCGTAGGGAGCGCCTTTTCGCGTCAACCGAGCGAGCTGAGGATTGAAGCCCGCTCGGTAGCGGTTGTTCTCGACCAGGATATCGCCGGTGAGTCGCCCCGCGAAAGTGAAGGCCGAGCCGCCCTTGTAGTTGTCGTCCTTGAAGAGTCCGATGTCGGAGACGTCGCAATTCCGAACGGTGATCGAGCCGATTCCGACCGGGCCGTCCTTGGCGCGAGCGGTGAACTGGCAGAAGGTGCGCCCCAGTCTCGCCGCCTGGACGTTTTCGATCAGGATCGGACCTTGTGCATTCTGAATATAGAAGCCGTGCTCCTGCTGGATGTTCTCGACGCGTGCTTTGCCTCTCGTCCCGCGGAACTCGAAGTTCTTCATGCTGTGCCCCCAAAGGCCCCACTTCGATTTCTTGCCTTTGTTGAGCGCGTGGTTCCAGCTACCGAGAATGTGGCAATCGATAAACTTGAAGCCGTCGTGCGTCTGTCCTCCGTTCAATATGAAGAAGAAGATGGCGGCTCGGTTGCCCGGCTCGATCTTGAGGTTCTTGAAGGTGAAGTACCCGTTCTTGGTCTGTTGATTGACCGAGATGGTGTCCTGAATGCCCTGGCCCGGACGAATCCAGACATCGCCGACGCCGGTAATCGTGATGGGGCGGCCGGGAAGACCACCCTTCGAGCGCGAGTTTCTCGGGCTGCCGTTCTTGAACCCGAGCGTGAAGCCGGAGTACTTGCCGCTCTGGAGCGTGATCTGGCAGCCGGGAGCAGCGGCCGTGATCGCCTCGGAAACCGGGTTCTTCGAGACGCGAGGCCGGTTCGAACCGATCTTGATCGTGGTCGGGGTGCAGATGATGAACATCGCGCGCCCGTGGCCAGCCTGTGTGATCGAAGAGGCGGAGGGGGACGCTTCAGCGAATCCGGATGAGGATGTAGTCAGCGCGAACAAGCAGCAGAGGACCGCGCGGAGCGACGTTCTGAGTAGGGACATATGGCGAGAGGGGCTTACGTCGCAGCGTGGGGAAGTGCGAGGCGAGGGCGAGGGGTAGATCAAATTCAATTCTAAACCGCTCAGGATGGATGAGTGTCATTTGCTACACGGATTTGCTCGTTATCGCCCCGAGCAGCCCATGGCGAGAAAAGTCGTTCGCTCCATGTATGGGGTCCTTTCGGCCAGGTCGACATCCGAGTGCCGCGTTGAATCTCTCGCTCGCTGAGTTTGAGGCTGCGACTGCATTCCGCATAAGCAATCCGACCGAACTGCCGCCGTCCGCTCGCGCCGCGCTCTCGTCACGCACCGCCAGGCGGTCGTTCCTCGGAGGAATACGGGAGTAAGCTGAACTCCTTGAGAATCTCTCGGAGTAGCGAGGTCGCGAAAGCGCCCTCGGGCAAACAGAACCGCAGCTCCAGAGAGCTTGCGTCGAGAGTACGCACATCGACCTCTGTCGGCCGCACGCGCAGCGCACGACGTCCACCTGTGATGCCTGCGAAGCGTCGCCGGTCCAACGCCTCGAGCGCGACACCAGACTCTTCAAGGACCTCTCGCTCCTGATTGCCAGCTCGCCCCGCGGCGAGTCGCGTGGCCGGACCGAACAGCGGTCCCGCGGCAGAGACCTCGAAGCGAAGAGCGCGCGCGCGCTCCGCCGCGAGGTCGCGCACCTCGAAGGCGCGTCGTCCGCCGTGGTTCCAGGCGAACTCACCTTCAAAGAGCTTGTCGATGTCCGGCATTCGCGCAGCGAGCACGCGATTGAAGAGCTCCGACTGCCAGGCGGAGATATAGAAGGCCTTCTCGCGTTTCGACAGGGCACGGATCGCGCGACTCGCTCGTCCGCGGTGCTTGTCCATCGCTCCGCACAGCTTGGCCGAGAGCTCGAAGCCGCGCGGCCAGGCCCTCGCGGCCTCCGCGTAGCGCTCGGAATCAAACAGCTCGCGAGCCTCCTTCACCGCACCGAAGTCGAGCGGTCCCGGTCGACCCGAAATCAGCTCGATCGCTTCTCGGTGGTCCGCTTGAAGGATGGCGCTCCCGATTCGAGCGCTGTCTCCGCGCGCGCCGAAGCGTTGTGGTCCGAACGAGTTGGGCAGCCCGACGCGCTCGAGGACTGTGAGAACGCTCTGGACATCTTCGATCCGGGACGCATCGCACTCACGCAGCACGATCGTGAAGCGATTGCCCGCGAGGTGCCCGCGCTTCAGCTTGTTGCGATGCCGGTTGGCGACTAGGACGCGAGCCATCGAGAGCTCGAGTGCCAGGCAGGTCTCGGGCGTGACATGCTCGATACTGAGCCACTGGCGCGTGACCGCTTGTGCGTCCTTCAGTCCCGCATAGCCGACTGCTCCCTGCGGCCGGTCGAGCTTGCGGGCGACCTCGCGGACCAGCGCGTTCGTCGTCTGGCCGCGCTTCTCGGCGAGGAAGTGGACGTGGTCGCCCGCGCCTTCCAGCTCGTAGAGCGGGAGCTCCTCCACCCGGAAGTCCTCCTCGGACCGCTTGATGACCGCAGCGACGCCCGCGATATCCGTAGTCAGGTACGGAAGCTCGATCACGGTTCTTCAGGCGGGCTCGACTTCGATCAGTGGAGCCCCGCTCTCCGCCTCCGCTCCATCGTCGATCAGGAAGCGCAAAATTTTGGCGCGCGCCGGAAGTCCATCGGTCGCGCGGTAGTGAACGTGCGTGAAGGTCTTCATGACTTCGATCAAGCCGATCACCGCTCCATCTTCGACGACATCACCGGTACTTGCGAAGGCGTCGTCGGCGGGGGAGGGGCGGTGCCAGAAGCGCCCGGCATGGGTCGAGACGACGACCAAGTCCGCGGAGCTGTCTTCGCTGGCAGCTGCGGCGCCGAAGCTGACCCCTTCGCCGATCGGCTCGAGCTCGTACAGCCGCGTACCGAAGGACACCGGCTCGACGACGCGTTCAAAGCGCTCACTCACGATACGACCCGAACAACCGGTCGGAACAATCACCGGGTGCGAGACGCCGAGGGTGGTTAGCGAGCCCGCGCGCTGTCCCGGAATGAGCAGAAGGCCCTTCGGCAGCGAGCAGGTAAACGCGCCGACCGTCGGTGCGAGTAGATAGGTCTTCTCGCCCTCGGTCTCGACCAGCATTTCGATCGGCTGATTCATGGGCTTAGCCTCGCGGGGCCGAGAGTGCAGCGATGTCGTGCATCGACCAGATGCGCGGGTTCTTGATGCGGCGGTAGCCGGTCGACTGGTAGGCCATCTCGGCCAACGCGACGAGCCAGGGGCGCAGGTCGTCGAGCGCGACGATCTCGTCGGTATCCATCTGAGCGGCCGCCTTGAAGGGATCCATGTCACCCTCGATGCGCTCTTCGGTGGCCTGCATGCCCGCCTCGATCTTCGCGCGCTCTTCCGGATCATCCGTCGCGATCTCGAACTCGTCGTCGAGCTTCGTGTTGAACGCGGCGATGGCGAGCGTGCGGCCCTCCATGACGGACTGGCGCGTGATCGTCGTCGAGAGCTGCACGACCGGCTCGTAGGGCAGGCCGGCCATGGCGTAGTAGCCCGCGCCGGAAGCCTTGCGCATCAGCACGGTGAACATCGGGACGTCGTTCGTGCTGTTGGTGTAGATCAGGTTGGAGCCGTAGCCGAGGAGACCCAGGCGCTCGGCCTCGACGCCGATGTCGAAGCCCGAGATGTCCTGGAGCCAGATGATCGGGATGCCGTCGGAGTTGCAGGCGCGACTGAACGAGCTGACCTTCGCGATGCCCTCCTTGTAGAGGATGCCAGCCGGCTTGACCTGATCGTGGTGCACCGGGTCGTCGACCAAGCCCTGACGGTTGGCGACGAAGCCGACGTAGAGACCGCCCACTCGCGCGATTCCGGTGACCATCTCGCGCCCGCGGTCGGGCAGCACTTCCCAGAAGTAGCTGTGGTCGACGAGGCGCGCGAGGATGTCCATGACGTCGTAGGTCATGCGGTGGTCGGACGGGAGCAGACCACCGATCTCGCGGCTCGGGAAGTGCGGGTCGTGCGCGTCCGCGCCGGTGCGGTAGTAGTCGGCGCCGCTGCTCGGCAGCTTTGCGATCTCCGCGCGGATCTGAATCAGAGCGGTCTGGTCGTCGGGAACTCGGACGTCGGCGCAGGCCGAAAGGTGCACGTGAACTTCCGGACCACCGATGTCGAGGCTGGAGAGGTGCTGGCTCTTCGCGCCCTTGATCAGAGCTGCGCCCGCGATGACCATGTAGGCCTGCTCGGTCATGAACACGCGGTCGGAGATGATCGGCATGTAGCCGCCACCCGCGATGCAGTCGCCGAAGACGCCGGCGACCTGCGGAACTCCGCCGGCCGAGAGCTCGCTGTTCTTCTTGAAGATGTGTCCCGCGCCGGTGCGACCGGGAAAGGACTTCGACTGCTCCGGCAGGTACAGGCCCGAGCAGTCGACCAGGTAGATGACCGGCAGGCGCAACCGCAGCGCCATCTCTTGCGCGCGCTCGATCTTCTCGGGGGACATCGGCCACCACGAGCCGGAAGCGACCGTGTTGTCGTTGGCGATGATCACGCACCAGCGGCCCTCGACCTTCGCGAAGGTCGTGACCACTCCGGCGCCGGGGCTGGCCAGCTTGCCGAAGGAGCGACCCCAGTTGACGAAGGTCCCGACCTCGAACAGCGACGAGTCCTCGTCGACGAGGAGCTCCAGGCGTTCGCGAGTCGTGAGCTTTCCCTTCTGGTGGACGCGCTCGACGTACTTCTCGCCCCAGCCTGCCTCGACGATGGCACGGCGCTCGGCCAGGACGGTCTCGCGCTCCGCGAGCTCGGCGCGGTTCTTCTCGAGGGTGGAGGAGTCGAGCGCACTGTCGCTCGGCTGACCTATCGGTGAGAGGGGGACGTGGGCCATAGCGTCACGAAGTGGAGTCGGGGGTCCACCCCGGGATGCTCGAAGTGTCGTAGTCGTTCGCCAGGAACTCGCGCGACAGGAGAACGGCCAGGTGGAGCGGGATGGTGCTCTTCACGCCCTCCAGCCGAGAGGCCTGGAGTGAGTTGATAGCGGTCTCGACCGCAAGCTCGCGCGTCTCGGCGTGGCTGATGACCTTGGCGATCAGCGAGTCGTAGTAGGGCGGGATCGTATCGCCGACGGCGAGGTGCGTGTCGATGCGGATGTGGCCGGGACCTTCGCCGCGCGCCAGCTCGAAGATCTCGAGCTTGCCGGGAGAGGGCTGGAAGTTTGCCGCCGGATCTTCGGCGTTGATCCGGCACTCGATCGCGTGGCCCTTCAGCTCGACGTCGGCTTGCGCGACACTCAGCTTCTGGTTCGCGGCGATCCTGAGCTGCTCACAGACGATGTCGATGCCGGTGACGAGCTCGCTGACCGGATGCTCGACCTGCAAGCGCGTGTTCATCTCCATGAAGTAGAGCTCGCCCTCCGCGCTCCGCAAGAACTCGATCGTTCCCGCTCCGCGATAGCCGAGCTCGATCGCCGCGGCGACCGCCTTCGCTCCGAGCTCCTCGCGCTCTTCCTGATTGAGCACCGGCGAGGGCGACTCTTCGACAAGCTTCTGGTGGTTGCGCTGCACACTGCAGTCGCGTTCGTACAGGTGGACGCCGTTTCCGAACGCGTCCACCAGGATCTGCACTTCGATGTGGCGTCCGCCCGACAAGAACTTCTCGAGGTAGAGGCGGCCCGTTCCAAAAGCGGAGAGCGCTTCGGCCATCGCGGTCGGAAAGGACTCGCGCAGCTCGGCCTCGTTGTCGCACTTGCGCATCCCGCGTCCGCCGCCGCCGGCGTCGGCCTTGAGGATGATCGGGTACTCGATCTCGTTCGCGACGCGCACCGCTTCCTCGACATCGTCGAGCGTCCCGACCGAGCCGGGAATCACCGGCAGCCCGACGCCGCGAATGGCTTCCTTGGCCGGCGACTTGAGGCCCATGCGCGAGATGACCGCGGGCGAGGGGCCCACGAAGGTCACGCCGTGTTGAATGCAGAGTGCGGCGAAACGCGGGTCCTCGGCCAGGAAGCCCCAGCCGGGGTGGATCGCGGTGCAGCTGGTCTGGAGCGCAGCCTGGAGGACTCGGTCGGCGCGCAGGTAGCTCTTGGCCGCCGGCCCTTCGCCGACGCAGACGACCTCCTCCATGTCCTCCAGCCAGGTGGAGCCCATGTCGGCGGTCGAGGCGACGCAGACCGGCTCGACTCCCAGGTCGCGGCAGGCGCGAGCGATGCGAGTGGCGACTTCTCCGCGATTGGCGATCAGTAGGCGATGGAACAAGAGCGGAGGCCGGAGAGTGGGTGAAGGTGGGGGCGCGACAGCCGTCGGAGCGTCGCGATTCGGAGCCGATTTCGGCGCGACAGAATACCAGCGCGGATGCTCGCCCGCACCCGATCGTTCCTGGGTAGCTCAGGGGGGCGCTGTACGGTACTCCGTGTGGTCGGAAGGGCTGTAGCTCCTCTCAGGCCGGTGAGCGGTCGGGGTAGGCCAGGTGCGTGGTCAGGCGCGCGTCGTCGACGGGCTTGCCGATCGTGAAGTGGTAGAGGCTCTGCAGCTTGCGGTCCCGGAGCCCGAGGATCGAGTGCACGGCATCGTCGAAGTAGCAGCCGATGCCCGTCGATCGGAGCCCGACGGCCTCGGACTCCAGGTAGAGCACCTGGCCGAGCGCTCCCGCTTCCCAGAAGAGCCGTGGGTAGATCCAGGCGCCCTCCTCCTCGATGGACTCGTCGAAGTCGGCGATCATGCCGAGGCTGAACGCACCGTCGGCGGCGATGTCCTGTTGGCAGGAGACCTGGGCAGCCTGGCGCCGGAGGTCCATTGGCAAGAGCAGCGAGAGCGGCAGCGACTCCGGACAGCCTTCGACGGGGAACCAGACGTAGTCCTCGCGAATCGTGGAGCGCACGAAGTCGAGTCGCTCGGGATCGCGCTGCAACCAGTAGAGCCCCGGCTCGACTCCTTCGACGCGGTGAACGAAGAGCGCGAGGTGAATGCGCGGGCTCCACGGCAGCGCGTTGAACGGAAAGCGGCCGGCGTGCGGCATGCAGCTCTCGAGGATTCGAAAGAAGGTCTCCTTCGGCATGCCGGTCTTGCCGTCGAAGGCCAGGCCGCTGCGACGCTGGCGAACGATGCGACGGAGCGAGTGCGGCTCCGACTCGACGGGCTTCGCCGCCTCGGTGTCGCGCCAAGGTTCACCGGCGCGCTCCGTTCTCTGCTTCTCCGCCGCCTCGCTGACTCTGTCGATCGCGTCCCAGACTTCGTGGTCGGGCGAGAGGTCATTGGGCTCGCCCTTCCAGTCGAGCGCGCGGAAAGCCTCGATCCGTTCCGCGGGGAGTTCGACGGAGAGCTCGCTCCCCTGTGGTCCGACGACCAGCAGGCAGTCGGGAAACTCCGCTTCCGGGCTCTCGCTCTTCGGAAGGCCGAGCAGCGTGCCGAGCTCCTCGGTGCCGAGCTGATCGACCAGCTCGACCTTCCAACCGAGACCGGCCGCGGCGATGGAGAGCGCGGCGATCGCGTGGCCCGCGTCGTGTTGGCAGTAGCGATAGGCGCGCTCGCCGTACTTCCAGGACTCGCGCCAGTGGATCGAGCTGAGTGCGAGCAAGAAGGAGCCGGGCGGGAGCTCGGCGATCAGTCCGTCCCACAGTTCGGCGGGCAGCTCCGCGCGCACTTCGAGTCCGTGCTCGCGCGGCGCGTAGTGAAAGACGCCCGCGTGCTCGGTGAGGCCGTCGAGCGCGGGGAGCAGGGCGGTGCACTCGGTCGGGTGGAGGTTGCCGCTCGACGGATTGGTGCGCACTGCCCAGCGCGCTTCGCCGGCTTCCTTCCACGCGGACACGGACAGGCTGTCGAAGAAGAGCTGCGAGACTGTGCGATAGTCGAGGTCGCTGACCGGCAGGCCGCCCTCGACGAGTGCGCTCTCCAGGCACGGCTCCTCGGTCGGCTCGCTGACCGCGAGCGGCAGGAGCGCGGCGCCCTCGTAGCGCCGGAAGGGATCCGGTTGAGTCTCCCAGTCGAGCTCCATCGGACCGTAGGCCGGGCGGTGGAAGTGGTGCTTGGTCTGCTCGTGATAGGCGCGCACCACGCGCTTCGCGAGCTCGGCCTCCGACTCGTGCGGATCGCTCTCGCTCCCACTTGACGAAAGCGCGGCCAGCTTCGATCGTTTCCAGAATGGCATCATGACCAGTGTAGGGTCTCCAACCGCAGACCCGCTGCGCGCAATCGGGGACTCGATTCGGTCAACCGATGGACTCGGAGATTCCAGCGCTGTTCACCGGTACCGGGGCTAGGCGACCGGAGGCCGTTGGGTTCTTCTTCGGTTGTCGCGAGCCCTCCCACTTGCGGGGCTCTTCAGAAGTCAGGGGAGCCTGGATGCCAATCGGGGTGGCTAGCGGCGTTGGCCGTTCTCTCTCCGTCGGAGCCTGTGGCCGATTTCCAGGCGTTTGGATAAGGGTGATGGAGCCTGGCGTTCGTCTCTTTTCAGGGGAGCCGAACGACGTGCTGATCGAATCAAACCGTCGGTTGCAGTAGGCGCTGCCCTGCGAAGCCTGAATCGGGACTCGCCTTGATTAATCGCCGATTGCCAGTGTAATTGATTCTCCTAACGGGGAGGAACTCATGACAAATAGACAAAGGGCGCGTCTCATTCCTGTCGGAAAAACGAGCACTTCGGAAGCCGAACTACGCGCAACATCAGCTTTGCTAGCGGTGCTCTCAGTAGTTCGCCCTTTTTCGAAGGTGATTCTCTCTCCCCTCGGCGCGTCGAAGTCCGATCGAGCAATCGTTGACGCCTATACCGAGGTTCCATTCAAGCATTCATCGGGGCAGGTCGTTCGCCCAGATGGACTAATCGAAGTGAAGCAGGGCAAGCGTGATCCGTTTACTGCACTGGTAGAGGTCAAGACCGGTACGTCGGCCCTCGATCCGCAGCAGATTCAAAACTATCTCGACGTTGCACGAGCGCATAGCTACGACTGCATAATCACAATCTCCAACGAGATCGCTCCGGCCCCCGGAGTTCACCCAACTCCCGGGGTGAAAGTTCGAGCTAACTCGCTCGTAAAGCTGCACCACTTTTCATGGACGAGAATTCTGTCCGAAGCCGTAAAAGTGAAGGTGCATCGTGGGGTTGAGGACCCGGAGCAGGCGTGGATTCTTGGAGAGCTTATTCGATATCTAGAGCATTCGACTTCTGGTGCGATGCATCTCGACGACATGGGGCTCGCTTGGACTGCGGTACGCGACGGCGCTCGTGAAGGAACGCTTCAACCCAAGGGCGACGATGTTAGATCCATCGCCCAGATATGGGATCAGCTTCTTCACTTTGTAGCTCTTCGTCTCGGATCAGAAATCGGCAGCGACGTGCAGGAAGTGATTCCGAGAAAGCAGCAGCAGGACGCGACTCTTCGCACTCGCGAGTTTGTTGACACGCTCTGTGACAGCGGGACTCTTGCTGGGACGCTAAGAATTCCGGAGACGGTAGGAGACTTGGAGCTAGTGGCAGATTTGCGAGCCAGGCAGAGCGTCCTTCGCGTTTCTCTTGACGCGCCAACCGACAGAGGAGCGAAGGCTCGAGCGTCGTGGTTGATTCGACAACTTCGTGACGCTCCCGGTGTCATTACCTTGGAGTCTTACGCGAAGAACGTCCGAACACCTGTTGTCGTCTCATTGGAGAACGCTCGCTTGGATTTGGCTGCACTAGTCGGGCCTGAAAAGCGCGACCCCGTGAAGTTCCGCATCGTTGCTCGGCGCGAACTCGGTCTGAACCGGAGAAGCGGACGAGGCAAGGGATTCGTCGAATCAATCTCTGATGCCGTTGAGTTGTTCTATGCAGAAGTCGTGCAGAAGCTCTTGGCGTGGAATCCGCCTGCCCCGAAGCTTCGGCAGATGGAACCTCAGGAAGTCTCTGATACGACTTCCGATGTGGAGGCTGCAACTAGCTCATCACTGCCTGAGGATCTGAATGCCGAATCGACCCCTCGATAAGAACGGTCTCTCATGATGCCGCTCCCCAGAATCTCTTTATGCGCGGCATTCCTTCTCCCCTTCGTCTGCTCTTGCGCTGCGTTAGTTTCAGGCGTTCAGGCTGAAGTTAAGTTCGTGGCGGTCCCGTCTGAAGGAACGACCGTCATTGTTGGTGATGAAGAGCAGCGCGCAGGCAGAGAGCGAAAGATTTCGAAATGGACTAGATCGGTCACATTCCGAAATAAGAAGTATGGCGATGTTGTTGTTCCCGTGGCGCGGAAGTTCGAGTGGGAATACCTGCTGTTTGATATGCTGTTCACGCCTGGATTCGGACTCGTTGGTATCTCGGTAGATTGGCCGACAGCTGCCTGGTTCGAGTTGCCTGAAAGAGTGTTCTTGAACTTCTCCACGGGAGAGGTTCGACAAGTACTGGACCGGGAAGTGTTGGAGTCGAACGTGCATCGCTAGCTGATAGCCGTGCCTCATCTCCGTGCTCGCGGACAAGGTGGCGCGGCGGAGCTGAGCAATGTGGCTTGAGCGCGATGGCGAACTTCGAAGTAGAATGCGAGCGCGAGCCGTCGGGCAACTTCACCTGGCCAACTCGTGAGGATGATGAGCCAGCAACAGTTAACGGCATTTGTTGCTTTCGAGGGGAGCCGAATGACATGCTGGCCCAATTAAGTTCCTCTGACCGACATGTGGCTTGACGACCAGTGTTCGACTATCGAGGAAGCCTGCGAGCTGCTACTACGGGCCCGCGGCGGGGAGGCCGTGGAGCTGATTCGAAACAAGTATCCGCTCGCGGATACTTGCACAACGCCCTGCGAGTACTCGGGCAACCGGTTCCAAGAGCCGGTTCTCGCGAAAGATCGTCGACACCCTAGGCTTGCGTTCTCGCCGAAGCGCCTCGCGTTGCTGCACGCGCGCGACGGATATCGGGATCGGTACACTGGAGTGCGGGTCATTGCGCCTGTCGTCCTCCAACTGCTGGGCCACGAAAAGCACGGTCCTCTGAAGGACGTGCTTCCCTACCACGTCAATGGTGGGCGAGGGAAGCCAGCCGCGAGGGGTGCGAGAATGGTCTGCCATCAGGCTGGGTTCGAGCTCTACGCCTCGTACGAACACGTGAGGCCGATTTCCATTGGCGGGGCAGACGAGCTCAGCAACCTCGTCACGACGACATTCGACACGAACGCAGAAAAGGGAACCGAGACCTGGGTTCCTTCCATTGCTCGCGGCTCGCTGGAGGAGTGGGACGGCCTCACCGGTTGGTTCCTCGAATACACCAGCGAGCACGACTGCTCCTGGCTCCCCAAGGTGGAACCGACTCGAAGTGCGATCGAGGCCGCTCGAGCGACCGACCTCGATCAACTGCCGGCACCAGGCATTTTCGGCTAATTAGGTGCGCCGCGCGATCGGTGACTCTACCTGAGTGGCGACAAGAGGGGGAGGGGCAGCAGGGAACGGGTGAGCGTCCGCTATATGATCGCACTTGCCTGCGGCTGATCACAACCGCTTGCCCCGCTCCAGCGCATCCTTCGCGAGCAGCATGTCGAAGACGATCCGCTGAAAGCTGATTTGCAGCGCCTTGCTGTTGAAGTACTGAATCTTCTGATTCTCGTGGGCCTCACCGCTTTTCATGGCCGCGTTGTCCAATGCGCCCGCGAAGTCACCGAGGAGCGCCTACTTCGGCGAGTTGTTCGTGATCTGGTTCATCACGGCCTCATTCTCCGTCATCTTTTCGCGGTTGGCGAAGGTGCAGCATTTCAAGCCAAAGGCGAGTCTCGGCAATAGGGTGCCACACTACTCCTCCAGTATGTCCAAGATCTGCCGTCGTATTCGAGCCTCAAGCGTTCCGTACGAAGTGCAGTCCTGAATGAAGCGGCTTGTGTCCAAGCGGCGATGTTCTCGAAACTGAGTGTTTACTGTGAGCCTCGGGCTGCTAGTGCCGTCTTTGACGAACACCGAGAACTTCACTTCTCGAGATTCTGAAATCGCCAAACCGGGTGATCCACAGTCCGCGAACCCATCGTTCGCATTTAGCCGAACCCACTCCGAGGCTATCAGCCCAGAGTCCTTCTCAATATTGGCGATGGGCCAGCCTTTCTCCGCAAACACTTCGACGGTCGCAGTCCAGGTCTTGTCGAATGAGGAGGGCATGTCCCACGATTTATCAAAGTGGTGAATCTGAGGTGGCGTGGCGCATGATGCCAGTACAAGGGCGAGCGCAGGTATGGTCTTGTTCATGAGGATTCCGAGCTGCGGTTTGGGGAGTTCTCGGATGATATCTTGTGACCGGCTAAGGATTCACCCGGTTTTCTGGGCTGTTCCTGTAGTGGCCCAATCACGAGAATGTTTCAAACGATTCTGTGGTTGGAGCAATCGGATCTCAATTGAATGGTTATCGAGGCAGCGAGGCAATAGAAGCGATCGACGGAGGATGTGATGGAGTTCGTAGACAAGAGCTTTTGCTTCACCGGCAAGATGGCCGAGTTGAAACGTTCGCGTGCCGAAAAGGAAGCCCGGGCTCGCGGAGGGATGACTACCAAAGCCGTGAACCGCAATCTGGACTTCCTGATCGTCGGGTCGATTCCGTCCAGTGGCTGGAAGTTCGGGAACTTCGGCCGGAAGATCGAGAAAGCGCAGGCCATTGTTGAGGATGGAGGGCACCTGAACCTCGCGTCGGAATCAGAGTTCATGGAGGCGCTAGCTCAAGTGCCGACGACGAACTCGGGTGCACTGGACGAGAAGGTGCTGGTGGCGACGTATTCATTCGAGGCGCCGTCTCGCCGTGCGTTCGGACGCATAGCGTTACAGACGTTGCTGGCCGACCTCGTCGAACGACATGGCTGCCACGTCCGATCAACCGTGATCCCAACGCAGGTTCGGTACCGACTCTTCTCGCGAGGAACCGAGGGAGGTCAGCTTGGTGAAGGCTTGATCTTCGAGTTCCGATTCGTGGTCCCCAAGGGGATCGATGAACCAGTTTCCCCCCTGCTCCGCGACATCGAGGACGGATTCGAATCGATCGAAGGGATTGAAGGCGAACTCAGATGGTTCGAAAAGTTGGAAGGGTCTGCCGATTTCGTTCGCTTGATCCGAGAGATTCCGCCGGATCTGTGCGTGCCGGAGTAATAGGGCGCTCGAGCGCAATTAATGTCGGTTTTCAGGAGGCAACCCTGAGGCGTTGGCCCTGAATCTAACCTCGCTTGTCTGCTGGAGGAGTGCTGGCGCTCCGAGAGTTATCGAGGACGATACCGCTCGGCGCACACCCACTGGGAGCTAGCGCCCCTCCCATTGTTTCGAGCGCAAAAGCTCGCGCAACTCGGCGATTTCTGATCGTAGCGCCGTGATTTCCGTGAGGCTCGGCTCCTCCCGCTGAACGAGCATTGAGGCAATCGAGGCGGTAAGCACTCCGAGGATCGCAACCCCGATGATCATCAACATTGCGCCTATCAACCTGCCCTCCATCGTCGTTGGGTAGAGGTCTCCGTAGCCAACGGTCGTCGATGTAACGATCGACCACCACAATGCGTCACCCGCTGTCGATATTGTTCCGTGTGGCCCTTCGACATGGAGAATCGCAATGCTCGCGAACGTGAGCGAGACTATTCCAGCGAGAATAGCTGTCCAGAATGCACTGATAGCCTTGTGTGCAACGAAGTAAGAGACCAAGACCCTCGATGACTTAAGTCCCCTCAACAGGCGAATGATCCTCGTCGCTCGAAGTGCTCGTCCGGCGCGCAGGGGTTCGACGCTTGGGATGCATGCTAGAAGGTCAAGCCACCCGTACCGAAGCATGTACTGCTTCCGGTTAGGTGCTCGAATCAGGCACTGCGTGAAGTCGAAGAAGAAGACTGCGCAAATGAACGTGTCGACGATTCCGATGACTCTCGACACTTCTGGAGTGACCGGTGCAAGGACTTCGACGGCAATCAGCGCGATCGAGATTACCGAGAGCGCGAGGATGAATAGCTGGTAGGCGATGCGGGGAGGGTCGTTCAGCATGGCTGGTACTTAGCGCGAGTTTGAGTCGGTCAGAGCTGGGACGTTGATCGGAGCCAGGGACCGGCAAGTTTTAGTTATAGCGTCGAGCCTCGCAGCGGGTCTTGGTTAGAGGGTAAGGGGTCAGAGTTCAGGGTGCCGCCCAGAGGGGAGGTGGTGGAGGAGCGCATCGTCTGACACAACGGCGGGACCGGCGGCTATCGAGCATTCGCAGGCTTCGACCCCGACGAAGAGATCGGGGTGGTCGTGCTGCTGAACTCGGTTCGAGGTGCCGACGACCCCTGGCTGCACCTGCTCTTCAACCTGCTCCCGTTGGCCGGTCCGCCGGAGGCGTCCGTCGAGCGCACGGCGGTCGAGTTCGCGCTCGAGGACGAAGGGGGGGGGCTGCCCTCGAGGTCAGGCAGGGCGGCGCGAATCAGCGAGCCAAAAGCTCTAGCGAGCGTGCGCGGCCCGCAGGCTCTTCGATATCGCGGCGCTCAGCGTCGCGAGGTTCGTACTCATGGCCTCCGCCACGCCGGCGGGGCCTTCGGTCTTGCTGGGACTCGAAGCGGCGACGGACTCCGAAGAGATCCACTCGCTGTTGCGGTTCGCGATGTGGAAGCGCGCGAGGAGCGAGCACTCGCTCTCGATGTTCGAGTCGAACTCCAGGATCTCGAGCGAGAGCAGGTAGTCGAGGGGCGGTGAGTAGCGCGCCGGCTGCCGGTAGACGGTGCCTTGTCCGAGTGCGGTCTCGAGGTTTTGTTCGACGACGCGCGAGATGTTGTCGGCGAGCGGACTGGCCCAGCGCGTGAACTCGGAGACCTGGCGCTCGTTCGCCGAGACGCTGAAGACCATCTGGGAGCGATCCACCTCCGTGGGCAGGGTGATCGGCGCGAGCCCGACCCGGAACTCGGCCTCCGCTCGACCTTCGGCTCCGGACGCGGCGAACGGCGAGAGCACGTAGAAGCTACTCGGCGGCGTGCTCCCACAGCTCGCGAGCGAGACACTCGCCGCCATCAGGGTGAGCGCGACGTGGGAAGAGAGTCGTAGGCGGAGTTTGCCTTGCATCAGAAGTCTCCGGAGTCGCTCTTGCCCTTGAGCAGAGCTTCGGGGTGTCGTTCGAGGTAGTCCGCAAGCGCGGCGATCGAGCGCATGCCCGCCGCGATTTCGCGCAGCGCGGTCGAGAGCTCGTGTTCGAGGACGGGCAGGCTCGCCGCGAGTGAGCCGACTCCCGCTTGCCCGTTGCTGGCCATGCCGTAGGCGGCGTCGATGGTCTCCTGGAGCGAGCTGAGGATCTCGGGCGTCTCCGCGCGAACCTCGGATACCAAGCTCTCCAGGTCGGCGACCAGCGTGCGCAGATCCGTCAGCGTGCCCATGAGCGGACCGGAGTCGGAGTCGAGCTTGCTCATGACTTCGGCCAGCGAGGTCGACGCGGAGTGCAGGGAATCGAGCGTCTCACCCGTCTTCGGCGTCTCGACCAGTGCCGCGATTCCTCCGACCGACTTCTGCAGATCGGACACGATCACGGGGAGCTGGTCGAGCATGTCGCCGAGCGCTTGCCCCGTGGATCGAATCGTCGGGATCTCGAGCAGCTCGGAGTTGCCGTGGGCGAGCACCGTGGGGGAGTCCGGGTAGAAGTCGAGGATGATGTCGCGCGTCCCGGTGAGCAGGCTGGTCGGACCGAGCTGAGCGCGCAGCCCACGATCGATCGCGGTCTGCATGCGCTCGCGCTCCGTCTCACCCATGGAGTTCGGATCGAACTTGAGGTTCAGCCTGTGGCGATAGGTCTCGAGCACGACCCGAATCAGGAACTCGGTGCTCTCGGGGGCGATCTCGATCCCGATCTCGACGACCCTGCCGATCTCGATGCCCAGGAAGACCACCGGCGAACCGACGGTGAGTCCGTTCACCGGCTCGTCGAAGTAGGCCACGTCGCGCTGGGGTTCGGAGGAGTAGTCGCCGGCCTCTTCGGCCGTCGGGTTCAGCCAGAACGTGTCGCCATCGACCGAGGGCGGCCCGGGCGCTTCGCCGATCGCGCTGTCGAAGGCGATACCGCCGACCAGGAGCGCCGCGAGCGACTCCGTGTGCAGCTCGAAACCGTTGGAGGTCAGGTTCGCGGTGAAGCCCGTCGCGTTCCAGAAGCGCGAGTTCTTGCGTACGAGGTCCGCGTACTGCGGTTCGATGTAGAGGTCGAACTCGATTAGCTCTTCGTCGCGCAGGTAGGTGTAGCCCTCGACGTCGCCCATCTTGATCTGGAGGTGGGAGACGACCGTTCCGACGCTGATCGACCCGAGCGAGCGCGAGCGCAGCTTGATGCGCAGCCCCTCCGCATCCGCCGAGCGTCGCGGCGGAGTCTCGAGTCCGATGAAGGAGGTCGTGCGAACTCCGCTCTTCGCAAAGTCCACGCCGACGTAGGCGCCCGACAGAATCGTGCTGAGCCCGGAGATTCCCGTCGCACCGATGCGCGGCTTGACGACCCAGAACTGAGTGTTGTCGCGCAGGTAACCCTCCGAGCCGGGGATCAGCTCGGCGGTCACGAGCACTCGCTCGAGGTCGGTATCCAATCGAATCCCGAGGACCCGCCCGACCTCGAGGCTCTTGTACTTGAGCAGCGTCTTCCCCGCTTCGAGTCCTTCCGCGGTCTCGAAGCTGATCTCGATCTTCGGCCCCACGTCCTGGACCGCGCGGAACCACAGCCAGCCGCCGACGAGTGCGGCGATGATCGGGATCACCCAGACCGTCGGGATACCGCGTCGCTTGCGAACAACCGCTCGAGGGAGCTCTTTGGGGGGAGTGTCGGTGCTCATGATTCTTCTTCGAGGGCGTCCCACATCAGGCGAGGATCGAAGGATTCAGCGGCGAACATGGTGAGGACCACGACTGCGCAGAAGGCGATTGCCCCGGGTCCGGCGTAGACGGTGGCGATGGCCTGGAGTTGAACCAGCGCGACCAGGATAGAGATAACGAACACGTCGAGCATCGACCAACGCCCAATGAACTCGATCGAGCGATAGATCGCGGTTCGGTCGCGGGGCTTCCACTTGGAGCGCAGCTTCACCGTGATCAGGAGCCAGGTCAGGATGATCATCTTGCCGGCGGGGACGGCGATGCTGGCGATGAAGAGCACCAGGGCGATGGGTGCGTCGCCCTTCTGGAAGAGCTTGATCACGCTGCTCATGATCGTGTCGGGCTGGCCATCGTCGAGGTAGATGATGGTCGAGACGGGCAGCAGGTTGGCTGGCAGGTACATGAAGTAGGCGGCCAGCAGCAGCGCCCAGGTTCGCGAGGCCGAGTTGGACTTGCGAAGGTGCAGCTTCGAGTTGCAGCGCGGACAGTGAGCGACCTCCTTGGGGGTGAGCTTCGGTAGCTCCGTCGCCAGGCTGCAGGTGTGGCAGTTCGCGATGCGCTGCGAGCGGGCCCTCGTCATGCCGAATCCTCGCCATCGATGTAGGCCCACGCGACCGCGGGCTCGAAGGCGCTGAGCGCGAGGGAGGAGGTCAGGATGAGGCCGATGAAGGCGTAGAGGGAGGGGCCCTGGGACACGTCGGCGAGCTGCGACAGCTTGATCGTGGAGACGGCGACGGCGAGCAGAAAGACCTCCATCATGCTCCAGGTCTTGATCTTCGTCGCGACCTTGATCGCGGTCGGCATCCAGGCGAAGCGCCGACCCATGAGCATGGCGCCCGTGAGAGAGCTCAGGCAGAGGAGCAGGATGACCGGCGCGAGGATGCTCGAGAACAGCACGATCAGCGCGAGCTCCCAGTAGCCGTCGGAGTGGAGCTGCAGGACACCGGACCACAGTCGCGAGACCTGCATGCGGCCCGCGATCTCGTACGTCATGAACGGGAAGGAGTTCGCCAGCGCCAGGAGGAAGATGCTCGCGATCGAGTAGGCGAAGGTCCGGACGGCGACATCGTGCTTGCCGCGCGCGAGCACGCTGCCGCAGCGCGTACAGGCCGCGACTTCGCCGCTCGAGAGGCGGGGCTCCTCGTGCAGCTGGTCGCAGTCATGGCAAACGAGTGCCGGTGCTCTGTGGGCAAGGCCTGACATCCTGGAGCGAGGATCCTACCACCTCGCTCTGGCGCGAAGAACGAAGTCGAATCGGAGCGTCCCCTCCGAAGCGGCGCTGCCCTGCGCACGAATGCGGCAAAAGTGAAGACTCCGCGGCAACTCCGAAATTGGCATGAGGTAGCCTGTCCCGATGCACGCACCAGCCCTCCTCCTCGCGGCCGCGCTCTTCGGAATCGGCGCGGAAGTCGACAGCTCCTCCGGAGCGGACATCGGATCGCTCGAGACGGCGCTGCTCGCGCTCTCCAGTGAGAACGCTTCGGAGCGCTCACAGGGCGAGCGCTGGCTCGGTGCCCACCTCGAAGAGTCCGACTATCCGCTCCTGGCGGAGGCCGCACTCTCGGGCGGTCGCGAGACGCAGACCCGCGTCGTGCGCGCGCTCGGAGCGGACGATCGCCACCTGGGCTTGAGCCTGCTGCTCGCCACGGACAAGTCTCCCGCGCTCGTGGCCCTCGGCGAGGAGGCGATTCGAGAGCTCGCCGGGCGCTGGCACACGGGGCTCGGTCTCCCGATGGCGCTCGACGATCCCAACCGACCCGCACTCCGCGACGCGCTCGTTCGACTGCGCGAGGCCTGGCCGGCGGAGCGCTATCGACTCGAGCTGGATGGCTCGATCGAGGACGTCGTCGGACGCTTCGCTCGGTTGGCGGAGCTCCCCGTCTCCCTGTGTGTGGATCCGTACGCCAAGCAGATTCCATTCGCCGAGTCGGCAGCTCGCCGCGTCCTGGAGGGAACCTGGGACGAGCTGGTGCTCGAGCTCGCCGTGGAGTACAGCGTCAATCTGGCCGGCGCGCTGACGACGAACGACAAAGGCGACGTCCTGCCCCTGTTCCTGTGCTTTCGCCCGCGCGAGAGCGGCGCGGGCGCTCCTGCGGTGGAGGTTCTGACCGACTGGTGTCGCCAGTCGCTCGAGGGCGGGCCGGGAGCGGAGAGAGCCGCGCGCGCGCTGGCCGGTTCGGGCTGGCCAGCGGCCGTGCAGTGGCTGGACCGCCGCGCTCGCCAGCAGGACGATCCGGCGGCGGAAGCGGGGCTGCTGCTCGCCGCTTCCCGCGGTCGCGTCGCACTCTCGCTGCATCGCCCGGAGACCGTCGTCCGTCTGCTCGCTCGGGCCGACACGACCGCCGACCGGGGCGAGGCCGAGCGCATCATGCACGCGCTCGCGAGCATGCTCCCCGTCGCGTTGAACGGAGCGCGACTCGACGAGCTGATCGCCGCGGACCTCCTCTCGCTCGACGGCCGTAGCCTGCGCCTGCGCTTGGTGGTCCTCGAAGGCATGACGAGCTCCAGCCCACTCGTTCGAACCGCGCTGCGCGCACTCCTGGCGCGCCCTCACGCAGAGCTGAGTCCGTCGCTGCGACTCCAGGCGCTTCGGGCTTGGTCCGCGGTGGGGGATAGACGCGAGCTGGAGCTGGCGGGGGTCGGCAAGCTCTTCGCTGCTTCCGAAGATCGGCAGAGTGCTGAGGAGCTCGTCCACCTGCTCTCTTCCGCCGGAGTCGCACCGAATAAATTCTGGGAGCGTCCGAGCAATACCTCGAGCCACCCGCTGCCCGCTCGCGCCGCCGCTCTCGAGTGGAACTTGACCTTCGGCCGAACCGAGGCCGCCTCGAACTACTTGGGAGCGCTCACGCTCTGGAAGACGGGTTGGCCCAGAGAGCCGGGCACCTTCCGCGCGACGGCCGAAGTCGCCGAAGTCTTGCGCCGCCGAGTGCGAGCCGGCGATCGTGCGCGCGTCGGCCACTGGCTGGAGCAGGTCTCCTCGGACGCAGCGAGTGCGGATGAGCCCCGGCCTGCCGCGCGGCGCGCTCTGCACCGCCTCGTGATCCTCTGTGGCGCGCCCTCTCCCGAGCAGATGACTCGCGACCTCGACTGCATGTCGCGTGCTCTACCCGACCCGAAGAACCAGACCGAATTCTCACCGGGCGACGAGCTCGTGCTGGGCGTCTTGGCCTCGCGTCCGACGGCGGCACTGAGTCGGCCTGCTCGAAACTTCTTGTTTCAGCGGCTCACGCAGTCGCTGGCGCTCAGTCCGGACATCCCCGCGAACCTCGAGATGGCCGAGCAATCCCTGGCCGGAATCGAGCGCTGCGCCGTCGAGATGTTGGCGCGTGGCGAGGACTCGCAGGTCGAGCTCATGGCGCGTGACATTCGAATTCTCGCGCGTCGCCACCCGGCTCACCCGCTATCCGCGCGAATGGAGGCGAGTGCGTGGCCACCGGGACCGAGCTCCCAGGCCATCGAGCTCGCGCGCTTGGACCGCGAGCTCTAGAGCCCGCATTATTCATGACCACGCGGACTAAACACCACGAACGGCCGGCTACGCCAGCCTTTCGGCCCCTATCGGCGTTTTGCGAACACTGGCTTCCTCGACGAGCTTACAAGCTCGACTGCGGGGCCAGCGCCCGCAAAACACCAGTAGGAACCGAATCGAGGCGTTTCCTCTCGCGGCTCATGAATAATGCGGGCTCCTAGTAGGGACCGTAGGCGGCCTTCTTCGAGGCCGTCGCGCCGGTCAGGCACATCCCGAGGATGTTGCCGCCCAGCGTCTCGAGAATGCGCTGCGCTTGTTCGACCATGTGGCGCGGTGTCTCGCCGAGTCGCACGACCAGGATGATTCCGTCGGAGATGGCTCCGAGCATGCTGGGGTCGTTGAGTGTGAGCGCCGGCGGAGTGTCGAGCAGCACGTAGTCGTACTCGCGCTTGAGAGTGAGGAGGATGCTCTTGATCCGGTCGAGGTTCATGATCTCCGTCGGATTGATCGGCCGCTCGCCCGCCGCGATGATGTCGAGGTTCTTGATCGACGTCCGGCGTACAGCGGCCTTCAATGGAATCTGTCCGCGCAAGAGCTCGGTGATGCCCTGTCGGCGCGGGAGGTCGAGGTAGTGCTCGACCGACGGATCGCGGACGTCGGCGTCGAGCACGATCACCCGCGTGCGGGGCGACTCGACGAGGCTGAGCGCCAGGTTCAGGGTCGCGACCGACTTGCCCTCGCCGCGCGTCGCGCTCGTCATCAGGATGGTGCGCGAGGCGCGGTCCGGATTCAGAGTCAGGATGGAGTTGCGCAGGCGGCGATACTGCTCGGCGATGACGCTCTGCGGATCGTGAAGGACAGCTAGCTCCTCGCGCGTTGCGGGAATCTCGGCGGCTTCGTCCGGGGGTGCCGGGACGAAGGGCACGGGGGGCTGTGGTTTGCGAAATAGAGCCATTGGATCGGTTCGGTCGAACGGGGGCCGCGGGGCCTGTCCACTCGTTGCTTTCGGCCTCGTAGGGGCTAGACCGTAGAAGAATCCAGAGTCGCTCCGGCCTTCCGGGGACAAACTACGGCCAAGCTGGGTCGGGTTGGAGCCTGCGCCGGAATTTCATTCGAGATCTCGCCGCGCCGCTCCCCGTGAGAGGGCTCGAAGCCAGGGGGCAGCCGGGGGCTCTCGTCAGTCCAAAAAGGGGAACAGCCAGCCGGGAGAGGGGCCCCGCTCGGACGAACGCGCCGCTCGCTTCGGGCGGGCCAGCTCTCCTGCGGCGGTCGACTCGGGGAGTGTTCGTTTCGAGATTTTTTGGGTGGAGCGGAGCAGCTTCGGGAGCTTTCGATCCAGCCAGGCGACAGCCTTCGAGTAATCCGGATAGCTCTGTTCCCAGCGCTTGAACTCGAGCCCGTGGTGGACGGCGCGGCCGGTGGTGCCCCGCTCGGTCGGCAGGGCAGCGTGCAGTAGCTCGTGGAAGAGGACGTAGCGAACGAACCACTCCGGAACCCAGGCCTGGTCGAGGACGGGGTGCACGCGCACCAGGTTCTCTTCGGCGACGTAGCAGCCGAGCTGGAGAGACCGTCGCGCTCGGACGCCCGTTCGGCGGCCCCACGTGACGGCTGGCAGCTTCTCGAGCGGTGGGAGCCACGGGCCGTCGTTCGTCAGCGCGTCGACGATGGGGGACAGGTCGTGGTGGAGTCCGCGTGGGCGAAGCGGAAGACGCCGACGTTCGACCGGCGGGAGCTCTCCGACGGCGGTCTCGATCCAGGCGTCGAGGAGAGCGGCCGACTTGCGCGCGCGACGCCCAACTCGGAGCCAGTGCGCGACGGCTTCTCGAACGTCGGTCGGCGCGTCCGCGAAGAAGGAGCTGAGGCGAACGTTCAGGACGGAGCTGCCGCCGATGCCCGTCGGTTGATGGCGCGCCTCCAGGACGCGGTGCCGCGCGCGGCCAAAGCGTACGTGTACCGCGCTCTTCAGTTCCTCCGAGAGGAACGCGCTCCAGTCCCTCTCGTTGAACACGCGCTCATTCTAAGGAAGCCGCGCGCCCAATCGAAAGGCCGGAGTCTCGTCCTGCGCGAGACAGGGCTGTGGTTCCCCGTTCTCGACCGGGTCAGCTCGGTCTACTGACCGCTGCCGCCCAGGTTCAGGTCCTGGGCGTACTCCTGCCCGCGACCGACCTTGATGTGGATCTCGGAGTTCTTCATGTCGACGATCGGACCGAAGGGATCGCCGCCCTTCGTCGGGCGCTGCGCTGACATTTTGTAAGAACCCTCGGGAACGTTGCGAAGGATGTAGCGCCCCTCCGAGTTGGAGCGACCCTCCAGGTGCGTCCTCAGGTCATTCGCCGTCGAGAGGATTTGAATCGTCGCTCCGGAGAGGGGGCTGCCCGCTCCGTCGTAGACCGTGCCTCGAATCGTACTGCCGGGCTCGAGACGAATGGCACCCATGTCCGTCGGCGATCCCTCGATGACACGCTGGTTGTCCATGACGAGGAGCGGGAAGGAGGGGTGCTGAATGCGAACCTGGTAGAGCTCGGGGGCGAGCATGCTGAGCTCGAACCGACCGTCCTTTCCCGTGCGAGCTCGTTGCTGCGTGGTCTTGCGCGGCATGCTCGCGCCGAACAGGCGCATCAGGGGGTTGTCTTGGTAGTTGTTGTCCTGAGTCGTGACGATGGCGCCGGAGAGCGGCTCGCCGGAGTTCGCGTCGAGGACGATGCCCGTGATGGACCCGCCGACACTCATCTTGATCAGGATGTCCGTCGTCGTAAGACCCTGGGTGACCTCGAAGTCTTCCGAGAAGGTATCGGCGAAGCCGGGCGCGGCGACCTTGATGCTGAACTGCCCCTCGTCCACGCCGGTCATGGTGAAGCTTCCGTCCTCGGACGTCATCTTCTCCTCCTTCACGCGGCGGCCGTAGGCGGAGCTGTTCGCAATGTACTGGTGCAGGCTGAGCGTGAAGGACGGGACGGCTTCACCGGAGACACCCACCACGCGGCCCATGATGGTGCCTTGCTCGGCGAGCTGAATCTCGAGGTCCGCGCTGGGGGCGACCACGCGAAGGAGTCGCTCGGTGCGCCAGCCATCCGCCTCGGCGATCAGTGTGTAGTTGCCGGGGACGAGGTTGGACACGGTGAAGCGTCCCTCGTCATTCGTGATCGCATCCGCGCTCAACGTCTGCGGTTGCTGGTAGCCGACCACGCGAACCGAGGCGCCCATGATCGGGGAGCGATCGGGAGCGATGACCCTGCCGGTCAGGGTCTCGCCGGGTTGAAGCCGGAAGTCGACCGTGTTCGTTCCGTTCTTCTCCTCGATGAGCAAGTTCCGTTCGGTCTGCGTTCCGAACTCCGCCGCACTCGCCGAGAGGTGCCAGGACTCGCCGGGCGTCAGGTTTAGGATGCGGTAGTAGCCTTCCGGGTTCGTCAGAACGATGTACTCGTTCTCGGGCTTGCGGGCTCCTTTAGGTGCCATCAGGCCGGGCGTCATGGACGAGCTGAGCGTCAGGGTTGCGCCCGCGATCGGTCCGCCTTCGAGGCTGCGCACGTAGCCGTGGAGCATGACTCCTTCTTCGAGGGTGATGTTCCACGGAGTCTCGCCAACCATGCCGATCGGAATGATCGAGTCGCGATGCTCGCTGAAGTCTTCGTGCTTCGTGACGAGGGAGTAGTTGCCGGGCTCCAGGTTCGAGAAGGAGAAGCGGCCCTCCTCGTTCGTCTTGGTCGAGCGCGTCTTCTGGTCCGTCTCGACGAGGGTTCCCATCGCGCGTTGGATCTCGCGCATGCCGCTCTCGACTCCGCCCTCGGTCAGGAGCAGGACGGCGCCTTCCACGGCCAGGCCATCCGGATCGACGACGAAGCCGGCCAGTGAGTTGTCGTAGTTCTCTCTGGCACTCGCGACGACCTTGCGACCATCGGTGGTGGGGAGGGCGCGGCGCGAGTCCGCGATCTCGGGGCTACTCTGTTCGACGGCGGGCTTCGAGACGTTCGCCGGCTGCGCGGGAAGCTCTGGCTCGGGCTGGACCTCGGGAGCCGAGTCCACGACGACGGGGGGCTCCGGATCTGTGCCTCCATCGAGGGTGAACAACGCGAAGAGGAGGACAGCGACGGCGACGATCACCAGACTCAGAACGTGAAGAGGACGCATGACGAGAGTGTGCAGTAGGAGGAAGGAGCGGAGGCTCCCCGGCGAGGAAGCTCGAGCCAGTCATATCGAAGGCCCGAGGAGGGTGTCCCTCACTGGGCGCAAGGCGCAATGTAGCGGTTAGACGCTGTCAGTCCCGCGGATCTTCCAACTAGATCGAGATTGCGTGGGCCGGAATGGAGCACTTTCCGCTCCAGGGCCCCAATTCCGCCGCTATCGGCTTCCAGCGTGCAGTGCGGGGCCCGGCCAGATGGCTTCGCAGTACGAGCGATAGCCGAGGTAGTAGCCGAGCAAGAGCAGCGGGAAGTCGAGTCGCTTGTAGACCTCGATCCGGGAGTTTCTACCCATCCAGGAGGCCGTCATACGGGCGGCTTCACCGGTTCGTGGGGCAAAGAGTCCCCAGCCCTTGGTCAGGCCTTGGACGGGTACGAGGTGGAAAGGCTTGCCACCGGTGTGCAGCTGGATCACCCGCGGAAAGAATCCATCGCGCTCCGAGGAGCCGATCCACTCCCGGCCGCTGGACCACATCGAGTACTGCGCGCGGCGCAGACCGGGGTCGCGACTGATCGTGAGAACCGCACCCTTCTCGGGGGTGTAGACGCCCGAAGAGATGACACCCAGAGCGTTGCGACGCATCTCGAGCAAGCCGACGCGGCCCTCTTCGTCATGGATCTCGTGGCGCGAGTTCCAGAGCCCGCTGACGCGAGTGGTGTAGACGTTCTTGGGGGTCGGAGTGTCGCTCATTTCGAGAGATCCCAGAGGGGATCGGTCGGGCTAGTGGGCCGTTCTGATGGGCCCTTCTGATGGGCCTTTCCGATGGGCAAGGTCGGCGGGTGAGTCTCTAGTGTCGGAGAAGCCTATCCGCGAGGCGCGGGGAGAGAGCGTTTTTCTCGCGGGAACTGGGCTTCTCGGCTCTCGGGTGAGTCGTCGGAGCAGGACTAGACCAGCGGGGAGAGATTGCGGAGCTGTCCAATGGCATCGAGCGCCCGCTCCGACGCTTCCCGGGTGGCGGCCTCGCTCGTCATTCTGGAGAGCGAGAAGCGCAGCGTACCGAGCGCGAGGTCCTCTTCCACGCCCATGGCGGCGAGGACGTGCGAGGCGCCGCGACGACCGGAGCTGCAGGCCGAGCCCGTGGAGACGGCGACGTCGTACTCGGCCAAGAGGGCCACGGCCGACTCGCCGGAGATGCCGGCGAAGCCCAGGCTGGCCGTGGACCCGACGCGGCTCGCACCGCCTCCGTGGACCACAGTCCCCGGGAAGGCCTGGACGAAGCGGGCCTCGAGGTCATCGCGGAGTGCGGCGAGCTTGGCGAGGGCGTCGGCGTCCTCCGCGAAGGCGCGAGCGAGGTCGGCCGCGCGCCCCGCGCCGACGATGGCCGGAACGTTCTCGGTTCCAGCGCGTCGGTCGAGCTCCTGCGGACCGCCGCGAAAGAGGGCGGTGAAGGGGTAGTCGCCGGCGACCCACAGTGCGCCGCAGCCCTTCGGTCCGTGAAACTTGTGGGCACTGATCGAGACCATGTCGACGGTCAATTCGCTGACATGCATGGGGAGCTTGCCGGCGACTTGCATCGCATCGATGTGCGAGCTTGCGCCGTGTTCGCGACAGGCGGCGCCGAGCTCTTGCAGGACGGCCTCGGGAGTCGCGACGCCCGTCTCGTTGTTGACCCACTGCAGGCTGACCAGCGCGCAGGTCTCGTCGATCGCATCGAGCGTCGCTTCCCGATCAAGCACACCGTTCTCGTCGACGCCGATCCGAACGATCTCATAGCCCCGCTCTCGCTCGAGGAACTCGAGCGGCTCCAGGACCGCGGGGTGCTCGACCTGGCTCGTGACGATACGTCTGCGTTCCGGCGACTTGGCGCGCGCTGCGTGGAGCGCGGAGTGAATCGACTCGGTTCCGCCGGAGGTGAAGAGGATGTCGCGCGGGGAGCGTGCACCGACGAGACGAGCGATCGAGCTGCGCGCTTCAGCGAGCGCATCGGCGGCGGCTGTACCCAGCCCGTGTTGGCTCGACGGATTTCCACAGCTCGACTGCAGATAGGGAAGCATGGCTTCCAGCGCTTCCGGAGCGACGAAGGTGGTCGCGTTGTTGTCGAAGTAGAGAGAGAGAGCGTCCACGAAACCGACGAGCTAGTAGAGTGCGCTCAAGTCGTTCGGGAGAGTGCGGCCGGTCTTCACGCAGGGCTCGCAGAAGTTGTTCTCGAGGCTCGGCTTGTGCTCGCAGCTCTGGCACTCGAGCAGCTTCGCGAGCGCTTCGGAGACGTGCTCGCGTTCTTCGACGAGGTGCGCCATGTGCTCGTCGATCAGGCGTTGTCGCTCGATCAAGGCGCTGTGAACTCGCGCGAGCATCTCCGCCGATTCGGACGGGCCGCGGCGAGTATCCATCAGCTCGCCGATGCCGGAGAGCTCGAGGCCGAGGGCCTGGAGGTCGCGGATCATGCGCAGGCGATTCAGGTCGGAGCGCCGGTAGTAGCGGAAGCCGCCATCACTGCGCGCCGTCGGCGACATCAGCCCGAGCTGCTCGTAGTAGCGCAGGGTTCGGAGATTGGTTCCGCCAAGGCGGGCGAAGTCTCCAATTCTGACGCAGTCGGGGGGGATACCCATGGTTCTCTGGTGTGGGGGAGTTGGGGGGGGGCAGGTCGGCCGCTCCAAGGCTGAACTATACAGCTCTCTAGAGGATCAGGTACGGATGCAATCGGCCGGAACCCGCCTCAGGAGCCTGCAAGCGGGTTCGCGAAGGGGCCAGGGGACCTCCCGCCCCGCGGTCCCCATTGGAGATTGTATTTCCTTTGTCGAGGGCCGCCCACGGCTGGACCTGGAGCTTCGCGGGCTCTCCGTGCATCCTATCCTGGCTCGCCGCCTCCGGTTTGGTGCTGGAAAAGCGGGGGTACAAATCCGAAGGACGTGGGCTCTCGAGCAGCGGAGGGCTCTCCCACTCAGCTCCTGCGCTCTTCATTCTTCTCGAACTCGCGGCTCATCAAGGAAGCCACCACCAGAGATGCTCTTCTTAGGACTCGACCCCTATTACCTGATCGCAAGCGTGCTCGGCATCGTGATCTCGATGATCGCGAGCGCGCGCGTCAAGATGGCCTTCAACAAGTACGCGAAGGTCGGTGTTCGATCGGGAATGACCGGCGCGGAAGCCGCCATGGCCGTCGCTCGCGCTGGCGGTGCGAACGATGTGACCGTCGAACGTCACCAGGGTTTCCTGAGCGATCACTACGACCCGCGAACCAAGACGCTGCGCCTCTCGCCCGAGGTCCACGACGGCCGCTCGATCTCGTCGATCGCCGTCGCGGCGCACGAGGCTGGCCACTCGATCCAGGATGTCGCCGAATACGCCCCGCTCGGGTTCCGGTCCGCCCTCGTTCCGATGGCCAACATCGGAAACCGCCTCTGGATCATTCCGATCATCATCGGAGCGGTCTTCGCGGGAGAGTCGGGACAGACCTGGATGATGGTCGGAATCCTGATGTTCTCGGCCGTCGTCTTGTTCCAGCTCGTGACCCTGCCGGTCGAGTTCAACGCGAGCACACGAGCCAAGGCCGTGCTGGCGCAGACCGGAATCGTCTCGACCCAGGAAGAGGCGATCGGTGTGAACAAAGTTCTCGATGCGGCGGCGATGACCTACGTGGCTGCGGCCCTGGCGTCGATCATGCAGCTGATCGCGCTGATTCTTCGGTCCCGCGAGTAGCGGTCCGAGATTGGGAAGGACCAGCCTCGCCCGCGAGGCTGGTTCAAGATGGGCGAGCGGCGGCTTCGATAGGACGGGTGGAGGAACCCCACCATGATTCCGTCAATCTCCAGTGCAGCAGCCAGCTCGTTGGTCTCTGCCAGCCCCCAAGTCCTCGCCCAAGCGCAAGCGCCGGCACAAGCTCCCGCAATGGACTCCGCCACGATCTCTCCCGAGGGGAGAGCGCTCCTGGAAGCCGAGCAAGCGGAAGCCGCGACCTGAGGCTGATCTCGACTCGCCCGTGCGGCGAGAACAGGAAGGGGACCGTGCGGCAGCCTGTCGCACGGTCCCCTTCGCTTTTCTGCGCAGACGATCAACTTTCTCTCCGGGCCAGCGGTGACCAGCCATTTTCAGGTCGCGGATCAGCTTGTACCGTACCGGGCCGCCGCGCCGACGCGGCCCCATCCGAACAAGAGATTCATCACGGGCTGACCGCCCGCAAGACCAGAGGAGTCCGCTTTGAGCCGCGTCCGTTTCGACTACACCCACGTCATGTCCGATCTGATCGGTCCCGAGCACGGCGTCACCGACAGCGACTTGGTCGTCGAAGCGCCGCACGCGGGTTCCGCGCTCAAGAGCATCCTGGCTCGTCGCGAAGAAGACCTGCGCTGGCTCGACCTGCCGTACCAGACCGCGCTCCACGACGAGATCCTGGAGTACGCCGCTTCGGTCAAGGGGCGCTACAAGAACATCGTCGTGCTCGGCATCGGTGGATCCGCGCTGGGCATGATCGCGCTGCACGACGCTCTCAATGGTCCGTTCCACAACCTGAATCCGCCGGAGGGGACGCCGCGCCTCTTCGTGCTCGACAACATCGACGCGGAGCTGATCGCCGGCTTCCTCGAGAACTTCGACGTCTCCGAGACTCTGTTCAACGTGATCAGCAAGTCGGGCGGGACGGCCGAGACGATGAGCCAGTTCCTCATCTTCCGCCAGGCGGTCATCGACAAGCTGGGTGAAGGCGCGCTCAAGGATCACCTCGTGATTACGACCGACGAGAAGAACGGCGTCTTGCGCGAGATCGTGGGACGCGAGGGCTATCGCTCCTTCATCGTTCCCGATGGCGTCGGCGGTCGGTTCAGCGTGCTCTCCGCCGTCGGCCTGGTTCCGGCCGCTCTGGTCGGCATCGACATCAAGGCCCTGTGCGCGGGTGCGGCCGAGATGGACGAGCGCTGCCGTTCGACGGACATCCTCCAGAACCCGGCGCTCCTGCACTCGTCGATCCAGACGCTGATGCACCGCGACAAGGACAAGAACATCTCGGTCATGTTCAGCTACAGCCACCGCTTGAAGAGCATGGCCGACTGGTATGCGCAGCTGCTCGCGGAGTCGATCGGCAAGCGCAAGAGCAAGGAGGGCAAGGACATCTACACCGGTCCGACTCCGGTGCGTGCGGTCGGCGTGACCGACCAGCACAGCCAGGTGCAGCTCTACGTCGAGGGCACCGAGGACAAGTGGTTCACCTTCCTGTCCGTCGACGAGCCGGACACGAACGTTGCGATTCCGAAGGCCTTCGACGACCTCGAGGGCGTTAGCTATCTCGGTGAGCGTACCCTGAACGAGCTGTTCCAGGCCGAGCGCGACGGCACACGCATCGCGCTCACGGAAGCCGAGCGTCCCAACGCGACGATCCACTTCGACAAGGTCGACGCCCAATCGATCGGTCAGCTGATCTTCATGCTCGAGCTCTCCGTGGCCGTGATGGGCGAGCACTACAAGGTCGACGCCTTCGACCAGCCGGGCGTCGAGGCTGGCAAGATCGCGGCCTACGCGCTCATGGGACGCGACGGCTACGGAGAGCGTCGCTCCGAGATCGAGGCCGCCAAGGGCGAGGCCAAGACCCGCGAGATCTAACCCCGCGAAGGTGAGGTACCGCGCTCGGCGCATCTCTAAACTTTCAAGGCCAACGGCATCGCCGTTGGCCTTGAAAGTTTAGAGATGCGCCGAGCGCGGTACCTCACCTTCGCGGGGCGACTAGAGTCCGCAGCGGTTCTCGAGCGTGTTCGTCGTCGTGATGCCGAGCAGCTGGCGTGTCTCGAGGAGCTTGCGCACCTGCTCCGGAGGCAGGGGATCGAGTCCACCCTTCACGGTGTGCGCGAGGTAGAGGATCTTCGCGGTGTGCTCGAGCATGTCGAGCTTCTTGAAGGCGTCCATCAGGTTCGGACCGATGGTGACCGAACCGTGGTTCTGCATCAGCATCGTGTCGGAACATCGCAGGAGATCGCGAATCGAGTCGGCCAGCTCGTGCGTGCCCGGCGTGCCATAGGGCGCCGTCGGGATGCCGCCGATCGTGACGACGATCTCGGGAATGATGGGGAGCTGCAGGTCGATGCCGGCGATGGTCATGGCAACGGCGTGCGGGGGATGGGCATGGACGACCGCGCGCATCTCCGGGCGAATCTCATAGGACGCCAGGTGGATGCCCGTCTCCGAGGAGCACTTGGGCCCATCGTCGAGGACCTCACCCTTGTCGTTGATGTGCGCGATGTGGTGCGGCTGCAAGAAACCCTTCATCGCACCGGTAGGCGTAATCAGGATCGTGCCATCGCTCATGCGCGCCGAGATGTTCCCGTCGGCCGCGACGATGAAGTTGCGCTCGTAGCACAGCCGACCGATGCGGCAGATGCCCGAGCGCAGTCGAGACTCTTCTTCCGGCCAAGAGCCTTCCTGAATTCCGTCGGTGGGATCGTTCACGGGGTGATTCTAGCGACCTTGCCGCGTCGCTGCTCTGCATAGACGTGCTCGCCATCGATTTCGACGAAATCGACGATGCCGAGCACGATGGTCTTGACCGGCCCGTTCGGGTCGCCGATCAGCTGCCGGCCCGAATTGCCCTCATCGACGACCAGCACGCGATCGCCCACTCCGGCACCGATGTTGTCGATTCCGATTCGAGCGATTCCCTGCGGAGCGCCGTCCGGTGTGAGCGGGCGCAAGAGCAAGAGCGTTCGCCCGTCGAGGATCGGAGTCTGCACGGGCGAGACGACGGTCCCGATCACGTCGGCGAGGAACATTAGCGGCGCGCCTCGTCGACCAGGTTGCGACCGAAGGCGACGGCCTCTTCGACGTAGCCGATGATGGCCGCGTCCACGGGCACGAAGGTCTCCGGGCAGGCGAGTGCACCTTCGCGGCCATCGACGAAGTGAACCACATCGCCCGGGCCGGAGGCGATCGCGGCGCAAGCCACGAGCGGCTGGCCGGAGTCCTGGCCTTCCTCGTCCAGTGGTTGGATCCACTGGAAGGGCACCGCCTCGAGTCCGGGGTAGGCCTCCGTCGCGACGACGCGGCCGATCACTCGGGCGAGGTACACGCTAGCTCCACTTCTCGTAGACGTTGTCTCCGCCCAGGTCCCACGAGTCGACGATCGCCATCACGACCGCGTCGCAAGGGCGATTCTCGGTGAGGTTCGTCTGCCGCGCGCTCGACCCAGTGGCGTAGAGCACCATGTCGCCGGTTCCCGCCTGGACCGAGTCGGCGGCGACGACGTAGCTCGACGTCGGCTCGTTGTTCGGATCGTGAACCTGCACGACGAGCAGCTTCAGGTTCTCGAGCTTCTCATCCTTCTGCGTCGCGACGACACTGCCGACTACCTTTCCGATTTGCATGGCGGGCAGGATACCGCCTGCTCGGCGTCCGCGTCACGCGTCGAGGAGGGTGACCATGCTCTCGCGGGGAAGAACCTCGGTCAGGAAGCGCTTGCGAAGCTCGTCGCGCACGTGGCCGCGCATCACTTCCCAGGTCGGGGCGGGGCGGTGCTCGCCGAGCCAGAGCAGGACCACTCCGGTCGAGGCGCGAATCGGCTCCGTCATTCGCCCGCCGATGGGGAGCGGGCCGCGGGTCTTCAGATCCTGGAAGACGGCCCTGCGGAGCTCGGGGATGCCCTCACCTGCTCGGCTCATCCAGCCCAGCTCACCGCCCTTGGTGCGCGACTGCGAGTCCTCGGAGTGCCGGAGTGCGACAGCCTCGAAGTCGCTCTCGGTTCGAACGTCCCTGGCCAGCTCGCGCAGCAGCGTGGTGGCCTCGTCGAAGGAGCGCGGAGTCTTCGCGGACTTGACCTCGGCTGCCCGCAAGAAGATGGCGCGCGTCCGCATGGCCTCGCCGTGCACGCTGTCGAACAGCATGCGTTCTTCGTTGTACGTGCGGATCAGCTTCTCGTCGGGATAGCTGTGCAGGATCCAGAGCTGCGAGAAGGCCGTGACCAGAACCGCGGGGTCGTTGCGCAGGAGCTCCAGGGTCATGCCCTGCGTCGAGAGCAAGTGCTCGAAGCTGGCTCCTTGATAAGCCGGGTTCGACTCCGCCTTGATGCGGCGTCTCTCGAGCTCGAGGTCGATCGCCTTCGTGTAGGTCTCTTCCTTGATGTCGGGCATGCGCGCGCGAATGCCTTTCACGAGCAACATCTGGTAGCAGGTCTCGCGCACCTGCTCGGAGTCGAGGCTGAGGATCAGCTCGGCTTGGTAGTTCTCGGCCGAGACCGTCGCATCGCCACAGCGTCCGGCGATTCCATCGGCCCACGGCGGAGCGGGTGCCACGACGCCGCGACCCTTCATCTCCTCGTCGATCCAGGTGTCCTGCTGGCCCTTGGAGACCGGCTTGTCGGGCGCGATGCCCAGAGCTTCGCGACACAGTCGCTCCTGCACGATCGAGTAGCGGAGCAGGCGTCGAAACTCGTCCTCCGGGATGTTGTTGGCTCGCAGGTTGGAGAGCACATCGCCAGGGTCTCCGGCCGCGCGCATCTGTGCGTTGATCTCGCCGATGCGTCGGTCGAGATCGACGTCGGTAATCTCCATGTGGCGCTCGACCGCCATGCGCTCCAGGAGTGCCGTCTTGAGCAGGTGGGTGAGCGTCGCGCGGCCCTCACCGGTCATGGCGTAGCGGCGAACGAGGACCGGGTTCAGTTCGGCGCGCGAGAGCTCCAGCCCGTTGCCCCACGCGGCGCGCGAGTCGGTGGCCTGTGCCGCCTCGGACTGCGCCGGACTGGCGGCGAGTACGGGAGGGCTGCAGGAGAGGAGGAGCGCGGCGAGACCGATGAGCAGGTGGAACTTCACGCCAGGAGGATATCCCGGCTGGCTCGAAAACTAAACGAGGGCTCGTGGAGAGCCTGGCGCCTACTCTTCGCGCTTATTCCTCAATGCGCAGTTCAGGCGATCCAGCGCGGATTCCGACGCGAATCCAGGGGCGCTCGCGCTTGGTCTCGAGCAAGAGGTCGGCGAGCGGCCCCTCGATGGCGCGGCGAATCGTGCGGCGGATCTCGCGAGCGCCGCTCTCGACGGCGAAGCCGTGCTTCGCGACCCAGCCGGCGACGGCGGGGGTGAAGGCCACGCGCCGGCCGCGCTTGCGCACGCGTCCGGTCAGCTGGAGCAGCTGTCGCTGTGCGATCTTGCGCGCGTCGCCCTGGTCCAGGCAACGGAAGCGCACGGTCTCGTCCAGGCGACCCAGGAACTCCGGCGGAAAGGCCTCGCGCAGCTCGCGCGCGACGATCTCGTCGACGGCCTCGTCGTCCAGGCTTCCCGTCGCGCCGAATCCGACGCGGGTGGACTCGCGAACGACGTCCTGAGCTCCGACGTTCGAGGTCATGACCACGAAGGATCGATCGAAGTGCACGCGCTGTCCCTTGCCGTCGGTCAGGTGTCCCTCGTCGAGGATCTGCAGGAGCAGGTTGTGCATGCGCGGGTGCGCTTTTTCGATCTCGTCGAAGAGCACCAGGCTCTCGGGCTTCTTCGCGAGAGCTTCCGTCAGCTGACCACCGTCGCCATGCCCGACGTAGCCGGGAGGAGCGCCGATCAGCTTCGAGTACTCGTGGGCCATCGCGAACTCGGTGCAGTCCACGCGCACGAAGGCCTCTTCATCACCGAGGACTTCGGCGGCCAGCGCGCGACACAGCTCGGTCTTGCCCGTGCCCGAGCGTCCGACGAACATGAAAGAGGCGAGCGGGCGGTGGTCTTCCGCGAGGCCAGCGGCGGCGCGACGCACGGCTGCGGCGACGGTCTCGACGGCTTCGTCCTGGCCGATGACGCGCTGGCTCAGTCGCTCTTCGAGCTCGGTGCTACGGCGCGCCAGGCGGGTCGCGAGCTTCGTCTTCGGGCAGGCCTGCTTGCGCTCGCGCTTGACGGGCTGCTCGGTCGCGAACTCGTCGGCCAGGCTGACGGCGTGGATCTCGAGGCCGGGATTGACCGAGACGCAGAGCTGGTAGAGGTGGTCTTCGGCAGCGGTCGGGTCGCAGGGGTGGAGCTGCGACAGCTGCAGCGTGAGGTTCGCGTCCCCGAACTCCTCCATGCAGGCGCGGATGACCGACTGGCGGTAGGCCGAACGGTTCATCCCGGAGTCCACCTCGAGGTTGACGCTGCTCGGCTCCAGAACCCGAACCCGCACGAACCGATCGGCGAGGTCCAAGTACTTGTAGACGGTGGTGGTTCGAGGGGTAGTCACGTGGAGGGACGGATCAGAGACTGGGCGGCGGCCCGTGGGTGCTGGTTGTTTCGGAATCTCGGAGCCGAGATCTTGACCGTCGTCTGGTTTCCGAAGGAGAGCTTCGGGATAGCTCGCTACACTTCTCGCCTTCAACGCCATGACTCCCCCCAAAGAAGAGATTCAGTACCTCGCCACCCTCGTCCACCGAGGGCACCTCAGCCGCGAAGATGCGGAGCGAATCCTGCCTGCCGTGCAGTCAGGAGCACTCGTGGACGAAGAGCTGATCGTCGTCCTCGAGTGGGACCCACGCCTCGTCAAGAAGCTGCGGCGCACACGCGGCGGAGAGATTCCCGAAATACCCGGCTACACGATTCTGGGAAAGCTCGGAACGGGGGGCACGGCGGACGTCTTTCGAGCGCGAGAAAACAAGACGAATAAGCAGTTTGCGCTAAAGATCCTCAACCCGGAATCCACGCGCAACCCGGCGACTCGCAAGGCGTTCGTAGCGGAGGCGCGCCTCCTGGAGCGCCTCTCTCATCCCGGTCTCGTCGGCTGTTCCGGAGTGGCGAAGAGCGGCTCGACCTACTTCTCGAAGCTCGAGTTCATCGACGGCAAGACTCTGCTCGAAGTGCTCGACGCCGGCCGCATCTTCAACGAGGAAGACGCGCTGCGCGTCGTGATGGAGGTCGCGGAAGTCCTCGGCTACCTGGAGTCGCAAGGCGTCGTCCACCGCGACGTGAAGTCGAGCAACATCATGCTCAACTCGTTCGGCGGAACGAAGCTGATCGACCTCGGCTTCGCTTCCGAGGGCGACAGCGGCGCCGATGCGCCCGACAAGACCGTCGGAACCGTGGCCTACCTCTCTCCGGAGCAGGCCAAGGGCGGAGCCTCCGCCGACGCTCGCTCGGACATCTACAGCCTCGGCGTCACACTCTTCCACATCGTCGTCGGGCGCCTGCCCTTCGAGAGCTCCGACGACCGCGAGATCCTGCGCATGCAGATCATGGACTCGCTCTCTTCGCCCGAGCTGAAGAGCCGCGGCATCTCGCCTCACCTCCAGTACTTCATCGAGAAGATGATGGCCAAGGAGGTCGAGCACCGATACCAGTCCTGGTCCGAGCTGGCCCAGGACATCCAAGACCAGGTGCTCGGTCGCGAGGGTCTCGACTTCGAGGCGCAGGCGCGCCGCGATACGAAGCGGCGTCGCTAGCGCTCGCGGACTCGCTCGAGCTTGGTCACGCGGCCGTGGATGTTCCAGTCCTCCACGAAGAGATTTCCGGAAGCGTCCCAGATCGCGTGGTGGGGGGAGAGGAAAGTGCCCGCTTTCCAGTCGGCTCGATCGATCTTGAACTTGCCGCGCTGCTCGGTGTCCGGGTTGTCGCCCAGGTGAAGCACGAGACGGTCTTCTTCGTCGAGGATCGTGACGCGACCGTCGAGGTCGGCGACCACCAGGTGGCCGCCCGAACTCGAGATCGAACACGGGCGACGGAGCTCGACCTCGAGCCTGCCGATCAGCTCACCCTCGAGGGTGAAGCGCTGGACGCGGTGGTTGGCGCGATCCGCGACGAGCAGGGTGGCTGGCTCGCTGCGTGAATCGACGTGCACGCCGTGGGGGATGGCGAACTTGCCGAGGTCGGTACCGAGTCCGCCGATCGAGCGCAGGAAGTTCCTGTCCGCGTCGTACAGGTGCACCCAACTCTGGCCGTAGCCGTCCGCGACGAAGAGCCTCCCGTCCGGAGCCACGGCGACGCTGGTCGGATGGAACTTCTGCTCCTCGCTGTAGAGGCCCTCCGCCGTCGGAATACCGAGCCGCCAGAGCACCTCGCCCTCCAGCGAGAGCGCGATGACCTCCTTCGCGCGGAGGTGTGTAATCAGGAGCTGCTCCTCGCCGTCGCGCTCGACCATCAGCATGCCGTGAATGCCGCGCGCGAACTCCTCACCGATCGTGCGCAGCAGGTTGCCCTCGGCGTCGAAGACCAGGATCGCGCGGGGACTGTTCGTGCCGACGTAGACCAACCCCTCTCTGTCGAAGACGATGCCGGCGTGAGTGGTGCCGAGCCGCTCGTGCTCCGGCGCCTTGGGCCAGTCGCCGCGCCAGATGTAGGTGTGCTCCAGGTTGCCCAGGCGCAGCTCCGAGATCGGCTCTTCGTCGGGCGAAGCCAGCGCGAGTGCGAGCAGGGCGCAGGCGATCATGGCGAGTCGAATCATGACGCCGAAACTAACAGGGCGCGGGGAAACCGGGTCGAGCAATCGGGTGCGAGAGTCGGACATCGACCTGCGCGGAAGAAGGCTCTGGCTCGGGCGTCACCGATTGCGGGTAGGATGACGTGGTGAAAGACGAGCAGGGACTTACGGGCGTCGTCCCCTTTCGATTCGAGTGCAAGCGCAGCGGCAACTGTTGCAAGGTGACCGGTGGCTACGCCTGGGTCGAAGAGCATGAGGTCGAGCCGCTGGCGCAGGCCGCCGGGCTCGAGAGCGCCGTCTTTGCGGAGAAGCACCTGCGGAGGGTCAGCGATCCAGCGAGCGGTGAGTTGCGAACGGCTCTGCGTGACGGCGAGGCCTCGCGTTGCAGTCTGCTCGAGGGCGCCAACCACTGCTCGGTCTACGAGGCGCGACCCAAACACTGCAGAGACTTCCCGTACTGGACGAGTGTCCTCTCGGACCCCGCTGCCTTCGAGCGCGCGCGCTCGATCTGCCCCGGGATGGAGCCGGTGATGACAGCGACGAGCCGAGAGCGAGCCTTCGCGGGCCTCGAGGCGATCTATCGCGACGTCGCCCGGTTCGTCGAGATGGCGGCGCCGATCTGCATCGTGCGCGGAAAGTGCTGCCGCTTCGAGGAGGTTGGACACCGGCTCTACGCGACGCGGCTCGAGGCCGACTACGCCGCCGATCGACAGCCCAGTGCGCCAGCGCCGGAAGCGGAAGGCCGCTGTCCCTACCACGTGAAGGGGCTCTGCACGGCGCGCGAAGCTCGCCCCCTCGGCTGCCGCACCTACTTCTGCGACACGCGCACCACGTCCGTCCTGGAGGAAGCCCACGAGCACTTCTTGGATCGCATCCGAGAGCTCGAAGCCGAGACGGCCTACCCACACGCCTACGCGAGCTTCCCCGAACAGCTGCGCGACCGCGGCGTCGGCGCGACGGAGGGGGTGCACTCATGAAGGCGCTGCTCACCGTTCTCTTCGTCGCGATCGCTGTGGTCGGTGGCCTCGGTCTGTGGAACCGACTGCAGGAGTCCGAGCCCGAGCGTTCGACGATCGACGAGCCATCGAAATCGAAGCCTCGACGGGCTCCCAGTCAGGCGGAGCTCCCTCCGGTCGAAGAGCAACAAGCAGCTCCCGTTCGTGACACGTCGCTCGATCCGCACGCGCGCAGTCGCGAGCTCGACGCTCTCAACGATCGCGGAATCGAGCTGCTCGAGGCCGGAGACTTTCCCGAAGCCATCGAGCTCTTCGAGACCTGCTACGCGGAGCGCCCCGATGTGGAGGCCTACGCCTTCAACCTGAGCGAAGCGCTCTTTCGGCTCGCGATGGATGTCTACCAGGAGGGGAGTCGAGCCGAAGCACTCGAGCTCCTGACGCGCGCGGTCGAGCTCTCGCCGAATCGAAAGACGCTGAGCGAGCTCCTCGCGCGTTGGAAGAAGCGTGCGTCGGAAGAGGAGGAGCTCTGGCAGTACGAGACCGATCACTTCGAGCTCGTCTTCGACAGCGAGCGCTCCGACATCTTGTTCGGTGCGCAAGACGTACTCGATGTCTTGGAGGACGCGTACATCGAGTTCAGCTCGCTCTTCTCACACGATCCTGTCGCCAGCGGACGCGAACGCATTCGCGTGGTGCTGACTTCGCGCTCCGACTTTCAACGCGCGACCGGTCTGGGGGAGTGGGCAGGTGGTGCTTATGACGGAACGATTCGCTTGCCGATGCGCGACCTGAACCTCGAGCGAGCGAGCTGGACGCGCATCCTGCGCCACGAGCTCGGTCACGTCTGGATGCGCGAGCTCGGCGGCCGCAACGTGCCCGGTTGGCTGAATGAAGGCCTCTGTCAGTGGTTGGAGGGTGATCGAGGCGAGCTGATTCGGGGCGCGAAGAGCGCTCTGGCGAACCACAAGCTGTTCAACCTTGCCCAGCTCACGGGCTCGCTGATTGCGTGGAACGATGCAGCGGAAGTCGGACGCGCCTATGCACAGGCCTTCCTCTTTCTGGAGAGCTTGATGCAGACCTATGGAATCGCCGCGGTTCTCGAGATGGCGACCGGCTGCAAGGCGGGAATCGATCCGGCTGTCTCCTTCGAGCGCGTGACTCTGATTTCACTCAGCGTTGCGTTCGACGACTTCCTCGGAACGCTGCCGAAGTAAGTCGCGCTGAACGAAGCACCGTCGCGCGCACTGCAATCCGCGCGCATGCACCTCAATAGCAAACGACCGCGTCAGGGCGCGGTCGTTTGGAGAGAGCAGCGGCCGCCCGCTACCTCATTACAGTTCACTCGTCGTGGCTATCCGGCAGAGCGGTCATCCACGCGGGCGCCTTCGGCCAAGGCACCGGATCTGTAGCTCAGGAGGAACAAGATAGTTACGAGCACCCACGTGAAAACAAGCAGAACTCCGAGCTTGGTCAGGAAGGCAAACAAGGTTTTCTCCTCCGTGGTTGTCCGTACAAATCTCTTCGGTAAAGGATGGGGGAGACCGTCCCGATAGCCGCAGGAAATCACGGGAAAGGCCGAGCGGGTCTCCACATCGGGAATCGATGATCGAGTAATGAAAAACGCGGCGCGTGGAAACCGATCTCGAGTTCGTCGGTCTATGGCTCATGAAGAACTCAAAGCACCGTTATGACGGTCCGATTAACAAAGTTGCAAATGGTGTCGCGGTGCAGAGCGCCTCGGAGCCGGAATATTTGGGAGACGAAGGTGAGACGCTCGCTCGGGCAGCCAAGCTGGTCGGGCCGGGGGTGCCGGACGAGAACTCTCCAAAAAGTGGGCAAGCGACGAGCACTTGGACGGCGGGCCTCGGAGCAGATGAGCTGCTCGGCCAGTTCCTCGGTCGAGCTCGGGCACTCGAACTTCTGGAGGGGGCCAGCCTCGGGAAGCTGGCTCGCTCGACTCCCTGTGAGTTCGCTCGGCGGTTCGGACTTCCGCCGCGAGACTCGGCGCGAGTGGCGGCGGCCTTCGAGCTGGGCCGTCGCGCTCTCCTCGACGAGCGGGACCCGGCGCCGCTGTGCGGCTCGGCCGAGCAGGTTTTTCGCTGGGTGAGTCCGGAGCTGGCCGGGCTGGAGCGAGAGCGCTTCTTGATCCTCTTGTTGGACGGCAAGCATCGCCTGCAGCGAATGGAGCAGATCAGTGAAGGCACCTTGACGACCTCGCTCGTCCACCCTCGCGAAGTCTTTCGTTCGGCCGTCCGGGAGTCGGCCGCCGCCCTGATCGCGGTCCACAACCATCCGTCGGGGGACCCGGAGCCGAGCGCGGAGGACCTGGAGGTCACGCGCCGGCTGCGCCGGGCCGGGCGGCTGCTGGGCATTCCGCTCCTGGACCACGTGGTTGTCGGGGCCGGGCGCTACGTCTCGCTCCGGGACCGATTGTGGTGAGAGGGCGATTCAGGAGACAGCTAAGGCTCATTTGTAGCGGGCACAGCCAAGGAGACTAGTTAACGTAGCGCTACTGCTGGCGTGCCCGTCTCAGGTGCCCTCACAGGTCCCTGGAGTCAGGCCCCGGCCCGGCCCTCGCACGACCCCCAGCGTCGTGCGCCTCTCCTTGGTCTCGAGGCCTCTCGGACCACCCGAACAAGGTCCCGACACCTCATTAATGGAAACCAGGTACTGGCTCTCGATTGAAGGCGGAAAGCGTCGCGGGACGAACTTCTCGATCCCCGAGCAGGGTTGCTTGGTCGGTCGCGAAGCCGGGTGCGAGCTGCAGCTCCCCGAGACCACGGTCTCCGGGAAGCACGCCAGCCTCGCCGTCGAGGAGCATGGTGTGCGTGTCACGGACCTCGACAGCCGCAACGGAACTCGCGTCAACGGACAGCGCGTTCAGACTCACCTCCTGGCCCACGGCGACCGGCTCTCTCTCGGCAAGCTACACCTGACCCTCGTCGATCGAAGAGTCACCGGTGGTGAGGGACCCGAAGCCGACACGCTCGTCTCGGGCGCCGCTCCTTCGGACGCCTCCGACCGAATGATGCATGCGGACTCGGCTCGCGCCACGAAGCAACGCGGCCTTCCCCCGATCGTCGGAGTGGCGCTGCTGCTCGCCCTCGGTGCGGGCGGCTTCTATGCCTGGCAGCTCTTGCGGACGACGGACGCTGCGCCCTCCCAGCTCGAGCCCGTGGTCCTCGTGCCCGGTGACCTGCTCGACGACGGCTCGTTCGAAGAGGCGAGCACACTCGGAAAGTGGACGACGGAACCCAGCACTTCGCTCGAGCTCTCGAGTACCTACCGCCATCGCGGTGAGTCGGGCCTCGGAGCGGAGCTGGCGAGTACGGAGAAGTTTCGACTGAGCTCGCCCTGGGTTCGCATTCGCGAAGGCAGCGCGATGAACGCGACGGCCTCTCTGCGCGTCGGTCGAGACCTGAAGATCGCTGCAAGTTGGCAGCTCTCGAGCTCGTCCAACGAGGCGCTCCAGCTCGAGCTGCTCGGCGATGCTCTCGCCGAGAGCGCGGAGTTCCGAGAGTTTCAGTCTACGGAGACCATGCTGCCCGGTTTCGATCGTGCGCGTCTCGTGTTCACAGTGGAAGCTCGAGGCGACGGTGAGTTCGCGCTGGACGATGTCGCGCTGACGGAGGGCGAGCGTCGGAGCGAAGGTGTCGAGGAGTTCGAAGAGTTCGAGCTCTACTCACACGGTTCGCAGTCCACTTCGGCGAGCCTGGTTCGCATCGACCGAGTGGCGGTCTCGGAGCTCCAGTTCTTCACCGAGTCGGCGAAGCTGCGGTTGGAGAAGGAGCGGACACCGACCGGCTGGACGCTGCGTCCCGGTGGACAGGGAGCGAGTCCGCGCTTTCGTTTCCTGCTCTCGGACTCGCTGGCCGAGCTCGGCCTCGCGACTCTGCACGAGTCGGAACAGACTCCCGAAGGCGAGCGGCGCGGAGGGCGACGCCGGCTCAGCTCCGAGACGTCGATCAGCCGCGTCTCCGGCTTTCTCGCAGGCGAGGGCACGCTGCTCTTGCGCATCGGATTCGAACAAGCGGTGGAGCTCGAAGCGAAGCGCACCGCAAAGGGCTGGTTGATGACGACCGGCCCGCTCTCCGGCGCTGTCGCGCTCCAGCTCTCCTTCCGCGATGAGCGCAACCGGGCGGCGGACATCGCCGACGCCGCGCGCAGGTCGGAGCGCACGGACGAGCCCGGCAAGAGCCTCGCGCTCTGGGCCGACCTGCTCGAAGAGGTGCCCTTCGACAGCAAGCTCGTTGCCGAGGCAGAGGCGCGGCGCGGTGAGCAGCTGAGGATTGGACTCGATCAGGTCGAAGTAGTGCGCTCGGACTTCGAGCGCGCACGCTTCTTCGAGCTTCCGGATATCTACCGCCGCAACCTCGAGCGAACCCGAGGGCTTCAGCGCCGGTACGCCGGGAGCGAAGTCGAGCTGCAGGCCGTTCGGCTGGAGCAAGAGATCGAGCTCGTGCTTCAAGGCTACGCGGATGAGGCGGAAGAGCTCGACCGCGCGAAGCTCGCTCGAATCGCGGAAGCGCTCGAGGAGGCGGGAGCCAGCGAGCTCGCCGAACACGTTCGCGAACGAGCCGGCTCGTCGGCCGAAGACGGAGGAGGCTACTAGTGGGCAAGCTCGTAACAGGCGTCGATGTCGGCTCGAGTAGCTCGATCTTCTTGCGCGGCAAGGCCAAGGGCAATCGCTTTGCGCTGACCGACTTTTGGGCGGAGAGCCACGGCACCGGAACGGTCCAGGAGGCCTGGTCGCGCGCGCAACCGAACTTCAAGCCCGGCGCCTCGTGCGTCGGCTTGAGCGGGCGCGAAGTGAACATTCGCTACACGCAGGTCCCGCGACTTCCCGACTGGCAGCTCCGCAAGCTGATGCGCTTCGAGGTGGCGGAGATCGGTGGCCAAGCCGGAGCGGAGATGGCGTCGGACTTCAACGTCCTGCCTGAGCTCCCCGAGATCGAAGGCGAGGATGTCGTCCTGCTGGCGATGGTGCGCGAGTCGCTCCTCGCAACGCACGACTCGGGCCTCAGCGGCGTGGGCGGAAAGCTCGCTCACTTCACGCCGAACGCGATCGGTCTCTACAACGCCTGGCTGCACTACGGCGTAATCGAAGAGGACACGGTGCTCGTCGCCAACATCGGCCATGAGAACATCGACGTGGCCATCGTGCGCGGAACGGACCTCTTGTTCGCGCGCAACCTGTCCGGTGGCTCCCGGCTGTTCGACGATGCGCTGGCCGATCGCTTCGACGTCTCGCTCGAGCGCGCGGAGCAGCTCAAGCTCGAGCAGGGCAGCCTCGCCGCCGCCGCGGTCCAGTCCGGCGGAACACGCGAGAAGGCCTCGCGTGCCCTGCAAGGGGCGGCCGGTCAGATCGTCACCCTGCTCCAGTCGGCCGTGCTCTTCTGCAAGACCCAGATCAAGCTCTCCGGGCTGAGTATCGATCGCATCGCTCTGTGCGGCGGCGGCTCGGCGCTCGAGGGACTCGACCAGTATCTGGAGAGCGCCATGAAGGTGCGCGTCGAGAGCTTCGATCCCTTTCGGGTCGTCGACAGCGACGCGCTCGATCCGGCGGCTCAGGAGCTGTTCGAGGAGTTTCGCGCGGAGTCGGTCGTTGCGCTGGGCCTGGCGACCAGCGCGTCGCACGAGGTCTCCTACGCGATCGAGATCCTGCCGGAGCGCGTGCAGAAGCGCAGAGACTTCTGGGGCAAGACCGCGCTCTCCATCGCCGCGGCAGGGCTGTGCCTGGCCTACCTCGGAGTGCGTGCGCAGAAGGAGCGCACCGCGCTCGAACTCACGAAGCAGGAGGTCAGCCAGCTGAGCTCGCGCTACAACCGAGCGCGTCGCGCGGACCAGGACACGCGCGACCTGATCACCGAGAACGAAGAGCTGCAGGCGCTCGTCTCGGAGCTCTGGTTGACGGCCGGTGCTGGCGAACAAATGGTTCGTGCACTCGGGGTGCTCGAGCGCGAGCTGCCCGCCGACTTCTGGCTCGACGAGCTGTCGAGTCGCTCGGCCTTCGAACCGTCGCTCGGTATCGAGCGCGGCGACGAGCGCCCGGTCCTGCACCTCGAGGGCAAGGTGCGCGAGGGAACGGCAGCTCCTTCCGCTCTGTTCGAGGCCTTCCTCGCCGAGCTGACGAGCCAGCTCCCGGGCATTCGCATCCTGCCGAGCCTGTCGCCAGCCGGCGATCGCTTCACGCTCGACCTGTGTCTGTTCAGTTCGCAAAAGCAAGTCGAAGAGACACCGGAGGGTTGAGCCTTGGATCTGAATGAGATTTGGCAGGAGAACAAGCGCTTCATCACCGGAGTTGTCGGTGGTGGCGTGCTGTTCCTCTTTGGACTCCTGGCGATCCAGTCGCTCTTCGGCGACGAGCTGCAGAGCACGCGCCGGTCGAAAGATCGGCTGGAACGCCAGCTCTCGGAGTCGCGCTACGGAAGCTCCGAGCGCGAGCTGGCGCGCGCCGACAACGACGAACTGAACGCGGCGCTGGGGGAGCTCGCCACGGCGGTCGAGTTCAGCGCGCGCACCGACTTCCGCCTGGACTCCGCCGCGGGCTCCTCGGTCAATCAGTACCACCGCACGGTCGCGCGCGTCCGCGAACAGCTGCTCACCCGCGCCGGTCGCGCGAACCTGTTCCTCGACGCAGACCTGGGCCTGCCGGATCTCTCACCGGCTGAGGACGAGGAGATCGCGCGCTATCTCGATGCACTCGACGCAATCGCGCGCACGGTTCACTGGTCGATTCAGGCGGGCGTCGAGCGCATCGACGATGTTCGCATTCGACTCGACCCGGCACTCGGTTCGCGCAAGGGCATCGGCGCGATCGAGCGAACGCGCGTCGAGTTCGAGTTCTCGGGCAGTGGGCAAGCTCTGACCGAGCTGCTCCGCGCGACGCAGCGACCCGGCGAGCGCGGCCTCTCCGGTACGGACCAGCCGCTCTCCGTCCATTCACTGGAGCTTCGACCCGCGCGCAACCGCGCGGAGAAGTCGAAGCTCGACCTCGCTATCGATCTCGTGCGTCTGCACGGCGCGGCGAATCTCGAGGAGGATCCGGAGTCTTGAAGTTCAACCTCGCGAAAGAGCCTGCGCTCTTGATTGCCGTCGTCCTCATGATGGGGCTGATGTTCTATCGACTCGACGCGGAGCCGACGGCCTTGCGTGGACGCAAGAAGGGAGAAACCCTCGAGCTCGTGCAGAGCGCGTTGCCCGATGTCGCCCGCGCGAAGCCGAGCGCCGCCGAGTCCGCTCCCGAGTTCGCGCGCGACCTGTTCGTCGAGCCTTCGGACACGCGCCCGCTTCCGCCGCTCGACTGGAACGATCCGCCGCGCCCCGAGTTGCCGGCCATCTTTCCGCCGCTCGAGCCCGGTCCGACGCCCGCGCGCTATGGCGCTTTCCTGCGCCGCAACCTGACGCGCGGTGCCGAGGGGACCTTGGCGGTCAGCGAGCTGAGCCTGCCGGAGTTCGACGACGAGCTCGAGTCCGGTTCGACTCGTCCGACGGAGAGCGGAGTGCGCGCCGCGCTGCGCGATCTCGGCAAGCTCCGTGGTGTCGATGAAGAGGAGGACGCCTCCGAGACGCCAGCCGAGCGCTCTGCGCGCCGCGCGAGCTATCGCAGGCTCTACGACTGGCTCGAGCTGGGCGGCGCGATCACGATCTACGGCTCGATCGAGAACGAGAACCGCTACGAGTTCTTCCTGGACGAGCGCAATACGGACCCGATTCTCTTTCAACAGATCGACCCGCTGACCGGTCGCGAGAGCTTTCCGGGACAGGCGGCGATCAGCTACGAGCAGGAGCGCGTCACCGAGATCGGGCTGGCGCTCAATCGTTCGAACGAGCTCGAGCTGCGCTCGCGAGAGCTGAAGCGTCGGGGCAGTACCCAGCGCGAGGTGCTGGCTTTCGCGGCGCGTTGTCTCGAGTCGCGCCTGGAAGCTCCGCGCGCTCTGGACCTGGCGCGCGCGGCATTGCTCCCGCTCGTCGACCAGATCAAGAACGATCCCGCGCCGCGCCTCGCGCTCGCGCGTTGCTACGAGGCGGGCTTCGACTTCGAAGCGGCCTTCGTCGAGTATCGAGCCTTGCTCGAGGAGTTCGGCGAGCACCCCGAGGTCTACGTCCGGTTCGCCGAGCTCGAGCTGCGCTGCCTCTTGTTCGAGTCCGCCGAGAGTCGCTTGCTCGAAGCGATTCGACTGGATCGCACCGCCTGGCGCGCACACTGGATTCTCGGTCGCCTGTACGAGGCTCGATCCGAGTGGGGGGCTGCGCTCGAACACTTCCGCGCAGCGAACCAGCACATGGCGGAGGAACTCGAGTCGCTCGACGTTCGTGTCGCGGTCCGGACCGACCTGGCCGGCGCGTTGCTCGCGCACGGAGACGTGCGTGGCGCGGTGGCCGAACTGGAGACCGCCAAGCGACTCGACCCGCTCCACCAAGAGACTCTTGCAGCACTGATTCACTCCGCGATTCTCGATCCGGCCGCCGTCGGGCTCGAGCCGGTCGGCGGATCGGAGAGCGCACTCGAGGCCTGGTTGAAGCCGGTCTGGGATGTCGTCGAAGAGCGGCCGAACGACGGCGAGGCGATCGGCCTGCGGTTCGATCTGCTGATGGCGCTCGGTCTGTGGCACCTCGAGCAGGGCAACCTGGATGATGCCAGGACGCGCTTCGCCGAGGCCGCAACTGCGAATCCGTTGCGCGCGTACTTGCCGCTGCGAGCGGGCTCTTATCTCGCCGAGGCGGCGGGCCTCGAGGACGACGCGATGCAGTCGATCGAGCTCGCGCTCGACGCGAATCCGCGCGACGCCTGGAGCATGTACCAGCGCGGCAGACTGCTCGCGCGTGTCGGCGATCTCGATGCGGCCAAGCAGAGCTTCGAGGCCGCGCTCGAACAGGACCTCGACTTCGACGACGCTCTGGTCGCGATCGGTGAGCTCTTGCTCTATGAGGGCGAGTACGACGACGCCAGCCGCTACCTGGAGCGCGCGCTCAGCCGCGAGCCGGACCGCGCCGAGGTCCACACGCTCGCCGGTCTCGTTCGCCTGCGCGCTGGCTCCTTCCTGGAGGCGCTGACCGCGTTCGAGACAGCGCTCCGCTTCGACTCGGAAGACCCGGTGGCCCTCGGCGGCAAAGCCTGGGCGACCTACCGAACGGGCAACCCTGCGGAGGCGTTGATTCTCCTCGCGCAGCTCGACGACTCGCGCCGCGAGTTCTCCGACGAAGACGCGCACCGCATGTGGGCACGCGAACAGATCGCGCGGATCACCGACCACCTGGAGAAGGTCGCCTGGAGCGATGGCTTCGGTCGGACGGTGATTCGAAACGGTTGGCAGGTCGACGAGGGCTCGGGCCCGCTCGTGCAGCTGGAGGGCGAGAGCGTCAAGCTCGCCGGCACCTTCACGCGCTCGGGCAAGACGCGCCTCTACCGCGAGTATCCCGCGGGCAGCTTCGTCTCCGTCGAAGCGAGTATCTGGATTCCGGCCGGCGCGCCGGTGCGAGGCGGACTCTTCGTCGCGCGCGAGCGTCGTCGCCAGCGAACCTGGACGACCGAGAGCGAGGTCTCCATCGCACGCCACTTCGACGGCGCACTCGAGGTGCGCATCGAGCGCTCGGCCACGAAGGAGCCCGAGACACTCAAGACCAACGAGATCGAGTTTCCGACGGGGCGCTGGGCGCGCGTGCGCATCGAGCGGACGGGCACGCCCGAAGAGCCGACCGTGGACGTCTTCCTGGAAGAGATCCCTGTCGTGGTCGGTGCAGACTTCCCGCAGCTCGGTCGCGGCGGCCAGCCGCTGCGCGTCGGCGTCTTCGTCGAGGGCGAGACCGGGCGCGAGGCCAACCTTCGAATCGACAACGTCGTGGTCGTCTACCGGGAGCTTGGCCAGTGAGAGCTCCGCATCACTCGCGCTCCGGCTTCACGCTGATCGAGATGATCGCGGTGCTCCTGATCCTGTCGATCCTGGCCGGGGTCTTCCTGATGAACATCGGTACGACGCAGGAGATCGTCGAGGTTCGGCTCGCCCGGACGCAGCTCGAGCAGATCGCGGTCGCGGCTGCGGAGTATGAGATCGAGGAGGGCGACTACCCGCCCAGCAACTTCGACACGGACACCGGACCGGCGCCGAACGCGATCAACGTCGGCATCGAGCGCATGGTCGTCGCGCTCTGGACGGATGGCTTGGAGGGCTGCGGAATCTCGCCCGACGACCTGGACAACCTCGACGGCGATCGCACGGCCAAGCGACTCTCCGATCTGCCCACGACCGACATGTTCGAGCTGCTCGACGCGTGGGGAAACCCGATTGCGTACTTCCACCACACGGACTACGAGCGCGAGGACATCTACCAGACCTTCGATACTCTGACGGGAGAGCGCGAGGACACGAAGGTACGCGCGCTCAAGAACAAGAAGACGCAGCTCTACTTCGAGCACCGCAAGTTCCAGCTGATCTCCGCTGGGCCGGACGGGCTCTTCAACACCGAGGACGATATCACCAACTTCAAGCGATGACCGAGCGCCCGACTTCCCTGCGAGACCAGCGCGCGACACGGCGCGGCCTGACCCTCCTCGAGCTCCTGCTCGTAATGGTGGTCATGGGGATCGTGATGGGAATCGGCGTCGGCAGCTTCGCTTCGCTCGACCCGGGGCGCGCGTCCGCCGTCGAGATCGTTCGCGGCGCTCTGCGCTCAGCGGTGAACTCGGCCAAGGCGCGTCGGGCACCCGCGGTCGTGCGCGTCGACACGAAGACGGGCGAGCTGACGCCGCGCGGTCTCGAAGTCGTGGGCACCTGGCACTTCGAGACCGCTGACCTGCGCGGTGCCTTCGGCGTGGATGGCATCGGCACCGGGACGCGCCTGACGTCGGGCTATCTCGGCGAAGCCCTCGAGTTTCCCGCGGGCGTGAACGCGCGCGCGGAGTTCGGGATTCAAGACGATCCTTCTTTCGAGTTCGGCGAGGGCTTCGCGATCGAGTGTCTGATCGCGCCCGATGCGACGAGTTCCGCGCACGCGGTCAGTGTCGGCAACGTGTTCGGACTCTACGTCCTGGCGACAGGCGCGGTGCGCGTCTGGTTCGTCAGCGTCGACCTCGAGGGCGAGCCGAGCGGACAGGTCGTGCTCGACTCGGATGCGGGCGAGCTGCTCGCCGGGCGCTGGAGTCGAGTTCGCGCGGAGTACGACCGGCGCGAGCTCTCGCTCTGGATCGATGGCGTCCGCGTACAGCAGCTCGCGGCCAACGAGGGTGTCGCGAGAGTCCAGGCGCCGATGATGCTCGGCGGCGGTCAGAAGGCCTTCGTCGGTCGAATCGACGAGCTCGTGCTCTCGGCCTGGGAAGCTGGCGAGCCGCGCGCATTGCCCAAGACGGTCGTCCTCGAGCCGGGCGCTCCCGAACAGATCTGGTTCGATGCAGCGGGGCACCTCGACAAGCTCGCTCATCCCGAACCGATCACACTCTCGCTCCTCTTCGACAACGGCCGGAGCGAGGTCGTGCGCGTAGGTCGCTGGGGGACCATCGAGTGATCGGGCGGACGTTCGACCGGACCGGAGTCGAGGCCCGCCGCGGCGGCTTCGCCATGCTCGCGGTCCTGATCGTGATCCTGGCGCTCTTCGTCCTCGCCACTCCGTACCTGATCGGAATTCGCCGCGCCGACCGCGAGAGCGAGCGCGTCTACGATCGGACGGCCGCACGGCTCGCGCTCGACGATGCGGTGCGCCACGCGCGCGCCAAGCTCGACGCGACTCACCCGGCGGTCGACGTGACGCCCTACTGGGATCCGACCGACGAGCTCAGCGTAGACAATCACCTCGATCCGGAGTTCCTGAACGCGAACGACCCGAACGGAGTCATGTGGGACCTCGAGTCCTTCGACCTGTCCGGGCTGGTGGATCTCGGGAGCGCGTCGCCCGGCGTGATCGCGAACCTGATCGGCCAGCACACCTGGCTCGCGCGCGCGGCCACCGCGGACGACGCGTCGCTCAGCACCGCCTCGACGCGCGGCTTCCCGGAAGAGGGCTTCCTGTGGGTCGGCGGCGAGCGCATGGCCTACCTCGACAGCGACGGCTCGAGCTTCTCCGACCTGCAGCGCGATCTCTTCGCGGGCTACGGACAGAGTGGGGCCGGCGCGGTCAATCCGGACTGCGACTTCTCCGCGCCGCGCGCTCACGATGCGGGGGCGCCCGTGCTCGGGCTCGCCGCGATGGCGATTCCGGAGTGGCGCACGACCGACGCCAGCGGCCTGTGGAGAGTGCCCGCCGACCTGGACCAGGTCGCGAGCGCGATCGAGAGCTCGATCTCGGGACCGCTCGGCGACGTCAGCTTCGGCGAGTTGGTGGAGGGCGCGACGCCGTTCGGCGGAGTCGGAGCCGGGCCGCGTTGGCAGCGCGGCGCGCGGCTCGTCAGCTCGGTCGTTGGAGGCATCGACTGCGCACTGCGGGTCGATGAAGCGCACTACTTCAATCCCGGCACGACGCTTCGAATCTCGAACGGCGAGACGAGTGAGCTCGCCATCGTGCGCGAGGTCGCGGGCTCGGTCGTTCGACTGAACCGCGTGTTGAACGGTGACTACGACGCCTTCGATGCCGTCGTGCGTCCGCTCGCGCGACGACCCGTCAACCTGAACAGCGCTCCTCCCGAAGTGCTCCGCGCACTCTTTCTGGGGCTCAAGCTGAAGCGCAAGAACGCGCGCATCACCGATCGCGAAGCGAACCGGCTGGTCGAGGTCATCCTCGACTCGCGGCCGTTCACGGGCTTCGAGGACTTCCTGGGCAGGATCGTCCGTCCCGCTGCAGGCCTCGCTCCGCGCACGGCCGGTGCGGGCGGCAGCTCGCCGATCTGGGCCGAGGTCGGCGAGAACGGCTTCATGGACTACGAGGATGCGGAGGCGCTCTATAAGAACGGATTGAACGCCAACGACCGCAGCCTCGAGTTCTCGACGATGCCCTTCGCTTTCATCACGCGCGGGACCTTCGAGCTCCGGCTGCGCAGCTCGATCAACGCCAAGAGTGGAGTGCAGCGCGCCTCGCTCGAGCGCGACCAGGTCGAGGTCATGGTTCCCCAGAAGGAGCTGCTGCGAGTCTGGTCGCGGCAGGAAGATTTTGACGAGGAGCTGCGCCTGACGCGCGACGCTCCGCTCTGGGCGACCGGACCGGAGGCGACCTCGCGCGTCTCGATGGGGGCCAATCCGCCCTCGCGATTCGCGGCACACTTCGGCAGCCTCACCGAGGGCTCGATGGAGGGCGAGCTCGCGCCCCGCTTCGCGTCGCGCGAAGAGAACGGTTGGGCTCAGCTCTGGGCGGTGCGCTCCGACAACCTCGAGACCGACTTTCACTCGCGCCACGTCGAGCACATGGACCGCGAGACCTCGGACCTCGAGGGGCGAGCGATCGGGCGTGCCGGTGCGCATGTCGCCATGGCCTCCGACCCGACGGTCGAGTGGAGCGACGCCAACGGGGGCGGGCTGCTGCGGCCCTTCTCCTTCTCGATGTGGGTCAAGCCCGAGCGCCGCTCGAACGGCGGGCTCTACTTCGACCTCGGGGACTCCGCCTATCAAGACACCGATCGCATCTCGGTCACCGAGGAGGCCGGCGAGCTACTCGTCAGTGTGCTCGACGCGGGCGGCGATCACCCGAACACCGGACTGCTCGAGCGCGCGGAGGTCCGCGTGCCGCTCGAACACTTCCCGCTCAACACCTGGACGCACCTCTCGATCGATATCCGCGGCAGTCGCCCCGACCAGGTCACGGTCCTGGTCGACGGCATGGCGCGCGGCGAGACCGCCGGACTGACGCGCCTCAGCTCGAGTCTCGGTGAGACGGCGACGACGATCCACGTCGACTCGACCGAGGGCTTCGGCGCGGTCGGCGAGCGCTGTGTCGTGCGGATCGGCGACGAGATCATCGAGGCCGAAGTGATGGGGCCGATGACACTGCTGGCGTCGACGAATCAGGTCGGCACGAATGCTGGCATGGGTGGGCGGACGGCGCGAGAGCGAGAGCAGTGGGGGAAGACTCAGAATGGATTCACGCAGCTCAATCTCGGGATTCAGAAGAACCGAGTTCACCCGGCGCTGTCGCCGGTCTCACTATTCGGATATAGCCAGCCATTGCGCTCAGCCGCGCCCGCTGGCTCGACCTTCTTGCCGTCTGCAATCGGACCATTCGCCGTGGCCGAGACGAACTCGGTCGACGGCGGAGATCAAGCGGATGGCGATCTGATTCAACTGGAGAGCTCGGTTGGCGCGGTCACTCTGGGCTATGGATTGAGGGGAGCAGGTAGTGCTGGCAAACAGCTCGTGTTGCGTCGCGGCGACGACCCGAATGGCGGCGATTCCAGCTTCATGTCCGCCTTCAATGTCGCGGGTGGGTACGCATTGCTCGTGCAGCAAGAGCTCACGTTTGCTGTCGAGGGGGTGCCGACCAAAGTGACCGTTGACGGTGAACCGCTGGGTGGCATGGAGCTGATTCGGTACTCGGGCGTCAATGGATTCAATCTAGTCTTGGCCGGGCGAGCAGATATTGTCCAGGGAGAACTCTACGCCGGTGGAGCGAGTGCGAGCACCGGCATCAACCGCGCCTTCGTGACCGACTTCGAGGATGCGAACGTGGACTGGGGTCCGAATCCGAATGGAGATGAAGAGCTCTCCATGCAGCTATTCGTGGTGCCGATCTCGATTCCCGCCGACAAGGTTCTTCCCGGCCCGCTTGCGCCCTTCCTTCCGGGAGCGCTAAACGCACCGGAGTTCGCACAAATCACCCGCCGCGGAAACGACCGGGCGCTGACAGAGTGGATCTGCTACGACAAGATCGTTGCCCCGCCGGGCGGAACGCCGGCTCAATTCGTGCGCAATGATCAGGACGTTCTCGAGCGTGTCTTTCTGCTGATCACTCGAGGGCTTTCGTTCACCGGGGCGGTCTCGCCTCCGCCCCCTCCGGTTACACCGCCGCCGCCGGGAGGAGGCGGTCCGGGGCAGTTGCCGCCCGAAGAGGGCGGGGTTCCTATTCCAGTTCCGGGTGGCTTCGGTGGTGCAATTCTCGGCCCGCAGACCGCGAGTACTGCACTCGCCTCTCCCGCTGCGCTGGCCAGCGCGAATCTTGCGCCGCCGTTACCGGTGACTCAGCAGGGAACGGCTGGCCTCGCCAGCTTCAGTGACTGGCGAGGCGACCTCGGGGCAGCCGAGGACTTGAACTTCCACCTGTCGCGCGCCGTGCGTCAGACTCTCAACTTCAGGGGTGTGATGGGGACCTTCTCTCACTCGCACCCAGCTGGCACGGAAGTTCTTCCGGTCTTCCGGGTCTGGAAGGGGCAAGCTGATGTCGGCATGCCAGGCGCGGGTGATCGAGCCTGGCTGCTCGACCAATCACCCGGCTCACTGGGGGAGCCAGTCACCGTTCACCGGTCCTATTTGCCCGACGCCAACTATCCCGTTCAGACCTGGCAGGATGCGAGCTATGTAGCCGGCCCCGGAATTGTTGGATTGCAGGCCTATGAAGAGGAGATTGCCACGAGCGCACAATTCCGCGAGCAGGTCTTCGTCGCCTTCGAGAAGCCGATCGGAATTTTCCTGCCGCCCAGCGTGAGCACGGCCGGCGTCGCGGGGCAGGCCGCTGGTCCGCTCGCCAACCGCGAGATGCGCGCCGTCAGTCGGTTGGTGAAGTACCCGAGTGGAGAGCTCCCGCGCGCCGTGGAGTCGATCGCGATCGGAGGCCCGTTCGGCAACTCGGCCGGGATCGTTCCCGATGCGGTCGTCGATGAGCTGGAGTTCGGCGCGACGCTCTTCGGAGACAACCTGTCGACCGGCGAATCGGGACGCGGAGCGGCGCTCTTGCTCGGCGTCGAGATCGGCTCGGGGGGCGGGACGATCGAGATCCAGAACGGGACTCTGCGCGACGCGCGCGGATTCTTCAGTACGAGCAAAGTCTCGCCGCTCAGTGGCATTCCCGAGGGCGGCGGCCTGCTGCGCATCGGCGAGGAGATCATCGCCTATCAGAACGCGGACCAGGGCGGCACGTCGATCGTGATCGCGCCGGGCGGACGCGGGATGCTCGGCACCGAAGAGCAGCCGCATCGGGTCGGTGAGTCGATCTACTTCCTGTCGCACCTGCGCGCGACGACTGTCCTGGGGCCGACCGGGCCGGCGGATGCGGAGCTCGCGCTGGCCGACCTGCACGGCTTGCCGCAGAGGGGCACTCTGCTCGTCGGACAGGAGCTCCTGCACTACACGCGCAGCGACGCGCGCCGCGGCGCCGGTATCGTCGGCATGCCGCGCGCCTCCGAGGAGCCGGGTGAAGAAGATGGCGAAGGCGGAGCGCTGTTCCGCGGACGCTTCGGCACCGCCGCGAGCTCGCATGTGGTCGGCACTCCGGCCGTGCTCTTCCCGACGCGTTATTGGGATCGTTGGGCCGACGCCGCCGATGCGCCGGAGCTCGCCTACTTCGGCTTCGCGGCTGGACAGGAGAACGCTTACTGGACGGGCGCCTTCTTCGAGGAGAGCGAGGCGCAGCACGCCGGCGCACAGCTCGGCATGCTCGTGCGCGCCAGCCCCGAGGTTCCCTGGGATGCCGACCCCGACAACACAGATGGCCTCTGGCTGTTCGATGGCGCGACCGACGAGAGCACTCGCCTCTCTCTCGGAGCGCAGTCCGATCTGCTCGAGTGGCGCGTGTTCGTCCGCTACGAGCCGGGCGCCTTCGACTTCGTGTCGGGTCTCTCGCACGGCTGGAAGACCAGCCCCGAGCTGCGCTTCACCGGCGCCGAGTTCGTGGCGCCCCGCGTGACTCTCTATCGGGAGGACCGCTGATGGTTCGCGTTCACACACGCGGCGCGCGCAGCGGCCTGACCCTGATCGAGCTCCTGGTCGCGATCGGTCTGACTTCGATCCTCGTCGTCGCGCTGGTCAAGATGCTCGAGACCTCGCTCGGCGTGTGGGGGCGGACCGAGACGCGCCGTGACCTGCTCGAGCAGGCGACGGCGATGTCGGAGCTCGTGTCGGTCGACCTCCTGGCGCTCGAAGGCGGCGAGCGCGGCGACCTCCTGGTCGACTGGGAGGCCTTCGACACCGACGGCGATGGCATCCGCGGCCTGTTCCTTCCGCGCCTCCGCATGGTTCGCCGGATCTCCGAGGCGGACCTCTCGCGGCGCGGCCTGGTCAACCTCGAGCTCGATGAGAATGGCGAGCCGATCATCGAGACGCGCCGAGCTGGCGCTCTGCTCGAAGTCACCTGGGCCATGATGCCCGGCGAGATCGGTTCGCTGGTGCGCGGCGAGCGCTTGCTCTCCGAAGACGAGTCCATCTTCGACGACGACTTCTTCGACCCAGAGGGTCAGCCGCCGCCGGGGATGGTCTCGGAGGTCTCGGACACGGTGCTCTGGTTCGGGCTCGTGTTCGCCTCGCAGACCAGCGACCTCACGCAGGGCTGGAGGATTGGCGAAGGTCTCCTCGACTGCGCCTCCGCCTGGGATGCGCGCACGAGCGGTCGCACCGACGAGGACCTGACCACGCTCAACTCACCGCCCGCGGGCTGCCCGACGTCGAAGGACCTTCCGGTCTTCCCGCGTCGCGTTCGCATCGAGTTCGAGGTCGAGCGCAGGAAGGATCTGGAGAAGCGCACGACGCTGGTCGAGACGATCGATCCCAAGGAGACGCTGCTCGTCTTGCGCGACGAACGCTTCGCGCCCGCGACGGGCGGCTTCGTGCGCCTGGACGAGGAGTGGATGGAGGTCACGCACGTCGACGGCAAGCGCCTGACCGTCGTTCGCGGCGCGCGCGGGAGTCGCAACACCGATCACGATGCGGGAGTGCTCGTGCACTTCGGCAGCCGCAGTGTTCGAGAGCTGCGCGTGGCCGCCTATCGAGAGGACTGGAACCTGTGAGCGCCCGAGTTCGACAGCGCTCGCGCTCCGGCTTCACTCTGATCGAGGTCGTCCTTGCGATGGGGATCTTCCTGATCGGCGCCGTCGCGATCCTCGGTTTCCTGACCTTCGGCGCGACGCTCTCGCGCACGGCCGGGCTGCGCACACTCTCCGCGGAGGCGATCGAAGCCGTGGTAGCCGACCTCGAAGAGGGGCTGTTCACGCTCGACGAAGACGGTCGGGTGGGGGAGCCGCGGGTGATCGAGAACCGCGAGGTGCCGGGCTATCCCGAGCTGACCTACAGCGTGAGTACTGCCCTGGACGAGAGCGCCGATCCGGAGCTGGGCGGAAGCCCCGAGGTCCGCGTCGACGTCGAGATTCGATGGAAGGGTGGAGTCTCCCGGCGCGGCCGACGCGTCTCGATTCTGCTCCTGAAGGAGGTGCCCTTCGGCGAGCGTCTGCGGCGCCAGCTCGCGGCTCCTCCGAGTGAGAGCTCCGAAGAGAAGAACGACAGCTCGGGATCGCCGAGCGATGAAGAGACACGCCCATGAAGATTGAACGACGAGTTTCGATGCTGCTGGCGCTCCTGCTCAGCCTGCTTGCCCACGGCCCCGAGCTGCACGCGGAAGGAGAGCAGATGATCGGCCTGCGCTCCGGCGAGGTGTTGTGGGCGGAGGTCCTCAGCCACGACGAAGATGGCGTGGACTTGCTGCGGCTCGACAACAGCGGTCGCGTACGTCTGCCATGGCACCTCCTTGACCCGCGCTTCGAGGCCGAGCTGCGCGCGCAGTTCGGCTATCTGGACCTGGCGACCGAAGAGGTCTTGGTCACCGCGGACATGATTCGAACGGTGGACGGCGAAGAGATCATCGGCCTGATTGTGCACCGCACGGAGGATGCGATTCACATCAAGACGGCGCAGCGCTTGATCGCTCTGCCGAAGCTGCGCGTGTCCGGACCGGGAGTGTTGGTGCGCGCGCCGGCGCTGGATATCTATACGCGCGACGAGCTCTACCAGAAGGAGCTGTTCGAGCGGCGCGGAGCTCTCGGGCTGGAGGGTGCGGGTGGTGCCGAAGCGCACTTCGCTCTGGCGCAGTATTGCGAGCGCATCTACGACTACGCGAATGCGGCGCGACACTACGAGCTCGCGGGGGCGAGCGACTCGAGCTGGCGGCCGAAGGATCTGGAGAGCGCGCTCGCGCGCGCGCGGCGCAAGGCCGAAGCGCAGGGGCAGATCGATCTCTTGCGCGAGATTCGGCGCGAGCGTCAGCGCCGACACTACGAGGCGGCCGAGACTCTGGTCCTCGCGTTCCGAGCCGAGTTCCCGGACAGTCCGCTCTTGCAGGAGCTGAATCAGTTGAGTGCCAGCATCGGGCGCGCGCGTGAAGAGGACCTGGCCGAAGCGGTCGTGAAGCGCTGGCACGCCTGGGCGCGTCGGCTCACCAGGGAGGCGGGTCGCAAGGCGGACTACAACGAAGCGATCGCTTGGGTCGAGTCCGAGCTCTCGAACTCGGTCGTCGCCGGCGTCCAGGGTGACCTGACCGAGCTGGACCCGGACCTCGTTCCCGGCCGCGTTCGGGCGATTTGGGAGGCGCGCGAGCGGCCTCGCAGCCACCACGCGAGCTATGGCATCGCGACCTGGCTGCTCGGCGAAGGCCGGGCCCGCGCAGGAATAGAGCCGGAGAAGGACAAGCCCAAGGCTGACAGCCGCGACCAGGCTCGTCAGGACCTCGAGAACCGAATCCAGCGCTTCCTGGAGCGGCAGAAGACGGTCGCTCGGGCCAGTGGCGGTCGATCGGAAGAGGATCCCGCGGCCTACTGGAAGCAGATGAACAGCTCCAGCCGGGCTCAGTGGCTCTTGGCCTACTACGCGGAATTCTCGGGCGACGTGGAGGTCTTGGACATTCACTTCCGGGCGTGCCGCGACTGCGGAGGGACCGGTGTGCAGGAGATCAGCTACTTCGGACCGGTGACCAGTGGAGAAAAGCGCGCGAGGACTCGACTCGTTAGCTGCCCCACTTGCCACGGCGTTGGTATCGTGCGCCGAGTCTCTTACCGCTAGTTGCCCGTTCGGCGACTCGTAGACCACGCACCTAACAACTCGCCTAGAGAAGAGAGCTCCACCCGGAGGCCCAAGCCTCCCGTCGCGAATCTTCTCCTCACACCAGACGGACTGGCTCCGATGAAGACCCTCGCGCGCATCTCCGGCCTCACTCTCTTCGCAACTCTCTGCGCACTGACCGCGTTCGGTTGCGCGAGTCCGGAGCCGACCACGACTCCGCCGCGGCCGACCTACACCGCGCCTCGTCCGGCGCCGGGGTTGAGCGCCAAGCCAGCCGCGGAGCCTGCGACCGTCGCGAACGAGACGAAGCCCGCGGCTGCCGACAGTGCGGCCATGAGTGAGGCGGCCATGAGTGAGAAGGCCGCGACGCCGGCCGCTCTGAAGGAGTCACCGGCCGTGCCCGAGGCGACCGAAACAGTTGCCATGAGTGAGAAGGACCTGGTACTCGCGACCGTGGGGGGCAAGCCGATCCGCGCTTCCGACCTGATGCAGCACTGGATGACGCGCGAGAGTCGCCAGGTCTGGGAGTACTTCTACTCGCTGATGGACGAGCGCTACGCCGAGCTCGAGGCCGAGCGCATGGGGATCACCCTGGATCCGGCAATGGTCGATGCGGCTGTGATCGATGTGCGCATGGTGATCGAGGAGAAGATCGAGGAGGCTCAGCCGGGTGTCGGCTTCGACCGCTACATCCAGGGCCAGTACAACATGACCCCGGAGAACTACATGGCGGGCATTCGGCGCAACCAGGTGCGCGGCCTGTTGCTCGAGCGCGTCGTGCGGACCTGGCTGCTGACGCAGGAGCACGCCGAGTTGCGCGTGATCATCGTCACCAACGAGGAGCTCGGCGCGAAGGTCCAGGATGCCCTGGACGCCGGCCGTGACTTCGGTGAAGTGGCCCAGGAGTTCTCGGAGGATACGACCCGCGAGAATGGTGGCCTGATGCCGCCGATCGTGCGGAGCGAGCAGCTCTTGCTCTCCAGCATCGCCTTCGGAAACGAGGTCGGCGGAGTGACTGGGCCGATCGAAGACAACACGCGCTTGATCTGGGTCAAGACCACCGCCTTTCCGAAGCCGCTGTCCGGAACCTGGTCGCTCATCGAGCCGGCCGTCTCGGCCAGCCTGAAAGAGCGCGAGCTGAACGAGTACGAGTTCCTCCAGTGGAAGAGCTTCATCGAGATCAACTACGACGTGGATGCGAGAGCTTTCCTGTCGCTGATCGGCGAGGCCCCCGAGCAGCCCTGATTCGGTCCTCGGTTCGCGACTTGTCGCGGCGAAGCGCTTGACCCGCTCTTCTCGGTCCGCGATGCTTCGTCAGTCCACCACGCTGCACGTTCGTGTGCGGCGCTCTGCCACTCTCCGGGAAAGTCCCTCTCCGATGCCCAACTCCGCTTCCTCGAGCTCGCAAGTTTTGAACGAAGACTCGATCGAAGAGTCGACGCCCGAGGAGACCGCGGCGGAGCTGAAGGGGTCTGAGGACTCCGAGGTCGAGCAAGAAGACTTCGATACCGCCGCGCTGGCCTACGACTCCGACGAGTCGCTCGAGTCGGATCAGCTGGACGATACGGCTCCGGAAGAGGACGAGCTCGACGAGGAGAACGACGACAGCGAGGACGAGCGCACCGACAAGGAGCTGGCCGGCGAGATGCTGGCTCTGATCTTCGCTTCTCCCGATCCACTCTCGACGGGCCGACTCGGCAAGCTGCTCGGGCTCAAGGGCAAGAAGAAGGTTCAGGCCGGGCTCGATGCGCTCGCGCTTCAGCTGGCCGACCAGGGGCTGCCCCTGACTCTGCGCTCGGTGGCGGGCGGCTGGCGGCTCTTCACGCGCCCTGAGATGGGCGAGCTCCTGTCCGGGCTGACCGAGCGCAAGCCGGACCGAATCAGTCCCGCCGCCCTCGAGACACTCGCGATCATCGCCTACCGCCAGCCCGTCTCGAAAGCCGAGATCGAGGCGATTCGAGGGGTCGGTTCGGGGCCGATCCTGCGGGCTCTCGTCGATCGCCGTCTGGCCAAGGTCACCGGCCGAGCGGACCAGCCGGGCTCCCCGCTGCTCTACGGAACCACGCGTGAGTTTCTCGAGCGCTTCGGGCTCGATTCTCCCGCCGATCTGCCCCGCGACGGCGAACTCACCCGCGACTAGGGTAAAGAGGCGCGATCGGCCCTCGGGCCAGCTTGCGCCGGACAGTTGGGGGCCCGTACACTCCCCCGCTCGTTTCGATCCTAATGCTTGCGCGGAAGCCCTCTGCGCCGGATCGAAAGCCTCTCCCGGGACCTCGCAGCGCCCTTGGCTCGTTCCCATTTCGCGCCGTCGGTTTTCATGTCAGCCAAGTCGAAGAAGAAGAACAAGCCCGTCTCGGATTCCGCCAAGGACGTCAAGGTCGCGGAGGTCGTCGGGCACGAGGACGCGCACCACACGATCGATGAGGTCATCGACGTCCCGAAGGGTACGAGTCCGCTCAAGTACGCCTTGATGATCGGGCTGGTGATCTTTCTGATCGCGATCTTCGCGATCGATCCGTCCACCTTCCAGTCGGCGACGCAGGGCGGCTCCGAGAGCTACATGACCTGGACCGTTCCGGGTCAGCCGATGTCCGAGCTGACCGGCTCCGAGTTCATTCAGGAGAAGCGCAAGCTCGACTCGCTGCTCAAGCTCTTCCGCCAGGGCAACCTGGACGACACGGATGTGGCCCGCTACATCGTCCTGGCCGACCTGGCCGCCAACGCCGGAATCGCAGTGACCGACGGAGAGCTGCGCGAACGCTTGCGCGACTTCGCGGAAGCCTTCGGCGGCAAGGCGGGGCTCGAGTCCTACATGATGCGCTCACCTGGGCGCGTCATCGGCTTCCAAGAGACCGTCCGCCGCAAGATGAGCGGAGACCGGTACCTACAAATGATTCTCGCCCTGGCGAGCCACGTGGACCCGACCGAGGTCGAGGTGAGCTGGCGCGAGGCCCACCAGGAGTACGCCTACGACTTCGTCGGCATCGAGGTGGCGAGCCTCATCGACGATGCGCTGGCCGAGGTGCCGGACGATGCCGCGCTCGCAACCTGGCTGGCGGAGCTCTCCGCGGGGGAGCAGACGCAGTTCCACGAGCCGCCGCGGGTCAGCGCCGAGCTGGTCGGCTTCTTGATCGGTGGAGAGAACACGGCCGCGGGTCTGCTCGCGCGTTACCCGGAGGTCGCCGATGTGGAAGACACCGAGGAAGCGACCGAGGAAGCGACCGAGGACGGAGCCACGGAGCCGGCGGAGGACGCCGCTCCTCTGGACGAGACCGAGCCGGCGGAGGAAGAGGATGGCCTGGCCAAGCTCTACTACGACAACGTGTTCTACTCGCGCTTCGCACGCCCGGCTCCCGCTGAGGGTGAGCCCGCGCTCGGTATCGCGGATCGCTACCTGACCTTCGAGGAAGCCAAGGAGCTTGCCGAGGCCGAAGCACCGATCTACTTCGCCCTGAAGCGTTGGCTGGATGACGTCCAGCTTCGCGAGGCGGAGGGCACTCCCGTCAACCTGGCGCTGGAGGCGAGCGAGCTTGGGCTCTCCTACCACGCGGCCGATCAGGCTTATTCCCGACCGGAGTGGACAGAGGTCGAGGGCTGGGGCGGACCGTCGCTCGGTGGTCGCATCGATCGGCTCGCACCGGGAGAGCTGAGTTCGAGCTTGTTGATCGAGACCGGCGCACTCTTCGTTGCGCGTCAGAAGGATCGCGTCGACGCCTACCTGCCCGAGCTGGCAGCGATTCACGACAAGGTCGTGGCGGCCTGGGCGGATCAGCGCGCCGGAGAGATGGCCATCGAGCGCTTGGCGGCGCTGCGCGACAGCTTCGCTCCGCCCGCGGAGGAAGCGAGCGACGACGCAGAAGAAGCTTCTGACGAGCTTGCGGAAGACGCGACTGCGGAAGACGCGACCGCCGAAGATGCGACCGCCGAAGATGCGACCGCCGAAGATACGACTGCCGAAGATGTCGAGACCGAGGAGGTCGCGGCCAAGTTGCCGAGTGCGACCGAGGCTGAGTTCAGCGAAGCGGTCGCCGCTCTGGGCCTCGAGGTCTCTCGACGTCCGTACATGGAGCAGAACATGGTGTTCACGCTCGACCCGGACAAGAACAACCCCGGCCACACCTTCATTCGGATGCGGTCTCACCTGGTCGACCTCGAAGCGGGGGAGCTCGCGGAGCCCGAGCTGGATCCGACCAGGGAGAACGCCTATCTCGTTCGCGCCGTCGGCAAGCGTGACCCCGAGGCCTGGCGACTCTCACCCGGTGACTTCGACCAGGCCCGCCAGATGGCGGAGTACGAGGCGCAGCTCGCCTTCATGGAGACCAACCTCAGCGACGAGGCGATCTTCGACGAAGTCGGGATGGAGCTGGACGACGGCGAGGAGGAGTAAGCTCGCGCGGCCGCGCGGACTACTGCTTCTTCGCGATCGCGGCGATCGAGTGGCCGACAGGGATGTCGAACCGCCGCGAGAGCAGTAGCTCCGAGGCAAAGGCCCGGTAGAGCAGGCTGTGCACGAAGGCCGGAATGGGCCAGGAGAGGTTCGTGTGCTTCGGCACTTTGCGCCGGGGAATCACGACCTCCAGGACCTTGATGGCCAGGACCACCGGGAGAATGATCGGGAAGAGCAGCACGTTGGTGTGCGTGTTTCGCTCGACTTCGAGACCGGCGGATTCGAAGACTCGGTCCAGCATCGAGCGCGTGTAGCGTCGCTGGTGTTGAGCGATCGCGTCGTTGTTGCTGAAGAGGAACTGGTAGGCCGGAACGCTGATCATCACGCGCCCCCCGGGAGCGAGGATGCGAGCGATCTCGCGCATTACCGCGACGTCATCCGGAATGTGCTCGATCGCGTCGAACATGCAGATCAGGTCGAAGCTGTTGTCCTGGTAGGGCAGGGCGTAGCCGTCGACCACGACGCCGCCACCGAAGCCTCGCTCTTCGACGTGAGCCAAGCTCTCGGTCGAGATGTCCGCCGGGAAGGCGCGCCCGCTCAGCCTGGAGAGACCCGGCAGGAAGCCGCCCATTCCGCAGCCGAGGTCGAGCGAGCGAGCCGGTCGTTCGTCGGCGAGGTGGGCTTCGAGCAGCCCGAGGTAGACGTTCCGCCGCCCTCGGAACCACCAGTGGTGCTCCTCGAGATCGCGAAACTGCTCGTAGGCCTTGGCATCCATGCGTGGTCGAGGCTCAGTCTGTCGAAGCCGGTTCGGTGACGACGATCATCTCATCGAACAGGTTGACGTAGAGCGCGAGGCCACCGATCAGGTTGAGCGGAGTGAGCAGTGTGGAGAGCACGGGGTGGAGCCGCCCGGCGCGCTCGCTGATGAAGGAGAGCGAGACGTACTTGCCGCCCAGGGCGGCCTTGTTCTCGAGGACGCGCAGTCCGGCGCGGTCGAGGATCTCCTTCAGTGTCTTTGGGTTGAAGTGGTAGATGTGCTCGGTGTGCTTGTAGTGCTGCCACTTCGGACCGAGCCACTTGGCCGCGCGACTGTCGACGTTCTGCGTCTCGATCAGGAGCTTGCCGCCTGGCGCAAGCAGCTCGCGAGCCGCCGCGAGCGCGGCGACCGGGTCGGGAATGTGTTCGAGCACGTCCCAGAGTGTGATCAGGTCGAAGCTTCCCGGCGCGAGGTCGCAAGCCCCCAGGAGCCCGTCGTGGACGTTCTCGGCGCCGATGCGAGAGGCCGCTTCCGCGCGCACGGCTTCCGAGGGCTCGAGCCCGGTGACCTGCCAGCCCTCGTCCTGCATGACGGAGAGGAAGTAGGCCGCCGCACAGCCGACGTCGAGCACGCGGCCGGGAGTGTCGAAGTAGCGCCGCACGACCGAGAGGCGGCGACGGTAGGTGCGCAGGTAGAGCTCGGCGTCCGACACGTAGTTCGTGTAGCCGCGCGTCTTGGCCTGCGACGAGTTCCAGTAGCCCTCGTTGTAGACGTGCTCGATCAGGTCCGAGTTCGTGAGTCGCGGCGTGACATAGGTCAGGTCGCACTCGCGGCAGGTCACGACCGAGAACAGGCCGTCCTTGAACTTCAGGTCAGAAGAGTCGCTTCCGCAGAATCCGCAGGCGACCGGCTGAAGTGCGTCTTCGGGGACGTGTTCAGCGAGTCCGGGGATGGGCGTCACCCGAAGTACTCCTCGCCACTCGCGATCTCGTCGGCCTTCGCGTCTTGGCCCCGGATGAGCGTCCGCGCCACGGCTCGTCCCATGGCGATCGAGTGGTCCATGTTGTTGTAGCGGAAGAGCCCCTGGCGCCCGGTCGTGTGGAGGTTCTTCACTCGCTTCGCCTCGCGCTTCAAGCGGTTGAGGTTCCCCTTGTACGTGAGGTCGTACACGGGATAGGCATAGCGCACCTTCTGAAGGTCGATCCCGCGGCACTTGCCCGGCTCGAGCAACCCGACAGTGACGAGATCCTGCTCGGCGATCTTCGCACCCTCTTCGAGATCCATGGTCCAGTGCTCGTCGTCCCAGCGGCAAGTGATCTCGCAGCACACGACGGTCTTGTCACCGGGTGCGCAGTCGTCGGAGAAGTTCTTGAACTCCGAGATGCGGTGGATCGTGAGGTTCTTCTCGGGCAGGTAGACCCAGTGGTCGGGCGAGACGGTCGGCTGGTCGACTTCGAGGTAGACGAAGACGATGCCGATGTATTCGAGGTTGGCGATCGACTGCGTGACCTCGTCGGAGACCTTGGGCTCGAAGGTCTCGAGCACGCGCGGGAGCGGCATCGTGTTGACGACGTAGTCCGCCGTGAAGGACTCCTCCGCTCCGTCGGGAGTGCGATACCAGACTCGCTCGACGTTGTCGTCCTCGATGTCGAGCTTGATCGCGGGGTGGCCGAGCTTGAGCTCGACTCCCATCGCTTCGAGCTTCTCGGCGTACTTGCGACCGATCAGACCGATGCCTTCGCGCGAGGGGTACCAGAACTCACTGACCAGGCTCCTGACCTCGCCTTCCTTGGGCGGGTTGAGCGTCTTGATGATCGTGTCCCAGAGGTTGGCCTGGCTGATGCGCTGGCTGGCCCAGTCCGCGGAGATCTCCGTACACGGGCGCTTCCAGGCCTTCGAGGTGTAGGTGCCGAAGAACATCTCGTAGAGCGTGCGGCCGAAGCGCTTCAGGACCCAGTTCTCGAAGTGATCGTCGGGGATCTTCTTGAACAGCTGGACGAACCGGATCCAGGCGTAGTCGCGCATCGCCTTGAACATGATCCAGGGCGGCAGGCTCTTCAGGACGTTCGTGAGCTTGAGCGGGTAGTTGAAGAACTTGCCCTGCATGTAGATGCGCGAGAGTCGCTCGCGCGTCACGACCTCGTTGTCGAGCACCTCGTAGATGTGCTCGATCAGCTCCTCGTCCCGGCTGTGAAAGCGGTGCGGTCCGTGGTCCAGCCAGTAGTCGTCCACCTTCCAGCTGGTGGCAATTCCACCGGCGTAGGTCTTGCTCTCGAGCACGGTGACCTTGTGGCCAGCCTTGGCCAATTCGTAGGCATTCGCCAAGCCGGCGAGGCCAGCTCCTAGGACAGCAACGTGCATGGAGAAGAATCGGGGATGGAGGAGACGCCGGGGAGAACGCGAGGGGCGCGGGGGTGGGTTCTAATTCGGTCGCCGAGGGGGGGGCGACTTGAACTCGTCGGCTGGCTTCGGGCGGGGATCTTCGGAAAAGAGAGGTCGGGCCTCAAAAGGGGCCCACACGATACTCGAAGCGGGGCGCTGGGGGTCAAGCTGCGCGGAAGCTGACACGGAAAAGTGCTCCGCCCGACTCGCGCTGCTGGACCGTGGCGCGGCCTCCCATGGATTCGGCGTGGATCGCCACGAGGTGCAACCCGAGGCCCGTACCCGTCGAGGTTCGAGTGCCCTCGTTGCCAACCCGGTAGAACGCTTCGAAGATGTGGTCCATCTCCTCGGCCGGGATCCCGGGGCCGTGATCGGCGACCTCCAGCACGACCTTGCCCTCCACTTGCTTGGTCCGAACTTCGATCTTGGTCGCCGTCGAAGCCCCATTCAGCTCGCCCGAACCGTCTCGAGCGTACTTGCGCGCATTCTCGATCAGGTTGTCGAGGATGCTCGAGACGGCTTCGGGGACGAGCATCACCGGCGGGAGCTCGGCCTCCAGCTTGAAGTCGAGGTCGCTCCCGTCGCCGCCCGCGCGCTGCTCCAGGCCGGGCTTCAGGTGACCGACGAGCTCGCTCAGATCGCCGGGCTCCGGCTTGGCGAGTTTGGAGCTGATGCGAGCTTTCTCGAGGACGCGCTCGACCAAGGTGGAGAGCCGCCCCGTCTCGCGCACGATGCGCAAGTAGTACTCGTCGCGTTTGGTTTCATCGGAGACCCAACCCTCGAGCAGCATCTCCGCATGGAGCCTGATCGCGGAGAGGGGAGTCCGCAGCTCGTGGGTGACGGCGGCGACGAAGTTCTCGGTCTGCTGAGCCTGCTCGAGCTCGCGATTGACGCTGCGGACGAGGAGCGCCATGCCTGTCCCGAGCGTGAGCGCGAGCATGGCGGCGACACCGAAGAAGCGCCACATCTGGGCCTGGAAGCGACTCTCGATCTCACCCTCGTCGATCACGACATTGATGTCGCCGATATTCGTGTCAGCTGACGCCGCCTCGAACCCGAGTGTCCTCACGAGGGAGACCGGAAAGCGATACTCGGTCTTCACCGCTGCGGGATTGATGCGCGGACTCTCGTCGTCCTGGAAGCGTTCCGAACCGGAGAGCACCTGGTCGGAGACGAGTACCGGAAGCTCCGCGAACAACCAGTACGGATCCAGGAAGAGACCCTGAACGAGTCCGAAGCCCGGCCGCAATCTCTCGAGACACGGCGCGTGATCGATGACATCCAGCTCGAGCTCATCCATGAGCACTCGCCGCGTTGCAAGCGCCCGCGGAGTGCCGTCCTTCTCTTCGTAGAAGCGCAGGTGGAACTGGCTGTAGTTGAGCGGAATCGAGACTCCGTTGATGAGGTCCATGTGGCCCCGGAAGCACTCGATCTCCTCCTGATTGGAGCGGTTGACTGCAATCGTGACGAGCTCACTCTCCACGGTCTCGACCTGCCCGAGGCGCGCGGCGCGGCGCAGATAGCCCTCGTTCATGTTGCGCCACATCAGGCGCTCGGCAGCCTCGACGAGCTCCGGCTCCTGGATCAGGAGGTCCTCGTCGCTATCCGGCGTCTCGCTGCCGAGGAAGAGGCCGAGTCGCCTGTCCTTCGGATCGGCCAGGTTGTAGCTGAACCAGGCGAGGACGCCTTGGGGTAGCTCTTGCCGAACGAGCGGGGAGTGGTAGAGCGAGAGCGAGTCGTCGAGCTCTTCTCCGATGGCGAGGATCCGGGAGTAGTGGTGGAAGGGACGATCCGACTCGGCATCGATCAGCTTCGAGAGGTTCTCGGAGATGCCGTAGGCGAGGCGTCGTGCGGCGTCCCGGGCCGCTTCGGGAACGGCGTCCAGTTCCGCTTGGTAGTCGAGCCAGATCTGGTGCCAGTGGAGTCCACCCAAGACAACTGCCGGAAGAACCAGCAGTAAGGAATAGAGCACAAAGGCCGTGCGCTTCTTCTTTAGGCGTACCACCGATAGCCCTTGCCGCGCACGGTCTGAACCAACGTCGGCTTGGAGGGGTCGGGTTCGATCTTGCGACGAAGGCCGACGATGTGGATGTCGACGGTGCGGGTCTCGACGTTCGCACTGCGGTAGTGCCAGACGTCGAGCAGGAGGTCGTCGCGGGTCACGACGCGCTGGTGGTTGCGCACCAGGTACTCGAGGATGTCGCCTTCGCGCGGTGTGAGCGGAATCACCTTGCCATCGCGGTGGACTTCGAGTCGCGCGAGGTCGACTTCGATTCCCTCGGGCAGTGACATGCGCGCGGGCGGAGTGCTGTCCATGGCGCGTCGACGGAACTGGGCCTCGACGCGTGCGACGAGCTCCCGCGGCGAGAAGGGCTTGGCGACATAGTCGTCGGCGCCGAGCTCGAAGCCTCGCAAGACATCGCGTTCATCGGCCATTGCGGTCAGGATGACGACGCGAACATCGCGGTTCTCTTCGCGCAGGGTGCGCAGGATCTCGAGCCCACTCATGCCGGGCAGCATCAGGTCGAGCACCATGAGATCGAAGGACTGCTCGCGCAGCTTGTTCATCGCTTCCAGTCCATCGAGGCAGACCTCGACCTCGTACTCGGAGTGCTGGAGAGCATCTCGAAGACCCGAGGCGAGTGCCTCTTCATCTTCGACCACGAGGATCTTCTGAGTCATTTTGGATTCGTTGGAGCGGCGTGAATGGGAAGAGTCGACGTGGGTCTGCATTGGAGTTTAGCGATCAGGGAGAGGTGACTCACAAGCCGAAGGTGGAGTCGGTCTCCAGTCTCGCCAGTGAGGCCCGCCTGTTCGATTCGCGACCGTCCGATGTTGGGGGGATTAACCCTACTCGAACCCAATTCAGGTCCCGGTACCAGCCTCACTCGGGCAGGCCAGGCCGAGGACAGTTCTATCGACCGGAGAGCGTGATTCCGCGAGCCCTGATCGACGCTTCTGAGCCCGACGGGCGGCGCTGTAGTCCACGCCTCACTGGCCTGGCGATCGGATAGCGGGGAAATGACCTCAATGGGGCGGTCGTCGCTTATGCTAGTTCGCACTTCACCCCTCCACGGCAGGGCTGCCCCCCGGCCCGCCCATCGAAAGGCTGCCGCTCTCGAACACCGCTTCGAGAGCTTCCCCCTCCAGCCTTTCCCTCCTCGACCTCGTTCCCCTCCTCCCTGCGATGACTTCGTGTTTCCGTAGCGCCGTTGTACTTGCTCTTCTCTCGGCCCTCGCCAGCGCCCAAGGCTCTTCCGGGCTCGACGTGAACGCCACGATCATGCTGGCTGCCGATCGCGACGGTGGTGGAGTGAGCGCGGAAGAGTGGAGTGCTCACCGAGCGTACCTGGCCTCGACCGCCGCTCTTGCAGAGGGCACCGAAGGCGACCTCGATCGCCGTCTGGTTCTCGCCAACCTCTTCATCAGGTTCTGGGACGAGGACAAGGACCTGGCGCTCACCACTTCGGACCTGGACGCGCTGTTCGCGCGCCTCGACCAGGACGCGAATGGCGAGCTCAACTCGAAGGAGCTCCGCCCGGAGGGTGGCTCCGCCGCCGGCTTCTTCTCGCGCCGCATTCTGATGGGTTACGTCGACACCGATACGAGCGGTTCGGCGACTCGCGAAGAGTGGGCGGCTCTCGCAGGGGGAGTCGAGGGAGAGCTCTCGCTCGAACATGCCTACCAGTGGTTGGACGCCGCGCTCTCCGCGCCTCCGCCAGCCAACAAGAATGCCGTCACTCCGGGCGTCTACCTGCTGACCCTGGATGCGGGCCTCGACGCCGACTTCAGCGGCAAGCTGACGCTGGCGGACTTCGACCAGATCTTCAGCGCGCTCGATCTCGACCAGAGCGGAGAGCTCTCGACCAAGGAGCTCGCAGCACAGCCGCGCACTCCGCGAGCGGATCGCGGAACCAGCACGCCGATGAGTCGCGTCAAGCTCGCCGGCCCGCTGATGCCCTGGCAGCGAAGCCTCGATGACGCGATCGCGGTCGCCAAGCGGACGGGCAAGCCGCTCCTGATCTGCGTGAACATCGACGGCGAGAGTGCGAGCGAGACTCTCGCGAGCTATCAGTACCGCAACCCCGCCTTCGTCGAGCTGGTCCGCGGCTTCGTCCCGGTGCTCTTCTCGCCCGACTCTCACAATCCGCGCGAGTACGACGATCGCGGACGGCGACTGCCCGACCCGAAGTTCGGCCGCGTGATTACCTCCGAACACACCAGCAACGAGACCGAGCTGTACGAGCGCTACTTCAGTGGGACCCGTGTTGCTCCGCGCCACGTCGGAGCGACGGCGGACGGCGAGATCCTGTTCGACATCAAGCTCGTCAACGACCTGTCGATCATCGACCGCGCGCTCGAGAAGCACGGCGTGTTCGGGGACGAGGCTCTGCTCGCGGTAGAGAGCGCGAGCGAACAACAGCTGCTCGAATCACCGGATGCCGGCTTCCGCGATCGACTCGAGGCGCTCTTCGCCACGGGCGATATCCGGACGCGCGTCCGGCTCGCCAGCCTGGCGCTCTCGTCGGCGCGAGCGACCCAGCACCCCGCGCTCCTGCGCATGGCCTTCCTGGACGACGAGCAGAGTGTTCGGAGCCAGGCGGTCTGGACAGCCATCCAGCACACGGAGCTGCTGCCCACCGAGCTCTTCCTGTCGGCGATCGAAGCGACCAACGGCGGCGATGAAGCGGACCTGCTCCTCGCTGCCCTCGATAAGGAGGCCCTCGACTCGAACGACGAGGAGCGCCGCTTGCGCGCCGAGCGGCTCACGAAAGTCTTCCGGGCACTCTCGAAGACCTCGACCGTCCTGGACCCGGAGCGCTGGAAGCTCGCGCTCGCCTTCGCGCCGGTCAGCGTCGAGCTCGAGCCCGCCGCCGAGCAGACCAGTCCGGTCTCGAAGCGCCTGAACCAGCTCGAGAAGCTGCTCGAGGTCCACCCGGACGACCGCGAGCTGAACCTCCTGTTCACGGACACGCTGATTCGCCTCGCGAGGATCCAGCTGTTGTCCGGTGGCAACCCGACCTACCTGTTCGAGGACGCGCGCCTCGCCGCCATGCGCACGACGACGGAAGCCGAGCCGAGCGCTCGCGGCCTCGGCTACCTGGCCTGGGCGAACTACCAGCTCCTCGACGCGACGGCGGTCGACTACGCCGCCCAAGCTCTCCCGCTGCTGCGCAGTGACGCGGGCTCTCCGCTGACCTCGCACGTCCTGCAGATCTTCGCGCAGACCCGGCTCTCGGGTTTCTACTCGGCGCTCTCCGAGAACCGCGAGTGGCCGGCCGAGTGGCTTGCGGATATCCGCGACGTGCACGAGGTCCTGATGATTCACCCCTCACTGACCGAAGCACAGGTCGTCGGCTACGTCGGGTTCCTCGGCGCGATCGAAGCGTACGAGCTTCAGGGTGATGTGCTGCGCAGGGGACTCGAGCTCTTCCCCGGTTCGAACGACCTGCACATGAACCTCCGCGCGCAAGCGCTGCACGCGGGTGGAGCCGACGGGCTCGCGGCGGCCTACGACGAGTTCGACGTCTCGGAGGAGAACCGCCCGACCTTCGAGTGGTACACGGGCTTCGCCCAGCTCGTCGCGGCCGAGCGCCACGTCCAGAACGGCCAGTCGAAGGCTGCGCAGTCGGCCTATCGTCAGGCTGTCGATCACTTCCGCGAGTCCTTCCGGGATCGCGCGGACTACAAGGGCTCGGCCGACCACTACATCGCGCTCGCACTGGCTGGCTCGGCGCGCCTCTACACGACCGAGGCGAGCTTCGATCAGGCGCTCGCGGCGATCCAGGAGGGACTGGCCACGAGCCCGAACTCGTCGGCCGTTCGAGATGGTCTCGGCAATACTCCGGCGGCAACGGCGAGCCTCCTGCACCGCGCTCTCCTCAAAGAGGGACGCGCGACGGAGGCTTCAGCACTGCGCGAAGTCCTCGACGGCCAGGGTCTCTAGCCCACATTATTCATGACCACGCGGACTAAACACCACGAACGGCCGGCTACGCCAGCCTTTCGTGGTGTTTAGTCCGCGTGGTCATGAATAATGTGGGCTAGCCCCGGAAGCGCTTGCGCAGGATCGTCTTGAACATGCCCCAGGCGGTCTTGCAGACCTTCTGGAAGCTGTCGGAGTGTTGAGAGCTTCCGCCCATGCGCGCGCCGTAGTGGACGGGAATCTCGATCGTGCGCATGCCCTGGCGGTAGCCTTCGCAGATCATCTCGGGTGAGAAGGAGGGGCCGGCCTCGGTCGTTCCCGCTCGCATCTGCTTCCACGAGTCGGCCCAGATTGCGCGGTAGGTACAGCCGACATCGGTCAGCCGCGGTTCATGGGGGAGCAGCCAGAACATCTCCAGCAGCTTGGCCATCGCGACATTGCCCCAGCGCAACATGGCGTCCATGTTCGCGCCCTGAACGACCATCTGCTTCGTGGTCCGTGTGCCGAGCACCATGTTGGCGTCGAGCAGGTAGTAGGCCAGCTTCCAGAGGTCCATCCCGCGGAAGGAGCCGTCCGCTTCGGTCAGGATCAGGATGTCCGCGCCCAGCTCCACCGCGTGGTTCATGCCGGCGCGCAGCGCACAGCCATAGCCCGCCGCCGACTCCGCGATGACCTCTGCTCCCGCCTCTCGGGCGAGCTCCGCGGTGGCGTCCTTGCAGTTGTTGTCCACGACGATCACGCGATCCACGCAGTCCACCGAGTGGAAGTCGCGGACGACGTCGGCAATCGTGTCCGCTTCGTTGTAAGCGGGAATGACGACGGTGATGTTGTGGTCGTAGAACATGAGCGGAGGAGTCTAGCAGCAAGTCCCCGCGTTCAGCGAGGGCGATGAGCCTTCAGCATCAGCGAGACTCCGAACCGGATCGGGAGGCAGCGCACGGCGAGACTCTCGAACCAGAAGACTCCGGCCATGGCCGCGTGCAGGATGGCGTCGAGCGGGCCGGGCAACTCGAAGAAGTCGGTGCTGCCCTCGGGCGTGTTCTCCTTCGACTTGCGTTTGAACGAGCGGACCAGCGCGATCGCGGGCAGGAGCACGAAGTTGAAGCCGTGGCGCCGATCGACTCGAAGCCCGGCCTCGGTCAGCCGCGCTTCCAGCTCGCCGCTCTTGTAGCGTCGCTTGTGGTGCATGAAGGCGTCGTGCGGAGACCACAGGCCGGGGTAGGCGGGGACGGAGGCGACAATCGATCCGCCGGGCTTGAGCACGCGAGCGAACTCTCGGGTCAGCGCTCGGTCGTCCTCGACGTGCTCGATGAAGTCGAGGGCGACGATGCAGTCGACCGACTCGGAGGCCAGTGGGAGGGAGAGGCCCGAAGCCTGGACGAGGCTCGCGGACTCGCCGCGCTGGACGCAGTAGCCGAGCGCACTCGAGTCCAGGTCGACGCCGACCTGGCGCGCGTTCGGGAAGCGCTCGTGTACGAGCGTGAGGTTGCTGCCGGTTCCACAGCCGACATCGACGACCACCGGTGCGTCGATGTTCTCGAGCGCCGCGTCCAGGAGTGGCGCGATCAGCCGGCGCTTGCCCTTGAACCACCAGTGGTGGTCTTCGAGCGCGGCCATGTCGTGATAGGCCTGCTGCTCCATCAGGCTACCCGATTCCGTGTCGTGCGGAGGGTCACGGCTCTACCGATAGCGACCTTGAAGCCGCGCGATAAAAATTCGGAAGAGGTCGATGAGGGAGCCTGTGATTGCGCTGATGAGCCGTACCTTCGTGTCGTCCTCGTGACGCCAGAGCACGGGAACCTGTACGAGCTTGAGGCCCTGGACGTGAGCGATCACGACGAGCTCGGCGTCGAAGGCCCAGCCGTTCAGAGTGGAGCGCTCGAAGACCGCCTGCGCTGCATTACGGGTGAAGCCCTTGAAGCCGCAGGTGAAGTCCTGCACGCCGGGCACCAGGAAGATGCGCGTGATCAGTGTGAAGCCGCGTCCGAAGAACTCGCGCACCTTCGGCTGCCGGCGCGTGACGTGGGAGCCGGGCGAGCGGCGGTTGCCGAGGACGACGTCGTAGCCCGACTCGAGCGCGCCGAGGACGCGCGGGATCTCCTCGAGCGGAGTCGAGAGGTCGGCGTCCATGAATATCGAGAAGTTGCCCGTCGCGGCCAGCATGCCGGCGCGGACGGCGGCGCCCTTGCCGCGGTTCTCGGGCAGGCTGATCACGCGCACGAAGGCGTGGCGCTCGGCCAGCTCCTTGAGGAGCTTGGCGCTCCCGTCGAGGGAGCCGTCGTCGACGCCGATGACCTCGAAGTTCGGGGCGGCCGCTCCAGGAATTTCCAATTGCTCGAGGAAGGGCACGAGCGCTTCGAAGGTGGGCCCGAGTGTGCGCTCCTCGTTGTAGATGGGGAGGACCACGCTGACTGCCGGGGGCGGCTGCTCGGGAGCCGACGAGTCAGGTGTGGGCAGTTCGGAGGCGGGCATGGGCGGAAGAGTATAAGTCCGATAGAGTTGGCTCGAGCTTCGGGGGGGCGAGAGTCCAAGCTACCGATGCGACACTCTATCGGCCGTGAGCGCAGAATCCCCGAAGTCGGGCTCGTCCCTCTCCCAATCCCTCAGCGGTCGGGAAGTCGCAATTGCGGCGCTCCTCGCGCTGCTGTTCTTCGCGTGGCCGGTGCGCGACGCGCTCCTCGATCCGGGCGCGGTTAGCCTCGGCGTCGATACCGGCGGGGTCCAGCTGCCCTGGAGCGCGGTGATTCCGCCCGCCACCGACGGGAGCGACCGGCCGCGAAATCCGGCGCTCTGGGATCCGGGGATCGGCTTCTATCCGCTGCAGCGCTGGATGGTCGAGCGCTGGGATCGCGGCGAGACCGTGCGCTGGAACCCGCTGATCTTCACCGGCGCGCCGGCTCTCGGGAATCCGCAGCAAGGCGTCCTCGATCCGCAGAACTGGTTGCTCGGCCTGGGCTATCAGCTCGGCGGACTGCGCGGCTTCCACTGGTCGCTGGGTGCGACGGCCTGGCTCCGCTTCGTGCTCGCCGGGCTCGGCGCCTACCTGCTGGCTCGCAAGCTCGGCCTGGCGCGCGCCGCGTCCGCGCTCGCCGGAATCGCGTTCGGCCTCTCCGGCTATCAGGTCGTCTGGCTGAACTTCGCGCTCGGTCACGTCACGCCCTTCCTGCCGTGGATTCTCCTGGGCTTGGAGAGCACACGCGGCAAGCGCCCGCTGCTCGCCGTCCTCTCGACCGCACTCGCGCTCGCACTGTCCGTCCTAGGCGGTCACCCCGAGACGACCTTCTTCGTCGGCGCCGCGGCTGGTGTCTGGGCGCTGTCGATCTTCGGCAAGGACCGCCGCGCCGGAGCGCTCGGCCTCCTCGGCATGTCGCTCGGCGTCGCACTCTCCGCCGCCGGCTGGCAACCCTTCCTCGAATACCTCGAGGCTTCTCAAGCGCAAGCCGAACGCAGCGTCGTCCTGACTCGCTCGGGTATCGACTTCGTCGCGCTGGGCGTCGTCGTGATTCTCGTCGGAGTCTTCGCTCTCGTGCGACGCGAGCTCGAGCGAGCCGCAGAGCGCGGCCGCGCACACGTCGCCGTTCTGATCTCGGCGTTGGGCGGCTCGCTTGCGATCGGCTTCTGGATCCTTTCCACCCGCGGACTCTCCGCCGGGCTACCGATTCAGCTCCTGCACGACTTCTTCGGCGCGCCGGGCGATAGCACGGGCGGCTACCGCGGGCCCGGCGTGATCATGGAACAGGTCAGTGGGTGGGTGGCGAGCGCGGCTCTCATCCTCGCCTTGTCCACGGCGCTGACCAGCAGCGGCGGAATGGCGCGGCGCGGCGTCACGCTCCTCGTCGGCAGCCTCGCCCTCGCGCTGTGTCTCGAGCTGCCCGGCATCCACGACCTCTTCCGTCAGCTCCCCGTCGTCGGCCTGGGACAACCGGCGCGGCTCGGTTCGGTCAGCGCGCTGATGCTCGCGCTCCTGGCGGCGGACGGACTGGCCTCCTCTTCGAGGGCCGCGCGCGTCGCGGCCTGCTCGCTGTTCGCCCTGGGGGTGCTCGCCGTTCACAGCTCGGGAGAGCTCGAGCCGCTGGAGAATGCGCCGGGACCGCACCAGGACGAGCTCGTCGGTCAGCTCTGCATTCCGGAGGCGGTGCTCGCCAATCGCTCGCCCTACATCGAGGGTTGGTTCGCCGGCGAGCTCCCGGTCGGCAAGGCTCGGCTCGTGATCGAACGGCTGGACGAGAGTGGCCGCGTCGTTCCGGATACGGAGTCCTCGATTCCGTTCGAGATCAGCGCCGAGCCTTCGAGCCGCGCGCAGGTCGAGGCCAGGCATGCGCTGACACTCGCTCCTCCCGGCGCCAAGTTCTTCCGCACGCAGTACCTCCTGATCGACCGCTTCGAAGAGGGGCACTGGCTGCTCTCGGTCGAGCTGCGCGACCAGAGTGAAGAGCGCGAGCTGCTCGGTCGCCGCGTGATTCGCACGGTGACGGTCCACCGTCCGGGCGCGGCCAGCACCTGGACCTACATCCTCGTCGGCCTTGGAATCGGTGTGATCCTCTGCCTGTCGAACGCGGCCTGGTCGTCGCTCTTGATCGTCGTCGTCATCGCGCTGCAAGGCCTGTGGTTCGCGAGCGGTAAGAACCCCACGGTCCCCGAAGCCGAGGTCTATCCACCGACGTGCACGGTCGAGATCATGCAGCGCGAGCTGGGCGACTATCGCTACTTCGCCGAGCCCGGCGTGATGCCTCCGGATACGGGCGTCACCTTCGGGCTGCGATCGCTGGACGGCTACGACGGGCTCCGACCCTATCTCTACAGCGAGTACAAGAACTTCGCGCTCAAGCCGGGCGTGCACCAGCTGCTCGGGTGGAACGCGCGCGGTGCGAATCTCGGCGGCGGAGTCTTCCGGCAGATGGGGGTGAAGCTCCTGGTCTTGAAGTCGCCGATCGAGGAGCCGGGCTGGGAGCTGATCGCGGCACCCGATGCGAGCAAAGGTGTCGAGGCTGCGGAGACCTGGATCTATCGCGCGACGGATCCGATTCCGCGCGCTTTCTGCGTGAACCGCGTGATCTCGCTCGACGAGCTGGCGCTGGAAGTGGCGAACTGGGACCCGCTCGAGTCCGCGGCGCTCGAAGCGGCCTGGCGACCGGCGAACCCGTTTACTCGCGCAGAGGTCACCGACCTCTTCTTCGAGTCCGAGCGAGTCCGCATGCGTGTGAGCCTCGACGGCGACGGCCTGCTCGTCCTGACGGACGGTGCCTTCCCGGGCTGGGTGGCCGAGGTCGATGGAGAGCGGCGCGAGGTGCTCAACGCGAACATGTCCTTCCGCTCCGTTCCGCTGAACGCGGGCGAGCACGAGGTCGTCTTCCTCTACGAGTCCGAGGCCGTTCGGAGTGGCTTCTGGATCACGAGCGTTGCGGGAGTTGCGTGCGCGCTCCTCCTCCTCGCGGGCCTGTTCTACAAGCCGTCGCGCGCGGGTGCTTGAACGCCGAGAGCTTCGAGCGCGGTGCGAGCAACGCTCGGTAGCTCGTCCCAGTCCGCCGCGATGATCGACTTCGAGTCGAGCGCCTCGAGCTCTTCGCGCGCTCGCTCTTCCTCGCCGGAGAGCCCGTACGTGGCCGCGAGCAGGAGACGTGTCGGCACGTCGCCGTCGCTGAGATAGCGGCGACTGAGCTTGAGCGCCTGACGCAGCTTCGAGAGCGCGAAACGATGCTCGCCCGCCTCGAGGTTCTCGACTCCCCAGAGACGGTGTGCCGTCGCCTCGAGTGCGTCGGAGTAGAGCGCGGGTTCGTCCGCCAGCCTGGAAGCCTGAGCGAGGGCGAGTGCGTCGTCCGGTCGCGTCAAGTCGAACTCCTGGATGCGACGCGACAGGAGTGAGGTACCGAAGCTCGTGCGACCGGCGAGCAGTGCGCGCGCACCCAGGTCCTTCAGCAGCGCGTCGTCGAGGTGCCCCGCGGCGTCGAGTCGGTTCAAGAGTTCGGAGGCGCGCTCGGGGCTACCCTCGAGACTCTCGAGTCGCGCCATGTTGGCGAGCGCGATCGGATGTCCCGGGTCGATCTCGAGCGCGTGCTGCCAGTAGGCTCGGCGGGTCTCCGTGTCGTCGGCGAGGAGCCCCAAGCCGATCAGCGTGGAGACCTGGTGCGGGCGGTGAGCGAGCGCTCTCGTCCAGGCGTCTTGCGCTTGCGCGCGAGTCGAAGAGGAAGACTCGGAGGTGCCGAAGTGTGCGGCGAGCAGAGACAGGGCCGTGGGGGAGTCCGGTGCGGCCTCGAGAGCGTCGCGAAGAATGCGCCCTTCGCGCAGCCAGAACTCGGAGCCGAGCGCTCGGGGGTCGATCGGCTCGTTCGCGAGCTCCTTCGCGTAGAGCTCGACCGCGCGGGAGCGCTCCGCGAGGTGTTCGCCGTGTCGAACGAGCGCGAGTGCTCGCGTTGTCTGTGCGAGCAGCGAGATCGCCAGGACGCAGCCGATCCAGAAGCCGAGTCGTAGGCCCTCGCCGCAGCTCTTGCCCCTACCGGCCAAAGCGCCGAGAAGGACCCAGGCAATCATGGCCGGCGCAGGCTCGAAGGTCAGCGGTGCGTGCAGCAGTGAGTTGATGATCAGTGCGAGCGCGACCGGACCGAGCGCAGCGTGCGCGCCGGCCTCTTCGCGGCTCCTGCGGCACATGCGCACGGCGGCGAGCGCGAGTGCGGCGAGCAGTGCGGCGAAGCAGACTCCGCCGACCAGTCCGTACTCCGCGAAGACCTGGAGCCAGTCCGAGTGTGCGTGCTCCACTTCGCCGCCGGCTTCGGAATGATGTCCGTGGGTCGAGAGCTCGATCTCCGCGGGGTCGCGGTAGGGCGGGAACTCGGCGCGGAACTGTCCCGGGCCGACTCCGAGGAGAGGGTGGTCGCCGATGAGACCCGGCAGCTCGGCCCAGATTCGAAGGCGCACTTCGGCGCCGCCGGTGTTCGAGCTGGGCGCGGTGCTCGCGGCCTCCGTAGTGCTCGTCGAGGGGAGCGCGAGGAAGACCGGCGCGATGAGAGCAAAGACAATCAGTACAGCGGACCCGGAACGCGACTCGCGCGGCGCGAGCACGGCAGCGAGTAGGAGCGCGACTCCGAACGCCAGCATTCCTGCGAGGACGGGAGTCGACCCCGCGTGGATCGCGAAGGCCACCGCGGCGGCGAGGCCGAGCAGGTGCGCGAAGTCGTTCTTCGACTGAAACCAGAGAGCGCCCAGCACGGCGCCGGGCAGCGCGGCTTGCGAGAGAACTCCGGAGTTGCCGAGTGGGCCGCCCGCGCCAGGAGAGGCAAGGGCTTGCAGAGTCAGCGCGAACGAGATCAGGATCGCTCCGCGTTGGAAGAGGAGGGACGCTCTCTGGCTGAACGTCGAACCGCCGAGCAGAGCGACGAAGGTCACGCAGGAGAGGAGCAGGGCGCGGTTCAGCTCGAAGGTGTCGGCAGCGGTTCCCGAGAGCACCTTCGCCAGTCCGATGCCGAGCAGTGGGAGGAACAGGAGCGCGATCCTCGGAATACCGCTACGCAGGCAAAAGGGCAGGAGGAGGGCGGCCGGGAGCGCGCTGAGCAGCAGCCAGCCGGTGCCCGTCGCGTGGGGGATCGGGTCGTCCGCGAGGAGGGCCGGGAAGGCCAGGGCTCCGCAGGGAATCAGGAGCAGGAGCGCGAGCCACAGAGTTCGATCGGAGCGTTCCTGCATCATTCGAGGAGGGTCGACGCCGATGGGCTCGGGCTATTCCCGAATGACGGCGTCCACGAACGCTTCGGGGTCGAAGACTTCGAGCAGCTCCATGGACTCGCCGGTCCCGATGTAGCGAACCGGCAGGCCCAGCGCTCGCTGGATGGTGAAGAGCGCGCCGCCGCGCGCGGTTCCATCGAGCTTGGCGAGGATCAGGCCGGAGACATCGACGGAGGCGGTGAACTCGCGCGCCTGCGTAATCGCGTTCTGTCCGTTGGTCGAGTCGAGGACGAGCCAGACGTGGTGCGGTGCTTCGGGGATCTTCTTCTTGATCGTGCGCACGATCTTCTCGAGCTCCTGCATCAGGTTCTTCTGAGTGTGCAGGCGACCGGCGGTGTCGACGATCAGGAGGTCGGCGTCTTGCTTGAGCGTTGTTGTCACCGCGTCGAACGCGACGGCCGCGGGATCCGCGCCCTCGTCCTGGCGCACGATCTCGACGCCCGCTCTCCCGGCCCAGATCTCGAGCTGGTCGGCAGCCGCGGCGCGGAAGGTGTCACACGCGGCGACGACGACCTTCTTGCCGGCCTGGCTGTAGCGATGAGCGAGCTTGGCGATGCTGGTCGTCTTGCCGGAGCCGTTCACGCCAGCGATCAGGATGACCGTCGGGTGCGCGTCGAACTCGAGCTCGCCGGCGCTCTGGTCGAGACGCGCGAGCAGGAGCTCGCGCAGCTTGGTGCGGACGTCCTCCTCGCCACTGATCTCGCCGCGCTTGTGGAGTCGGCCGAGGTCGGCCACGACTTCGGCGGCGACCGCGCCGAGGTCGGCGCTGTAGAGCAGCTGCTCGAGCTCGTGCAGGAGCTCGTCGTCGAGCGGGCGCCCGCCGCGGAACAGTCCCGTGATTCCGTCCGAGAGCGCTTGGCGCGTGCGCGTCAGGCGATCCTTGAGCTTGGAGAAGAGGCCCATGGCGCTAACCCTCGGCTCCGCCCTCGGGCGGAGTGATCTCGGTGGCGGAGGCCACTGCGGACTTGGGCTCGAGGTCCTTGATCTTGTCGAGGATGCCGTTGATGAAGCCGCCGGAGTTCTTCGTGCTGTAGCGCTTGCCCAGCTCGATCGCCTCGTTGATCGAGACCTTGGGCGGAATGTCGGCGCACCACAGGAGCTCGTAGGTCGCGAGCCTCAGGACGTTGCGATCGATGACTGCCATGCGCTCGAGGTCCCAGTTCTGCGCAACGTCGCGGATGATCTGGTCGATGCGGTCGCGGTACTCGCGCGTGCCCTCGATCAGTAGGAGTGCAAACTCGGTCGTCGGACGGTCGGGCTCTTCCGCGTGAGCGAAGTCCTCCGCTCGAGAGGCATTCTCTTCGCCGAGGAGGTCGAGCTGGTAGAGGAATTGCAGCGCGAGTTCGCGCGCACGTGTTCTTTTCTTCACGACGATCGATTGGCAGAGGTGTTTCGAATCTCGTCGGATGCGAGAAGAACTTGGATGGCAGCTCGCGCGACCTCGCGTCCCTTGTCCAGCTTGCCGCCCGCTTCGGTGGACTTCGCGCGGGCGACGGCTTGGTCGAGAGTGGTGCAGGTCAGGACGCCGAACAGCACCGGCTTGCGGTAGTCCAGAGCGAGCTGCATGAGCGCGTCGGCCGTGGCCTGGGAGATGTAGCGGTCGTGGTCCGTCTCGCCCTTCAGCACGAGGCCGAATGCGATCGCCGCATCGATGTCCTCGCGAAGGACGAGCTCCTGCGCGAGGAAGGGCAGCTCGAAGGCGCCCGGTGCGTCCACGACGACGAGGTCCGCTTCAGCAACTCCCGCCCGGAGGAGCTCGGCTCGGGCCGAGTCCAGCATCGAGCCGGTGATGTCGGAGTGGTAGTGAGAGACCACAATGCCGATGCGAGTGCCCTCGGGGAGCGTTGCACTCTGGGGCGTGTTCTTCGGATCGACGGACATCGGGTTGGAAAGGAAGCGGAGCGCGGAGAGGCCGCGGAGGCGTCCGCGGCGAAACAGTGAATCGGAATCTCGGGCGAAGAGTCTAGCGGGGAACTCGGGCGGCGTCCCCTTTTCCGTGGGAGACCGTCCGAGGATCGCTCACTCGCTAGCCGGGAACCTCGCTCAGCTTCTGCTCGCGGGTGCGGAACGGGCGCAGCCACCAGCGGAAGCGCGCTCGGCTCAGCTCGGAGAGGTCGTCGAAGACCGTATAGGCGAGGGGCACGACCCACAGCGTGAAGAAGGTCGAGATGACCAGTCCGCCCGCGACGATTGTGGCCAGGGCGCGGTAGGCGATCACGTTGGTGGCGGGCTCGGCGATCGCCATCGGGAGGAGTCCGAAGACGGTGGTGAGCGCCGTCATGAGCACCGGCCGCACGCGCTGACCGCAGCCCATGATGACCGCTTCTGTGCGGACCATGCCGCTGGCTGTCAGGCGATGGATTCGATCGATCAGGACAATGCCGTTGTTCACCACCACGCCGGCCAGAATGATCATTCCGATGTAGCCCATGAAGTCCATCTGGATGCCGGTCAGGAAGATGGTCCACATCGCTCCCAGGATCGCGAATGGGATCGTGAAGAGGACGGAGAAGGGCAGCAGCACGGACTCGAACAGAATGCCCATCAGGAGGAAGACCAGGACGACGGCGAGGAGCAGTGCGTTCTGCATCTGAATCGCTTCGTCCTCCTGGCGCCGGGCGAGGTCGTTCTCGTCGCCGATCGAGTAGCCGCGCGGAAGGTCGAGCTGTTCGGAGAGCGCGAGGTTGCCGGCGTGCGTCGTCGCCATGACGCGCGTCGGATCTTCGATCTCCGCGGAGAGGTTGAAGGTCGCTTGACCGTTGCGGCGGCGAATCGTGCGGTCGCCTTCGGTCACGCTCAGGTTGGAGAAGGACGACAGCGGGACGCGGCCCTCCGGCGTGAACACCGTCATGTCGCGCAGCGTTCCCACACCGGCGATCTTCTCCTCGTCGAACTCGATGATCAGAGGAATCTCGCGACCCTCTTCGTGGTAGCGCGTGAGCGGCCAACCGCGCAGCGTGTAGGAGATCGTGTTGACCGCGGTCTCGGCCGACACGCCCATGGTCTGCGCCATGTCGCGATCGATCTCGACTTGAAGAGTCTCGGGCGCGTTGTCGAGCGGCGAGCGAACCCCGGTCAGGCCCTTGACGCCCTTCAGGATCTCGATGGCTTCTCTTCCGAAGCCCTCGAGGATCTCCGAGTCCGGCCCGCGCAGCGAGAAGTACGCGACGTTCTTGGCTTTGCGGCCGTCTTCCTGGTCGTCGTAGAAGTTGATGCTCATACCGGGACGGTCCGGCATCTCGGCCTTCAGCTCCTGGCGAATCTCGACCAGGCGATCGGGCGGAATCGGCTTGTCCCAGTACATCTCGACGCTGCCACCGCGATCGTCGAAGCGACTCTCCCAGTGCTCGTACTCGTAGCGCTCGCGGCGCTCTTCTACGTAGTCCTCGAAGACAGCCATCTCCCTCGAAGCTTCGGAGAGCCGGTAGTCGGCGTCGAAGCGCACTCGGAAGGTCACCGAGCTCGTGTCTTCCTCCTGGAGGAAGGCGGCGAACTCGCTGTTGTTGACGGGGATCAGGATGGTGATGAAGCAGACCGCCGAGACCCCGGTCGCGAGGAGCCGGTGCTCCATCGTCCAGCTGACGAGGATGCGGTTCAGCGTCGTGACCATCTCGATGATCGAGTTGCCCTCGGGAACCAGCTGGCTCGGCAGGGTCGGGGCTCCCACGACTCGCCGCCCGATGCGGGGCAGCAGGAACAGGATTGCAGCCGACGCGATGAGGGCCAGGAGGATCAGGAGACCGGGGAGGGCTTGAGCTGCTTGGCCCCAGGTCATGGGGTCGATGCTCTTGCCGACTTCGATGGCGGGCGCGGTCGATCGGATCGCGTCCTGCGCGAGGTAGAGCGGAATGGCCGCGAGCAGTACACGAGCCGGCATCCACTTCACGAGGTACAGCGCGTACCTGTTCAAATGGTGGAGCACGTAGACGAGCCCGAAGAACGCGGCGCGAAGTCCGGCGACGATGTGGGCCACGAGGCGAGCGGGAATTCGGAAGACCTTGTCGAAGAAGGGCTTGAGCCGCGGGGTGGAGCTCGTACCGGTCCCGAGGATGCGGCCGGCGATCACGGGCAGGAACACCAGCGCGATGAGCAGACTGAAGACCAGCGAGACGCATAGTGGTTGACCGAGGCTCGTGAAAGCCAGGCGCAGGACCGGGTGCTCGCTGATGAACATCATCGGCAGGAATACAACCACGGTGGTCAGGGTTGCCAGAGTGACGGCCAGTGCGATCTCGCGTGCGCCGTTGCGCGCCGCCTTGACGCCGGGCATGCCCTTGTCGTGAAAACGCGTGATGTTCTCGACGACGACGACCGAGTTGTCGACCAGCATTCCGATGGCGAGGGTCACGCCCGCCATGGTGAGGATGTTGAAGCTGCTGCCTTGGAAGTACTCCACCGCAATCGCCATCAGTGCGGAGACGGGAATCGAGAGCGCGATGCAGAGCGTCATGCGCACGCGGCGCAAGAAGATGAACAGCACGACCATGGCGAGCAAGCCGCCGTAGGCCGCCGTCTCTTGGAGCTGCGAGAGCGACGTCTCCACCATGTCACCCGGAATGAAGAAGGGGACGAAGCTGAGCTCCTCGTTGATGCGCGGGTCGGCTTCCAGCTCCTCGATCGTCTTCTTGAAGTTCTGGCTGGCCTCGACGATGTTGACTTGGCTGTCCTTACTCGCGAAGGCGAAGTAGGAGTACTGCCCGTCGATCTTGGAGACGCTGTTCCGCAGGCTCTTGACCTTCTCCACGCGGCCGACGTCCGAGATGCGGAGCCCGTTCCCGATCGGAAAGTTCTCGATCTCCTCGGGAGAGGAGAAGCGCATGTCGCTGCGCATCAGGATGCGCTTACCGCCGTCGGGAACCTCGCCCATCGGCTCGGTGAAGTTGTCACTGGTGAGCCGCGAAATGAGCGCGCCAATGTCGAGTCCGGTGGCGAAGACCTGGTCCTCGTCGAGGAGAATGCGCATCGAGTCGGCCCCGCCACCCCACATCTCCAAGTTGGCGACTCCGCGCGTCGCCTCGAGGCGCGGCTTGACGATCTTGTCGATCAGGAAGTCCGTGCGCTCGCCGTCGCCCTTGTGGAGCAGGCCGAACATGGCCAGCGGCATCTGGCTCGCATCCTCCGACCACATGCTGATCTCGTCGACGTTCGTGGGCAGCAGCGGACGCGCGCGCTCGACGCGGTCCCGAACCTCCGCCTTGGCGGCATCGATGTTGAGCTCGGCGTTGAACTTGATGCGGAAGTAGACGCTGGTGTCGTTCGAGCGACTGTAGACCTCCTCGATTCCGCTCAGGGTTCGGAGCTGTTCCTCGATAACGCGAGCAACCTTCTCCTCGTTCTCTCTCGCGCTCGAGTCCGGCGACGCCACATGCATGTTGAGCTGAGCTGTCGACCACCCGTCGGGCAACATCTCGAGCGGAATGTCGCGATAGGTGATGACACCGATCACGAGCATGGTCACGAAGAGAACGAAGGTGGCGACGGGGCGGCTGACTGAACTCGCGAAGAATCCGCCGGCCTGGTCTTTGTCGATGTCGTTCACGGCACTCTTCTCAGTTCTCTATTGCGCGTCGGGAACGTCGATCGTTCTTTCCGATCAGTGCGTAGACGCTTGGGATCACCATCAGGGTGAGCAGAGTCGAGGCGACCAAGCCGGCGATGACGGTGATCGCCATCGGTGCGCGAAGCTCGGCGCCTTCGCCGGAGCCGAGTTCGCCGATGATCGGGACTCCAGCCAGCCAGCCGGTGAGCGGCAGGAGGCCGAGAGCGGTGGTCGCAGTCGTCATCAGAATCGGACGCAGGCGTGCGCGGCCAGCTTCGAGCACGGCCTCACGCAGTGGCAGACCCTGCTCGCGCTTCTGGTTGATGCGGTCGACGAGGACGATCGCATTGTTGACGACGATGCCCGCCAACATGATCAACCCAATGAAGACGACCACCGAGAGGGAGATGTTCAGGGCCTCGAGCGTGAAGATCACTCCGACGCCGGCGAGGGGGACGGTCAGGAGGATGATGAAGGGCTGCAGCAGCGACTCGAACTGGCTCGCCATGACGACGTAGACCAGGAAGACCGCGAGAATCAGAGCGAACTGCATGCTCTTCTGAGCATCCTCCATCTCGCGCTTCTGCCCGCCTTGTTCGACGATCACGTCGTCCGGAGTCTCCAGCGAAGCGAGTGAACTGCGGATGCGCTTGTTGACGCCACTCAGGTCGAAGCCGGAGCGCTCGGCGGTGATCAGGATGCCGCGCGTGTTTCCGATGCGCCGAATCTCGGCGGGGCCCTGCACGGTGCGGACCTCGGCAACCGCGCGCAGCGGAACGGGAGTCTCCGAGCCCGGGTTCACGATCAGGTTCAGGACGGACTCGAGGCTGGACAGGACCAGCTCGTCGCCGATAACGCGCACGTCGACGCGCTCATTGCCCTGATTGAAGCGCGTGCCGACCGAGCCGAGCACTTGGTCGCGAACGAGGGTCGAGACCGCCATCAGGTCGAGCCCGTACTCGAGCGTCTTGTCGCGGTCGAAGGTGATCAGTGCTTCGGGGTGGCCGGGTCGCACCGAGGACTTCAGGTCGGTCAGGTCGTCCACCTGGGCGAGCCGGTCGTAGACCCGAGTCGAGACCTCCTCGAGGACCTCGAGGTCATAGCCCTTGACCTCGACGGCGACGGGGGCTTCGAGCGCGAAGGGCGTCGGTCGCCGAATCTCGATCGAGTGCACGGCCGGGTGCCTGGCGATAATCTTGCGAACGCCCGTCGCGATGACCTCCTCGAGCTCCGGCTCGCTCCACTTCGGCTCGAGCCGAACCGTGAGGCGTGCGGTGTGCGGACCTTCGATGTCGCGCGAGAGACTTTCCGGTTCGATGCCGGTCGTGAGCGCGGTGGTGCGCACACCCTCGAGCGCCTGAATCTCGCGATCGAGCTCGCGCATGGCGCGGTCGGTGAACTCGAGCGGTGAACCGATCTCCATGGCGACGTGAGCGGTGAACTCACCCTGGTGAATCTCTGGCAGGAGCTCGATGCCCAGCTTGGAGACGCGTCCGAGTGCCGCCCAGAAGAGGAGGCCGGCCACCAGCACGATCATGATCGGCTGTCGCAGTGCGCCACCCAGGAGGCGGGCGTAGATCTCCTCGCAGATTGCCCAGAACTTGTCGAAGGCCTTCGAGAACGGGCGCAGCGCGATCGCCGAACCCTTGTAGATTGCTCCGACGATGGCGCCCAGGACTCGGGTCACCAATCCGACGACGGCCATGATTGCTCGACCGATGAGCAGCAAGACGTTCGGGAAGGTGCTCAACAGGGTCCACTCGAGGTCCTGCTTGAACGGGGCCGGTTTTTGAAGCTCGCTCGCATCGGGAGTCAGGCCGGCGAGCCAGCCGCGCGAAGCGAGCATCGGAATGAACAGAATGGCGACCACGAGGGAGACGAGCAGCGAGGTCACGACGGTGAGCGCTTGGTCGCCGAAGATCTGTCCCGCGATACCGGTCACGAAGACGATGGGGGCGAAGACGGCGATGGTGGTCAGCGTCGACGCGATCACGGCGCCCGCGACCTCCCGCGCACCGCGCGCGGCCGCCGCCTTCAAGCTGTCGCCCTCCTCTCGGCAGCGCGAGATCGACTCGAGCACGACGATCGCATTGTCGACGAGCATTCCGACTCCGATGGCCAGCCCGCCGAGCGACATGATGTTGAGGCTCACTCCGAAGATGTACATCGGCGCGAAGGTGACGATGACGGAGATCGGAATCGCGAGGCCGATGATGAACGTCGCGGACAAGCGCCGCAGGAAGATCCAGATCACCAGGACGGCGAAGAGCGAGCCCATCACGGCCGCGTTCTTCACGTCGTCGATCGCGCTCTCGATGAAGGTGGACTGATCGGAGAGCAGCTCGAAGGAGAGGTCCTTGCGGTGCCGGAAGGCGAGGAAGTCGGAGTTGCGCCGCTCCTCCAGAGTGGGTCCAGGTCCGCCCGCCTCTTCGCGCTCGCGAACCTTCTTGGCTGCCGCCTGCTGCTCGGGCACGCCGAGGATATTGTCCTTCACGGTCGACGCGAGCTGCACGATGTTCGCGCCCGCTTCGCGATAGATCGCGAACTCGACCATCTCCGAGCCGCCCAGGCGACTGATCACTTCGCGCTTCTTGTGGGTGCGCTCGACCACGGCCACGTCGCGGATGCGAATGGGAGCGTTGTCGCGCTTGATGATCGAGAGGTCGGCAATCTCTTCGACGGTTCGGAACTCGTTGAGCGTGCGGACCAGATACTCGGTCGAGCCCTCGAGCAGCGAGCCGCCCGAAGCATTGATGTTCTCCTGAGCGAGGCGATTGGAGAGGAGTGACGGGTCGATCTTGCGCGCCGCGAGAGCGAAGGGGTCGGCTCGCACGCGAATCTCCTCCTCCAGGCCGCCGCGAACCTGAACGGCGGCGACTCCGGGCAACGCTTCGAGCTCGCGCTTGATCCGATTCTCCGCGATCCAGCGGACCTGGATCAGGTTGGCCTCCTCCGTGTCCTTGGTGACCGACGTGAGGCCCACGCGCAGGATCGGATCCAGGTTCGGGTCGTAGCGCAGGATCAACGGACGGTCGGTGCCGCTGGGGAGGAAGACACCGTCGAGCTTCTCGCGTACGTCTTGCACGGCGAAGGTCATCTCGGTCTCCCAGTCGAAGTCGAGCAGCACGTCGGAGGTCCCGGCGCGACTGATCGAGTTCGTGCGGACCAGGCCGGGCAGTGTGCTCAGCGCTTCCTGGATCCGTTCACTGACACGCTCTTCGACATCCTCGGGAGCTGCGCCTTCCCAGGTCGTGCGAACGGTCAGAGTCGGATAGCTGATCTCCGGCAGCAGATCGACGTGGAGCTTCGAGAAGCTAACGGCGCCGAAGACTGCGAGCGCAATCACGAACATCGTGATCGCGATCGGGCGTTCGGTGACGAACGAGAGCTTGCGGGTCGGTTGGTTCTCGGCGGTGCCCGAGTCTGAGCTTTGGTGTTCCACGCGCGCTTACTCGGTCTCTGCTTCGCTCGGCTCACTGCCTTCGATTGGATCGCCCTCGACCTGGTCGTCCTCGGGCTCCTCAGTTCCGAACCCACCTTCCTCGTCCTCGACGCGAACCTCGGCTCCATCCTGCAGGTCGCGAGCGCCGACGGTGATGATCGAGTCTCCGGCCGACAGCGAACCCGGGACCAGCGGCACGATCTCGATGTAGTCGTCCTCGGCGAAGCTCTCGGTCACGAGGATGCGCTGGGCCATGCTCTCCACGACCTTGAGTATGAAGCTCTCCTCGCCTTCGCGCCGTACGGCACGCTTGTGGACGACGAGGGCCTGCGGGTGGCGGTCGGTGACGATCTCCAGGCGCACGAGCATTCCGGGGAGCATCCGCAGTCGGCTCGCGTTCTTGCCGTCGGTCGCTTCCGGAGTGCTCGAGAGTCGGGCCGTTACCCGGAACGAGCCCGATTCGGCGTTGATCGTCGGGCTGGCGCGCTCGATGTATCCGCGAAAACGCGCACCCGGGATGGCCTCCGTGTGCGCGATGATCTCGAGCCCGCCCGTGTCGTCGTCTCCCCGCGTGCTGCCCGTGGCGAAGAGGCTCAGCTCGCGCTGCGGCCGGTAGAAGACGGCGTGCAGGTGTTCGATGTCGGTCAAGACGAACGCGGGCTCGCTGCCGACCGTGTCACCGATGCGAATCGATCGCGATGCGATCACGCCGGAGATCGGTGCGCGAATGGTCTTGTCTTCGACGGTGATCTCCGCGCGCTTCAGCGCAACCTCCGCGCGCGAGATCGCGATCTTCGCTTCGCGAGAGTCGGACTCGGAACGCTTGAGCGCCAGCTCTGCTTTGACGACCTCGTGGCTGGAGCGCTCGAGCTCGAGGCGACTGGCTTCGAGGGCTTGAGAGGAGAGCGCACTCGGCAGCTCGCTGTCGCCGCCGTGCAGGCGATCGTTTCGGTCGAAGTCACGCCGAGCTTGTTCTTCCGCGAAGCGAGCGTTCTTGATTCCCGCTTGTGCTTCCTCGATGGCGAGCGCGTTGTTCGCCAGCTTGGCGCGCGCATCCTCGACGGCAACCTCGGCATCGCGCAGCGCGAGCACCACGTCACGGTCGTCCAGCTTCGCGAGCACCGCGCCTTTTTCTACACGGTCACCCTCTTCGCACAGGAGCTCGACGACGACTCCACTGGACCTGGGAATCAGCGCGACCTCGGCTTCCGACTCGAGGACGGTCGTGGTCTCGAGGATCTGCACGATTTCGCGTTGCTCGAGAGCTTCCACTCGCACGCGCGGTGCTTCGCGCTCGCGCAGTCCACTCGCCATGGCGGAGCTCTCCTCCTGGGCACTGACCGGCGCGGCTTGCTGCTCGCAGCCCGCGCCAATTAAAGGGAGAGCGAGGGCTCCGAAAAGGACGGGGAGAGCACGGGGGCGCAGCGAACGAAAGAGCATGGGCGAAGGGAGGGGACTGTGTTTCCGGGCCTCGAACTGGGCCGCCGGTCGGTAAGCTGCACGCATGCGCACACCGTCCGAAGCCATTCTTGAGATTCTAAGTCGGATTCGAGCCACCGATCATAAGGAGTCGGTGCCGCTGATCGGGGCGCGGGGCCGCGTTCTGGCCGAGGATGTCCGCTCGGACGTGGACCTCCCGCCCTTCGAGAAGAGCGCCATGGACGGTTATGCCGTTCACAGCGCCGACTTCGAGGGTCGGACGGGCCCGGTCGAGCTCGAGTGCGTCGGCGAATCGAGGGCCGGCGTGCCCTTCACGGGCACCGTTTCTCGCGGAACCTGTACAGAGATTTACACTGGCGCAGCGCTCTCCGAGGGCTGTGACGCCGTCGTCATGATCGAGAAGACGAGCCGTGAGGGAGCCACGGTTCGGATCGAGGATCAGCCGAAGCCCAACCAGCACGTCAGTCACCAAGGCGAAATCCTGCGAGTGGGGGAGGCGGTGCTGACTCATGGACGAAGGCTGTCGAGCTCGGACCTGAGCGTGCTCGCCGCGGTCGGTTGCGATCCGGTCCCGGTCTATGCGCGCCCGAAAGTGAGCGTTCTCACCACCGGCGATGAGCTCGTTCCGGCCGACCAGCTTCCCGGTGTTGGGCAGATTCGAGAGGGCAACACCTTCTATCTCGCGTCGGCCTGCGATGAGCTTCACTGCGAAGTGGTCGAGGTCGGCATCGTTCCGGACTCCGAGGAAGTGCTCCTCGAGCGCTTCGGCGCAGCGCTGCGGGACAGCGATGCGGTCATCACGACCGGTGGTGTCAGCATGGGCAAGTACGACCTGGTCGGAGCCGTGTTCGAGAAGCTCGGTGTCGAGCCGGTGCTCCACAAGGTGGCGATCAAGCCCGGCAAGCCGATCTGGTTCGGCATGCAGGCGGACACTCCGGTCTTCGGCCTGCCCGGAAATCCGGTCTCGAGCCTGCTCGGCTTCCAGGTCTTCGTGAGACCCGCCCTGGCTCTGATGTCCGGAGCCGACCTCTCCGAACAGAACGAGAGGCTGAAGGTCGGGATTTGGGAGGGGGAAGAGGTCGCCGGGCAGTGGCGTCAGCAAAACCTCCCGGCCCGCGTCGAGCAGGGCAAGGATGGCCTCGACCACCTGTACCCCGTGTCCTGGCACGGATCCGCCGATATGGTCGGCGCGAGCGCGGCCTCCGCCCTGGCCGTCGTTCCTCCCGAAACGGCGATCGTCCCGCGGGAGTCGATCCTCTATCGGCCGCTCGACTGACCGCACCGAGGGGTCTCAGCTGGCTCCAACCTCTCGAATTCCATCCCGGTGACCCGGTTACCCGGGCCTGCAGGGGGGTTAGAGCGGGGAGCACCCGGTGCCTGGGCTTGACCACGAGCCGCACCCGCCTCTATAGTTTCGCGCCCGCTGCGCCCTGCTTTTGGAGAGCGCGAAGTGCATCCAGTGGGGACGAGTCCTCGCCTGGATCAACGATACGTCCGCTCCCCTCCATCTCCCTGACCCAACGCACGAACGAGCATGAGTCCCATCGGAAAGATCTTCATCGTCGTCAACCTGGCCCTCTCGGCCGCATTCCTCGGTTGGGCGTCCAACGTTGTCGCCACCAGCCAAGACTGGAAGACCAAGCACGACGCCGCCGCCGAACAGTTCAAAGGTGAGAAAGAGAAGCTGGAGACGGACCTCTCGCTCCTGCGCACGACGCTCAACTCGGTTCGCGAGGACAAGGATCGCTTCTCCCAGGAGAGCGACGACCACAAGAACCGCGCGGATCGCGCCGAGCGCGAGCGCGACGAGCAGACCACCGAGAACCAGAGCATGCGGGGTGACCTGAGCAAGCTCCAGAGCTCGATGGACGCCTACAACCAGCACCTCGCTTCCGTGGACGCCCGCGTCGAGCGTGCGACGGACCAGGCCCTTCAGGCCGAGCGCGACAAGAACGAAGCCGTTCAGGGCAAGCGCGACGCGGAGATCGCACTGGCCAACGCTGAAGAAGCCGTGCGCGCCGCTCAGTCCCAGCTGGACGCTCTCAACGCGCAGGTCGCCAGTCTGCAGGGCGACCTCGAGACCGGCGCTGCCAAGCTCGATGCGATCATCGCCTACACCGGCGTGGACCCGAGCGACATCCTGGTTCAGCCCGACATCGAAGGCGCTGTGGTCAGCGTCAAGAGTGACCCGGCACCGGGCCTCGTCTCGATCAACCGCGGCTCCGAGCAAGGCGTCACGAAGGGCACCACCTTCCAGGTCTTCAACGGCCGCACCTACAAGGGTGAGGTTCGCGTCGAGATCGTTCACGCCACCTGGAGTTCGGCCATCGTGGTCCGCGCCACCGAAGGCTCGACCATCGCTTCCGGTGACAGCGTCGCCACACGCCTCTAGGAGCACGAACCATGGCACGTAGTCGTAGTCGTCGTAGCGCCGCCCCGAGTCGTGGCGCTTCCTCCAGCCGCCAGACCCGCGCGGTCTCCCGCAAGCAGCCCGCCGGCGGGGCCGTCGAGGCCGAAGTGGTCGAAGATGCCGCGGGAATGGGCATGGAAGGAGCTGTGGCCATCATCACAGCTCTGATGCTCTTCGCCGGTTGTCTCTTCTTGGACTTCGAGCTCGGCAGCCACTATGGCGCCGGGATGTTCTTCAAGTAGGGATCGGCCAGACCTCCAAGCGTCGAAGCCGCTGTCTGCGGCATCGACAAAATCACTGCCTCGCTCCTCATTCTGGGGAGCGGGGCAGTTTCGGTTCCGGGGGAGTCGCACGGGCTTGATCGGCGATTGGCGACCTGTAGACTGCGCTACTAACGGGGTGGGATTGCGGGTCGCTCTCGACTGCGATTGTGCCGCGAAGAAGCAGCACACCTCAGAACCGCACCACCTCGAGAAGGAAGAACCATGTCCAACCTGATGAAGCCGCTGGAGTGGATGCTCGGGCGCTTGTCCGTCGACATGGGGATCGACCTCGGCACCGCGAACACGCTGGTCTGCGTCCGCGGTCGGGGCATCATCCTCAACGAGCCGAGCGTCGTGGCCGTCAAGAAGGGCGGCAACGAGGTCCTGCTCGGAGGAATGGCCGTTGGCAACGCAGCCAAGGCGATGCTCGGCAAGACACCGGGCAACATCGAGGCGATTCGGCCCCTGAAGCACGGCGTGATCGCCGACTTCGAGATCACCGAGAAGATGCTGCGCTACTTCATCACCAAGGTGCACGACGGGCGCCACTGGATGAAGCCGCGCGTGGTCATCTCGGTTCCCACTGGCATCACCGCCGTCGAGCGCCGCGCCGTGATTCACAGCGCCGAGCGCGCCGGTGCCCGCAAGGTCTACCTGATCGACGAGCCGATGGCCGCCGGCATCGGAGTCGAGCTGCCCGTCACCGAGGCGCGCGGTTCACTGATCGTGGACATCGGCGGAGGCACCACCGAGGTGGCCGTCCTCTCGCTCGCTGGCTCGGTCGTCGCGACCTCGCTGCGCGTGGCCGGCGATGAGATGGACGAGGCGATCGTCTCGCACCTCCGGCGCCACCACAACCTCCTGATCGGCGAGCAGTCGGCCGAGCGCATCAAGCTGACCGTCGGCTCCGCATGGCCGATGGAGCAGGAGCTCTCGATGGAGGTCAAGGGTCGCGACTCGGTCACCGGTCTGCCGCGTCGCGCGACAGTCACCTCGATGGAGATTCGCGAGGCGCTCAGCGAGCCGGTCCGCCAGATCTGCGAGTGCATCCGACAGGTCCTCGAAGAGGCTCCGCCCGAGATCTCCGCAGACCTCGTCGATTCCGGAATCACGGTCGTGGGCGGCGGTGCGCTGCTCTACGGCATCGGCGACGCGATCACCGATCAGATCGGTATCCCGGCGGAGATCGTCGAAGATCCGTTGAGTGCGGTCGCACGTGGAACCGGAATCTTCCTCGACAAGCTCGACGTCTTCTCGGCGGTGCTCACCACCGGCGACGACGCTTAAGCACGCGCGCTTTCTCCGGGGAAGCCGCGTGCTCCCAAGCGCCGAGCGGAGCGAGCTTTGAGCGCGCGCTCGAGCGGGCCCCGTGGAGCGCCATTGAGTCGCTCGACTCGAGGGGCGACGATCCGCTCCCCACGCGGGGCTCACCACTCGTCGCCCTCCAGGCAAAGAACAGTCCATTGAGGTTTCGTCGATCCAACCTGCTGCACCTCCTGTTTTGGATGTGCTTCTTCGTCCTGGCGGTCCGCCCCGTCTCGCAGGTGGACGAGAGCGTCGAGCTCGTGCTCTCGCCGCTTCGGGCCCTCGGGGAGTCCGCCGTGCCGCTCGTCTGGGCAGGCGGGCGCAGCGTGCGGGGAGCCGAGAACGCGGAGAGCGAGCGTGCCGGGGAGTACTCGATGGAGGCGGAGGTCCTGGGAGAGGAGCTCCTGCGGCTCGCTCGACCGACCGACCCGAAGCTCATCGAGGGGCGTGATCTCGTTCCGGCGGTCGTCGTCGGTCGCGACGAGAAGAACAGCGACCTGCTCTTCGTGCGGGTGACCGACACCACCGCGCTCGAGCGCGACCTGCCGGTCGTCCACGGCGACACCTACGTCGGCCGCATCGCGGAGGTGGACCACGCTCGACTCGAGGTGGCCATCGACCTGGTCACCGGGCCCGGATTCGCCGTGGGAGCTCGCCTGCTCGAGTCGCCCACGACCGAGCCGATCTGGATGGCCGTCGGAGGAGTCTTCGCGGAGAAGAAGCTCTCGAAGCGCTCGGTCGAGCGGCTCGCTCTCGTCGTTCGCAATCCCTCCGATCGCGAAGCGCCCGGCGGTTCCGTCGTCGTCGGCGAGCTGCTCTCCAATATCGATCCCTTCGCCACGCTGGCGGAGGGCTATGCGCTCGGCACTCTCGACGAGTTCACCTCGACCGAAGAGCGCAAGCTGCTCGCGGACCTCGACTACGGCGCGGGCATCTTTCACGTTCACATCCTCTGCCCGGAAGGCTCGCGGCGGGGAGCCGTCGACGAGCTCGAGCTCGCCATCTCCGATCCCGACTGGCGTCCGACCCGTCGGCTCTCGGTGGGCGATCCCTCGAGCTGGCGCGGTGGCCTCAAGCTTGCGGACGGTCGCGAGGTCGGTGTCGAACCGGGAGCGGCGCTGATCTCCAACCTGCGCTTGGTCGGTCGTGTGGAGCGCGCGAGCGAGTGGTCCTCCGACGTGCGCCTGCTCTCCGACCCGGGACTCTCGCTCGTCGCGGTCGCGCGACTGAAGGGCGAACCCGAGCCGCACGTCCTCGGCCGTCTGATCTCGCTCGGCGTCGACGAGACGGGCGAGTGGATTCGGTTCCGGTGGGAGGCGGTCGTGGGCGTGGGACTCGACGCGTCCGGAGCTGACGTCTTGAACGCGCGTGTGTTTACTGGAGCGGGCGACACAGGCCTACCGGCCGGTTTGTTCATCGGCGAGGCGCGGCTCTCGCAGGCGGTCGATCCGGAAGTCGGCGCGCCGCTCGTGTTCATTCGCGCCACCCAGCCCTCGGCGCTGGACAACCTGTGGATTCGAACGGCAGCGGAGCGCGCGCCGTGAGCATGTCCGCAGCCGGAATCGAGTCGGTCCTGGGCACCCGGCGTACGCCGCTCCTGGCGCTCTGCTTCCTGTCGATCTGGTCGGCCGTCGGGTTCGGTCTCGCCGGCCTCCTGGGGCAGAGCTTCGGCGCCTGGGTTCCCGATCCGGGGGTCGTGCTGCTCCTGGGGCTCGTCGCCCGATCGCGACCGAACGGGCTCTGGTTGGCGGCCTTCGCGGTCGCGGCTGGCCGCATCGCCGTGGGCATCGAGCCCCCGTTCGCCGTGCTGACCGGCTACCTCGCGATCGCCGGCGTGCACGCGGCGCTGTGCCGGTTCGCCGATGGCAACCGTACTCTCGTGCGCCTCATCGGAGGTGCGCTCTACTCGGCCGCTCTGGTGGTCTGGTTCATCGCCGTGCATGAGGCGAACTCGCACGTGGCACTGGGACTGCTCGAGCGCGCGCCGCAGTTCGCCATCCAGACGGGGCTCACGACGGCGCTCGTCGGCGCCGGGCTCTCGCCGGCGCTCGCTCTCGTGCCGGGCCTTCGCGAGTGGAGGGAGCGAGCATGAGCGGGCGGACGTTGGTGCTCAGCTTGCTCATGGTGGGCCTGACCGTGGTCCTCAGCATTCGACTGTTCGAGATTCAGGTCACCGAAGGAGAGGTCTGGGCGGGCGAGGCGGCGCGACTCGTTCGAAGCGGCCGCGTGCTTCGATACCAGCGCGGCGACATCAAGGACTCGGAGGGGCGCACACTCGTTCGCGACACGGCGACCTATCGCCTGGAGCTCTCCTATCGCGAGTTCCGGCGGAAACATGTCCTCGGCTTGCTGGCGCACTCGCGCTCCGCACTCGAGGTGCGCGCGGTCTCCCTGGTGGAGACCTTCGATGCCATGGACCTGTGGGCGCTCGAGCTGGGCGAGCTCTCGCCGAGTGAGCTGGATGAGTTCGGGAGGGGAGGACCGCTCCGGACTCCGACGCTCGACATTCCGCCCGTTCTCGCCGAAGAGGAGGACTACCGCTCGCGGAGAGCGAGCGACGTGCGCTACTACGTCGCGAATCTCTTCGACCTGACCAAGCTCGAGCGCAACCGACTGAAGCGACTCCAGCAGGAGCGGATCGTGTTGCCTTCCTACTTCGAGCTGATCGCGAGCTGGCGAGGACAGACCGCCAAGGAGCTGCGGCGCTCGATCCTCGATCGCGTGGAGCGCTCGCGCGATCACCTCGGTCTCCTGGCCGAGCTACTCGACCAGTACAAGAATGACGAGGAGCTGCAGCTCGTCGATCCTCTGTACCGAATCGTCGAGGACCTCGAGACCGTTCGCAGCACGGTCGAGGAGCTCGTCACCGCAGGACTGTTCCGTGAAGCCGCTGGTTTCTCGCCGGGCCGCCTCAACGAAGAGCTGCTCTACAACGGCGTCGATCTGTCCTGGCTCGGTCGCGCGCTCTACTGGAACGACGACCGACTGCGGGAGTGGACCCACCAGACACGTCGCCGCTGGCTGTCCTGGCGAAAGGACTACGCGGTCCCGAGGCTGCTGGCCGAGTTCGTGTCCGAGAGCACGGGCGGTGAGCGCACACCGGAGCGACTCCTGAGCCTGCTCGGCACGGTCTACTCCAACCCGGAGATCCTCGAGTCTGTGCTCGATCAGCGTTCGCCGGAGTTCGGGGCCGAGTCCTTCGCGGTACTGAGTCGCCTGAGCCAGGTCTTCGGCGTCGAGCCCTTCGAAGACTTGCCCGACTTCCAGCTCTCCGGCACCGACGCGTTTCCCGGCGAGCCGACCGCAAACCCTCGCCGCGGTTGGCGCGTGCTCGAGGGGCTCGTCGACGAGATCGATGTCACCGACGACAACGGCCAGCCCGACGATCACAAGGCGTGGAGGGTGCGACAGCTTCGCAAAGCGCTGCGCAGCCCGTCGCGGCTCTCGAGCTCCAACCTGCGGCTCGTCGCCGAGAAGATCGTGCCGCTCTGGGAGCTCGAGTATCAGGACGCGCTCGCCGAACGCATCGAGCGCGCGAAGGATGTCTTCGAGCGAGAGGGGCGGCTCGCACCGAACGGCCGCCTGTTGATCTCGGAAGAGCGCCGGCAGCTCGCACTCGAGTCCTTCCGCGATGTCCTGCGCGACTACGGCGACCGCACGCTCGCGCTCGATCCGCACCCGCCCTATGAAGCGGTCTATTTGCTGACGCGCTTCCCCAAGGAGTACGAGGGCTTCCGCGCCGTGGACTCACGCGTGCGCAACCCGGAGGGCTCGCAGGTCGTCTCCGAAGCGACGCGTCGCGGAGTCCCCCTGTGTGAGCTGGCTTCCGAGGTGATCGGAAGCGTCTCGGCTGTGGGGATCGACGAGAGCCAGCGGCAGCGCAAGCGCGAGAACCGACTGCGAGCTCTGCGCTCGCGGACGCGGAGTGCACTCGAGGACGAAGAGCTGAAACAGCTGGTCGGCGAGGTCCTCCTGCACGACGAGTCGCGCGGTGTGTCGGGCGTCGAAGGCGAGTGGGACGAGGAGCTGCGCGGAAAGAACGGCTATCGCGAAGCGCGCGGGCTCGAGGACAAGTTTGGCCGCGGCCGCAGCTCGTCCACGCTCGGCGAGCGCCAGGACGGACAGGACCTGGTCCTGACGGTGGACGCGGAGCTGCAGTACGCGGCCGAGTGGATGCTCGAGAACCCCGTCTTCGATCCGACCGATCGACTTGTTGACGAGGTGTGGTTCGCCGAACCGGTTGGCGCGATCGTGATGCTCTCGGCCGCCGGCGAGGTCGTGGTCTCGGCATCGGTGCCGAACGGAATCACCGACGCCATGGGCAGCGTCGAGAACCAGCGCGCGGACCGCGCCGTGCGGATGGACCGCACTCTGCGCAAGCCGCGCTTCCTTCCACCCGGGTCCGTGTTCAAGCCCTTCGTCGCGCTCTGGGCACTCGAGCACCTGGGGCTCGATCCGTACGAGACCGTGCCATGCCGTCGCGAGAATGGTCCCGCCGAGTACTTGGGGGTCCGCTGCTGGAACACGCACGGCCACGGCGACATGGATCTCTCGGATGCACTCAAGCACTCGTGCAACTGCTACTTCGCGTGGCTGGGAGCCGAGTACCCGTCCATCCTCGACTTCCAGAACATGGCGATCGCCTTCGGTTACGGTCAGCCCACCGGACTGAAGCGCCCGGATTCTGAAGGCTTCTTGCGTGAGGACTACGTGCCGAAACTGTTCGGGCGCAGACTGTCGGGCCGCGAGCCGAGCCTGGCGGGCAACGGCTTGTCGGTCGTCGAAGCGACGCCCATGCAAGTCGCGCGCGCAACACTGGCGCTCGCCACCGGCAAGCTCTTCCCGCTCACGAACGTCCGCTCTGTCGGAGGCGTGCCGATTCCGCGTCCGCTTCCGGTCGCGGCCGACATCTCCCCGGAGACCTTCCGCACGGTTCGCGACGCGATCTATCGCGTCGCCAACGAAGAGGGTGGCACGGCCTACAAGGCGCTGCGCCAAGAGCTCGTCGGCGTCGAGGTCTGCGTGAAGACGGGCAGCGCGGATCTCAGCGCGCGTCAAGAGGATGGGGACGATGGCAAGAGCCCCAAGCACACCTGGGTGGCGGGCTGGTTGCCGCCCGAGAAGCCCGTCGCGGTCTTCGTGATCTTCCTGGACCGCACGTACGCGACCTCTTCGCATACGGCGGTCTACGTAGCGCGACAGTTCTTGAGCTTGCCCGAGACGAGAGCCTGGCTCGAGAAGCGTGGAGTCGAGACCCAGGACCCGGAAACCGGCCGCTAGCTGCTCCGAGGAGCGCGCTCGAGAAATTCACCGAGAATTTCGCCTTCGGTTAGACTGTCCCCAAGTCCTTAGGAGAGGGGATGACCGAGACTGAGCTTAATCGGAAGAGGGATGAGCTCGCCGAGTTGGCCTACGCGGAATTTCGCGTAGGTCGGGAGAACGGTGGGACAGAAGAGTTCGAGGAGCTTTGCAAGAAGCATCCCGACCTCGATGCGGAGCTTCGGGCGCTCCACGCGAACTGGGACTTCGTAGCGGGCGCGATCGGGCGGTTGGACCACACCTCCCAGACTCGGAAGAACCCGGAGTCGGACGGCTTCACCAAGCGCGTTGTCGAGCGCCTGTCCGGTCGCAACGACCCGTTCGAACGCTACCGCGTCGAGGGCAAGATCGACGAGGGTGGGCAGGGCGCGATCCTTCGAGTTTGGGATGGCGACCTCGGCCGCAAGCTCGCGATGAAGGTCATGCACTCCCGCAAGGCCAGCGGCGGAGAGACTCCCCCGAAGTCGAACTCGCGAGCGCTCGGCCGCTTCCTCGAGGAGGCGCAGGTGACCGGTCAGCTCGACCACCCGGGCATCGTTCCGGTGCACGAGCTCGGGCTCGACGAGCAGGGGCGCGTCTACTTCACGATGAAGCTCGTGAAGGGCGAGAGCCTGAAGAGGATCATCGATCGCGTGCACAAGGGAGCTGCGGAGTGGTCGCTCACCCGCGCGCTCGGCGTGCTCATGAAGGTCTGCGACGCCACGGCCTACGCGCACAGCAAGGGCGTCCTACACCGCGACATCAAACCGTCGAACGTGATGATCGGGCGCTTTGGCGAGGTCTACCTGATGGACTGGGGGCTCGCCAAAGTGCTTGGTCGCGAAGAAAACCTGGTCGAGAACCAAGAGCCCCAATCGTTCGAGTTCGTTCACTCCGATCGCAGCAGCGAACTCGAGACTCCTGACTCGCCGCTCCTGACGGCCGACGGAGACGTGATCGGAACGCCGGCCTACATGTCGCCCGAACAAGCGGCCGGAAAGCTCGGCGAGCTGAGCCCTGCCACCGACGTCTACTCGATCGGGGCCATCCTCTATCAGCTCCTCTCCGACGAGGTTCCGTACATGCCGAAGGGAGTGAAGCTGCGCAACTACGACGTCCTGTGTGCCGTCGTGGACGGGCCGCCAAAGAACATTCACGATCAAGCTCCTTCTGCGCAGCCCGAGCTACTCGCCATCTGCGAGAAAGCTATGGCCCGCGAGATCTCGGAGCGCTATGCGGACGTGAGCGAGTTGGGCGAAGACCTGCGTGCCTATCTCGAGAATCGAGTGGTGAGTGCGCACCGCACGGGAGCGCTCGTCGAGTTCACCAAGTGGGTGAAACGCAATCGCGCAATGGCTGCAGCGGCGGCCGTACTCGTCGTGATTCTCATCACGGCAGGTTTCGTCGTGGCGAATACCGAGCGCCATCGACGCGAGCAGGCCGAGCGGGACCGCGACGAGAGACTGATCGCAAGCCTGCCGATGCTTGCCGAGAGGCTCGGACCGGTCCACCCCGACTCGATCCCGGCGATGGAGGCCTGGCTTGCAGATGCCGAGCGCGTGGCCGGTCAGCTCCCCGAGTATCAGGAGGAGCTCCGGATCTTGGAACAGGAGCAGCTCGCAGCTTCGAGGGTCGCCCTCCCGCGAAGTGTGGAGTCGGAAAGGCTCGAGACGACGCTCGGTCACACCGGGCATCAGCTCGAGACTTGGAGCAAGACTGTGGAGGCATTCCGGGCAGCGCTCGTGACTCTCGATGACGCGGAAGAGCGGAGCCGGCTAGAGCGCGAAGTCGCGATCCTGACTGGGGAGTGCGCGCTTCTCGAATCGGCCATTCACGGGTTGGAGTTCGAGCTGGAGCGCGAGCGCAGGTGGACGGTCGAGGAAGTGGAGGCTGCCAGCCGGCTTGCGACTCTCTCCGCTACGGAGTGGAGTCTGAGAGCACTCGTCCGCGAGGATGGTGGAGCCATCGAACGAGTTCAGTTCGATTTGGAGCGCGCCCGAACTCTCGAACAGGGATCGCTCGAGGAATTTGCTTCCGAATGGAAGGTCGCGAGCTCGTCCATCGCGGATGAGAACAGCTGCCCGCTCTACCGAGGTCTCGAGATCGAGCCTCAGCTCGGTCTCGTCCCTCTCGGTCCCAACGACGCCGGGTTGTGGGAGTTCTGGCACTTGCTCTCGGGCGACCGCCCCGTGTTGCGGATGGCGGGCGGTTTTGAGATTCGAGCCGAGACCGGGGCCGTCTTCATCCTCATTCCCGGTGGCGAGTACTGGGTCGGCGTGCAGACCGATGATCCCGCTGGCCCGAACTACGGCTCGCCCAACGTCTACAAGAATGGTCTGCCTCGCGACGCGGAGAGGTCTGTTCAGCGAGTGCGACTGGATCCCTTCTTCATCTCCAAGTTCGAGTTCACGCAGCGCCAGTGGGTGCGCTTGACCGGAAGCAATCCGAGCGCGCGATTTTCCGGGGCGGACTATCTCGGAATGGAGAGGCTCTCTCCGACTCACCCCGTGGAGAGCCTGTCGTGGACGCAAGCCACCGAAGGTCTGGCCCGGTGGAGTCTCACTCTCCCCACCGAAGCGCAGTGGGAGGTGGCGGCCCGCGGAGGGACTCAGACTCCCTTTTGGTGGGGGCCGTCGAATACGATGCCGTTCCCGCTGGAGAACTTCCGCGATGCGCGGAGTGCGGAGATGATGGGTCAGTCCGTCAAGGCAGGAACTCTCGATGACGGTTGGGTCCTCCATGCACCCGTCGATACATTCGTGCCCAATCCTTGGGGGTTGGTCAGCGTCTGCGGCAACGTCGCCGAGTGGTGTCTCGATTGGTACGCAGAGAAGCTCTACGAGGTTGAGCGCCGTGATGGGTCCGGGTTGCTCGAGCCCGAGTGGGCGAAGAACGTGGCCTATCGGGGCTCCGGCTTTCGCCACGGCGAAATCGACCTGCGCGTCTCCAATCGCTCCTTCTCTGTGGGCGGAGGGGGAGATGAGGACATCGGAGTGCGCCCCGTACAACTGTTAGCTCGTTAGCGAACTCGATCGAGGTCCCGTTCGCTCGTGTTTCGAATTCCATTCATAGATGAGGCAATCAAATGAAGAAGCAAACTCTTGGCAAGATCGGCGCCGTGGCTTCGGTCGCTCTCGGTTTCTCGGCACTCGTTTGGACTGATGACGGCCCGCTGCGCGGAAATACTCTTGCAGCTTGTGTCGTGGACGTCCGTCCGCGAAGGGATACGCAGATTCCCACGAATAGCGGGGAGGACCTCTGGGAAGCGCAAGTCTATTGGATGAAGTGGGCGGAGCCTGGGGCCAACAAGTACGGGACCGAGTTTGCCATTGAAGTCCCGAGGGACGACCTGCTGATCATGGGGGATGGCAACGGCGGAGATGCAGGGGTTCCCGAAGTCCCGCCGACTCCCGGAAATCCCGGAGTTCAGGGTGGAGAGGAGTATCTCGAAGCCGCGCACACCTACCTGGTACGGGTCTACTGGAACAACACGACGGGCCAAAAAGGTGCCAAGTATGTCTGGTCGTTGGACAACGGTTTGAGTTGGAGCCAGGAGTTCGAGACCATCTCCAAGGGCGAGTTCGATCTCTTGGAAATGGCTCAGCCGCCTCTAACGGAGTTCGTCAACCGCGAAGATCAAGATCGGGAGAAGCGCCGGATTCGCCTCTGGAGCCGAGATCGCGGAGTCTCGATCGCGATAACGTTGAGTGATGTCTAGCCAGATCCTGAATGGCGTCCTGTTCGTCGGTCTTCTCGCGGCTTCCCCTTTGGCTGCGAGTGCCGCGCCCAGACCGGTCTTTCAGGACGAAGCCTACTGGGCTCCGCTGAAGAGTCTGGCGGACGCCCGGTCTCGGCCCCTCGCAGACCGCGTCAAGCGAAGGGTTATGATCGAGATTGATACTCGCGGTCGTGACAAGGCCGGGTTGGAGCTTTTCCTCGGCAAAGTGAAGTCCGAATTGCTCGAGGAGCTCCGTCGCCAGAACGACGAATCGGTGCAAAGGCTCGGCTCGTTTCCCTTCCTCTCCCTCGATCTAACCGAAAGGGAGTTGAGGAAGCTCAACGCCCTGAAGCTCCTCTACGACGGTGATAACGAACCCGTCAAGTTCCGGGTGGAGCCGTCGCCCAAGCTGTTCAATGACACGGTTCCTGCGAGGTTTGCTCCTGCTGTCGGTCCGGTTTCAATCGAGAAACTGATGACCGATCTGGGAGTCTACGACACGGGAAAGACAGGGGCGGGTTTTCGTATCGTGGTGATCGACGAGGGGGTAGATCCAGAGAACAAGATCATCAAAGCGGAGGTGCTCGCCGGAACGTCGATCAAGGGAGCGGCTTCATGCGAGCTAGGAGAGGAGACGGAGTACGACCCGGACCTCGGCAAGAATCCCAACACGCAGCCCTGGCAGCTGGACCACGGAACGATGGTCGCGGCAGTCGCGAGCTGGGCCGCGCCTGACGCGGACATTATCTCCATCCGTGTCGGTTCTGGAGAGGGCGCTTTCGTACCCGATGTAATCGCGGCGATATTGGAAGCGGAGTGCAAGTGGAATAGCGAAGACGCGCCCGTTGCAGCGGTGGTCTTGAGCATGACGAACAAGGACATCAAGAAGGACTCGAGCGCGTCTCATTACAAGAGCATGTGCACTGCGATGAACTGGCTCTGGAGTAGACACATTCCTGTTGTTGTCTCTGCTGGAAATGATGGCCCAAATTTCGAAGCCTTTCCATCGAACCTCGAAGTTGCAGTCACGGTGGGCGGCGCACTGAATACGCTGAATGCTCCGGTCAATTCGTCCAACTGGACCAAGGTCGTCGATCTGTGTGCGCCGGGGATTCAGGTCTCTATCCCGCATCCGGACCAACCCTATGGGTTCAGCAAGAATGGGACTTCGGTAGCGGCGCCTTTTGTCGCGGGCGCGCTCGCCGTACTGAAGGAAGCCCATCCCAAGTGTTCCATCGAGGGGATTATTGACGCATTGAGGTCGGAGGGCCTCTCGATCCTGAGCATGAAGAATGGGAACTCGGTTCCGCTGATCCAGGTTCGGGCCGCTCTCTCGAAGTTGAACGAAGGCTGTGAATTGGCGGTTATCGAAGCTCCAGTCGATGACTGCGGTTCAGACGAACTCTCGCCCGCTCCTTCGGTCGATGAGGTGGTCGACTGAAGGACCCTTGGCCGCCATCGCCTTGAGGCAGGCGAAGTTGATGCGACTTGCTCAACTCTAAGCGCTTGGTAGGTGCGCGACTGCAATGGAGCGCCACTCCTGCTCGCGCCGAACAGTTGATCCCGCCGCGCTGATATCGCCTGCTAGCGCTCGCGCGCCATGCGAGGATTTCATCACAGACCACTGCCGGAGAATAAGAGCTCGGGAATCGGGAGCGTCTTCGACGGCTTCATTCACTGGCAGCGCATCGAGTGGCCGATTCTACTGGTGGGTGCGATGCTGCTCGGGACCGGCATGGTCTTCATTCAGGCCATGGCGCAGGCGGACGACCTGTTCGAGCGCCACGACATTTCCTGGGCCGGCCACGTGAAGAAGGTGGTAGTCAGCCTGCCGGTGCTGGTGATTGCCTTCTTCGTGCGCCCGCGCTTCCTGCGGCGGCACGCCTGGCAGATCTATGCCTTCTGCCTGGCCCTGCTCGGGCTCGTGCCCTTCATCGGGTCGGTGCACAACAACGCGCGGCGCTGGATTCAGATGCCGCTCGGGTTCGACCTGCAGCCCTCCGAGATCGCCAAGCTCGGCCTGATCATTCTGCTCGGCAGCCTGCTCTACCGCCGACGGTTGCGCGAGTTGGACGAGTGGTTTGCTCCGACGTTCTTTGCCTTGATCCCGATCGTCTTGGTCGCCGCCCAGCCCGACCTCGGGACGGCCATGACGATCGTGCCGATCACGCTCGGCATGTACTACCTGGCCGGGGCGAGCGCGCGCATTCTGATCGCGCTCTGCCTCGTGATGGCACTGACGGGCTTCTCGATCTGGAAGCTCGAGCTGGTCCAGGACTACCAGCTCAAGCGCGTCGATACGTGGGTGGAGACCTACGAGCCGGAGGGCCTGATCGCCGGTCGGAAGCGCGGCGGCTTCCACGCTCACCAGGCGCGCACGGCGATCGGGAACGGGTCCATCTACGGCCGCGGGCTCGGGCTCGGTATCGCCAACCAGGCCGGACACCTGCCCGAGCGCGAGTCGGACTCGATCTTCGCCGTGATCGCCGAGGAGGGCGGCTGGATCGGGGCCAGCGCGCTGCTGGGCGTCTACGCGCTGTTCGTCTGCCTGATCCTGGCCTCGGCGGGAGCGATACGCGAGCGCTTCGCGCGACTCGTGGTCGGGGGCATCGGGCTGTACTTCGGGGCCCACTTCTTCATCCACGTTGCGGTGAACTTGGGCCTACTCCCGATGACGGGACTGACGCTCCCGCTGATCTCGACGGGCGGCTCCTCCATGCTGGCGAGCTTTGCGGCGGTCGGTCTGGTGCTCGGATTGGGTGCGCGCCACGAGCCTTCGCTCGACGAAGACGCTTTCCGCTTCTAATTCTCTCTCCAGCGCGTTTGGAAATCGAAGCGGAGGGGGGGACAACCTCTCTTCGAACGACCAATAAAAGTAGCTTAGCTTCTAGTTAGATTGCATTGGGATTGCCGGGTGCCGAAAGCGAGCCTAGACTGCGCGCCGCCTTGGTCGAGAAACTCGATGAGAGGCTGCCCGACACCACTTTTTTGGAGGACCTGTCTTGGAACACCGTGCATTGGGAATGATCGAGACGAAAGGTCTTGTTGGAGCCATCGAGGCCGCTGACGCGATGGTGAAGACCGCGCTCGTGGAGCTCTTCGGCAAGGAGAAAGCGACTGCCGGTCTCGTGACGATGTACGTCCGGGGCGAGGTCGGTGCCGTCAAGGCGGCGACCGATGCCGGCGCCGCCGCGGCCCGTCGGGTGGGGGAGCTGGTCAGCGTGCACGTGATTCCGCGTCCGCACGATCAGCTCGAGGCAATCCTGCCTCCGATGGTCCCGCTCAAGACGAAGTCGTCGGGCAAGTAAGCCCCTAGACACCCGTGTCTGTGCTCGACCCCGACCTGCGCGCCCTGCAGGAGGTGCGAGATGCTGTAGAGCGAGCTTCGGCCGCTCAGAAGGCAATCGCGCACTTCGACCAGGAAGCGACCGATCGTCTGTGTGCTGCGATGGCCGAAGCCGGCGCGCGCGCCGCTCACGATTTGGCCAAGCTCGCCGTCGAGGAGACCGGAATCGGGCGCGTGCACTACAAGGTGCTCAAGAACCTGTTTGCGAGCGAGGGCGTCTGGGGCTCGATCAAGGACGAGAAGACTGTCGGCGTCATCCGGCGCGACAGCGCACGCGGACTCGTGGAGATTGCCACGCCCGCGGGAGTCATCGCCGGGATCGTTCCGACGACGAACCCGACCTCGACCGCCATCGGCAAAGCGATGATCGCGGTGAAGGGACGCAACGCGATCGTGCTCAGCCCGCACCCGCGCTCGAAGCGCTGCATCGGCGAGAGTGCGGAAGTGATGCGGCGGGCGATCGAGCGCGCGGGCGGCCCGGCCGACCTGGTGCAGTCGCTCTCGAACCCGACCATCGAGTCGACCAGCGCGCTGATGAAGCACCGCAAGACGGCGCTCATCCTGGCGACCGGCGGGTCTGCGCTCGTGCGCGCGGCCTACAGCTCGGGCAAGCCAGCCTACGGCGTCGGTCCGGGCAACGTCCCCGTCTATGTCGATCGGACGGCCAAGGTCACCGAAGCGGCACGCGGCGTGGTCGCCAGCCAGAGCTTCGACAACGCGACCTTCTGTTGCAGCGAGCAGGCCGTCGTTCTCGACAAGCCGATCGCGAACGAGTTCCTTGCGGAGATGCAGCGCTGCGGTGCGCACCTCTGCAATGCCGAAGAGACACGCAAGCTCGAGGCCTACTGCAACCGCGGCGGGATGATGAATCCCGATGTGGTCGGCAGGGATCCCTGGTGGGTGGCCGAGCGCGCGGGCTTCACCGTTGACAAGAACACGACCGTCCTCCTCGCTCACCAAGACGGTGTCGGCAAGGACTTCCCGCTCTCGATCGAGGTGCTCTGCCCGCTGCTCTCCGTGCACGTCGTCGAGGGTTGGCAGGCGGGCTGCGATGTCTCGTTCAGCATCCTGCGCTTCGGCGGGATGGGCCACACGATCGGCGTGTGGGCGGAGGACGCGGCCGTGCTCGAGGCCTGGTACCTCCAGAAGCCGGCCAGCCGAATCATCGTCAACGGGCCGACCTCGCCCGGCGCCGTCGGCTACAGCACGAACCTGGTTCCCTCGCTCAGCCTCGGCTGCGGGCCGCAAGCCGGGAACATCACGTCGGACAACATCTCCGCGCGCCACCTTGTGAACATCAAGCGCGCCGCGATGCCGCGCGCCGACTGGCGCGAGGCCTACGAGCGCGACATGGCGCGCGCCGCGGCCATGACGGGCGAGCACGCGCCGCGCGGCTCGGGCTTGCCGGGCGACCCCGCTCTCGGCGGCGGTGCAGCCGACGGTCGCGCAACGATCACGCCCTTCGCCAGCGGCGGCGGGGGAGCGACCCTGCCGAGCACACCGGTCACGCCTGCGCCCTCGAGTCAACCGGCGGCCTTCGTGCGCACGACGCCCAAGTTCACCAGCGGCTCCGGCGAGACGCGACCGAGCTCGACGAGCACCACCCGACCGATCGCCAGCCCCGCCGCTCCCACCACTCCTCGAGCTGCAGCCGCCGACGTAGGCGCCGCGCTCTCTCCCGACGAGATCCAAGAGATGATGTCTCACGCCGGCGCGGGATGTCCGCTCGGCCCCTGCAAAGGATGTCCGCACCAGGACGTGCGAACCGGAGCCTGCACGGCGTAGGTGTAACCGTTCGCTTCTATCACCACTGTTGTTCGAGTAACTCAACGAAAGACACGATTCATGGACAGCCAAATCGCATTGGGCTTGATTGAAACCCGAGGCATGGTCGGAGCCATCGAGGCCGCCGATGCCATGTGCAAGGCCGCCAAGGTGACCTTGATCGGCAAGGAGATCTCCGGTGGAGCGCTCGTCACCGTCATGGTGCGCGGCGAGGTCGGCGCGGTGAAAGCCGCTACCGATGCCGGCGCAGCCGCTGCGAAGCGCGTCGGCGAGCTCAAGAGTGTTCACGTGATTCCGCGTCCTGCGGGAGATCTGGATAGCTTCCTTCCGCCGACGCCCTCCGCCAAGGGCAAGTAGGTCTCGTGACCGTTCGATCCTCGAATCTCGCGATTGAACTTCGGGGCGCGCTGGTCATCGACCAGATGCAGCCGCAGTTCGCCGCGACGATCGCCGCCAACTCCGACGGGTTTTTCCCCGTCGCGGGTGAGTCGGCGTTCTGGCTCGAGGTGCGTCCGGGCATCGTGATCCACCGGCTGATGGACGTCGCACTGAAGAGCTGCAACGTGACACCAGGCGCGATGATCACCGAGCGCTCCTACGGGACGCTCGAGGTGCACGGTCTGGACCAGGGACAGGTGCGCGAGGCGGGTGCGAAGATGCTCAGCGCAGCGGGCGTCGCCGAAGCGGACGGTCTGAAGCCGCACGTCTTGACGCACGAGATCATTCGTCAGATCGACGCGCACCAGGCGATGATGGTGAACCGCACGCGCTCGGGCATGCTCGTCCTCGGCGAGGACACGCTCTACACGCTCGAGGTCAACCCGGCGGTCTGGGCACTGTTCGCCGCGAATGAAGCGGAGAAGGCGGCGCCGGTTCGTTTGGTCGGGCTCGAGAACAACGGAGCGGTCGGACGCCTGCAGCTGGCCGGGACCGATGCGGCCATCGAGGCCGCGGTCGCCGCCATCGATCGCGCGCTCGAGGGAATCGGCGGACGCTCGAACAGGGGGAACGACTGATGTTCCTCGGACGCGTCATCGGTGAGGTCTGGGCGACGCAGAAGGTCGCCGACCTGGAGGGCAAGCGCTTGCTCGTGATCGAAGCCCTCGATGACGAGCGCGACCCGCTGGCGCCGATGGTCAAGCCCGTGGTGGCTGCCGACCCGATCGGTGCGGGCATCGGCGAGCGCGTGGTGGTCGCGTTCGGGAAGGCCGCGCGCGTGGCTTGCGGAGGGGATGGCGACTACGCCTTCGAGGCAGCCGTCGTCGGAATCGTGGACGACCTCGATGTGCCGAGTGCGCCGTCGAGCTGGACCTCGGCCGAAGCGCCGGCGGGAGGCGCGTCTTGATTATCGGAACAGTGATCGGTCAGGTCTGGTCCACCCAGAAGAACGAGACGCTCGAAGGCCTGCGCTTCCTCGTCGTTCGGCCGTTCACAACAGATGGCCGCGAGTCGGCCGAGACGATCATCGCCGTAGATCCGCTGGGTGCGGGCATCGGCGAGAGGGTGCTGGTTGTAGCCGGTCGGGCGGCTCGCCACGTCATCGGACGCGGCCACGACATCGGCTATCAGACGGCAGTCGCCGCGATCATCGACGGAATGGAACTCGAGGGCGGGCGCCACGTCGGGCCCAGCTTGGAGTTCGACTCATGAAAGACAGGAAGTGACGAGCATGACGGTCAACGATTTCAATCCGGCGCTGCCGGACAACCAAGCGGTAGGCCCGTGCATTGGTTTGCTCGAGCTCGCGTCGGTGGCGCGCGGCGTCGAAGCTGCGGACGCACTCCTGAAGGAGGCCGATGTCGAGATGCTCTTCTCGTCGCCGGTCCAGCCCGGCAAGTACGTGATGCTCTTCACGGGCAGTGTCGAGGACGTGCGAATCGCTCTCGATCGGGGGCTCGAGGTAGCGGGCAACGCGCTCGTCGACCAGCTCCTGATTCCGCAGATCCACTCGCAGGTCGAGTCCGGCTTGCGCCGTCGCGGTGGGCACGTCAACGGCCAGCTGGATGCGGTCGGTGTGGTCGAGACGATGACGGTCGCCGCTTCGATCCAGGCCGCCGATGTAGCGCTGAAGACGGCGACGGTGGACCTGATCGACCTGCGCATCGCCAACGGGCTCGGCGGCAAGAGCTTCTTCACCCTGACCGGTGAGGTCTCCGACGTGCGCTCTTCCGTGGCTGCCGGCGCTCGCTCCGCAGAGCAGCGCGGCCAGCTCGCCGAGCAGGTGGTCATCCCGCGTCCGCACGCGAGCCTGGCCGTCCACCTGTAGTCGCGAGGCTGAACGAAGACCCACTCGGCCTCGAACCACGAGAAGCGTAGAGAACGACCATGTCGCGACAGTACTTGACAGCGGAAGACGTAGAGAACGCGGGCTCGAAAGAGATCCTCGTGGACGAGGCTACCGTCGTGACTCCGCAAGCGTTGGAAGTCGCGGAGGCGGCCGGCATCACGATCCGCACGGCCAGCGGACCCTATGCGGAGCCGACGCCGAACCGCGGGCCGGATGCGAGCTTCGCGATGCGAGAGCTTCCGAACCTGCCCGAGCCTGCCGCGGGGACTCCGGGCGAAGGCGGAATCGTCACGGCCTTCGGTCGCAACCGCCAGGGTGTGTTGGCCGAGATCACGGGTGTGCTGGCCGAGCTCGGCGTCAGCGTGCAGGACGTCTCGCAGAAGGTCGTCGGCGGACACTTCCACATGGTGCTGATGGTCGAACTCGAGAGCTCGCACTCTTTCCGAGACCTGCAAGAGCGGCTCGCGTGCCTCGGCGGTGCTGACGACTACGTCGTCCACCTGATGCACGACCGCGTCTTCCGATTCATGCACCGCATCTAAGATTTCGACGAACCCATGCCCTTCAGCGATCGCGAAATCCTAGAGACCGTGCGGATGGTCGAGCTCGAGACGCTCGACATTCGGACCACCACGCTCGGAATCAATCTGCTCGACTGCGCGGACCCGAACCTCGAGAACACCTGCGAGAAGGTCTACACGAAGGTCCTGCACCACGCGCGCAACCTCGTCGAAGTTGCCGACACGATCGGTGCCGACTACGGCGTGCCGATCGTCAACAAGCGCATCGCGGTGACTCCGATCTCTCTGATCGCGGCCGCCAGCAACTCGCCGGACCTGGTTCCCATCGCGCGCGCCATGGATGCGGCGGCGCGCGAAGTCGGCGTCGACTACATCGGCGGCTTCAGCTCCTACGTTCACAAGGGCTTCAGCAAGGCGGACTGGGCGCTGTTCGACTCGATCCCCGAGGCCCTGGCCGAAACCGAGCGCGTGTGTGCTTCGATCTCGCTCGCCAGTACGCGCGCCGGCATCAACATGGATGCGGTCGTGCGTTTCTCGGAGGTCATTCAAGCGACCGCCGAGCGGACGCGTGATACGGGTGGTCTCGGTTGCGCCAAGCTCGTCTGCTTCTGCAACGTCGTCGAAGACAATCCCTTCGTCGCAGGCGCTCACATCGGGATCGGTGAGCCGGAGACCGTGCTCAACGTCGGCGTGTCCGGACCGGGCGTCGTGCGCGCGGCCCTGGCGAAGCTGGGGCCCGAGGCCGACCTGGTCGCGGTCGCCGAGACGATCAAGCGCACCGCTTTCAAGGTGACGCGCATGGGGGAGCTGGTGGGGCGCGAAGCCGCAAAGCGACTGGGAACAACTTTTGGGATCGTCGACGTCAGCCTGGCGCCGACGCCCGCGATCGGGGACTCCGTCTCGGACATCCTCGAGCTGATCGGCGTGGACGTCACCGGTGCGCCGGGCACGACGGCCGCGCTCGCTCTGTTGACCGACGCGGTCAAGAAAGGCGGAGCGATGGCTTCGTCTCGCGTGGGCGGGCTCTCAGGCGCTTTCATTCCCGTGTCCGAGGACGAGGGCATGATCGAGGCGGTGCGCAAGGGTGCGCTCTCTCTCGCCAAGCTCGAGGCGATGACCACGGTCTGTTCCGTCGGCCTCGACATGGTCGCCGTGCCGGGGGATACGCCCATCTCCGTTCTGACGGGGATCATCGCCGACCAGATGGCGATCGGAATGGTGAACAACAAGACCACGGCCGTACGTATTATTCCTGTGCCTGGCAAAAGGCCCGGGGAGACGGTCGAGTGGGGCGGGTTGCTCGGCACCGCGATCGTCCAGGATCCGGGCCAGTTCGGCGCGGAAATTCTGCATCGCCGAGGCGGGCGAGTCCCAGCTCCGCTACAGAGCTACCGCAACTAGCGCCGTTTCAGGCGGACTCACGAAAACTTTTCCGGGGCTCGCAAACAGAACGAAGCGGCCCTCAAGAGTGGCCCCCACGGGGTCGAAATCATGTCTGCAGCGCCTCCCCCCCCAGCGCTGTAGCACCATGAGCTCTACCCCGCTGACGATCACATCGTCGACCCCTTTCGTTTCGCTCCGCCTTCGCAGAGCCGAGGTGTGTCGATGAACAACAAGATTCTGCTCGTCGACGACTCGACGGAAGTTGTCGAAGGACTGGCGCGCCTGATGGGCAGCGACTTCGAAGTCACCACGGCTAGTTCGAGCGCCGAAGCGCTGAACCACTGCCGCGACAAAGGACCGTTCGCGGTCGTTGTCAGTGACCAGCAAATGCCGGGGGGCAACGGCGTCGACCTCTTGGCGCAGATTCGCGACGAGTGGCCGACGACGGTTCGCATCCTGATGACGGGGCACGCCGATCTGGAGACTTCACTGAGCGCGACGAACGAGGGCGAAGTCTTCCGCTTCCTCGAGAAGCCGTTGCCGCACCGTGTGCTCTGGAACGCGCTCGACGAAGGCCTGTCGCGTCACGAGCGTGCCGAGGTCGAGAGGGCTCTCTCGACCGAACTTCGCTCGACCCGCGACACCGTTGGACGCATGGCCACCGCGCTCGAGGGAGGCTTCCACGAGCGCGTGACACTCGTTCACGACATCTCCAGCCTGGCGAAGGAGCTCTCGACCGCTAGCTCGCTGCGCCAGATCGCCGAGATCGCAACGAACTCCGCGGGCCGCGTTCTGCCTGGAAGAGGGGTGCGACTCGTGCTCACGTCCGACGGCGGTGGCAATGCGAGCGAGAGCGTCGGGCCTCCTCTCGAGGGAACGGTCCACAAGGAAGACGTACGAACGGCCGACGGCGAGCTGGGGCACTTCCTGGTCGCTTCGCTGGATCGCCGCGGCGAGCCCCTCACCGACGACGACTACGAGCTGCTCCACGCGATCGCCTCCTTCACCGGCGTCGCTGCCAACAACCAGATTCGTCGCAAGGAACGCGACGCTGCACAACACTCGGTCGTCTTCGCGATGGCGCGCCTGGCCGAGACTCGGGACAACGAGACCGGAAAGCACATCGAGCGGGTGAGCAGCTACTGCGCTCTGATCGCCGACGCCTTGATCGGAACCCCCGGGTTCGAAGAGATCGACGAGATGTTCATCCAGGACCTGATCCGCTCGGCACCGCTCCACGACATTGGCAAGGTCGGCATTCCCGACGCGATCCTCTTGAAGCCGGGCAAGCTGGACGCGGAAGAGTGGGCCATCATGCAGAAGCACGCCGACCTGGGTGCGGACATCTTGCGACAAGTGATCGGTGAGACGAGCTCGCCCGGCTACCTGCACATGGCGCTCGACATTGCTTGGTGCCACCACGAGAAGTGGGACGGCAGTGGCTACCCGCGCGGCTTGAAGGGCACCGAGATTCCGATCTCCGCGCGCCTCCTCTCGGTGGCGGATTGCTTCGACGCGCTGACGACCGTGCGTCCCTACAAAGAGGCCTGGCCGATTCAGAAGGCCGTGGACTACCTCATCGAAGTCTCGGGCACGCAGTTCGATCCCGATGTGGTCAAGGCGTTCAGGTCGCGAGAGGCGGAGGCCAACGAGATCTGCCAGCGCCTCGCCGACCAGCTGGAAGATCTGAAGTAGCACGCTTCGCTCCGGCTTGTCTCGACTGACAAGCTGTGGGACTCTCCTGCGCTTCCATGGCAGCTTGGAAACGCACCTACTGGGCGGTCTGGCTCTCCAACCTGGTCACTTCGATCGGGATGATGAGCTTCTTGCCGTTCTTCCCCTCGCACCTGGAGAGCATGGGGCTGACGGATCCGGACGAGATCTCTGTCTGGACCGGTGTGATCTTCGGGTCCGCGCCACTGATGGCGGCCTTCATGGGGCCGGTCTGGGGAGCGGTCGGAGATCGGTTCGGCCGGCGCTTGATGATTCTGCGCGCGCTGTTCGCAATCGCGCTCTTCGTCGGAGCGATGGCCTTTGCGAGGACGCCGGTCGAGCTCTTGATCTTGCGTCTGATGCAGGGCGTGTTCTCCGGGTTCGTCGCGCCGAGCATTACGCTCGTCGGTGTTGTCGCTCCGGCTGACGAACAGGGGCGAGTGACGGGCTCGCTGCAGACGGCGCTCGCAGCTGGGACGATCATCGGTCCACTCTTGGGCGCCTACCTCGAGACTGCGCTCGGTGTGAGCAGCCTCTTCTTGTGCGTCGCCGGAGCGGTTCTGGTGAGCGCGATCGTCGTGCTGGTCTTCGTCCCGGGCGACGTGAGGAGCGTGTCGAGAAGAGAAGGGTCGCGGGCGGTCGAGAAGGGGCGTGTACCTCTCGGCTCTGCGTTTCGACAGTTCTTCCGGGACCTGGGCCAGCACCTCGAGAGCCCCGCGCTCCGCAACATGTTGTTCATGATCTTCGGCGTGCAGTTCGCCGTCGGTGCAACCGCGCCACAGATGGAGCTCTTCGTGCGCGAGCTGTGGGATGGCGATCCACTCTTGGTGCCGAAGCTCACCGGTGTCTTGTTCTCCGCGCTCGCCGTCTCGGATCTCGTCAGCATGCCGCTCTGGGGCCAGCGCGGAGATCGTCTCGGCCACGGGCGCATGATCCTGCGTTCTTCTCAGCTCACCGGCGTGGCCTTGCTGCTTCACGCGGTCGTACCGGTCTACTCCCTGCTCGCCTTGGCGCGCTTCTTCCTCGGCTTCGCGTCCGCGGGAGTCAAGCCATGCTCCTTCGGACTGCTCGCGGAGGAGACCGTCATCGAGCGTCGCGGCAGCGCGGTGGGCTTGGTGCTCTCCGCTCGTCAGCTAGCGATGTCGACGGCCGCGATGCTGGGCGGACTGATCGCGGCGATGATCGGACTGCGGGGTCTCTTCGTGCTGGGCGGAGTCGGGTTACTCGTGAGCTCTTGGTGGATCATGGGCCGATACGACCGGCGGCAGAGCGCGGATTCTGGCGCGGGGAGCGTCGAAGAGTCGCAGCGCTGATGCGGCATGAGCGGGCGCTCGGGTTATAACCCTATCGCGCTCGGGCGAGTCGGCGGGCGGACCAGACCATGAAACAGCGAATCCTCGAACTCACGCTCTTGGTCGCCGCGCTGATCGCGGGCTACCAGCTCCGCGTCATTGACCTGGAGCTGTATCGCATGAGTCCGGACGAGGGCAACTACCTCTACTCGGCCGGAGTCGATCACCTCGAGCAAGATGCCGCGCTTGGTGCCGGGCTCGCCGCGGACAAGGAGTGGTTGTTCCCGCGCTACTACCCGCACTCCTATCTCCATCAGCTCGCGATTCGTTGGTCGTGGCGGCTCGGAAAGAGCGCCATCTTCTCGGTGCGAATCGACTCGGTCTTGCTGGGACTCTTGACGAGCCTCGTCGTGTATCTGTTCTCGAGGCGAGCTCTGGCCGGCCGGCACTGGGCCGCGGGCTTCGCGGCGGGAGTCATCGCGCTGCAGTGCTTGCACATCTGGTACTCGCGCACCGGCTGGGGCGCGACCGGCTGCACGGCCTTCTTCGCGGTCTACCTCGCGCTCGGCTACGAGCTGGTGCGCTCCGAACGACGGTGGGTTCACGATCTCTGGATCGGGGTCGCGATGAGCCTGGCTGCGTTGCTCGCTTTCGGCTGGCACGAGATGATCGTCGTCCACGTCGGAGGCATGGGGCTGTTCATCCTCCTGCACCACATCTGGGGTGGACCGGGCTTTCGAGGAAGCGGGCTGGCTGCCCTGCCGCACACACTCCAGAAGTCTCCCAAAGCCTGGGCCGCGCTGGTCTCCGCTCTTCCGATCGTCGTGCTCTTCGCCTTCCTCTTGACCTCGGACTTTGCGCGACAGCACTGGATCAACTTCGAGGAGACGAAACGCCCCGGAGTCCTCGCGATCCTGAACCGCATGTTCGTGGAGGAAGACCTGCAGCTCCAGTTCGCCTGGCCCGTGCTCTTGCTGGCGGTCTTCGGCTACTGGCAGCTCCGGAAATCGAACCGCCTCGCTTCGCGCTACCTGATGACCGCGCTGCTCAGCAGCAGCCTGATCTTTCTGTTCTTCTTCAAGGACGCCTACCTCGTTCGCATCTACCTGCCGACGGCGGTGGTCATCGCAGTCCTCGCGGGCAACGGATTCGGTGAGCTGGTCGAGCTCGCTGGCGAACGCTGGCGTGTGCTCGCGGGAGCCGCGGGGACGGCGCTCCTGTTCAGCTGGATGGCGATGGTCTCCTACCGCACGATCCACGACTGGAAGAACGGAGACGAGCTGTTCTTCGAGCCGCGCTTCCATCACCTGGAGGGCTACCGGTTCGTCGATGCTCGCAACGTCCATGACAGCACCTTCGCGATCCTGCGCGAGCGGCTGGAGCCGAACGAGGTCGTCGGTGTCGATGCTCTGGAGAAATCCGGTAGACGAGCGGCGGGGGAGTTCAGCATCCTCTTTCGACTTCGGGACGCCGGCTTCCGCGCGGAACCCTTCGCCTATGGCCGACCGCGCAAAGACTGGCCGCGCTTCTTGATGGGTGTGAAGGTCGGAATGAAACAGCGCGGTCACTCCGTGGAAGGCGGCGGAGTCTACCGAGAGATCGGTGCCGACAAATTCGGCCGGATGGCGCTCTTCGAGCTGGAGTCGCGGCCGTAGAGGACGCGGGATAGACTGACATCGCAGTGAACGACCTCTCAACTCGCCGAAGAGCTCAGCCGAGCTCCGCCTCTCTCGCCCGTTCGACCGCGCTCTTCCTGGGCGTGGCGCTCGGCTCGGGTTGCAGCCCCGAGTCGATCTGGGTCGAAGGGCTGCCGGCTGCCGGAGTCGAGACGGAGGCCTTCCGAGCGGGAGACACCTGGGTCGATCTACTCGCGCACACCGTTCGGACGGACGAGTCCTCACAGCCGCCGACGGTCGAGCTCGTCGAGCTCGGCGTTCCTGCGCCGACCGAGACCCGGCTGGAGGAGATGCAGCAAGGTCGAGAGGGTGCAACCCTGATCCTCTCCGACCAGCGCCGGGCATGGCTCCTGCCGCTCGAGGGCAGGTCGGCCTTCGAGATCGATGTCGAGCGGGGCGGGCGCGTGCGAGCGTCGTACGGCCTACACCTTCCGGCCGGCCAAGAGCTCCCGACCGGCACCTCGATCGGATTCGGAATCGACTTCGTGACGGGCGCGGGCACGAAGAGCATCACCCGCGCGGTGGTGACGCCCGGCGATCAGCGCGAGTGGCTCGAGGCCGCTTCCGATATTCCGGGACCGGGCGTGCTGCGATTCTGGGCGATGGTGCGCGGAGAGGTGGGGGACGAGCTGGAGCTCTCCGCCGCGTTCGGTGTGCCGACCATTCAGCTCGAAGCCAAGCGCGTGCCCGACGTGATCGTGATCTCGGTCGACACCCTGCGCGCCGATCGCTTGGGCTGCTACGGCTACGAGCGCAAGACCTCACCGAATGTCGACCGGCTGGCCGCGAGCGGAATCCTCTTCGAGAACTGCCTCAGCCAGGCGCCCTGGACGCTGCCGTCCTACGGTTCGCTGTTCACCTCGCTCTATCCCGCCGAGCACCGCGCGGGAATCTCGGAGAAGGCCGACATCTGGACCAAGGGCGGAGTGACCTCCGACTACGCGAAGCTCGGACAGAAGCTGATCGAAGCTGCGCCCACGCTGGCCGGCGAGCTCTCGAGAGCGGGCTATCGAACCGCGGGCTTCTACTTCAATCCCTACCTGACTCCGCGCACCGGCATGTCACGCGGCTTCGACGAGTACGCGTTCGTGCGCTACAGCGCGAATGCAGGCGTCGACAAGGCGCTGGCCTGGCTCGAGTTCAACGAGGGCCTGCCGCGCTTCCTGTTTCTTCAGCTGATCGATCCGCACTGGCCCTACGCGCCGCCGGAACCGTTCGACACGCAGTTCTCTCCGCGCAGCGTCGAGAGTCTCGAGAACTATCCCTGGCCGCTCGCGAGTGTCCGCAACAACCCGCAGACGGACAAGCGCAAGGCGCTGCTCTCCGATCTCTACGACGGAGAGATCGCGTACACCGACAGAGAGCTGGGCCGGCTGTTCGAGTACTTCGAACGCCCGGGCACGCTGACCAAACCTCTGATCGTGTTTCAGTCGGACCACGGCGAGGAGCTGTGGGATCACGGAGAGTTCGAGCACGGCCACTCCATGCACCGCGAGCTCCTGCAAGTTCCCCTGATCATCTCCATGCCGGGCTCTCTGGCGCCTCGCCGCGTCGAGGAGCACGTGCGCATGATCGATGTCTTCCCGACCGTCATGGACCTCCTCGGGCTCGGCTTCCCGGCGAGCCTGAGCGGTACGAGCCTCGTCTCCATGGCGCGCGGACAGCACGACGGTGCTCACCTGGTCGGCTTCGCGGAGTCGATTCTGTGGGGGAGACCCTACGCACCCTTCGACGAAGCGAAGACTCTCGTCGTGGACGGCTGGAAGTTCGTCGCGGGCGACGGCGACGCGCCGCCGCAGCTCTATCGACTCGCCGACGATCCCGATGAGCGCAACAACCTGGCGGGTTCGGAGCCCAAGCTGGTCGCCGAGCTGTACGCGCGGTTGCTCGCCAAGTACGAGTCGGCTCGCCGCGGCGCTGAGGACGGTGAGGCGCTCGAGCTCAGCGAAGACGAGCAGAACCAGCTGGATGGACTCGGGTACACCGGCGAGGGTGAGCCGGATGAAGAGCGCGACGCGGACGCGAGCGACCCGTCACCCGATGAGACCGACGCGTTACTCGACGGAACCGACTAGGTCGCGCTCAGCTCGATTTCGATCTCGCGTCGAATCAGGTCGAGGTCGATGGCGCTCGCGCGCAGGGCCGTGGAGTGCTCCGCATAGGACTCGAGTTCGGTCGTTCCGAACCAGAGTTCGGGGGACGCCCCGGTCAGCTTCTGTGTGCGCCAAGCAGTTCCGCAGTCGCTCGAGCACGGCTCGAGTTCGTTGAGTCGCGCAGCGAGTCGGGCGAGGTCGGGGCGCGCGAGCCGCTCTCTGCACAGTGGCTCGAACCACGACAGTGTGGAGAGAATCAGGCGGACCGTGTGGCCGCCGCCGGTCGAAGGTGCGAGGACCAAGACGCGGTCGGCGCCGGTCGAGCCGAACAGCGCGTGACGCCCCGGACCTTCCAGGTTCCACGGGCGCGGGGAGAGATAGGTGGTGAGGTCCCTCTCGGCATCGTCGTGTCGGCTCGCACCTTCGAGCTCGGCGCGGTCGAGCCGATAACGCTCGACGACGGGGAGCCAGAGCTCTTCATTGGGGAGCCGCTCGACGCCGAGGAGCGCGGGCAGTTCCGCCAGGAGCTGGAGGGTGACTTCGGTGTGTCGCACGTGGTCCGGCTCGGCCGCGAAGGTTCGCGCGAAGGCAGAGCGCTCGGGATCCGCGAAGTTCGTGATCAGCGCGTCGAGGGCGAGGCCGCGCTCACTCGGGACCTGAAAGAAGTCTCCCGCTGCGGCGGCTTCCAGAAGGGCGGCGCGGAACTCGAGCGCGCGCTCCGGGTGCCGGGTCGCGAACAGCGCGAGGACACCATCCGTGTCGTAGTGGTTGTTGACGATCGCCTCGGCGCCCGCCGCCCGCTCGACTCTCTCGGTCGGATCGAGCCCGGCGAATCGCAACGCAGATCCCGTCGAGAGCTCGTGGACGAGGTCCGGGGGCGTCGTGTTCCCCGGCCAGTGGCTCAGGTTCAAGCCCTCCGCACCCCACGCGCCATCGACCGAGAGGACTCCCTGCAACGGACCAGTGGGATCCACGCGAACCGAGAGCTCCATGGTCGTCGGCTCGCTCGGCTACTGCTTGTCGAGCTCGATGAGCTCTTCGATGCTGCGACGCGCTTCGCTGCGAATCGCGCGGAGAGTGCTGCTCCGCTCCACGGGCAGGCTCGAGTCCGCCAGGAGTCTTCCGGCTTCGAGCTGGGCGCGCTCGTAGAGTCCGCGCGCCTGATCCAGCTCGATCTCGAGTGTGCGGTGCAGGTGGCGTGCGGTGCTCAGCAGGTAGAGAGGAGATCTGGGCTCGATCTCGAGCGCGCGCCTGAAGGCGGTGAGCGCGGTGAGCTGCGAGCGTCGGGCCAGCTCGTTGTCGGGGCCGTGCTCTGCGAAGAGGCGGCTGCCCTCCGAGGTCAGGAACTGTCCGAGCTTCTGCCAGGCATCCGCCGACTGAGTGAACTCTGCCGAGAGCTCGTAGAAGATCGTGGCGTCCACGGTTCGTCGTTGCCGCACACACCAACCCGCCAGCGTGTCGAGCATGGCGATGTTGAACTGCTTGTCGATGTCGAGCGAGGTGAATAGCGCCGCGGGGTCGCGCTCCCAGGACGAGCGCAGTGCGGAGATCGCTCCGCTGTAGTTGCGCTGCAGGTAGCGCAGTCGACCGAGGTAGTACCAGGCGCTCTCGACCGACTTGGAATTCGAGGCGAGGGCGAGCACGAAGGCGCGCTCGGCGCGGACCAGGTCGCCAGAGCGAAAGGAGGTGTAGCCCAGCCACCAGTACGCGCCGCCGCTGCTCGGTTCGCGGTTGGCGCGAAGCTCGTACTTGGAGAGACCCAGCTCAACGGCGGCGATGAAGGTGCTCGGGTCGATGATCGAAGACAGCTCGCGGTAGTCGATGTGGTCGGGCTTCCAAGCCACGGCGTTGGCGAGCGCCTCGACCGCCCCTTCGTCCTTCTGGGTGATCAGCAAGCGACCGAGCTGCGCCCAGGTCTCGGCGAGCAGCAGCTCTCCCCGGTCGTCGGTCGGCTCTCCGATGACGGCGATGGTGCGCCGGTAGGCCTCGGTAGACTTCGCGGCAAGCGCCTGCGCTCGCTCGGTTCCACCGGGGTCCGCCTGCGCGATGTTGAACTGCTCGTGAGCGATGCGACCTCGAAGGTGCGCGATGCGAGGATCGTCCGGGTAGTACTTCGAGGCCGCGTCGGCGGCGGGTGCAGCGATCTCGAGGCGTTGGTTGAGCCAAGCCATCTTCGCGAGCGGGCGGAAGGCGTCCCGGTAGCGGTCCGGGCGCTGCTCGGTCGCGAGCCCGAGGTGGTGAATGGCGTCGAGCATGTTGCGCTGCAAGCTGGTTGCCGAGCCGCCGGACTTCAGCTTGGCTTCCGCGGCGGTGAACCACGACATGCCGTACAGGTAGTCGACCGGAGGGCCGGTCAAGCCTCTCTCGACGAGTGCGTCGATCGCATCGAGCGAGTCATTGACGCGGTTCTGATCGAGCCAGCTTCGAAGGATCCAGACTTCGGGAGTCGGATCGCCCGGCGCGAGCTCGCGCGCCTTCTCGAAGACGACCTGGGCTTCCGCAGCCTTGCCCTGGTCGAGGAGCGCACGCCCTCGGGTGATCCACTCGGTGTCGTCCTCGAGGGGGACGCTGACCAGAAGCCAGCCGAGTAGCGAGCCGAGGGTGAAGAGATTCACCTGGCGGTCTCCCGGTCGGTGGTCATCTCGCTACAAGACTTGCCCCAGGAGCGGAACTCGACGAGTTGCGGGTGCTCGGGGTCGCCATCACACATCGGAATCAGAGTTCTGGTGACGATCGGCCGGGGGTCGCCGAGGCCCACGCTCTTCTCGAAGTAGGGCTTGGCTTTCTCCGGTTGCTTGAGGCTGACCAGGTAGAGGTAGCCGAGGTTCTGGTAGGCATCGCCCCATGCGTTCTCCAGCGCTTCGCGGTCGTCTTCGGAGAGCGTCGGGTCCTGGATCTGCTCCGCTCCCATCTCGATGCAGCGCTCGAGCATCTCGATCGAGTGCTCCAGATCGCGGTAGAGATACCAGACGCGAACCAGTGCCGAGTCGTTCACGAGGCGAACGTCGTTCGGAGCCAAGCGCTCGACGTCCAGGTAGGCCTCGTAGCTCTTTTCGATCGTCGCACGTGCGCGTGCGAGGAAGAGCTCGGATCGCTCGGCGAGGGCGGCCGAGAAGTTTTCCGTGGCGGACTCGTCGAGGCCGGCGCGCTGGAGCAGCTGCTCGATCTCGGCCGGGTCGGTCGGAGGGGAGAACGAGCGCCTGCAGAGGTCCTTGCCGATCTGCTCGAGCTCGACGGCATCGTCGCGGTGGAAGAAGGCGGCATTGTTCGCCCACTGGACGTTCTCGGGCTGCAGCACGCGCAGGGTCTCGTAGATCGCGGCCGCTCCGGCCCAGTCGCCGCGCTCGTTGTTGCGCGAGCCGATGAAGTTGAGGCCATCGATGCCGGAGAAGAGGCGGCCCTCGTAGCGCCACTCGATGCCGCGCGGCATGAGGTCGTTCATGGAGAGGAAGGCGGCCTCGGCCTCGGCCAGCATGTCCGCGTTGTAGAACGCCCAGCCGACGCCGTTGCGGCAGTTGACCTCATAGCCCAGGCTGCTGTCGGTGAGCGTCGGATCCAGTTCGCGAGCGCGGGCGAAGGCGCGCTCCGCAGCCTCGAAGTCCTCGGTCGAGACCGGGCGTTCGCTCAGCTTCTCGAGGCCGACTTCGAAGCGCTGGCTTCCGAGCCACCAGTAGCCGCCGGCGATGTCGGGGTGCTTGTTGACGAACGCGTTGATGTCGAGCAGTGCGGCGCTGAGTCCACCGTTCTGCTTCGAGACCTCGACCAGTCGAGCGAGTAGGGTTCCGTTGTCGGGCACGCGATCCAGTCCCTGCTTCAAGGCGGACTTGGCTTCCTCGATGCGATCGTCCCACAGGTACAGGTTGGCGAGAGTGCTCCACGCCCAGGGCTCGTTCGGTTGAAGTCCGAGCAGCTCGTTGAGCGCCATCTCGGTCACGCCGAAGAGCTGGGCGGCTCGATCTTGATCGTTCTGTTCGAGCAGCGCGTTGGTGTAGGCGCTGTACGCAACCTCGGCGAGGGTCCGCTCGGGGAGCGGCTCGATGACCGGAGGCTCCATCATCTCGGCCAGGTCGGACATTCCGCGTTGCGCGTGACGGAGCGCTTCATCGAAGCGGCGCAAGAAGTAGGCGGAGCGGCTGGCGCCGAAGCGCGCAATCGGGACCGGCTCGGTGGCGGTCCGGGCAATGGCGGTCTCGTACGCGTCCAGAGACTCGACGAAGGCTCCCTCGATGTAGACCGAGTTGCTGCCGCGCTCGATCAGCTGCTGTCCGAGGATCGCGTTGCCGCGGGCGCGCATCAGCATCGCCCGGGTGCTGCGGCCATTGACCTCGAGGGCTTTGTCGACGAGCAGTAGGCCGTCCTGAGGATTCGGCTCATCGGCGTCGAGGAGCGCGGCGGCTTCACCCAGGTAGCGGTCGAGCAGGATGCCCTCGATCAGGGCGTGGGCGTCCTCGAACTCTCCGGCCTCGAGGGCCAGCGCCGCGGCGTCTTCAGGAGGGAGCTGATCGTTCTCCCCTTGACCCGCGTTCTGCTCGGTTCGGTCAGCGGAGGGCGGGAGCTCTGGAGCGGACTCTTTCTGCTGGCCTGCACAGGCAGTGAACAGAGTCGTAGCGGTAAGGAGAGCGAGGAGGGACAGAGTGCGGCGCATGGATTGAGACGGACTTCGGGCCGGAGGGTGGCGCGGAGGGAACGGCGGCTCTCGCAAAAAGGGAGCCACTCGATCCCCGTGATTTCGCGGCCGACGATTCTAGCTTGGCACGAGCCAGCCGCCCATGGCAGGTACGCCGTGAATCCGTCCTCGCGGGCGGCGGCTCTCGACCGCCAGTGGCGTCGGATACCCGTGGAGAGGGGGTTATCGTGGACTCCGACGTCACGGGCGCGTACAGGAGTTGAACGCTCCGGGAAGAGACTGCGGCCTTGGGCGTCCTCAGACTGAATTCCAACCTCGCGTCCTCCAGGCATCGTCAGCAAGGCCGGGAGTCGCCTTCCGAGCGATTTCGAGCGGCGAATTTCCGGCGACTCGCTCACTCTGAACCGCCTTCATCGACTTATCTGATCTACATTTTTGCAACCCGATCGGCTCCGTGGTTTATCGTCACGCGCCACAGCCAGACGCTCCCCCCTCCGCCTCCAGAGAACGATCGCCGAACCGACTCCCCGCCGAGTGCTCTCCCTCCGGGGGAGCACCGCCGGACTCCTCGCTCGACCATGCCCGACAAACGACCCTCGCCTCTCCTCTGGAGATTCGCCCTCGCACTGACTCTGGTCTGCGGACTGATCGGCGGTTGTGACGACCCGACCTGCGTGTTTGCAGGCAACTGCTTCGCCGTTCCGCTGTTGGCGGAAGGTGCCCTCGGCAGCAGCGCGGTCGAACCGATCGATGGCGAGTTGATTCGCTCCAGCTCACCCACCATTACGGAGAGCCAGCCGAGTGGAGCCGGTCGAAGCGCCACGACGCCGATCGTGCTTTTCTTCAGTGAGTCGATGGCTCCGGACTCGGTGACGAGCGCCTTCGAGGTCATCGATGCCCTCACGATGTTCCCGGTTCCTTCGTCGGCCTTCTTGCTCGCGGAGGGACGCGTCCTCGTGATCCTTCCGTCGGCCTCTCTTCCGGCGGGGGACTACACCGTTCGCCTCGTGAATGGCGCGACGCCCGTCGACCTGGGCGGGACCGGGGTCGACTTCGATGCGAGCGTCGATTTCGCCGAGTTCACGGTGGCCGCGACCGCTCCGACCAAGCCGGTGGTCGTCGCTGTCTATCCTCCCGACGCATCGGTGGGCGCGAGTGCGACTGCGGAGATCGTCTGCTTGTTCGATCGAGCGATGGATGCACCGCTCAACCTGATGACAGGCTGGGACGTCATGGTGCGCCCGGCCGGCTCGATGGTCACGGCGGCGCCGCTCTTCGATCCCGATCCGGCTCCGGTCATGCGGCCGGGATTCCTCGGCTTCACGCTGCCCGAACCGCGCGTCTGGACCTGGCAGAGCCTCGATGGCGAGGACCCGGCGCGACTGGAGACCAGTGCGGGAGTCGTGAGCGTTTCGGTCTCGCCGGTGGGAGCGCGCTTCACCGACTCCCTGGCTCCGACGGAGTTCGCGGACGAGACCAGCTTCAGCTTCACGCTAGCCGCCCCTCCGCAGCCGATGTTCGGGACGCTCAATCCCGGCAGAGAGCCGCAGGATGCGATCGGCATCGCGAACCTGGATGGCATCACGGTCATGAACAACCTGGAGCTCCAGGTCGACTTCGAGGCCGACGACCTGGCGATGGACGGCGACACTCTCACCGTGTTCATGTTCGGTACCGACCCGAACGACGCGGCCAACACGATCGCGTTCTCGCGCTCGATCGCTCTGAATCCCGGGATGCCGGTGATGTCGGCGAGCATTCTCCTTCCGGACCTGAACCTGACTACCACGACGGTTCCGTTGGCTGCACGGTTCGCGGACGGCTTGGTGCGATTCGCCATGCGTCTCGAGCGCGGGGGTGAGGAAGGCTATCTGCGCCTGCTCGATGTGGACATGGTTGCCGACGGAACGCAGGACCCCGTGCTGGACACGGTTCGGCCAGAGCTGATCTTGCTCGACGGACAGATGGTGGACACGGATACATTCGCGAGTGACCAGACCGACCTGGTCATCGTCGGACACGCCGATGTCGACACGGGGGACTTCATTCGCGGAGCGGAAGTCACCACGGCGGGCATGGGCGACAACATCACGACGCCAGGTGTCGTTCCCGAAGTCCTGGGGAGTGCCGACTCCGTGATCGACGATGGGATGGGGCCGATCCTCAGCTCATTCTTCATCGCGGCCCCCGTAACGATCGGACGCCTGACGCCGAACACGGCCGCGTTCAATGCGACGGTGACGGTCTACGATCAGGCGCTCAACGCATCGACGACGAGCTTGGTGGTGCCGTTCGAGCAGAGAGGCGGGGTGGGGTCGAATCCGATCAATCCGGCCGACATGAACCCACTGGTCGTCGAGGTCTACGACTCGGAGACTCTGGCACCCATTCAGGGCGCTCTGGTCTACTCGCACGCGGAGGTCGATGACGGCTTCGGCAACCTGACCTATCCGATGCTCAGCGCCGGTGGGCTTCCGACCGACGCCAACGGAATCGTCAGCACGCTCCCGCACCACAACGCCGCCCAAGTCTCGACGCTCGTGACCGTGGTCGCCGCCGGGTTCGACGTGTTTACCTTCCACGGGCTGCCGACCGATCGGCTCTCGGTTCCGTTGAGCCCGGTTCAGCAGGTCTTCGCGGCCGAGACGAACTCGCTCTTCGTCGATCCTTCCGTGGATCTCTCGACCTTCGCGCGTCGTGTGGGCGACACGCGCCGCATCGACCTCGTCTTTCCGACCGAGGCGACCGCGAGCACGCCCGGCGGGACGAGCTTCGATTTCAACTCCACACTGCTGCGACCCTTCCGCTACGGGGCGCAGACCTTTACGGCCGGCATCATCGACGCGAACCCGCTGAACGCAGGCAAGGACCGACTGGTCAAGGCGTTCGAGATTCGAGTGCCCGTGGATGGACAGGAGCAGGCGATCAACTTCTCGGCCGGAGCCTTCTCGGTCACGCAGCTCCTGGACGATGCCGCGGCGCCGGTGAGCAACATCGCAAAGGCCGTCGCCGATGTGGGTGTGACGGCGACCGGGATCGTCGGTATGGATCCGACGAACCTCGTGAACGATGCGGACTACGCTCGCCAGCCTCTGGTCACGGTCGAAGCGACGATGGCGGGCATCGATCGCCCGCTCTCGGTCGGAATGGGAACGGCCTACGACGTGATGGCAGACCCGACCTCGTGGGACCTTCGCTCGGCCTATGCCGGTGCCGCGGATCCGACGACCGGCTCGCTCGCGAGTGTCCTCGATGCCGACCTGCACCTCCGGGTCGAGCTACGTGAAGAAGACGGAACCACGATGCTGCCGCTGGCGGTCAGTGGAATGCGCCCGGCGATTACACAGCTGGGCACGCTCGATCCCCTGACGATGCCCGACATTCCGGTCGTGACCTCGATGGCGACCGATGGCACGGGCATGCTCGTCTCTCCCGGCTTCGACCTCACCTTCGATGATGCGATCGACGATGCATCGGGACTGACGCTCGACGGGCGCGGCTTGTACCGCGTGGTGATCACCGAGGTGCTGATGGGAGCTCCGGGGCGGAGGTGGGAGCTCTACAAGCTCGACGCCACGCTCGCCGCGAGCACGACGGTTCACTTCCCCGATCTCGGCGCGGATCCCGTTCCGCTCCAGACCGGCGGCGCGACCTCGACCGTCCAGGTCTCCAGCTTCGCCTGGGAGGCCTTTCCGACCTTCGCGCCGACAGAGACTCTTCTGTGGTCGGATATCGCCCGTGAGGTCGAGTCCTACGCTCACACCGAGATCGTTCCGTTCCTCTTGCAGTAAGCGCACCCGAGCACCGAGTCCCTACGACCGTGGAGCTGGAGTTCAACTCGATTGCGTGCTCCGATTCTGCTCTGAGAACGGGCAAGCTCCAGGTCGAGCAGCGGTCTCTCCATCCGGCGTTCGTAGGGAGACAACGCTGAGCTTCCCACTCGGCGATTCAGAACTGGCAAGCGGTGATCAAAGGGGGCTCGAGGGCCTCTGATATACTCCGCCGCACGCCCTTCGGATTCGGCCCTCTCTCACCATGCGATTCAACTCTCTTCTGCTGTCGTGCGTTCTGCTGCCAGTGGTCGCCTGCTCACCGCCGATCGAGGAGCCGAATGTTGTTTTGATTCTGATCGACACGCTAAGAGCGGACAAATTGTCGAGCTACGGCAGTCCGTTCGATAGTTCTCCGGCCCTCACGAGGCTTGTTGAGGACGGGGTACAATTCGATTCGGTCTTGGCGCAAGCCAGCTGGACTCTCCCGTCGGCCAGCTCCCTCCTGACTTCTCAATACCCCCGCACCCTCGGCATCTACGGCGTCGACAGCGGACGCATACCGGACCGTTTCCCGACTCTCGCCGAGGCACTCCGCGGGCACGGCTACACCACGTTCGGTACGACAGCAAATCCAAACCTGAACTCGCGCTCGGCCTTCGACAAGGGATTCGACGAGTACATCGATAGCAACGTCGTCTTCAAGGCGGCAGCACTCGAGGATGGCGATGGCAAGGTCATGTACAAGGACGCGAAGCTACACACCGCTCCGGAGCTCTTCGATAAGGCGCTGAGATTCATCCACGCGACCGATAATCGCGGTCCCTATTTCCTCCAGATCAACGTGATGGAGGTTCACGAACACCGCTATCAAAAGATGCTGCGCAAGGAGTTCGCGAAGGGATTCGAGGAGAGCGCGACGACTCGATACCTGCAGTTGATCCACCAAGTTACGAGCGATATTGAAGTCTTTGTCGGGCAGCTCCGAGATCTGGAAGATTGGAAGGATACGCTCTTCGTGATCACTAGCGACCACGGGGAGGGACTCGACGATCATCCTTTGGTGGAAGGGTCTGACGCGCACGGTAGACAGCTGTACGACTCGCAGTTGTTCGTTCCACTCTTGATGTTCAACGATGCGTGGACGTTCGGGCCTCGGAGAATCGCTCAACGAGTTCGACTACTCGATCTGGTTCCCACGATCCTGGACCTCGTCGACGCTCCGGCGCTTACGGGAGTCGAGGGCGTGTCCCTGGTGCCTTTGATGACAGGCGAGGTCGAGAGCCTCGAACTTCCCGACGTGCTCGTCACCGAGACTCATTTCCGTGGAGCCGATAAGCTCTCGATTCACGGTCCAGACTGGCAGTATATTCACAATCGAGATAGAGCCGGGCAGCCCGACGAGCACGAGCTCCAGCGGCAGGGTGAGACAGCCAACGGCAACGCCACGGACAAGGCTGCGGACGAACCCAGCGAGATGCGCAGGCTGCAGCTCCTCCTCGAAGAGTGGGAGGAAGGACATCCGGGAAATCCTTCTACCCCGAATTTTACCAAGCTCAGCGAGACCGAAGAGCAGCAGCTCGAGGATGTCGGCTATATCGGAGAGGACTAGTCCGCGCGAGGTTGGCAGGCTCTCGCGGCAGCTCCGTTTAACGAAACCGCCGAAGCCCCGCTGATCGCAGAGCCTCGGCGGCTTTGATTATCGGTATAGGCCGTGCTGCAGCGCTTACTGGTAGATCAGGATGAAGCCGCGGCCCTTCGAGCTGTTCCAGTTGAACTTGCCCGTCTTGTTCCAGGTTCCGCTGACGCCACCGTCGAAGTGCTCGTCGAGCTTCTCGGCAACCTCTTGCGTGATGCCGTCGAGGTAGAGCATGCAGAGGTTCTTCTTGGCGTCGTCGGTGCCGTCGCCGTCGAGGTCGAAGCCCTTGTTACCTGCACCCGACGCAGAGTCGTAGAGGTGGAGGGCACCGAACGGGTTGTCGGTGTTGGCGGTGAGACCTTTCTCGAGGTACGGGCCATCCCAGCCGGGAAGCGTCTGGGAAATCGTCAGCTCACGCTTGTTTCCCTTGTACTTCGCCATGTCGTACTCACGCGGGTACTGACCGGTGTCGGCATAGAAGGTGGCGCAGGCCGTCTTCAGATTGCTCGCGAGCTGAACGATGCTCGAGACTTGACCGCGCTGGATGTACTTGCCAGAGCGGAGGGAGACGACACCTGCGAGAGCGGCAATGAGAGCGAGCACGATCACGAGCTCGAGGAGCGTGAAGCCGCTCTTGGTCTTGCGTTTTGTCTTGTGATTCGAAATGGGGCGGGCCATGGGTCTAGTTTCGTAGGGGGCCAATTGCAGTGTTGAGGCTATGCAAGACTTTCATCGGGGATCGGCGAGCGGAACTGGAGCCCAGGTGCGCAAAAAAGTTCTGTAGGAATTCCGGGGGACGGTCGATGACTGTCGCAATCCCCCCCCTGGGAGGCACTGAAGCCCGGGGAGTGGGAGGAGAACCCCCATGTCGTCCCCCTCGACTCAGGCCGTCCTACTCGTAGGGCAGAGCCAGCTACGAATCCTTGTCCAGAGCGCCCGGGATACCGAGCCTCGTTGGAGCACGCTGGAGCTCGAGGACGAGAGTCCTCGCTTCCTCGCGACTGCGGCAAAAGCCGAACTCGCTCGCCTCGGCTTCAAGGGGCGGAAAATTATTCTGGCGCTCGACTCCGACCTGATCGAGCAGAAGCGCGTTGCCGTTCCCGAGCTGCCTCGACGAGAGCGCGATGGAGTCTGGAACAGACGTGCGGCCAGCTTGCTCAAGTGCGACGCGGCGGAGACAGTCTATATGTCTGTGCCTCTCGCGCGGAGCGAAGAGCGAACCGAAGACGCGGGTAACCCTTGGCTGCTCTTTGCTCTCCACCGCACATGGTTGCAGGGAGTTCAGTTCGAGCTTCGCCGGGTGGGCATCTCGGTTAGCCGGGTCGCCCTGCTGCGACTCGCGCTCCTCGAGTGGTCCTGCGAACGCCTGGAGGATGACGGCGCACCCTTCCTGCTCGTCGCCAGGGAACAGTCGGCGACAACGCTGAGCCTCCTGTGTGAAGATGAACTGATTCAACAGTCGGTTCTGCCGACTCGCCGAGAAGAGGACAAGCAGGGCGCAGCGGTCGCTCTCGTCCAAGAGCTTCGCGTTCTGTCGTCCCACTGGAGGAAGCTGAGCCGAGGCAAAGAGCTCGGGCGAATCGCTCTCCTGGGCTTCACGGATGAGTACCTGGATCCGCTCGTCGCGGCGATTCACGCTGCGCTAGGTGGAGTCGAGATCACGTCGCTCACGGAGCGGACGGACGAGTCGGAGGAAGCGCAGGCACTGGAGCTCCTGATCGCTTGCACGGCAGAGGGCCGACTCCAGACCGATCTACAGATTGCGTTGCCGCCGCGTCCCGGACCTGCGGTCGGAATCTCTTTGGCTCTCGCCGGAGCCGTGGCCGCCGTCGGCGTACCGTTCATGAACGACAGCCAGGAGCGACTGACCGATGCTCGCGAGCAGGTCATCCAGCTCGGGCTCGCCAGCGCGGATCTGGACTCGCTCCGCCGCGTCGAAGACCGCCATGCGGAGGCGACCGAGAGCATTCAGAGCGAGATTCAGCACTGGGTGAAGCTCCAGACGGAGACGGTGCCGGTGGAGTCGATCATTCCTCGACTGTTCGCCGCCTTCCAGGGGCGGGCCGAGCTCGCCTCGATTCAAGCGCGCTCCGAAGAGGACGCGACGGTGTTCAAGGTGAGTGGCCTGACGCGCGGAACGACGCAAGAGGTCTACGCGATTCTGGAACAGCTTCGCCTCGAACTGGCGGCGCTTCCGGGCGCGGAGAGTGTCCAGCTCATTCCGCCCGCACGCGTGCCGGATTCCGAAAACCTCTCGTTCATCGTCGAGATCGCGCTCTCCAAGTCATGAGTGATTCAACCGAGAACAACGCGCGTAAGCGCTGGAACGGTAGACGTTCCCTCGTGCTCCTGGGCGTGGCCTTCGTACCGCTCTTGATTGTTGGCTGGGTCGCGCTGCCGACGATTCAGTTCGGACTCTTGAGGCACGAGATCGGCAAGCTCGATGAGCGTGCACAAGAGGCTGCCGTCGTTCGTAAGCGAGTCGAACAAGCGGATGTTCGCGCGAAGGCAGTCGGTTATGAGTGCATCGCAGAGGATCTGCGCGCTCTGATCCCGCTGGATGCCGCACCATTCGAGATCTTCCACTCGATGCGCAACGCCGCGGTGAGTTCGGGCTTCCGGCTCGACTCGGCTCAAATCGGCTCGGCGCGCGATCTGGGTTGGAACCACGGAGAGCGAGCCGTTCGCGCCACAGAAGTTCACGTTGTCGGCACCGGCAGCGCTCAGTCTTTCATTGGTCTCGTCGACGGCGTTCGCTCATCCGGGCGCCCCGTCGGAGTCCGCAGCCTCGACCTGGCGCCACGCGAGGACCCCACGACGGGCTTCGATGTGATCGCCGTGCTCGAGACCTACTGGTCGGCTGAAGTCGACGTCACTGAATCGGATGAAGAGGAGCCCGTCGAGTAATGAACAGTCAACGCATCAAGCAGCTTGCAGCCGTGGCGATGATAGCGAGCGTAGGCGCTCTCTGGATCCCGCAGGTCCTGGAGCGCATGAACGCTCCTGCTCCCGGCGGGTTCGTTCCTGCCGACGAGGATCCGCTCGACGAAGATTCGGACGAGGACATGGGCCTCGGCGATCCCGAGTCGGAGTCCGGCGGTGACTCCGCCGAGAGTTCAGAGTTGCTAGCTCCCGAGCAGACCATCGGTGGTGACCCGGTGCTCGCCGGCTTGAGCGACATGCTGAGGCTCCTCCGCGGAACCCCCGAGTCGATGCAGGCCGTCGCCCAGCCGGTCGTAACCGAGAGCACCCAGGCCCCCGTACTCGTCCCCTCGACGAACCCCACGGAGTTCGGATCGGACAAGCCGAAGGCCACCTTCAGCAACACCCTGATCGATCCTCGCGTTGGTGACTTCATCGACTCTCACCAACTGCGCGCGACCTTGCTCTCGAAGAGCGGGGACGGCGTCGGCTCCGCTCTCTGGGGAGGCATGCTCGTCTCCGCCGGGGACACGTTCATGGACGGCGAGATTCGCGTCGACTCCATCCAGAAGGGCTACATCGTTCTGAGTGTCTCGGGCCGCAAGCTGGAAGTCGGTCTCCCCGAGTTCCAGGTCTCGACGAGCGACTCCTCGAGCGACGATGCAGTAGACAGCAGCTCCGAGCCGGCAACCGAAGACGACGGAATCACGATCACCGGCGAAGAGGACGGAGCCTAGTCATGAAGACACACAATCGCATCGTCGGAGTGGTGGGCGTAGTCGCCCTGGTAGCGAGCGCTTGCTCGTCGCCTCCGCGCCCAAAATATGACCGCGCTGACTTGTTCGAGCCGATGCTCGAGTCTCCTACGAAGACTGAGCTAGAAGAGCCGGTCGAGAAGTCCGCAGGTCACGCAACCGTCCATCAAGTTGCGCCGAACCCCCGCATCGCGGGCGATGAAGAGTTCGCGCTCCAGCTGCGTGGAGTAGCCCTCGCGGAGGCCTTCCACCTGATCGCCACTCAAGCGGGCGCGAACCTGTATCTGGACGCCGGTCTCTCGGGCATGGTCGATGCGGACTTTCCGTCCGTCACGCTCGATGACGCTCTGACCTCACTGCTCAGCCGCAACGGCATGCGCCTCGTCGAGGATCCTCCGGGGATCTTCTTCGTCGAGCTTGCGGATGGCTCACAGCAGGCGATCGGAGAGTTCCAACTCGAGTCCACGCCGGCGGCACAAGCCATCGAAGGCCTTCAAGCGCTGATCGGTGACGAGGCGGTGGTCGTTGCGGATACGACGCACAACTTCATCATCGTCCGGGGCTCGCAGAATGCCGTCGAAGCGGCCGGGCGATTCCTGGACCAGGTCGACCAGCTCCAGCCCCAGGTCCTCGTGGAGATGCACATCTTCGAGGTGACCATGGACGACAGCTTCGAGCTGGGCCTCAACAGCACCTTCAACCGGAACACGGCGAGTGGCCCCGTCGCGATCCTGTCGAACCTCGCGAACGGTGTGACACCTTTCCGAGTGAACCTGGTGGACGACGACGGCGAGTTCGAGACGACGCTCTCGGCTCTCCAGAGCTATATCGATCTCGAGCTGGTCAGCTCGCCGCGGGTCCTCGCGATTACGAACAGCGAGGCGACGATCGAGGTGATCGAAGAGATCCCGTATATCGACGTCTCGACCGTGACCTCAGGGACGACCGGCGGAGTCGGTTCGACTACGCAGGAGTCCGTGCTGTTCAAAGAAGCGGGCATCAAGATGAAGGTGCGTCCAACGATCCAAGAGGACGGCACGCTCATGATCGAAATGAATCACGAACTCTCCGAAGTCGCCGAGTTCTTCAACGAGATTCCGGTGCTTGACACGCGGAGGTTGGTCTCGCAGTTCCTCGTTCGCGATGGCGAGACGGTCGTCCTCGGAGGACTGACGCAGGATCGACACATCGAGGAAGACCGCGGAGTCCCGATCCTCATGCACATCCCGCTCATCGGGCACTTGTTCCGTGGCGATGTCGACAGCTCGGTCAAGCGCCAGCTGCTCTTGTTCGTGACGCCTCGGATCCTCGACCCGGACCAGGCGTCGCGGCTTGCACCGCACTATCGAGAGTCCTTCCGCGACGGCCGTCGCAAGCTCAAAGGCGAGGCCGAGTAGTGAACGAGAAGCCTCGCATGAGGTTGGGGGAGGCCCTTCTCCAGAGGGGCCTCCTCAATCAGAAGCAGCTCGATATCGCGCTGCAAGAGCAGAAGCATGTCGATCATCCGCTGGGCCGGATCTTGGTCGATTTGGGCTTCGTGGAGTCCTTCAACCTCGCGGAACAGGTTGCAGCGGATGTCGGCCTGCCGCTCGTTCGTGCAGCGGATCTGAAGCCCGACCCTCTGATCGTTTCGGCGCTGGACGCCGAGTTCGTCCGCGAGGTTCGCGCCTTCCCGATCGAGGTCAAGGACGGGATGCTGCACGTCGCGATGTGCGAGCCGTCGAACCCCGAGCTCCTGGGTATTCTCAGGCAGCGGTTCGTCATGGGCATCGAAGCGTACGTACTCCCCGAGGAAGACCTGATCGCGCTGATTCGGAAGTTCCTCTCGAGCGACACGCGCAAAGCCAGCAGCCTGCTGGACACGAAGAAGGGCGAGAAGCGCTCGCTCGAAGATCAGCCGATCGAAGAGCTGACCAAGGCGATCATCCTCGAGGGCATTCACCAGGGCGCAACGGACGTTCACCTACAACCGGAGTCGAGCGTCACGCGCGTTCGCTATCGCCTGGACGGTGTGCTGAAGCAGGGGGACATCCTGCCTCCCGACGTGACCAGTGCCGTCGTCTCCAGAATCAAGATCCTCTCGGACCTCGACATCGCGGAGAGGCGCCGCCCGCAAGACGGACGCATGCACCTCGACGTCGATGGACGCCGCGTTCACCTGCGCGTGTCGGTCATGCCGGTGGCCCAAGGTGAGAGTGTTGTGCTGCGAGTCCTGGACCGCGCCGGCAGTAGCCAGAAGCTCGAGGACCTCGGCATCTCGGAGCGAACGAACAAGCTCCTCACTCAGATCTCGAACCAGCCGCACGGCTTGTTCTTGGTGACTGGACCGACCGGTTCCGGCAAGACCACGACGCTCTACGGAATGCTGCGCGAAGTGGATGCTCTGCGGCGCAACGTCGCGACGGTGGAGGACCCGGTCGAGTACGACCTGCCCTTCATTCGCCAGAGCCAGGTCGACACTTCCGTTGGTTTCGACTTCAACTCCGGACTGCGTGCGCTCCTGCGGCAAGACCCGGATGTGATCCTGGTGGGGGAGATCCGCGACGAAGAGACGGCCGAGATGGCCGTGAAAGCATCGATGACCGGGCACCTCGTGTTCTCGACCCTGCACACGAACTCCGCTCTGGGTGCGATCCCGCGCCTCGCCGACCTCGGTGTCGCGCCCTACCTACTCGGTGACACGATCATCGGAGTGCTCGGGCAGCGTCTGGTTCGAAAGATCTGTCGCGACTGTATCGAGGAGGTTCCGCCGACGGAGGACGAGCTGATCTGGCTCGGGACGAAGGTGGAGAATCTCTGGCACGGAAAGGGCTGCGAGCGATGCGGCGGGACGGGCTACATCGCACGAGTGGCAATCACCGAGCTCTTGCTGCCGACCGACGAGCTCTCCGAGTCCATCCGGCAGGGAGCCGACGGAACCGCGTTGTTGAATGCAGCCGTCGCCGGCGGCTTCCGCGAGATGGGCATCGACGGCCGCGAGAAGGTCATGACCGGTCAGACGACGGTCGAGGAAGTGCTGCGCGTAAGCAGGCACTTGCGAATTGTCGATGGAGGGCAACATGCCGCCTGAAATGAAGACCCAGGAGGAGTACGCTTCCACGCTGCCTCAGCTTTTCGAGTACAAGGCGAGAGCTGCCGACGGCTCGAAGAAGTCCGGCCAGGCCTCGGCGCGCGACGAGGTCGAGCTGGATCAGATTCTGGAGCGGCAAGGGCTGACACTCTCCGAAGCACACGTCAGCAAGCAGGCAACTCGCCAGGCCAACTACAAGTTCAAGCACGACCAGCTCGTCTCGTTCACGACACAGCTGGCCACGCTGCTCGAAGCGGGCGTCCCGATCGTCTCTGGTCTGAGGCAACTTGCAGCACGCACCAAGGGCAGCAATGCGAAGGGCGTCATCCAGACGATCGTTCGCCACCTCGAGATGGGCTTCAGTCTCTCGGAGGCGTTCGAGGTTCATCCGCGTTGCTTCCCCGAGATCTACCGCGCGGCGGTTCGGGCCGGCGAGCACTCCACGCAGTTGCCCGCGGTCCTCTCTCGGCAGGCCAAGCAGCTCCGGTGGTTCAAGGAGCTTCGGGGATCCGCGACCCAGGCGCTCATCTACCCGGCCATTCTCGGTCTCGCCGTGATCGGGCTCGTGGTCGTGCTTCTGACCTTCCTCCTGCCCAACCTGACTCAGCTCTTCCCGAAAGACGCCGAGTTGCCCTGGCAGACACAGTACGTCCTGGCTCTCTCCGATTGGATTCGGGGCAACGGAATTACACTCTCGATTGGTGTCGTTGGACTCGGCATCTCGTGGGCGGTCGCGCTCAAGTACGAGAAGACTCGCGTGTTCTTGAGCACGGTGCTGCTTCGCATTCCTCGGCTCGGCGAGCTCCTGCGAATGGTCGCGACGGCGCGCTTCGCAGCGACTGCAGGCGACCTTCACCAAGCGGGCTGCGACGCGCTCTTGACTCTCAAGGTGTCCGGCGAGACCTGTGGCTCTTCGGCACTGGTTGCCGCATTCGGGCGTGTCCACAACCGCGTACGACAGGGCGCTGGAATCGCGGAGAGCTGCGAGAAGGAGCCCATCCTGGATCCGCTCCTCGTTCAGCTGATCGGCGTCGGCGAGTCTTCCGGAGACCTCGATGGCTGCTTGAGGCGCCTGGCGGTCTGCTACGACGAAGAAGTGCCGATCAAAGTCAAGTGGGCCATGTCGTTCGTCGAACCTCTCATGTTGATCGTGGCCGCGAGCGTCGTCGGATTCATTCTGATGGCAGCCATCCTGCCGATCCTGGACCTCTACGAGACAATCGGATGAAAACGCAAAGAGCGAAGTTTCACCCCGGCTCCAAGTCGGGATTCAGTCTGCTCGAGCTGGTCATTGTCATGGCGGTCGTCGCCATGATGATCGGCGTCACCGTTCCGGTTGGAGGCACGGTGCTTCGCCAGAAGGCGCGAGCGGCTGCAACCGGTGAGCTCACGATTCTCGGTGAGGCTGTGAAGTCGTACTTCTACGACACCGGTGTTCTTCCGGTCGATCACGATGACTTGTTGGCGAGCACGCTTCCGGGCTGGGCCGGGCCCTACCTGACAGGAGTCATCGACGATCGTCGAACGGGCATGTCGGGATACAAGGTCGACCCCTGGTCGCGGGACTACAAGTGGAAGGTCGCCGGCGACGTGCTCACTCTGTCGAGCGCAGGTAGCGACGGGACCTTCGGAACGGCAACGGATATCGAACTCATTACCGACGTCACTTCGATTCGCAGAGACATCACCAAAGAGCGCATCCACCGACTGCAGATCGCGATCAACCAGTACAACGCGTACTACCTGACCGCGGATCCTATGACGACGCAGCCGCTGCCCGCGAACTTCGCGACGATCATGACCAAGCTGATCGCCGCCGGACTGATTCCGACCGGTTCCGATCTGGCGACCGACGCCTGGGGCGATGCCTTCGTTCCGACGCCGGCGCTCTCTCCGGTCCTGGCTGTGACCTCTTCGAACCTCTAGCAGCCCGCTAGCGAGCGAGGACCCTCTTACGCGGTCTCGGGCCCGAAGGGCTTGAAGACGAGGATGAGCTTGGGCAGCAGGCTCAGCGCGGAGATGAGCGCCATCATCATCGCGAGTGCCGTGAGCAGTCCGAAGAGGATGCTCGGGATGAAGTTCGAGATCGCGAGGATCGAGAAGCCGATCGTGATCGTGATCGACGTGTAGTACATCGCGCTGCCGATACTGCGGTGACAGCGGTGAACGGTCGCGACGTAGCTCCCTTCCTTCTCGAACTCCACCCGGAAGCGGTGCAGGTAGTGGATCGTGTCGTCCACGGCGATGCCGATACTGATCGCGACGATCGTGATGGTCATGACATCCAGGGGGATGCCACCAAGTCCCATCACTCCAATCACGACGAGCGAGGCGAGCAGGCTGGGAAGGATCGCGATCAGCGAGATCTTGAACGATCGGAAGAGAATCAAGAACATCATCGTCAACGCGAGGACCGTGTACCCGATCGTCTTGATCTGCGACTGGAAGAGGCTCTGCAGCATGTTGTTGTAGAGCACCATCAACCCGGAGAGTCGGAACTGGTCATCCCGCAGTCCGAGCTCGTCCTTCAAGTCGGCGCGGATCTTCTTGAGCAGCGCGTCTCGGCGCAGAGACTTCATCGAGTCCTTGATGCGCACGTTGATGCGCGCCTGCTCGTGCTCGACCGACACGTAGGGATTGATCAAGGCAGTCTTGAAGTCGGGCGGCATCTTCTGAAACAGGATCGCGAGCAGGAAGTCGTCGAGCGCTTCCCCATCGTTGATGTCGCGTCCAATCTTCGTGAGGGTCGCGAGCGAGCTGACCTTACCGGTGCCTTCGAGCCCATCGAGGTAGTCGTGCACCTTGCCGATGCGGTCGAGCTTGGGCGTCGTGAACCAATACTTCTCGCGGTCGCCCTCCTCTTCCTCGAGAGCAAACTCGTCGAACTCATCGAATTCGTCGAAGCCGTCGCTCGACTCTTGCTCGACGGCTGGCTCGGGCTCTTCCGCCGAGTCGAAATCGAGGATCACGTCGAGCGGCGTGGTGCCGCCCATCTCGCGGTCGATGAACGCCATCCCGCGGTAGATCTCCGTGCTCTGCTTGAAGTAGTTGATGAAGCTGTTCTCGACCTCGAGGCGGGTTGCACCAAGGACGGTCAGGCCACCCACGATCGCACTGATGACGAGGATCAGGGTCCCGTGGTGTTCGGCGAGCCGCGCGAAGAACGAGGTCAGCGCGAGCCCGAACTCCTTCTCGTCGGCGGCGGGGGGCTGCTTCATCAAGAGCAGCGCCGCGGGGAACAATACGAAGGTCACGACCAGGGAGACGATGATGCCCATCGTCATCATCCACCCGAAGTTCATGACCGGGAGGATGTCGCACAGGATCAGTGACGAGAAACCAGCGATCGTCGTGAGCGACGCGTAGAAACAGGGGACGAAGGTGTGTCCAACGGTCTCGCGGATCAGAGCGCGGTTGTCCCTGCCCGGCTCCGCTCTCAGGAGCTCGCGATAGCGCACGATCAGGTGGATCGTGAGCGACATCGTGAAGATCAGCTGCAGCGAGATGAAGTTGGATGAGACAACCGTGACCTCCCAACCGATCAGACCGAGCAGGCCCATCATCACGAGGCCGGAGGAGGCGCAGCACAGGATGGGGAGTGCGATCCAGCGAACTCGGCGGAAGATGACGCCGAGGGTCGCGATGAGGAGCAGGACCATGCCCACGCCGAAGATGGCCAGGTCCGCGCGGATGAAGGCGACGATGTCGTCGACGATCATCGGAAGGCCGCCGAGGAAGAGTGACGCGCTCGAGCGGTACTTGTCGAGGATGGCGCGGATGTCCGCGATGTCCTCGTGGCGTTCGTCTCTCAGCCTGCTCTTCGACTTGATGTAGAGGCCTTGAACGCGCGCGAGCTCTGCGTCTTCCGCCGAGCTGAGGGGAGCTTCGAGCCTCTTGTCGATCAGCGCCTGGCGCTGGTCGGCGAGCGCCGTGTGTGCCTCGTCGCTCGCGAAGGTGGCCTGGATCGCCGTCGACTTCAGGTCGCTGCTGACGATCAAGTTGCTGTAGACCGGACTCGTCAGGAACTCGTCGCGCGCCAGCTCGATGTCGACATCCTCGTGCTCGAGCGTCTTGAGGTTCGACTGAAGATCCGTCAGTGGCACAGGCGGATTGCGCAGGAGCGGGACGTCGAGAATGCTCGTTATCGACTCGACGCGTTCGAGCGCCAAGAGGTCTCCGCGCAGCTGCTCGAGCGTCTCGCGAGACTGCGGTCCGAGCAGGTCACTCGACGGCGTGTAGGTGATGATGACGAACTCATCGCCGCCATAGCGCTCGCCCATGGTCCGCGAGTAGCGCAGGTCCTCGTCACCTTCGAGGACCAGCGAGTCACTGGAGGCGTCGAGCTGGAAGTCCTTGATCCAATAGCCGCAAAACCCGAAGAGGAGGACGAGCGAAACTACGATCGTCTTGGGAAACCGCATTACTACGGCGTCGTAGAGGCTCAGGATCTTCAAAGAGTGGGGGCGCTAGTTCTTCGAGTCCGAGTCGGAGTCTTTGGCCTTCGTCGTGTCGATCTTCTCCTGCATGGTCTTCAAGAGCTGATCGAAGCTGTTCTCCTTCAGGTAGTCGTTGTACTGCGAGCCATAGGACTTGAGAATGCTGACGCCCTCGATCTCGAAGTTGAACACCTTCCAGCTATCACCCCGCTTGGTGAGGTGATAGCCGACCTTGATGCGATCGCCCTTGGAGACGATGTAGCTCATGACGAAGTACTTCGGCGAGCCCTTGGAGCTGGAGAGGACCGGCTCCTCGAATTCCACGTCCTCATCGGTAAACAGCTCCAGCTTCTCGAAGTAGGAGAGCTTGAGGGTCTCGGCGAAGAGGTCGGTAAAGCGCGTGCGCTGGTTCGCATCGGCGGCACTCCAGTGAGTCTTGCCGAGCGAGAGCATCGCGAGCAGCTTGAAGTCGATCAGCGGCTCCACGATCTCCATCGACTTCTCGCGCTTCGCGACTCGATCGAGCGAGTCGTTCCGCAAGACGGCAACCACCTTGTCGACCGCAGTCTTCACGACTTTCGCCACTTCATCGCTGTCGCTCCTCGCGCTCGGTATGGCGGCCGTGCTTGCGATCGCGGCGAGAGGTAGGAGGGCAAGTCCCGCGAGCATCCACTTCTTCATGATCATTCCTCGATCTTCTTCAACCGGTTCTGCTGGTACGCGTCCCGGAACAGAGTGTAGGCATCCAGGGCGTCCCCTTTCAGGCTTTCGTACTCGCCAATGTGGAGAGATGTGTAGTTCATTCCGCTCCCGACCCAGATCGCGACGTCTCCCGGTGTCTCGGTGATGTAGTAGATCGGGATCATGAAGCCATCGGGGATCAAGCCGAATCCATCGCGCAGATTGGAGGGTCCCAGGAAAGGCAGGACGAGCGGAAAGCCCTCGCCAACTCCGTAGCTCGCCAGGGTCTGCCCGAAGTCCTCCGGACTCGGAGCATGCCACCCGAACCAGGCGTCCGCCGGATCGAACAAGCCGCCGATGCCGAGAGTCGAATTGACGAGCAGGCGTCCGAACTCCGTCCCGGCCTTTTTGAATTTGAGTTGGAACAGTGCGTTGATCAGGCGCGGCGGTGCGAGGATGTTCTCGTAGGCACGGTCGAGCGCAACACGCGCGGGCTCGGGAACGATGAAGCGCCAGCTCTTCGCGATCGGGTTCCAGACCCAGACGTAGACCTTGTCGTTGAACGCGAACATGACGCGATTGAATCCAGACAGCGGGTCGTAGACCTCCACGGCCTCTGCATCGCCGAAGTCCTCGAACTCGTCGAACTCTGCAAACTCGTCGAAGCCATCATCGCCGTCGTCTTGCCAGGCCCGACCGGTGGATGCGCAGGATCCGAACAGCGGCGCGAGGACGAGGAGCAGGAGGAGCTGAAGGCGAAGACTGCGAGTCATGGGCGATGTTCTCTCGACTCTGGTACGGGGAGCGGGACCGATGGCGAGCGCTTCGCCCGGCGAGTGGGAATGATCCACGATCTCTAGCTCGGACTCCAGTTCGAGTGACGGCCTGTTCGCTATTTTGGGCCTCTCGCCCAGGTAGGCGAAGATTCGGTCGCCCCTGCGCTCTGGAGCCAAGCCTGTTCGGGCCTTCGGCACGGCTCTCGTGCCCGCTGCGCACACCTGTCGGAGAATTCGATCGTCGTGGAAGCGCGGCGGAATCCGACAAATGTGCATCCAGATCTCTATACCCCGCGAAGTGCACACGTCGAGCCCTGGCTCGTCATGCCAACCATCGATCCGGGGATCCACCGCACATGAAGTCAGAAGAGCAGGCCGGGTACGACGTCGTCATCATCGGCGGCGCCATTTCCGGGGCCTCGACCGCCGTCCTGCTGAAGCGCTGGCGCCCCGAGGCTCGGATCCTGATCGTCGAGCGCGCGGAGAGATTCGACCGCAAAGTGGGGGAGGCGACCGTCGAGCTGTCCGGCCTGTTCCTCAGTCGCGTGCTCGGTCTCTACGACCACCTCCTGCGCAACCATCTGCCGAAGCACGGGCTTCGCTACTGGTTCGCCGATCGACAAGACCAGAGCTTCGAGGAGATGGCGGAGGTGGGGACGGACTCGCTGCCTTCGATGCCGAGCTTTCAGCTGGATCGCGCGGTACTCGACGAACATGTGCTCGAGGTCGCTGTCGAGCTGGGAGTGGAACTCCTGCGCCCCGCCAAGGTGGTCGCTGTCGAGCTGGCGCGGCCTGAGAACGAGGTCGTGGTCGAGGTCGATGGGGAAGAGCAATGCTTCCGTTCCAAGTGGGTCGTCGATGGCTCGGGGCGCCGCGCGTATCTCTCCCGCAAGCTCGGGCTGTTCGAGGCCAACGAAGAGCATCCGACCTCCGCGATGTGGGGGCGCTGGACGGGTGTGAAGGACATGGACGGGAAGGGCGTGCTCGGTGCGGACGTTCGCTCGCCACAGATGCCCTTCACGCGGAGTGCGCGTCGGCTGTGTACCAATCACTTCTGCACCTACGGCTCGTGGACCTGGGCGATTCCCCTGTCCGGCGGGCAGACGAGCATCGGCTTGGTCTGGGACCGCCGCCTGTTCGACGCGCCGGAGGGCGGCACGCCTCGCGAGCGCTATCAACGACACGTGCTTGACGCGGCAGGCCTCGGCGACTTGGTCCAGGATGCGGTTCTCGATCCAGAGGACTTCAAGAGCTACGACCGTCTGCCCTATACCTCGACGCGCTACATGGGCGCAGGCTGGGCGCTGGTCGGCGATGCGGCTTCCTTCATCGATCCCTACTACAGCCCCGGCCTCGACCACGTCTCCTACTCCGCCTACGCGAGTGCGCGAATCATCGAGGAAGACCTCTCGGGCAAGCTGGGAGCAGCGGGCCTCGCACTCGCAATTCGCAAACACAACGAGGAGTTCGCGCGCTCCTACGAGCGTTGGTTTCGAGGCTTGTACCTGAACAAGTACGAGATCATGGGGGACGCCGAGCTGTGCGGCGCGGCCTACTTGATGGATACCGCCATGTACTTCCTCGGCAAGGTCGGACGAACCGCGCGCGATGTCGAGGAGTACCGACATCCGCTGCTCGGCCTCGACACCAGAGGACAGCGCTTCGCCTATCGAGCACTCCGGTTCTACAGCAAGCGGCTCGTCGAGCTGGCGCGCGCTCGCCGCGCGAGCGGCACCTATGGTCGAAAGAACGGAGAGCTGCGCTGCATCGCGAAGGACTTCGGCGTCGGTGACACGCCCTTCTCTTCGCCCTTTCGAACGGGGATCAAGCTCTGGCTCGGAGTGGAGTGGGATGTGCTTCGCGAGCGCTGGAGCCCGCGGCGCGGCAGAGCTTCCGCTCGAGTCTGATTCGGCGCGAGTTCGCTCGCCCTCTGGTTCACTCGCCCTGCCAGCGCGCGATGACGATCGCGGCGTTCGCTCCTCCGAACGCCAGGTTCGTCGAGAGCGCGAAGTCGGACCGCTCCAGCGCGCGAGCTTCCGAGAGCACCAGGTCGATGGGCATCTCGGGATCGACCGGGCCGAGACCCGGAGTGGCGTGAACGAGCCCAGCGTCGAGACACAGGACACTGACGACGGCTTCCAATCCTCCGCAGCCTCCGAGCAGGTGCCCGATCGCGCCTTTGGTCGACGTCGCGGGAATCGAGCTCGCTCTCTCCCCGAAGACCTGGCGCAGAGCCTGCCACTCCGCCGCATCGTTGTGCTCGGTGCCCGTCCCGTGGAGGTTGATGAAGTCGATCTCGCGAGACGAGATCCCCGCGTCGTCGAGTGCGGATCGAATGGCTCGAGCGGCACCCGTTCCATCGGGATTCGGCGTAGTCATGTGGTAGGCGTCGCAGCTAGAGCCGGCGCCGGCGAGCTCGGCGATGGGGGCTGCGCCGCGCGCGAGCGCGTGCTCGAGCGACTCGAGGACGAGTACTCCCGCTCCCTCTCCTAGCGAGAGCCCCTGCCGCGCCGCGCGGAAGGGCTGGCTCGGCTCTTCGTCGACCGCGCGCAGTGAGTTGAAGCCCGCATAGGTCATGCGGCAGAGAGCGTCGACACCTCCTGCCAACGCAACGTCGACCTCGCCGGCACGCAGCGATTGAACGGCAGCCTCGATCGCCATGGTCGAAGCTGCGCAGGCCGAGGAAATCACTTCGACGGGACCCCGCACGCCCAGCGTCCGCGCCAGGTGGTCGGCGGAGCAGTTGTTCTGGTGGGAGGCGAGGACTCTCCTCGATTCGTTCCACTCGCCGTGGTGCGTTCGCTCGTAGAAGTCTTCACCACCGAGCATCCCGCCCGCGCTCGTTCCGAAGAAGATGCCGGCGTCCTCGACCGAGACGAGATCCGCGTGGGCCAGGGCTTCCCGCGTCGCCAGGACCGCGAGCTCATCCGCCCTCGAGATCGCCTTCCGCCGGGTCTCGCGAGGCTGGGAGGGGGCGAGCCCGCCGGACGGAAACTGCCCGGCGATCCTCGTTCGGTGCTCGCTCGAATCGAACAGGTCGAAGGCTCCGATGGTGGGGCACCCAGCCATCAGGCCTCTCCACAGCTCGAACCGGCCCGCGCCGAAAGGACTGGTGGCCCCGAGCCCCGTGATCACGACACGGCGCGACCGAACCGGTGCGCTGGAGGGCGGCTCTCGAATCTCCCGGGGTCCGGGGCGTGGGGCTCGACTGGTCACATGGCGCTATTCGCCAGCGCCCGCGTGACGGATGCGAGAATCCAAGCCGATCGTCGCTCCGGCCTGCACGACCCACTTCAGCCAGAAGGACTAGACTGCGGGCCTTCCGCAATTCTCACTCACTCCGACTTCCTGCCCCGTCACCACGTCATGAAGATCCTCGCCTTCGGTGCATCGACCAGCTCGCAGTCCATCAACCGCCGGCTCGCGAACTACGCGGCCAGCCTCATTCCGAATGGCGTCGTGACGGAGCTGGACCTCCGCAGCTTCGACCTGCCGATCTACAGCTCGGACGAGGAGGACGCGAACGGCACGCCGAAAGCGGCTCAGGACTTCCTCGACCTGATCGGCGAGCACGACGCGATCGTGGTCTCGCTGGCCGAGCACAACGGCTCCTATGCGGCCGCTTTCAAGAATCTCTACGACTGGTCCTCGCGGATCGAGGGCAAGCCCTGGGCGAGCAAGCCGATGCTCCTGCTCTCGACCTCTCCCGGCGGGCGCGGCGGAGCGACCGTCATCGAGGCCGGGAAGGCCACCTTCCCTCGTATGGGCGCCGACCTCCGAGCCAGCTTCAGCCTGCCTTCCTTCCACGACAACTTCGCGGAAGGGGAGGGCATCCGGGACCCGGAGCTCGCCGCTCAGCTGCAAGCGGCCGTGAACGCGCTGACGCGGTAGCCACAGAGCGGGAAGACCTATCCCATCGCGGTCCCATCCCGGGTCCCAATCGCATCTTCCGAACACGGGCCCTGCTCGGGCTGTTCCGGCGTGATCGAGCCCCTATACTCTGCGTTGGCTCGTCACTCCCAGGCGAGCCGTCGTCCGAATCGTGGAAGGAAGCGGGAAATCCCCATGCAGAGCCCCCCGAAGTTTGTGAGCGCCCTCGGCGCACTCGTTCTAGTTTCCGCCTTGACCGGTTGCGCCATTTCGCCCGGGGAGAGCTCCAACGAGACCAATCGCTATCCGAGCTTCGGCCTGGAAGAAGCTCGCCCGGTGGATATCGCCGTGCTTCCGATCCGGGACAAGACCGGCGGTGCCGTTCCCGCTCGCACGCTTCGGAACGAGCTCTACCTGGGCCTCGTGGAGAAGCTCTACAGCCCGATCAGCCTCAACTACGTGGACGTGAACTGGGTCGAAGCCAAGTTCGACTCGAGCACCCTCGAAGCGGACGGCGTCCTGCAGGTCACGGTGGAGGAGTGGGACACGAGCTTGCTCACGACGAATGGTGCACTCAACGTCGTCTTGCAGGTCGAGATCCTGAATGGGAGTCAGCCGGGCGGCAAGCCGCTCTGGGGATCGCGGATGAAGCGCCGGCTGGAGCTGATCCAGGGCTCCACGACGCCTTCGCGCGAAGTGCTCTTCGAGAAGGCCGCCAAGCTGGCCGCCTCCGAGATCTTGGCTCTGATTCCGAGCCGCGTAGCCGGCACCCGCTAGGACCACCTGTCTCGAACCCGAGACAGGGAACCGACTCCTTCTTATAGACGGGCGCGGGAGGGCGGCCTCGATCGCTCCCTCCGGGAACCGGCCCACGGGGCCCCTGGAGCGGGGTGGCGGAAGCCGCCCGTGCGGGATAGACTCCCGCGCTGATTCTGAGTCGGGGCTCCCTAGGTGGGGGGCATCCCCACAGGATCTCGTCCATGGGGACGGGATCGATGGCCATCTCGCGGAGCGATCAACTGGACTCGGATCGGACCTGTCGGTTGACGGGCTCGGTTCGCGGTTCGAGTTCACGAGAGACCATGACGCAGACACCCCTCGCTCGGAGCATCCTGCTCTGAGGAGCGGGCGAGTAAAGTCCCACCCAACAGGTATGGAACGATGGCTATTGTCACGGCCCGTAAGGCTGAGATTATCAAGGAGTTCGCGTCGAAAGACGGGGACAACGGATCGACGGAAGTTCAGGTCGCATTGCTCACCGAGCACATCAAGAACCTGACCGAGCACCTGAAGGTGCACCGCAAGGACTTCACGTCCCGCCGCGGTCTCTTGAAGATGGTTGGACAGCGCAGCAAGCTTTTGCGCTATCTCCGCAAGCGGGACCAGACGCGCTACCAAGCTCTCATTCAGAGCCTTGGCCTGCGTCGCTAGAAGTCCCCGAGTTTTGGAGCGCCCGATCCAGCGGGATTCGAGCGTTCAGTTTTCTGCGCACTACGCGCAACCCCTGTCACGCCGCTCGAAGTGCGAGCCGTGACGACCCCGATTCTTGCGGAGCGATTCTCTGAATTGCTTGCCGCCTTCTTGGGATCGGGTTTCAGTCGGAATTGAAAGACGACGTTGAGTCGAAAAGAGTTGTAAACATGAGTTTGGAATCAATATCAGTAACGTGTGAAGTTGCGGGAGAGACACTGACGCTCTCGACCGGCATGGTCGCCCGCCAGGCGCACGGCGCAGTGATCGCCACCCTCGGAGAGACCCAGGTCTTCTCCGCAGTGGTCACGGGAACCGGTCGCGACGACCTGGACTTCTTCCCCCTCACGGTGGACTACCGCGAGAACACTGAAGCTGCGGGCAAGATCCCCGGCGGCTTCTTCAAGCGCGAAGGTCGCCCGACGACCAAAGAAATCCTCACGATGCGGATGATCGACCGGTCGATCCGCCCGCTGTTCCCCGACGGGTTCAAGCAAGAGGTTCAGGTCATGGCTCGCGTTCACGGCTATGACGGCCTGCACAACGCGGACATCCTGGCGATGATCGCCTCCTTCGCCGCGCTACACATCAGCGCCATCCCCTTCGAGGGCGCGCTGGGCGCAATCCGTATCGGCCACCTCGACGACAAGCTCGTCGTCTACCCGCAAGATGACCGCCGCCGCACCGAGTCCAAGCTGGACCTGATCGTCGCTGGTCACCAGAACGGAATCGTCATGGTCGAGGCCGGCGCGGAGGAGCTTCTCGAAGACGAGATGCTCGACGCGCTCGAGCTTGCGCACAGCACGATCAAGACCATCTGTGGTGCGATCGAAGAGCTTCGCGAAAAAGCGGGCCGGCCGAAGACCGAGTTCATCGCTCCCGAGCCCGATACGGTCTTGGCTGGCGAAGTCGGCAAGTACGCGGACCGCGTCATGGCTGCCCTCTTCACCGAAGGCAAGCACGAGCGCGACGACGCCGTCCGCGCCGTCCGCAAGGACTGCCTGGCCGAGCTGACCGCAGGCATCGAAGATCGCTTCGACCTCAAGGACCGCACGAAGGCCGTCAAGAACGCCTTCCACGACCTCGAGGTCGCGCTGACCCGCTCCGCCATCCTGGACGGCAAGCGCGTCGACGGTCGTGCCTCGGACGAGATCCGCGACATCACGATCCTCCCGAACTTCGTCAAGCGTCACCACGGCTCGGTGCTGTTCACCCGCGGTGAGACGCAGGCGATCGTCAGCACGACGCTCGGTACGCCGGACGACGAAGCGATCATCGACGGCATCGACGAGGAGTACCGCAAGTCCTTCTACCTGCACTACAACTTCCCGCCCTACAGCGTCGGTGAGACCCGCCGCCTGATGGGTCCGGGACGTCGCGAGATCGGGCACGGCATGCTTGCCGAGCGCGCGCTCGACTCGGTCCTGCCCTCGAAGGACGTCTTCCCCTACACGATGCGCGTGGTCTCCGAGATCACGGAGTCGAACGGCTCGTCCTCGATGGCTTCGGTCTGCGGTGGCTGCCTCTCGATGATGCTCGCCGGCGTTCCGCTCACGCAGCCGGTTGCCGGTATCGCCATGGGCCTGGTTCAGGAAGGCGATCGCACCGCGATCCTCTCCGACATCCTCGGCTCGGAAGACCACACCGGTGACATGGACTTCAAGGTCGCAGGCTCAGGCCTCGGCATCACCGCGCTTCAGATGGACATCAAAGTGAAGTCCATCGATCGCGCGCTCCTCGAGAAGGCTCTCGAGCAAGCTCGTGAAGGACGTCGCTACATCCTCCGCAAGATGCTCGAGGTTGTCTCGAGCCCGTCCGCGGAAGTTGCCGACCACGCACCGCGCATGGAAAACGTGATGATCCCCTCGGATCGCATCGGGTTCCTGATCGGCCCGGGTGGCAAGAACATCAAGGGCTTGCAAGAGCAGTTCAAGGTTCGCGTCTCCGTCGAGGACACCGGCAAGGTCTCCGTCTTCGGAACGAACAAAGAGCTGGTCAAGCAGTGCATCGAGACCATCTCGGGCACCTGCGTCATGCCGGAGATCGGTTCGCGCTACAAGGGCACCGTCAAGGGCATCAAAGACTTCGGCGCGTTCATCGAGATCCTTCCGGGTGTCGAGGGCATGTGCCACATCTCCGAGCTCGATGAAGGCTTTGTCGAAAACGTCAAAGACATCATCGACATGGGTGACGAGGTCGAGGTCGTGGTCATCAACGTTGACGACCGAGGCAAGATCAAGCTCTCCCGCCGCCAGGCGATGGAAGTTCAGGAAGCGTAAGTCCGCTTCTTCACCCGCGTCGATCGGCGCGGGGTGAGCATCGATCGGGGGCAGTGCGCTGGGCGCGCTGCCCCCGTTTTCGTGGGATAGGGGAGGGCCCGTTCGGCGATGTGTCGGTTGGAGTGGACAGTCGCTCCGGCGATGAGTAGGGCTTCAGCTCTCGGGCCATGAGGCCGATACATGGGGCGGATTAATTTCTGCTCACATTGGGATTGGTGGGACTTTGGATCCGTGCCATACTTAAGACATCGGGCCATGACCTATTCCGTCCTCAGCGCCGCCTCTCTCTTCCTCGCGTTCCAATTGGGGGCTTCCGCACCCGTCGAGAGCGCCCGGGTTGCACAGGATCTGCACTCCCAGTGTCCGGCGCTTGGCGTGGACGTAGAGTCTGCCTCGAGCGTCGCTTCCGACTGGATCGCCGACAGCGACGATCACATCTGCGGCCTCAGCTCGCTGCGCGCTCTGAGTGACCCCGCCGTGGTGGACTATCCCGTCCTCTGGAAGGCGACTCCCGAGATCAAGAAGATGGAGCGAGACGGGATCGACCCCGGCTCCGCTGAGGGCATTCAGCTCCAGCAAGAGGCGACGGACCGAATCCTCGAAGCCTGCAAATCCGTGCAGGACGACCGAAGCCACTGCAGCGTCTGGAAGGCCATCGAGCACAAGGACGGCCGCAAGATTCCCGACATTACGAAGAAGGTCAAAGCGAAGTTTCCCAAGTAGGAATTCCCGGTTGGGGAGCTCTGAATCGTCAGGAAGCATGCCGTCCACCGGCGAGGAGCTTTCGGCACTCGCATCTTCCTCTCTGGGCGGCCAATCCCGCAGAGATCGCGGAGAAGCCGTTCTTGGCGCGGGAGCGGCGCGAGGAAGCCGGGGGAGCGGTTCTTCCTTTAGCCATCTCCGCCGATGGACGAACAGATCAGCAGCGCCCTAGCCAGAGCCGTCTTGATCCATTAGGACTGAGGCCGCTGTCTCCCTCCGACGCACGCTTTATGTCGCCTCCGGTCTTCTCCAATTCGGTCTCCCGCCGCTCGAGATCCGCTCTCGTTCCCGTGCTCGCCGTGTCGGCGATCTGGACCGCGAGCTGTGTCGCGAGGCCTCAGTCGACGGCGGAGATGGAGAACGCGCACGGCTTGGAAGAGCTGTCCGAGATTGTCGCCGAGGGCAGCCCGAGGCCGGTCGAGAGCGCTCGCGATGTTTTCAGTCTGGCACCTGAGGGCGAGTCCGATACAGGGGATGCGAACAGGACCTCGGCCGAGTCCGAAGGCTCGAGCGAAGAGCAGCGAATCGCCGAGAGCCTGGCGAAGCGAATGCAGGCGAAGGAAGAGGGTGCGCGAGTCGTGGAGGCTCCGCAGCGCCCGCCGAATCCCTACCTGACCTTCGGCGAACGCATCGTCGTCCACGAAGACGGCCGCATCACCAAGCCCTATCCGATGGCGCCGGGCAAGGGGAAGCGCATGCTCGACCTGATGAAGCTGATGAGCGCCCAGGGCATGTTCTCCGTCGAGGTTGTCGATGCCGCGGCGCCAGCCGCTTCGTCTCCAGATGTGATCCAGACGGTGCTCCTCGAGAACTGGGATGCCGAGCTGTACCAGAACCTGCGCACGTTCCCGCCGGTGGATAGCGAGGTCGCCATGGCCGACTGGCTCGTCTGCACTGCGTCATTTGAGCTGCTCGAAGAGGTCGAGTACTTCATCGACATCTTTGGCGCCGGCGTTCCGCAGATCGAGATCGAGGCGCAGGTCGTCGAGCTGACCGAGACCGACGTCCTCGACTGGGGCATTCCCGACGCGAGCGCGATACTCCCGGACAACACCTTCATCGAGTCTCTCAGCTTCGCGCTGCCCAACACGGAGGCGGCCAACGAAGCCATCTTGAGCCTCGGCGCCATCCAGGATGGAACGACGGTCAGCGCGATCATCCAGGCCGTCAAGACCTGGGAGAATGTCTCGATCATCTCGCAGCCGAAGATCGCTGTTCGCGAAGGCGGCAAGGCCGAGATCCTGAATACGGAAGAGCTGCCCTTCTTCAACGTGAAGAGCATCAGCGACACCGGCACGTTCAACGCGACGCTCGACTTCAAGGAGGTCGGGGTCAAGCTCTACGTCGTCCCGCGCATCATCGGGTCCGAGACGCTGGCCCTGAACATCGACCTGGAGGCTTCGCAGGAGGCCGGCTCGCTGACCACGGTCGTCGCGGGGACCGGGCCCGGAGCGGCCGACTTGCAGACACCGATCATCGCCAAGCGCAGCGTCAAGACGATCGTCTATCTGAAGAAGGGTGAGGCGTTGATCCTGGGCGGGCTGACGACCACGCGTACCCGTGAGGTCGAGCGCAAGGTGCCCTTCTTGGGAGATATTCCTCTGCTTGGCTGGTTGTTCAAGTCGAAGTTCAATCAGGTCAGCAAGTCCCACGTGCTGTTCTTCATCCGCCCGCGAATCCTCGAGGGCACCGACTTCCAGCGCGAGCTCGAGTAGCCGGCTCGGGCCGGAGAGGCGCACGCGCGCCCCCTCGCCTGTTTTAGGCGCCGGATTTCGGGTCGACTCCGTACTATCGGGAAGACCCACCGGCAGCTGTCGTCTGCCCACCCCTCCGCCAGATGAAGACTCGCAACACAAAGCGTCTCCACGCGCCTGCCCAACGACGAGGAGCGGCCCTGATGATGGCCATGCTCGTCCTGATGGTGCTGATCCTGATTGCATCGCAGATCCGCATCAGCACGATGACCGACGGCCGGATCGCGCGGAACCAGGGCACCCTCTCGAATATGGACCTGGCGATCGAGTCGGCCTTCCTGAAGGTCTATGAGGATCTGAAGGCCGACGCCGCGGAGGACTCGGGCGGCGGAGGAGCCGGTGGGGCTGGCGCAGGGGGCGGACTCGGAACCGGCGGCGCACCCGATGCGGGCGGAGGCGGCGCGACCGACTCTTCGAAGGACTCCTGGGCGACCCCCGGTCGTACCGAGATCAACGAGCTCCAGCTGCGCTTCTACTATCAGGACGAAGACAGCAAGTACAACATCCTCGCGATGTTGACGGAGGACGAAGACGAAGCGGAGAAGGCGCGCGACCGCGTGGTTCGCATCTTGGATCTCTGTCGCGAAGGAACGGAAGACGACATCGATCGCGGCGATGCGGAGTCGATGGCGGATGCGATGCTCGACCACATGCAGCGTCGCTCGGAATCGATGTTGCCCAGGCCCGAGCTCCTGAGCGACGACGAGGATGACGAAGACCTCGGCCTACCGATGAGCCTGCGCGAGTTCGTCGTGCTCCCCGAGTTCCATCCCTCGCACTTTCGCGACTACCGCGACGAGAACGGAGACGTCGTGCACTCGATCGGCTCCTTCCTCACCCTGTGGACGAGCCTGACCACGGTCGATGAGGCTTCGCAGAGCGGGGCGACTGATCCGTCGGGGTCCGGTGGCAACCAGGGGACTGGCGGGAGCCCGCAGACACCGGACAGCAACACGCAGACCGCCACTGCGGGCTTCGGCCCGGACCAGGACCAGTTGAGTGCGGGGCTTGGGGACCCCGGCGCACCGAGCGCTCCCGACAACACCGCGGGAGACGGCGCCGGTGCGACCGCCAGCGCCGCGGATACCTCGGCACCCAAGATCAACATCAACCGCGCTCCCATCGCGGTGCTGAAGGCGCTGATGGATGACCGCGACGTGGACTCGCGGTTCTGGGATGCGATGATCGAGTATCGCAACGAGGAGGACGAGGAGGCGACCGAAGACTCCGACGAGGAGCCTCCCGTTGACGAGTTCGGGAACGAGATCATCGTTCGCAAGATCTTCAACACCGTGAACGACGTCGCTCAGCTCGACGGCTGGGACAACCTCGAGCCGATCGTTCAGGCGGAGCTGCGCGCGCTCCTCGATGTGAAGAGCGATGTCTTCTCGGTCTACATTACGGCGCGCCGTAGTACCGCCGACTCGGGCGACACGGACTTCTACGTAGACGAGCAGTCCGTCGAAGAGGATGAGCAGCTCGGCCTCGACCTCCTGCGGACGGTGCGCTGCATCGTCTGGCGCCGCACGGGTGGCGACGAGGCCGAGATCATTCCCCTCGTTCGCTGGGAAGTCCTCGACTACGTGCCCTTCGAGGTCCTCGACTACCCTGACGAGGATCGCTAGGCACGCTTCGAGTGGCAGCGCCCCGAGCCGATCCTCGGAGCAGCGCCGGTCTTGGCGCAGTTAGCGCTCAACGGAGCAGAGTGCTCCCGGAAAACGCTGCTTCAGCTTGTCGCGAGGAGAGTGGGGGGCCAAAATCTTCGCCTTGCTCGGGGACCTGTTCTACTGGTTCAGGTCCTCGCGCCATTTTCGGGGCCGCCGCGGTCTCCGAACCGTTCACTCTCCCGTCGAATCCAGGAATACTTGCATGCCCTCTGTCAGCGTCTTCGGTGCTCAATGGGGTGACGAAGGGAAAGGGAAGATGATCGATCTTCTCTCCCGCGATGCCGATGTTGTCGTCCGCTATCAGGGTGGAGCGAACGCAGGACACACCGTCGTCGTCCAAGGCGAGAAGTACGTCCTGCACCACATTCCGTCGGGCATCCTCCATCCGGGCAAGCTCAACGTGATCGGCAACGGTGTCGCCGTCGAGCCAGAGAAGCTCCTCGAGGAGATCGCCGGCCTGCGCGAGCGCGGCACGATCATCGACCCCGAACATCTCCAGATCTCGGCGCGCGCGCATGTGATCTTCGAGCACCACAAGCAGCTCGACGCTCTGGCGGAGCGCTGGAAGGGCGAGGGGCGCATCGGAACGACGGGCCGAGGAATCGGTCCGTGCTACGCGGACAAGGCGGCGCGCACGGGCTTGCGCATCTGCGATCTGGTCGATGAAGACGACTGTCGCAAGCGCTTGACGGCCGTCCTCGCGGAGAAGAACGCGCTCTTGGAGAAGGTCCACGACGCTCCGACGCTCATCCTCGAAGCCGAGCTCGAGAAAGCACTCAGCTTCGGCCGCGAGCTCGCGCCTTTCGTGTGCGATGCAGCCGCGACGGTTCGCCGCGCTTACCGCGAAGGCAAGCGCGTGCTGTTCGAAGCCGCGCAAGGAGTCATGCTCGACCTGGACCACGGCACGTACCCGTACGTGACCTCTTCGAGTACCGGTCCGGATGGCATTGCGGCGGGCGCGGGCTTCCCGGTTCGCGATGTCGAGCGGGCGATCGGAATCGCGAAGGCTTACTGCACCCGCGTTGGCGAGGGCCCCTTCCCGAGTGAAGAGCACGGCTCCGAAGGCGAGCGGATTCGCGAAGCGGGTCACGAATACGGAGCCACGACGGGACGCCCGCGTCGCTGTGGATGGTTCGACGGCGTGGCGATGCGCTACTCGCTCGAGCTCTCGGGCGCCGATGCCTGGATCGTCACGAACGTCGACGTACTCACCGGCTTCGATGAGCTGAAGGTTGCCGTGGCCTACGAGAGAGCGGGCAAGCGCTACGAGGACTTGCCCGCCGAGCTCGCCGATCTCGACGAGATCACACCGGTCTATGAATCTCATGCAGGCTGGACCGAGGACATTACGGCCATGCGCAGCTTCGAAGAGCTTCCCGAAGCGACACGCAGCTACGTGCGCTGGCTCGAAGAGGTAGTCGGCGTTCCGATCGAGATGTTGTCCGTTGGACCTGAGCGCGACCAGGTCATTCCCGTCCCGGCGCTTTGAGTTCGAATTGAACCGATATGGGCGGCCTCAAGACCGAACGACCTGACTTCGACGGAGCCTTCCCGGAGCACTTGGCCATCATCATGGATGGCAATGGTCGTTGGGCGCAGCGCCGCACGCTCCGGCGCGTGATGGGGCACAAGGAGGGCATCAACTCCGTGCGCGAAGTCACGACGGAGTGCGCTCGAATGGGAGTCAAGAGCCTGACTCTCTACGCCTTCTCGGTGGAGAACTGGAAGCGGCCGTCGAAGGAAGTGCGGTTCCTCATGCGGCTCCTCGCGGAGTTCATGGTGGAAGAGCGCCCGACCCTGATGGACAACGAGGTTCAGCTGCACTGCATCGGTCGGCTCGACGACCTCGAGCCGGATGCGCTGGCCGAGTTGCGCAAGACCGAAGAGCTGACGAAGAACAACACCGGGATGCGCCTGCGCCTGGCGCTGTCCTATGGCGGGAGGACGGAGATCGCGGATGGGATTCGCGCGCTGTGCTCCGACGTCCAGGCCGGCAAGCTCGATCCCGCGGACATTCAGGAAGAGACGCTGCGCGGCTACCTCTACGACCCCGCGACTCCCGATCCCGATCTCTTGATTCGGACGGCGGGGGAGATGCGCATCAGCAACTTCTTACTCTGGCAGATCTCCTACTCCGAGCTCTACGTGACGGAGGTCTGCTGGCCGGAGTTTCGCAAGGACGAGCTGCACAAGGCACTGCGGAGCTACGCCGGTCGCGTTCGCAAGTTCGGAGGGCTGGTCTCCGATGTTCCGCCCGAGTCCAGCGGCGACGACAAAGAGGGCAAGCGTTCAGAGCGCTCGGCCTGAGCGCCCCCTCGACTGCTCTTGCAAACGATGACCTCGTCCGAAGCCAGCTCACCTTCGCGCGCCTCCAAAATATGGCGCCGGACGGCCGTCGGTCTCTCGATCGGCGGCTTCGTGATCTACATGCTCTACCTCGCTGCGCAGAGCAAAGAGGGCATGCCCATCGCAGTCGTCGCTTCACTGCTGACGATCGGAGCAGCCTGGGAGGTTACGCGCATGGGCTCCCTGCGCGAGCGCAACCTGGGCTTCGCGCTGATCGGCCCGGTGGCCGCCGCCGTCTTCCTCTCCGCAGACCACGTCAGCGAGTTCGTCGCGCAGAAGTACGTCGGCGACAGCTCGAGCCTGCCGCTCGAGATTCTGATCGTGGTCGGCCTGGCCGCGCTCGGACTGGCTGGAATTCGGCTCCTTCGGAAGCGCCGCGAGGAGAACACGGCCACGCGGATCGGCTTGACCGCCGTCCTGGTGCTGATTGCCTACCTCGTCGTGGACATCACCGTTTGGGCCTCGAGACCGACGCAGTGGATCGCCATCTCCGCTGGAGCAGGGAGCGCTCTGTTCCTGGCCTACTCCGTCACGCGCTTCAACAAGAGCGACCTCCGCTGGGCGCTCGGCCTCACGCTCTGGGTCGCGCTGCCGCTGACCTGGATCTGGCACGTCTGGGAGCAGTTCGGGCCGGCGACGATGGTCGGCTTCGTCGTGCTCTCCAAGGTCGGCGACATTGCGGCGTACTACGGCGGCAATGCGTTCGGCAAGCGCCACCCGCTGCCGAACCTGAGCCCGGGCAAGACCGTCGAGGGCTTTGCCTGCTCGGTCGGAGCCGGCCTGCTCACCGGAGGCATCCTGTCGGCGATCGACGCGTTCGACTGCGGACTGCTCGCCGGCGTGACCGCGGGCTTGATCGTGAACGTCGCGTCGCAAGCCGGCGACCTCCTGGAGAGCTGGGTCAAGCGCACCGTCGGAGTCAAGGACTCGAGCGCCGTGTTCGGACCGTCGGGTGGATTCCTGGATGTCGTCGATAGCCTGCTGCTATCCGCGCCTGCAGCCCTGTTTACGTGGCCCTGGCTCATGGCCTCGACTCTCTGAGGAGTCCTGGTTTGACCTGTGGGTAAGGAGCCGCGATCCTGCAGGCTCACTCGGAGGAAGATTCTTTGATCGAAGTCACCATCCCGCTCCGCTCGCAAGACGAGGCCATTCTGGTCCTGGGGCCCTACGACCGCTACGCCAAGCTGCTGCGTCAGTCGCTCGACATCGAGCTCTACACGCGCGGGGGAAATTTGCTCATCAAGGGCGTCGATGGCGATGTCGAAGAGGCGCGGCGGCGCATCGAACACCTGCTCGGCAAGGTGCGCAAGGGACGCACGCTGAGCCTGGAGAAGGTCGAGAGCATCCTGCTCGACGCCACCTCCGTGCAGAACGGCACGTCGAGCGATGGCGCCGCGGCGAATGGGGGGAGCGAGCGCGACTCGCTCCAGCGCTCGGGTGCGGCAGCGGCAACTCGCGATGGCTACAACGCCTCGGAGGTCTCGGGGCTCCGGACGCGCGCGGTCGAGCCTCGCTCGCAGAACCAGCGCCGCTATCTCGAGGCCATCGAGAAGAACAACCTGGTCTTCGGCGTGGGGGCGGCGGGCAGCGGCAAGACCTTCCTCGCCGTGGCGGCGGCACTGCGCGCCATGCGCAGTGGACTCTGCCGACGGCTGATCATCACGCGTCCCGTGGTGGAAGCGGGCGAGCACCTGGGCTTCCTGCCCGGTGACTTCCAGGCCAAGCTCGATCCGTACATGCGGCCGGTCTACGACGCGCTCTCGAACCTGATGCGCTTCGAAGACCTCGCTCAGCTGGAGGAGGCCGGAGTCATCGAGATCGCACCGCTCGCCTACATGCGCGGGCGCACGCTCTCCAACGCCTACGTGATTCTCGACGAGGCGCAGAACACGAGTCCCGCTCAGATGAAGATGTTCCTGACGCGCCTGGGAGAGGGCTCGCGCATGGCGGTCACCGGGGATCCTTCGCAGAGCGACCTGGGTGCTGGGCAGCGCAACGGCTTGATGGACGCCGTCCGCAGGCTGCGGGGCTTCGAGGGCATCAGCGTGATCGAGTTCGACACGCGCGACATCGTGCGCCATCCCCTGGTGTCTCAGATCGTGCGCGCCTACGAAGGCCCGGCACCCGCGGAGCGCAGCCGGGACGCTTCAAACTCGAGCGACTGATCGCGTCGCAACTCATGGGGATCTCCAAACACCTTCCGGGCTTGAAACGAAACCGGCGCAGCTTGCGCAGGTTCTCGCCGGAGCGCGCGAAGACGGGTTGGCGGAGACAGGGACACAGCCAGGCGCTGGCGCACTCGGGCGAGAAGATTCTTGTCGCGGTCATCGCCGGTGCACTTGCACTCGCACTGGTCGGATTCGGAGCCGACTTGTCGGGACGCGGCTGGGTCGGACTGGGCGCGCTCTTGTTCACGGCTCAAGTCTGCTTCACGCGCTACCTCCTCGACTTCCGCCGTCACGCTCTCGACAGCGTCGGTCAGGTCATCGGGCTGTCGGCCTGCCTGCTCGCTCCGCTGCTCGTCGCACAGGGCATGCGCGAGATCTTCGAGGTGCATGACCTCGCCTACCTGCCGCTCGCTTTCCTGAGCTTGGTGATCGCGCTGGCCTGGTCGCGCGGCCTGGCACTGGACGCGACGATCTACTCGGCGGGGATTCTCGCCATCTTCCTGTTCCTGCGTCCCGAGCGCGAAGGCGTGCTCGAGGGGCTGGTGATCGCGGTCGCCGGAGCCGGAACCGCCTGCCTGGCCGCAGACGACGTGCGTCGCCGGGTCGCCGTGGTGCGCGTCGGCCTGCTCGTCGGCCTGGTACAGGTCCTCGTGGCGGGTGCGCTCGTGCTGCTCCAGCGCGAGGACCCCGTCGGTTTCGAGCTGGGCTGGCAGATGTTCTTCCTGCTCGCCGCCGGGCTCGTCGTCGGCCTCTCCGTCTCCGGTGCGCTGCCCGCGATCGAGCGCCTGTTCGGCGTGACGACCGATGTCAGCCTGCTCGAGCTCGGCAACACCCACGAGCAGCCGCTGCTGCGCAAGCTCCTGCTCGAGGCGCCCGGCACCTTCCACCACTCGTACATCGTGGGCCTGCTCTCCGAAGCGGCCGCGGAAGCCTGCGGAGCCAACGCGCTCCTGACTCGCGTCGGCGCGCTCTACCACGACATCGGCAAGCTCAACAAGCCCGGCTACTTCGCTGAGAACTCGCCCGAAGCACGCGGTCGTCATCGCGGCCTGACTCCCGAGATGAGCACGCTGATCATCTCCAGCCACACTCGCGACGGCGTCGAGCTCGGCACCTACTACGGACTGCCGCGTCGCGTGCTCGACTTCATGCCGGAGCACCACGGCACTTCCTGCATCGAGTACTTCTTCCACTCCGCGCAGGCTCTGCGCGGAGAAGAGCAGGTCAACGAAGAGCACTTCCGCTATCCCGGCCCCCGGCCGCAGTCGATCGAGACGGCGATCGTCATGATTGCGGATGCGATCGAAGCGATCAGTCGGCAGATGCCCGACCCCAGTCGCGCGCGGCTGCAGTCGATGGTGCACGAGGTCGTGCTGAAGCGCTTGATGGATCGGCAGTTCGATGAGTGTGGTGCGACCCTGCGAGACCTCGAGCTGATCGAGAGCGCGTGCGTCCAGGTGCTCATGGGCATCTACCACACCCGACCGACCTTTCCGAAGGGACGTCCGCACCCGCTCGACCTGTCTCAGCCCCAGGAGCAGCGCGCCGCGGCGAAGGACTCGCCCGATGTGCCCCCTCCGATCGCGCGCCAGTCGTGACCGTCGAGCTCGTCTGGGAAGTCGAGGAGCGGCCGGCGGCGGACGAGCTGCTTCGGGCGGCGGTCCAGGCCGCGCTCGCCCACGGCGGGGAGCCCGGACGTCAGGTCTCGCTGGCCCTGGTCGACGACCCCACCCTGGCCGAGCTCCACGGCCGCTTTCTCGACGATCCCTCGGTGACGGATGTGATGAGCTTCCTGCTCGGGGAGGGGCAGGATGGGCCCTGGGGAGAGGTCGTCGTGAGCGTGGACCGCGCTCGCGAGGTGGCCCTGGAGCGCGGGCTACCCTGGGAGCGGGAGCTGGTGCTCTATGCCGTTCACGGCACCCTCCACCTGTGCGGCTTCGACGACCACGAGGATGCCGACCGGGAGGCCATGCGGTCCGCGGAAGCCAGCGTGCTCGCCGAGCTGGGCTTCGAAGCCGAGTAGCGGCGCTCCGCGCAACGACCGGGACCGCTCTACGCCCCTCTCCCAAGGGGTGCTGAATCCCGACCAGCGGCGGGACGCGAAGTCGGTTTCCGGACCATTATTTTTGATTTCTTTTGCCGATTCCTAGCGGCCCTCGCAACGGTGCCGGATCCGCGCGAGTTTGTACGCCATTGGACGATTGGCGTCGGAATTCGAGCTGCGCACGGTGGCGTACGCACGGCGGATCGCCCGCGAAAACCCCGCTCGGCATTCGCGATCTCCTTGATCGGGTCCCTGCAGGCGATACATCGGAGTCAGGAGTGAGGGACGGCTCACGTCGTCCGGCTGAGACGAATGCGTTTCAGCGCGTAGTGAGAACAGCCACCGGCACAAAGCAAACCAGTACCGCGCCAAAGCGACGTCGACGCACGACGGGTACGAAGAAGAGCGCGCCGAAGGTCGCCAAGCGCAAGGCGAAGGCGACGCGCGCGCCGGCGCTGCCGACGGCGCAGTCACCAGAAGTGGCGCCCGCAGAGGCTGCGCCGGTCATCAAGACCAAAGCGCCGGCCACCGAACAGAACGGCCACACACTGCTCGCCAAGGTCAAGCGAGTCCGGCAGCCCGATCCGGTCGCCGACCAGCTCTGGAAGCTCTACCGCACCGAGGCTTCCGTCGAGCATCGCAACGACCTGGTCGAGCACTACAAGGCACTCGCCGACCACACCGTTCGACGCTTTGCGATGCGCCTGCCGCGGCGCGTGGATCGCGGCGACCTCGACACGGCCGCCAACCTGGGGCTGATGTCCGCGATCGGCGGCTTCGATCCCGAGCGCGGTGTTCAGTTCGAGTCCTACTGCGAGCGCCGTATTCGCGGCGCTCTACTCGACGAGCTTCGCTCCCAGGACTGGCTCCCCCGGCCGTGGCGCCAGAAGGTCGAGCTTCGCAAGCGCGTCCTCGAGAGCCTGCGTTCCCACCGCAACCGAAAGCCGCGCGACGAAGAGGTCGCACGCGCCATGGGCATGACGCCCGAGGCCTACGGGCGAGTCTTCGGCGTGGGCCTGCCCGAGGCGCCGACGGGCGCGAGTACGAGCACCGATCAGAACGGCGAGTTCTTCGACGGTCTCGAGGTCGTGCCGGACATGCGGCATGCGGCACCCGGCGAGAAGCTGACTCGCGAGGAGCTGCTCCTCCTGGTTGCCGAGCGGCTGACGGCGAAGGAGTCGCGCATCATCTTCCTCAAGTACTGGGAAGAGCTACCGATGCGTGAGATCGGCGAGATGACCGGCCTCTCCGAGTCGCGCGTGTGCAAGATTCACGCGAAGCTGATCGGGCGCCTGCGCGATCGCTTCTCGAGCGAGGACTGAGAGCGGTGGGCTGCCCGCGAGGCGGCCAATGAAAAAGGAGGGTGCGGAGGCGAACCCCCACACCCTCACAGATCCGCTAGAGCTCCAGTCCGGTGCGGAGCTCTCATCGCGGTGCCGTCAGAAAACTGTCGGCACTCCCCATAGCGATTTGGTCTGACCCCGTAGGCAGACATTGCGGAAAGCAGTTCGCTGGTCTTGTCCCCACCGTTCCAGCGAACTTGCGTCATCTCCTCCAATCACAACGTGTCCAAGTCCCCACAAGTCACGTTGTGTTCTTTGCTCGCCGCCGTCCTTCACGACGCCGAGCGGCTGAAGCGGAAAACCTTGCGCGGTCGTCTCGCTCGAGCTCGCGAGTCCATGCTTGGCAGTGCTTGCCGGCAGTGAACTCGTGAAGGGGCGAGCGCTGGCATTCGTCGAGAGACCTACCCCGGATACGCAGAACATATTGAGCGTCTGCCGCATCGAAACGGAGGTGTTGTTGGTCATCCTGGTGAACATTGCTGGCGCTCGCTAGGAAGCCGGCCTGTCACAGGAGAGGGTGGTCCCGCCCCGAGCTCGCGAAAGCTCGGGGCGGTGCCGGGAAGGGAAGTCGAGCTTCACACCCCGAACACATCTCAGTTGCGACCGGAACGGATTCCGATTTGCCCCTTGGATGACGTCCGAAGTGGAACGACGACTTTCGGTAGCCCGGCGATCCAGAAGGACCCGTGGCTTTGCGTCCCAGCCTTACAGCTGGTTTGCCCTTGTCGTGCCATCGTTGGGAGCGCGGAACCATACCCCGGCCATTTCGGGAGGCAAATTAGAGTGCGCTCATGTTGCGAATGGCTGACGCAAGTTCAGACAAAACCACGAGTTGTGTTATTGCAACGCGTTAGTAAGCTCGTCACTCGCACCCCAATGACGAAAACGATTCTCGATCACTTCCGCGCGCCGGAGAACTCCGGCTCGCTCGATTCGCCCACGGGGACGGGCGAATCGCGAAATGAAGCCTGCGGAGACCTGCTCCAAATCGACGCAGAGGTCGTCGATGGCGTCGTCTCGCGAATCGTTTTCCAGGCGCGAGCGTGCAGCGCGGTGATCGGCGTCGCCTCGCTCATTACATCGCGTGCCGAAGGCCGCTCGGTCGCGGAGATCCTCGCGCTCGATATCGCGACCTCGGTCGAAGAGGCCGGTGGCGTCCCGCCTTCGAAGCGCCACGCGATCAAGATGGTCGAGCGCGCCCTGCGCCAGGCGCTGACTGCGAAGGTGTGATACCGCGCTCGGCGCATCTCTAAACTTTCGGCCCTCTTCCCGATGCAATGCATCGGGAAGAGGGCCGAAAGTTTAGAGATGCGCCGAGCGCGGTATCACACCTTCGCGGCGGCGTGGACGGCGAGGACTCCGTCGAGGATCTCCTCGAACTGGTCGAGGCGCAGCATGTTGGGGCCGTCGGAGGGGGAGCTGTCGGGCTCGGGGTGCACTTCGAAGAAGAGGCCGTCGACATGACCGGTGGCGACGGCAGCGCGCGCGAGCGCGGGGACGAGTGTCCGGTCGCCGCCGCTCCGATCGCCATGACCGCCGGGCTCCTGAACGGAGTGCGTGGCGTCGAAGACGACCGGGCAGCCCGTCGCGGCGAGGTGCGTGAAGCCGTTCATGTCCACGACGAGGCGTCCGTAGCCGAAGCTGCTGCCGCGTTCGGTGACGAGCACGCGCTCGCCTCCGGCGGCGCGGCACTTCTCCACGACGTTCGTCATGTCCCAGGGAGCGAGGAACTGACCCTTTTTGACGTTGACGACGCAGCCCGTCTCGCTCGCCGCAACCAAGAGGTCGGTCTGACGACAGAGGAAGGCGGGGATCTGCAGGACATCCACGGCTTCGGAAGCAGGCGCGCACTGCTCGGCCGTGTGCACGTCGGTCACGATCGGAACGCTGAGCTGTTCGCGAATCTCCGCAAGGATCTCGAGGCCGAGCTTCTGCCCGATGCCTCGCTCGCCTTTGATGCTCGAGCGGTTGGCCTTGTCGAAGCTGGCCTTGAAGACGAAGCCGAGGTCGCGCGCCGCGGCGATATCGCGCAGCCTGGTCGCGATCTCGAAGGCCAGGTCGCGCGACTCGACCACGCAGGGGCCGGCCAGGATGAACGGTGCGCCGCCGCCGAGACGGCGGCCGTTGATTTCGACGAAGGGTCGCGTGGTCATTTAACGAGGATCCTGAATTGGAGACCGGTCAGAGTGAGGTCGACGGGCGTCTCGCCGACGTAGTCGCCGTCGACCTGGTAGGGCACGGGGCTTTCGGAGGTCACGCGCAGCTTCTTCGCTCGCCGCATCTCGCAGGCTCCGCCGACGATCTTACCAAGGACGCCGCGCACGACGTGGCGCAACAGGCCCAGGGGGCTCGTACCGCGGAAGAGGAAGACCTCGAACTGGCCGTCGTCGAGCTTGCCGCTCGCGTCCAGGCGCATGAAGCCGCCGTAGTGGTTGACGTTGCTGGCGAAGACCATCCCGTAGGTCTCCTTCAGTGCTTTCCCATCCAGCTCGACCTGAAGCTCGGGTGAGCGGTAGCCACGCAGGGCTCGCATCGCGGCGGGGAAGTAGGACAGCTTTCGAATCGGTCCGTTCCGGTGAGCCTCCAGCTCGCGGACGGTGATGCCGTCGAAGCCGATACCCGTCACCAGGATCGAGAGCGCGCCATTCACCGTCGCTGCATCGATGCGCGCGACATTCCTCCGCGCGAAGATCTCGAGTGCGCGGTGAACGTCTCGCGGAAGGGCGAGCTCGGCAGCGAGTGCGTTGGCCGTACCGAGCGGCAGGATGCCGACCGGAGTCTCGGGATCGACGAGGCCGGCCAGCACCTCGCGCAGCGTTCCGTCGCCTCCGATGGAGACGACCAGGTCGCACTCGTGCTGGCTCGCTCGCAACCACTGGAAGGCATCGCCGCGGCTCTTCGTGAGGTGCACGCGCGTCGAGGCGCCCATGCTGCGCAGGCCCTCGGCCAGCTCCTGTGCCGCCGACTCGCCCTGCCCACTGCCGGCGATCGGGTTCGCGATGATGATCGCGTTCCGATAGGGAGCGCCCTCCTGAAGGCGGCGGCGCGCGGAGCTATCGGTGTTGGAGCTCGTCTCACTCATGCAGCGCACGAGGATACGAACCGGGGGGGGCGCGGGGGAACCGTCGGTTCGACTACGAGGCAGATTGCGCGCGCAACTCACGGATTTCGCCGATAAGCTCGCCTTCCATGCCCGAATCAGAAGCACCTGGCCGCGTCCTCGTCTTCGGCGGGAGCGGCTTTCTCGGAGCGCAGTTGCTCGCCGCTCTCGACAGTCCAGACAGTCCAGATAGTCCCGACGGTGGTGGTCGTGAGCTGCTCTCCGTCTCACGCAATCCGGGCGCGCGTCCTCGCGCCCCGCGCGAGACGATTCGAGATGTGGCCGGCGACCTCGCGCAAGGCGGCGTGGCCGAGACTCTGATCCAGCTGCTCCAGCCCTCGACCGTCTTCCTCGTCGCGGCACTCGCGCGCGTAGGCGACTGCGAGCGCGATCCTGACTTGGCCCAGCGGCTCAATGTCGAACTCCCGCGCGAAGTCGCGAAGGCTTGCTCCGTTCGCGGCTTGCGCCTCCTGTTCACTTCGACCGACCTCGTGTTCGCCGGCGAGCCTCCGCGCGAGACCGGCTACCGCGAGGAGGACCCGGCCGATGCGACCGGAGTCTATGGCGAGAGCAAGGCGGAGGGGGAGCGCGCACTCCTCGCTGCTCATCCGGAAGCCCTGGTCGTTCGATTGCCGTTGCTCTTCGGGAACAGCGTGCAGCGCGGACTCGGAGCCTCCGACTCGCTCATTGCCGCCCTCGACAAGGACGAGTCGCCGAAGCTCTTCACGGACGAGTTCCGATCGCCGCTGGACGTCGACAACGCCTCGCGTGCGCTGGTCGAGCTGTCGCGAACCCGCGAGTCGGGCCGCCTGCACGTAGCGGGTCCAGACCGACTCTCGCGTCTCGAGCTCGGTCGACTGGTGGTCGCAGCGTCTCCGAGGCCCTCTGATGGCGAGCGACTCGAAGCCGTGACCCGAGCCGACCTCGGATTGGCCGATCGACCGCGGGACGTCTCGCTCGACTCGTCCCGCGCTCGCCAGATTCTGCGCGAACCACTGCTCTCCGTTCGCAAAGCGCTCGAGAAGCCTCGCCAAACTTGACGGTTTGACCCGGGGCGCTACGGTGCCTCGCATGGAACTCGAGACACGCTACGATCCGACCAACTACGAGCGCGATGTCTACCAGCGCTGGCTGGACGCCAACGCTTTCGCGCCGTCGGACGATCCGGACAAACCGACCTTCACGGTGATGATCCCTCCGCCCAACGTGACGGGGATCTTGCACATGGGCCACGCGCTCAACGGCACCGTCCAGGACATCGTCATTCGCCATCGTCGCATGTCCGGCTTCGCGGCACTGTGGGTGCCCGGTACCGACCACGCGGGAATCGCGACGCAGGCCGTCGTCGAGAAGAAGCTGTTCCTAGAAGAGGATCTCACCCGCGAAGACCTCGGACGCGAGGCCTTCTTGGAGAAGATCTGGGACTGGAAGAAGGTCCACGGCGACAAGATCCTCGAGCAATTCAAGAGCCTCGGTTGTTCGTGCGATTGGTCGCGAACCGCGTTTACTCTCGACCCGGAGCTGTCGCGCGGCGTGCGCGAGGCCTTCGTGCGGCTGTTCGACAAGGAGCAGATCTATCGCGGCGCGCGCCTCGTGAACTGGGACTGCGAGCTGCAGACGGCGGTCTCCGACGACGAGATCGAGTACGTGACGCGCAAGACGAAGCTGGCCTACCTGAAGTACCCGGTGAAGGGTGAGGACGGGCGCTTCCTGACGGTGGCGACGACGAGGCCGGAGACGATGCTCGCGGACACGGGCGTCGCCGTGAACCCCGAGGACGAGCGCTACAAGGACCTGGTCGGCAAGACCTGCGTTCTGCCGCTCGTCGGCCGCGAGATTCCGATCGTAGCCGATGACACGGTGGACGCGTCGTTCGGAACGGGCGCAGTGAAGATCACGCCGGGGCACGACCCGGCCGACTACGAGCGCGGTGCTCGCCACAACCTCCCGATCATCAACCTCTTGAACAAGGACGGCTCGCTCAATGAAGAGGGCGGGAAGTTCGCGGGGCTCGATCGCGTGAAGGCGCGCAAGCAGGTGCTCGAAGCGCTCGAGGAGCTCGAGTTGCTCGAGAAGGTGGACGACTACACGCACAACGTGTCGATCAGTGATCGCTCGAAGACCGTGATCGAGCCGCTGGTCAGCGAGCAGTGGTTCGTGAAGATGAAGCCGCTCGCCAAGCCGGCGATCGACGCGGTCAAGAACGGCGACCTCGAGTTCCGGCCCGCGCGCTGGTCCAAGGTCTATCTCAACTGGCTCGAGAACGTCCACGACTGGTGCATCAGTCGCCAGCTCTGGTGGGGGCACCGCATTCCGGTCTGGTACGACGAGGACGGCGTGCCGGTCGCGTCGGTCGATGAGCTCGAGCTCGGCTCCGCGCACCCGAAGACCGGCAAGCCGATCGTGCGGCAGGATCCCGATGTGCTCGATACGTGGGCGTCCTCCTGGCTCTGGCCGTTCGCGACCCTGGGCTGGCCGGACAAGACCGCCGACCTGGCGCGCTTCTATCCGACCCAGTTCCTCGCGACCGCGCGCGAGATCATCTACCTCTGGGTCGCGCGCATGATCATGGCGGGCCATGAGTTCATGGACCACCTGCCGGAGAGCGAGCGCTGTGCCTTCTCGACCTGCTACATCAACGCGACGGTGCTGGATGCCAAGGGCAAGCGCATGTCGAAGAGCGCGGGCAATGGAATCGATCCGCTCGAGATGGTCGAGAAGTATGGGGCCGACGCGGTGCGCTACAGCCTGATCATGCTGACTCGCGAGGGGCAGGATGTGAAGCTGGCGGAGACGCGCTTCGAGGAGGGGCGCCGGTTCACCAACAAGGTCTGGAACGCGGCTCGGTTCGTGCTCACGAACATGGAGGGGACGCGGACGGACGGGACACTCGCCTCGGCCGAGCGCCTGGAGGATCGCTGGATCCTCTCGAGGCTGGCGACGGTGCGCGACGAGGTGTCGGTCGCGCTCGATGAGTACCGCTTCAACGACGCGCTGGGCACGCTCTATCGCTTCGTCTGGAACGACTTCTGCGACTGGTACCTCGAGCTCTCGAAGCCGCGCCTGTCCGAGGGCGAGACGGAGTCCGCACAGGCGGTGCGAGGGACGCTCGCGCGCGTCCTCGAGGACGTCCTGCGCCTCCTGCACCCGTTCACTCCCTTCCAGACGGAAGTGCTCTGGACTGCTCTTCACGACGCTCTCGGCCAAGAGGCGGAGGAGCAGATAATCGTCACGAGCTGGCCCGACAACGCGGGTATCGAGCGGGACGAGAGCGCGGAGAACGACATGCAGGTGGTTCAGGGCCTCGTTCACGCGGTGCGCAGTATTCGCGCGCTGACGACTCTGGGCGACCGGAAGCCCTTGCACGCCATCGTCTCGGTTCCCGGTGAAGCCGAGCTCGAGACGATTCGCACTCACCAGAAGAGCATCCGTGCTCTGGGCTTTCTGTCGGAGCTCGACATCGAGACCAAGGCCGACCGCCCGCCCGCGTCGGCCGTCGCGATTACCGGTGGGGCGGAAGTCTTCGTTCCGCTCGGCAAGGATGTCGACCTCGAGAAGCTAGGGCTCACGCTGGCCGGCCGCGTCGACAAGCTGAAGAAGGGCATCGGTGGCGTCGAGGGCAAGCTCGGCAATCCCAAGTTCGTCGAGCGCGCGGATCCCGAAGTGGTCGCCGTCGAGAGAGTGCGCCTCGAGGGGATGCAGCACGAGCTCGCGCTGCTCGTCCGCAACCTCGAAGGCCTACAGGTCGACGGTAGCGAAGCGAAGAGCTAGCGGGGCGATGCGAAAAGGAGCGGGGGCGGGGGGGGGGGGTTTGCGCCCCCCCCCGCTTTTGTCTCGAGCTCTGGTCCGAAGCCTACTGCTTGCGCCAGTCTCCAGCGGTCGTGCCCGACGGAACGACGAGCTTGATGTCGAACAGGAGGCCGCGCGAGCCCGCGGGGACCACCGCGCCGATCACGATCTCCTCGTGCGACGGGATCTCTTTCTTCTCATTGGCGGCGACGAACTTCACGGCCATGGTGCCTTGCTTGAGCTTCTTACTCTCCACACCGGCGAAGGGGTGAGCGAGCATCGGATCGCCGCTCTGGTTGAAGAACACCAGGTTCTCCTTCTTCTCGTCGAACGGCACTTCGAAGTCGCGGAGCGGGCGCTTCGTCGGTCCTTCTTCTTCCTCTTCATCAACCTCGTTCGGATCTTTCTCCTTTTCACGGTTGACGCCCGCAGCCCGCCAACCCACGACGTAGGTTCCCGGCTCGAGCGGGGGCGACGTGAGCGGCAGCGTGGTTGAGAGGAAACCCAGAATGAGCGGCCCATCGGTAACGGTTTTCTTGCCCATTGCGGCGGGGTTGCTGCTGTTCAGTTCCGCAACCGGTGTGAACAGCACGTAATCGTAGTCCGTGATGACGGCGTAGTTGTCGAGGCGCTCGCCGGCCTTGCCCTTGCGATACTTCCAGCGATCCATTGCGATCGTGAGCGACATGTCGAACTTGTAGTTGCTTCGAATCGAGCGCGGGACTTCGGCGCGCTCGATGAGGTTGGCGATGTCGAGTCCGACCGTCGGGCTGGCGGCACACCGGAACCCCATCGCGGTCGTCGTCTCATCGGAGTACTCGCCCTGGCGAGTCGATGCACGAGCCGCGATCGCACCATTCTTGTAGCTGCCGCCAACGACGACGAAGAGCGACTCGTCCCACTCGACGATCAGGTTCTCCACGCGCGAGTTGGACTTGGACGAGATCTTGACCGTGCTGGTCTGGTAGTTCGGGTAGGGCAGATACTTGCTCGACGTCCACTCCCACACGCTGCCGGGCAGGTCGTAGATACCCTCGGCGGTCATGCCGCCAGGACGTGAACCCACTTCGGCGAGGCGATCATTCGCGTTCTCCGCGCAGACCACGTTCTTCGGCAGCCAGTTCGAGCCCCACGGGTACAGGTTCTCGGTCTTTCCGCGAACAGCCCTCTGGAACTCGAACTCGGTCATGAGCCTCAGGCCGGCCCAGCGCGCGTAGGCCTCCGCTTGCTTGTGGCTGACCTCGACAACGGGCAGGGCGGCGATCTCTTCGGGTACGTCCCAATCGGCGTCCTCCCAGTTTTTCCGCCACCAGGTGTCAGCATCGAACAGCACCTTCTCGGGGAGCGGCTTGCCTGCAGCGCGGGCTTCCGCGCGCGCCTTGCCGGACTCCTCGAGAAAGGCGCGTCGCGCGACCTCAATGGCGTCCTTGGCCCAGAGTGTCGGCGGCATCGATCCCGCAGCCTTCACGTACTCCGCGAACTGCTCGTTCGTCACTTCGGTCGACATCAGGAAGAAGTCGTCGACCGCCACCTTGTGAGCGGGAGTCTCGCCCCAGATGGTCATCAAACCACCGTCGTGGGAGATGATCAGGTCTTTGGCGGCGTCATCTTCGAACCCGATGACGACCTTACGCTCCTTGGGGAGGAAGACCATGCCGGGCGGAGCGGAGTTTTCCTTCGAAGCCAGGGCGGGAGTTGTGGGCTCCGTCGGCGCTGCGAGGAAACAGGCCAGGGCGAGCGCGGAGGTGGGCACAGCAATGGAGAATGTCGGGAACACGGATGATTCTCTCGAAGTGGTCGGGTGGGCCGGGGAGGAGCGCGGCCCCCTCGTGGGGGACGGCAACTGTCCGCCTATAGACGGCGGGCGGGAGAATGTTACCGATAGGCTCTGCGTGCGCAACGAGGGCGGGCTCCGAGGCGGCAAAAGCGTCTCTATCCGGTCCTGTTCCACGCTCTCTTTCGCAACAAGAGAGCCGACGAGGAGCGCCGCGAAGAGTAGCCTTGGGCGCTTCTCCCGCTTCTAGCCCCCTCCCAGCCCGCAGATGGATTCCTCTTCGCTTCGACAATTCGACGTTCCGCTAGAGCTCGACGGTTCGCGCCTGGACCGTGCGCTCTCCAAGCTGGTCGAAGAGTTCTCTCGGGACCGTGTGCGCGAGATGGTCGAGGATGGAAGGGTCTCGCTCGAGGGTCAGGAGATCCGAAAGCCAGCGCACAAGGTCGCGGGCGGCGAGCGTATCGAGGTCGATCTGACCCCGCGCGATCGCACTCGGCGCGGGTCGGAAGAGGACGCGGAGCTCGACCTGGTCTACGAGGACGAGCACCTGATCGTCGTGAACAAGCCGGCCGGCATGGTGGCTCACCCGAGCACGGTCGTGGTGGGCGGTACTGTCTCCGAAGTAGCGACGGAGCGTTTTGGTGAGCTCCCGAACCTTCAAGGTGAGGATCGGCCCGGCATCGTCCACAGGCTCGACAAGGACACGTCGGGAGTGCTCGTGCTCGCGCGTTCCGAGTCGGCGGGCGTGGAGCTGATGCGACAGTTTCGCGAGCGCGAAGTGGAGAAGAAGTACCTCGCGCTCGTGGATGGCGATCCGCGCTTCGACAGCGACTGGATCGCTCTCGCGATCGGGCGCAGGCCGGGTCAAGGTGAGCGCATGTCGGTCTACCCGCCCGACATGGAGCTGGACGAGGACTGCACCGCGAAGCCGGCCGAGACTTTCTACGAAGTCGTCGAGCGCTTCGGCGACTGGGCGCTCCTCTCGTGCACACCCAAGACGGGACGGACGCACCAGATCCGCGTCCACCTCGCGTACATCGGACACTCGATCATCAAGGACCCGCTCTACAAGTCGCGGCAGGCGGTGGGGCGCAAGCTCCCGAAGCAGGCACCGCGACTCTCTCGCCACGCGCTACACGCGCACGAGCTGGCGTTCGTGCACCCGGCGACCGGTGAGCGAATGCACTTCAAAGTGGACCCGCCGGACGACATGAACGACCTGATCAAGTTTTTCCGAAAGCGAGCGAGCGACGCCTAGCCCTCATTATTCATGAGCCGCGAGAGGAAACGCCTCGATTCGGTTCCTACTGGTGTTTTGCGGGCGCTGGCCCCACAGTCGAGCTTGTAAGCTCGTCGAGGAAGCCAGTGTTCGC
>Ga0316209_1000102_pt1 | contig 173430 bp, 163 predicted proteins | sample 6monopyrite_MG_FD_204945 | JGI IMG/M metagenome (GOLD analysis project Ga0316209, IMG submission 204945) | Microbial mat bacterial communities from mineral coupon in-situ incubated in ocean water Damariscotta River, Maine, United States -... | ecosystem: Environmental > Aquatic > Marine >... | reverse complement strand
GCTGGTGCGGCTGGAAGTTTGGTGGATTTTAGGCATTGGAACGGATTTTTAGACTTTTTCATGCAGCCTTGATTTCCCTGCCTGCCGCAGGCAGGTTTGCCTACTTTCTGTATCAAGACAGAAAGTAGGCGCCTGCCCGGCTTTAGGGCAAAACAGAATGGTAAAACAAATGGGTCTATATGATTTGGTGTGGATTACAAATGGAGGTTGTCGAAAAACGAAGATCATGATAGACCGCATCCCGAAAATTTGTACAACTGAAATCAGCCCAATCCTAAATCAATTGCCCCACCCTTTAGGGCGGGGGAGTATGGATTTTTGGTTGTAAATCAGGGCTTTAGCCCTTTTCAAAAACAGAAATTGGGCTGAAGCTTTCATATGTTTCTGATGCTATATCTCAGCCCTAAAGGACGGAATTATTGCTCAATAAAAATTGAGTGAAAACTAAATTACCCACAGTATTCCACATAGACCCAAACAAATCAACTTGAGTTTTTCAGCAGACCCTAACTTAGTCACAAAAATGCCGAGACCCTCATGGATCTCGGCCAAATTTTTTTCACAAAAAAAGAGATACGTCTTTTGAGACAGCTTCTTTTGCTTAGTCTAAGATCAGTTGGGTCTATATGATTTGGATTACAAATGGAGGTTGTCGAAAAATGAAGATCGTGATAGACCGCATCCCGAAAATTTGTACAACTGAAATCAGCCCAATCCTAAATCAATTGCCCCACCCTTTAGGGCGGGGGATTATGGATTCTTGGTTGTAAATCAGGGCTTTAGCCCTTTTCAAATCAGAAATTGGGCTGAAGCCTTCATATGTTTCTGATGTTATATCTCAGCCCTAAAGGACGGAATTATTGCTCAAAAAAAATTGAGTGAAAACTAAATTACCCACAGTATTCCACATAGACCCGATCAGCTAGAGTTTCGCTGCAAAAGTTCCTTGAAAATCACTGGTTAATTAATAATAGAAATCCCAAAGAAATTACTCAGAACCACCAGAACGAATAATACTATTAATAGGGCTGGAGCAACATAACTCACAGCAAAACCAATTAATTTCTTAACCGCAGATCCATGGTAGGAATCGTTTCCTTCAGCAAGTTCGGCATGGAGGTTCTCCTTCTTCCAGACATAGGCAGCAAAAGTAACAATCAGAGCTCCACCCAGAAGCAACATTACATCAGCCAGATGTCCCAAAAACGACATGAAGTCTGTCGGAGAATCTGCACCTACGTAGGTAACGAATTGAGAGAAAAAAGTACTGTAGCCATTGCCAACTAATGATGGCAAACCAACACCAAAAATGATTACTGCCATTATTATGACACCTTTGTTTCTTGGCACCTTGAATTCATCCACAACATACGAGACAGGCACTTCCAGCAGGGAGACCGTAGAGGTGAGCGCGGCAAAAGAAAGTAACAGAAAGAAAAAAGAACCCACAACAATGCCGAGTGTAGGGCCGAGTGATTGAAATACCTGTGGCAATGTGGCGAAAATAAGTCCAGCACCACCAGTAATATCTGTCATGTCTCCACCCGTATTGTAGGCAACCAGAGGAAACATCATAAGACCAGCGATAAAGGCAATTCCTACGTCAAAAAGAGTAATATAGGCAGCAGATGCAACAATGTTTTCTTGCTTAGATAAATAACTTCCGTACGTGATCAAAGCGCCCATGCCAAGAGAAAGAGAAAAGAACGCTTGGCGCAATGCGCCACCAATGGTTTTTAAAGTTAATTCACTAAAATCCGGAACCAGATAATACTTAACACCCGTCATGGCATCTGGTAGAGTAAGTGAGTAAGCGACCAAAGAAAGGATCATAATTATTAGCGTGGGCATCAATATTTTTGCTGCTTTTTCTATTCCACCAGAAACACCTCGTGAAACTATATAGGCAGTGACCAGCATGAAAATGACGGCATAGAGTCCAACTTTTCCGGCATTGGAAACATATCCTCCAAAGTCGTTTCCTACTTCAAAATTCCCTTGAGTCATTTCAATGAAATAGCCAAAGGCCCACCCCGCAACTACGTTATAAAAAGAAAGAATAACTACTCCCGCAACTATACCCAATAGACCTACAATTCGCCATTTTTTGAATCCCAAGGCAGTGAATGCGCCAACAGCATTCTTATTCGTCTTTCGCCCAATGGCAATCTCCGTGATCATCACCGGATAGCAGAGTAAGAAACAAAAAATGAGATACAAGACAACAAATGCAGCACCACCTCCAGCCTCTACTTCGAATGGGAATTTCCAGATATTGCCTAAACCGACAGCCGAACCCGCAGCGGCTAAAATGAAACCCATTCTACTTGAAAATGCTCCTCTTGAACTCATAACTTTTTATTGATGAAAAATTTCGGTTAAAGATATACCAAGAAATGAAACAGCTTTGGATTTTTATCCCTCTTCGGGAATTAAATCTTCTTCGCCAGTTTTTAACTGATAAGGGTAAGAAAACATGTGATGCTTTTTAATGGCCTCCGCTACACGGTTTGGTACCATTTTTTCCCACTCATTTTCTCCTCTTTGAATCATCTCTAGCACCTGATCGGAAATTATGTTGAGATTCTCAGTCTTGGCTCTCTTAAGATCTTCAATTTGATTGTTGTATACAAAATGTTGGAAGAGATGTTTAAGGTGCTCGGCGGGTTCGAATACATCACAAGTCACCAATTCGTTGGTGTTGGATAGTGCCGGGTACACATACAATTTCACGTTACTTCCAAATAACCGACTAAACGATTCAAGTAGTCCACCATTTAGATTTTGATAATATTTCTCGTCAAAAATTGTTGAAAGATTATTCACTCCAATGATCAGTCCGAGCAATTTAGACTTGGTGAAATGTGAAAGGTAGGAGGCGAGCTTGTAGTGCTCCTGAAAATTAGAAATTAATACTGTCTGACCAAGAGAGCAGAGTAAGTCCACCCGATCTAGAAAATCACTTTCATCAACCGAATCACTACCAAGCGTGAGGTCATTTAGGGTTAGCTCGACCAAAGAGACAATATTTTCCGTTTCCACTTCTTCTTCCTTCCTGAAAGCTCGAGTGCCTGAGATCATCATATCTACATTCACCAGAGTAACAGGGCGAAACCGTCCACGCAAGGCAAGAATATTTTTCTTGTAGAGTGCCTGCGATGGCTGGAGTACATTTCCTTCTGGCCCGAATAAAGTAGCATGGGTCAGTCCATTTTTCACCAGCTTGAGGCTCATCAGTCGATTGTCCACATGATGAAAATCCGGTCCATCAATTCTGAACATGTCCACTTCCACACGACTTTTATGAATATTGTCTATGAGCAAATTCAATATTTCCTCCGCATCAGAACAGGCATAGCAGGAATGAAGGAGGTTAACACCAATCTTGCCAAGTGCATCTTGTTGCCATCGCGGATCATTGTCATGCAGCATCACATGGATGACGCACGTGTTGGGTTCAGCACCCGAATGCTTTTGGAATTTCAAACCTATCCAACCATGGCCCTGGTTCGATCTGTCAAAATTCATGGTTTCTACTGTGTTGGCAAAAGCGAAAAATTGGGTGTGTTTAGCTCGATGAACGAGGCGTTGGGAGAGAAGCGAATACTCCCTGTCCAACATGCTCATGAGTTTTTCTTCGCAGACATATCGCGCACTCTTGCCATAGATCGCATCACTAAATTTCATGTCGTAGGCCGACATAGTCTTTGCAATAGAGCCTGATGCTGCACCCGCTTGAAAAAAATGAGCAGCCACTTCCTGACCGCCTCCTATTTCCGCAATGGTTCCGTAAATGTTTTCGTCGAGATTAAGCTGGAGCGCTTTTTCCGTGGTATTTAGCTTTTTGATCGTTTCCATCCGATGCGAGTAGCCGCTAGTTTTTTTGTGAATACAAAGCTAGAGATAAATGCTTCATAAGCGACCTTGGAAGCAATATTGTTGCCAAAGAAATTGATGAATTAATTTCATGAATTGCAAAATTGATAGCTTGAAAGAAAGTCATTCTCTCACACAAAAGGCAGGATGTACGAATTCCTCAACAGGATTTCTTCAGCGTATTCTTCAGAGACCCCCAGGGCTTTTAATATTTCGCGCGCCCGAATTTTGTCTCGTCTAAAAACCTTCTTGAATTCATGGATCAGGCCAGTAGCCATCAGTCGATCGTGGATCGTCAAATTTTCTATAGGAAAATCAGTGATAAGCTTCACCGAAACAACTCGGGACTGGACAAGGTGATAAGATTCTGATGAACTACTTTCAACCAAATCGCCATCCACCGCAATCTCAGCATTGTTAAATATTTTTTTTTCTTCATACGAATTTTCAAAAAACACCTCTATCCGTTTTTTATTTCCATCCCAATCCATCACTCCACTCAGATATAAATGAACACCGTCTGCTTCCATTTGCTTGATCTGATATTCTGTCAAATGGAGGACCATAATTAATAGGATGAAATGGCTTTTAGCTAGTTGGCTAAATTCGATGTTTTTTTTCTTTTCTAAGAGGCTTTATTAAATCAATTAACGAATATATTTGCTACCGTTTTTGACGATCAAGTCCAGATAACACCAATGGCCAAAACCATAAAACTGAAGCGGGGATTCGACATCAACCTTGTCGGGAAACCTGAAAAGAAACTCGCTGACATTTCACAATCCGAAACTTTTGCAATTAAGCCAACGGATTTTCCACATATCATCCAACCAAAAATATTGGTGCATGAGGGTGACAATGTAAAAGTGGGTACACCGCTTTTGTTTGAAAAGAGCATGGAGCGCGTGATGTTTTGCTCGCCCGTCAGTGGGGAAGTGGTAGAAATCAAGAGAGGTGCCAGACGGAGAGTACTGGAAATCAAGATTCTTGCCGATAAGGAGATGGACGTTGAGTCTTTTCAGAAATACTCAACAAGCGAGCTTGCCGGCTTGTCTCGTGAAGATGTGGTTACGCAAATGACTGAGCGTGGCGTTTGGCCACAAATCATTCAAAGACCTTACGGAATAGTTGCTGATCCCTCGGATACACCGAAATCTATTTTTGTTTCCGGATTTGATTCCCACCCACTGGCACCAGATGTGGCATTCACGTTGCAAGACACCTTAGCGCATTTCAAAGCTGGGATGGACGTGTTGAAGAAATTAACAGAGGGAGAAGTTCATCTCAACTTAAACGGGAGCGACGATCTGCTTCCAGCTCAGAATGTTCAAATAAATAAATTTGAAGGGCCTCACCCGGCAGGGAATGTAGGTGTTCAGATTCATCACATTGACCCAATTGCTAAAGGCGATTTGGTATGGACAGTTTCACCGTATGGTGTGGCTCAAATTGGCCAGCTTTTTATGGAGGGCGAATATCCTTCTTCTCAGATTATCGCAGTGACAGGTTCAGAAGTAAAGGCCCCCGCCTATATTAAGGTACGACAAGGCGCATGCCTGAATAAGATCATTGAAGAAATGGTCGGACCGGGTAACAACCGAGTCATTTCAGGAAATCCATTGACGGGGGAATCTGTAGGAGCAGAGGGCTATCTTGGATATTACCATCATCAAGTGACAGTAATTCCTGAAGGTGATTACGAAGAATTTATGGGATGGCTTCTTCCTTCTACAAAGAAACTGAGCTTTCATAGAACGCTGGGATTGCTTTCATTCCTGAATAGAAAGAAAGAACATGTGGTGGATACAAACCAACATGGCGAAGAAAGAAATTTTGTAGTGACAGGGGCCTTCGAGGAGGTGGTACCGATGGATATTTTACCCATGTATTTGTTCAAGGCGATCATGGCGGAAGATTTTGAAGAAATGGAAGCCTTGGGGATTTATGAACTGATCGAGGAGGATGTCGCTCTTTGTGAATTTATTGATGTTTCGAAAAACGAACTACAGGAGATACTGAGAGAGGGTATTGACTTAATAAGAACTAGCTGAGTCTAATGAAGTTATTAAAAAACTTATTTGATAAAATAGAGCCGAACTTCGAGAAGGGAGCGAAATGGGAGAAATTCCATACGCTATATGAAGGGCACAGAACGATCGTTTTTGCACCAAAAATTGTGACAAAGAAGACAGGGACTCAAGTGAAGGATGCGGTGGATTTGAAGCGCCTCATGTTCACAGTTGTGATTGCTATGATTCCATGCCTATTGTTTGGAATGTGGAACGTTGGTCACCAGCATTATTTGGCAGTTGGCGAGACCGCTTCTTTCATGATGAAATTTGGTATTGGGGCGCTTAAAGTGCTTCCGATATTGGCAGTTAGCTACGGTGTTGGTCTCGGTACGGAATTCATTTTCTGCGTCATCCGACAAAAACCGGTTGAAGAGGGCTTCCTCGTTACGGGAATGCTGATCCCTCTTGTGATGCCACCAACCATTCCACTTTGGCAGGTAGCGATGGCCACTGTTTTTGCCGTGATTATTGCGAAGGAAGTATTTGGAGGGACAGGGATGAATGTTCTCAATGTGGCTTTGACGGCACGGGCATTCTTATATTTTGCATATCCATCTCAAATATCAGGCGATAAGGTCTGGACATATCTGGGAGATAAGGCTTCTGTAGATGGTTTTTCCGGAGCAACTATTCTTTCGAACGGCGCAGAGGCCACAACAAATTCGGCGATAGATGTGGCGGGAAATATTGCCCCCAAATTTTGGGATTATTTCATGGGCTTCATGCCAGGTAGTATAGGAGAAACTTCCGTATTGATGTGCCTGATTGGAGCAGCAATTCTGATTGTTACAGGAGTAGGGAGTTGGAAAATAATAGTGAGTGTATTTGTAGGAGCATTGGGCATGGGATTTTTGTTCAATGCTGTGGGAGGAAATCCATTCTTGGAAATGCCGGCACATTACCACTTAGTGATTGGCGGTTTGGCATTTGGAGCCGTATTCATGGCGTCTGACCCTGTTTCGGCAGCTCAGACGGAACGAGGCAAGTGGATTTATGGTTTGCTTATCGGGGCTTTGACAGTCTTGATTCGAGTCGTGAATCCGGCATACCCGGAGGGCATCATGCTGGCCATTCTGTTCATGAATGTCTTTGCTCCACTTATTGATTTTTATGTTGTTGAAGGGAACAAAAAACGAAGATTAAAACGTGCAACAGTCTAATTTATACGTCATATTATTCGCAGCAGGCATGACAATAATCCTTGGAGGAATGTTGTCCCTGACCTCTGTGGGCCTCAAGCCTCTACAGGATAAGCAGGTAGAGCTCGATACCAAAAAGAAAATACTCGGTGCAGTGATGACACTCGATACTGACGCAACACCAGAGGCAGTACTCGACTTGTACAGTAAACGGGTGGAGTCAATTCTTGTCGATATAAATGGAAATATAATAGAGGATTCCACTATCTCCGCAGAGAAAATTGACATTGGTAAGAATCACAAGCTAGCACCCGAAGATAGAAATTACCCCGTGTTCAAATTCATGAATGAGGCAGGCGAAGTAGAGGCGTACATTTTGCCGGTATTTGGTGCTGGGCTATGGGATTGGATTTCGGGATTTGTGGCGTTGGAGAATGATTTGAATACCATAAAAGGTGTGGCGTTCGATCATAAACAAGAAACCCCAGGACTTGGCGCAAGGATCACCGAGGAAAAAGTGAAAGCCCGTTTCAAAGGCAAGACAATTTTTGAAGGAAGTAATTTGGTATCGGTGGCAATGATCAAGGGAGAGGGAAGCAGGACTGATTTGGACGCACATGAAGTGGACGGAATGTCAGGAGCCACCATGACAGCAAAGGGGTTGAACGTGATGATCTCGGATTACCTTGAGTGCTACTTAGGATTTATTGAAAAGAACAAACAAGCTCTATAATTGTAAACTATGAGCACAGAAACAGCAGAAGTTGAAGGAGTAGCACAGAAGGTCAAAGCACCTGCTGAACCACTATTTTCCAAAAGAAGAAAGCATCTGATGTCGGATCCTTTCAGTGACGACAATCCGATTACCGTTCAGGTTCTAGGGATTTGTTCTGCACTGGCCGTGACCGTACAGTTCAAGCCCACGCTGATCATGGCAATAGCTGTGGTATTCGTGATTGTTTTTTCCAACCTAATTACTTCGCTGATGCGAAATATGATTCCTAACCGGATCAGGATTATCGTGCAGTTGGCCATTATCGCGACACTGGTAACGCTAGTAAGTGAAGTGCTGAAAGCGTATAGTTATGACATGTACAAGGTGTTGGGCGCATACGTGGGGCTGATCATTACGAATTGCATCGTAATGGGCCGACTAGAAGCGTTCGCCATGGGCAACAAACCTTATGATGCAATCCTTGATGGATTTGGAAGTGGATTTGGCTATGCTTGGATCATCTTGGTGGTGGCTTTCTTTAGAGAGCTGCTCGGGGGCGGAACGGTCTTCGTGGGAACACCGCTACATTTTGATGTGTATGGGGCTATTGGCGGACTTCTCGGAGTGAATCTTCAAACCAACGGACTCATGGTCGATTCTGTAGGAGCATTTATGATTTTGGGGATTATTATTTGGATACAGCGTACTAGAAACGGATTCGTAGAACATTGAATTGGTGAATTAGCTGACTAGTGATTTAGTGACTAGTAAATTGATAAAGTGAAGGACAATTATTTTGAATCAGCGTTTATCGGCGCAATCTGCGGGAAACAAAAAATTGATGGCTGTAGATTGATTCGAGTTGAAGATTAAAGAAAAATGGAAGCAATCAATATCATAATTCGCGGGGTATTTATAGACAACATGATCTTTGCCTATTTCTTAGGCATGTGCTCTTTTCTCGCAGTATCCAAGAAAGTAAAAACAGCCGTAGGCCTGGGGGCGGCTGTCATTTTCGTTTTGACGATTACTGTTCCTCTTAACTGGCTTATTCAAGAATATGTATTGAAGGAAGGTGCATTGGCTTGGATGGGAGCAGGATTTGCCACTGTTGATATCACTTTTCTACAGTTTATCATCTTCATCGCAGTGATTGCCGCCATGGTGCAATTGGTGGAGATGATCATCGAGAAAGTATCGCCTTCACTCTATGGTTCACTTGGGATCTTCTTGCCGTTGATCGCTGTGAATTGTGCAATTTTGGGCTCCTCTCTCTTTATGGTGCAACGAGATTACACCTTAGTAGAGGCCACTGCTTTTGGGTTTGGATCAGGCACGGGCTTCTTCCTGGCAATTATTGCTTTGGCAGCCATCAGAGAAAAACTCAAATATTCGAATGTGCCAAATGGCTTGAAAGGACTCGGTATCACCATGATCATCACTGGCTTGATGGGCTTGGCATTTAAAAGCTTCATTGGCATTTCATTTTAGGAATAAGTAGCCACAGGAATACAGCAACCCATCAAAGGCATTCCATTTCAAGTATCAGCCGTCCGATTCGGTCATCAGAATGCTGGATTCAGTCAGTCTATGAGTCGATTTTGTAGTTCAAATGGATTTAAAGGCCAGAGTGGTGCGACCCCAAAGAAGCGTTCCGATCAATAGTCAATGTTGGTCATTTGGTTTTTGATTGCCAGCCTGGTTCATGCCGCTCCGAGGGTATCAATTGCTGCAAACATCGGAAGCACAACCTTCACTTCTTCGTGTTTTAGCAACCCTAAATGTAAAACTGTATTTCCATTAAAAGCTGAATTCAAGTCACAAATGCAACTTCTGGGTTAAACAATATGGGTCTATATGATTTGGTGTGGATTACAAATGGAGGTTGTCGAAAAACGAAGATCGTGATAGACCGCATCCCGAAAATTTGTACAACTGAAATCAGCCCAATCCTAAATCAATTGCCCCCCCCCTTTAGGGCGGGGGATTAGGGATTCTTGGTTGTAAATCAGGGCTTTAGCCCTTTTCAAAAACAGAAATTGGGCTGAAGCCTTCATGTGTTTCTGATGCTATATCTCAGCCCTAAAGGAGGGAAATATTGCTCAAAAAAAATTGAGTAAAAACTAATTACCCACAGTATTCCACATAGACCCAACAATATTTTGTTCATATCCCATTTTGTGGATAACTAATCTACCTACCCTTCCACCTTCTTAGCACCAAGTGCTACTTTTATCCCTCATGTCGCTTACCATCTACAAGTCGTCTGCCGGGTCAGGAAAAACCTACACACTCGCCAAGGAATATCTGAAGCTGGCTTTGCGCTCGAAGGACTATTACCAGTCCATCTTAGCCGTGACCTTCACCAATCGCGCAGCACAAGAAATGAAGGAGCGGGTGCTGGAGTTTCTTATTGCTATTGCCAAAGGAAAACACGAACTTATTGACGTCTATGCTGCCGAAATGAGCCTCACCAAGGCGCAGATTCAAGAACAGGCTAAGGAGACATTGACGCACTTGCTCCATCATTATGGTTTCTTCAGCATTTCCACCATCGACACGTTCTTTCACCGGGTCATTCGGGCGTTCTCACGAGAGATCGGCTTGCAAGGAAGTTTTGGCATTGAGTTGGACACGGATAAGGTGGCCGAATACATCGCCTCAGACATTTTTACAGATATCGAAGATCCCCAACTGAAGGAATGGCTGATTGACTTTGCGGGAAGCAAATTGGGCGAAGGTGAGGGGTACGAGTTTAGAGGGGAGCTGAGTGCTTTGGCTAAGCAGCTATTTGCCGAAGATTTCAAGAGCCTGCACCAAGCGCAGTTTGAAGATGAACAAGCCAAGGAGAAATTGAAAACCTTAAAAGCCAGCTTACTCAATGAGCAGAAGACCTTTGAAAAGGAATTGGCTCGAATCGGGCGTCAATTTTTCAAAGAGCAAGAAGCAGCGGGGATTGATTTGGATGATTTCTCAGGAGGGAAGAAACGTACCATTCCCAATTTTTATACACGCCTGATGTCGGGTGATTTGAAAGACCCTTTCAACAAAACTATGTTGGCCGCCAAAGAGGATTCGGCCAAATGGACGGCCAAAACCAATCCAAATCGAGAGGCAATTATAGGATTTGCAGAAAGTAAGGCCATGCCTTTGCTCAATCAAGCTGTTGATTATTACGAGGCAAATCACCCAACCTACTTCACCGCCAAAGCGGCTACAGAGCATCTCTATACACTTGGCTTGTTGTCTGATTTGGCTCGGCGGTTACAAGAATACAAGAAAGAAGAGGAGGTCATCATGATTTCTGATTTGCCGGATTTTCTATCCCAAATCATAGACGATTCAGGTTCACCCTTTATATATGAAAAGGTCGGCAGCCGATACAAGCATTTTCTGATGGATGAATTTCAGGATACCTCACGATTGCAATGGCGAAATTTCAAGCCGCTTCTGGAGGAGAGTTTGAGTAATGGGCATGAGAGCATCGTGGTGGGAGATGCCAAACAGTCTATCTACAGTTGGCGTGGCGGAGACCCATCGTTGCTATTGACAGGAATTCAAGAAGATTTCCCGCAAGCGGAATGGAAAGCCGGAGAGGTGAATTACCGAAGTGCCAAGAACGTGGTGACCTTCAACAATGCGCTGTTTTCCGAAGGGCCAAAATTGATGGCCGAGCTGATGAGTGACACCATCAATCCTGATGGGATCGCCTCTTTTTTGGGTACGTATGCAGGTGCAGAGCAGAGTGTCTTTTCCAAGAATGAAAACTCAGAAGGCTTGGTGCAGGTAGAATTTCTTGATAAAGACGATAGTGGGAATTGGAAGGAAGTGGCCATGGCGCACACGATTGACTTGATCGAAGGATTGCTGAAAGAGGGACACGATATGAACGACATTGCATTGCTCGTTCGCACGAATCAGGAGGCTGCTGATTTGGTCAATTTTGTTCAAAACTACAAGAGAGAGAACGAGACTTCCATTGAGGTAATCTCGGATGATGGCATGTTGCTGAAGAGTTCGCCTGTTGTGCAATTGCTGTTGGCCGCATTCGGCCATTTGGTTTACCCAAAAGACAAGACCATCCTGAGCGATCTGGTATTCAAATATCAGGAGACCGTGGAGGATCACTCGTTCACCACCCACGACGATTTCCTAACCCTGACGGAAGAACATTTGCCTGAGAGCTTTCGACAGTATCGTGCACACATGCTTCACCTGCCCATTTTTGAAATGACGGAAGTGCTTATTCGGTGCTTTGGTCTGGACACCATCGAAACGGAGTTCGCCTACCTACAGGCGTTTCAGGATGCCGTTTTGGAATACAGCAAAAACCAGCGTTCGGATCTTCGCCTCTTTTTGGAATGGTGGGAAGATACAGAGAACAAACGATCGGTGAAATTGACGGGCGCACTTGGGGCGGTGGAAATCATCACTTCGCACAAGGCAAAAGGGCTTCAGTATCCGATTGTGATTGTGCCGTTTTGTAATTTCAAAATGGACAGTAAATCGCACACCTCCTGGTACGATGTGCCAGATGGGGAAGGGTTCGATCAGATCAAAGCCTTGCCGATTGATTATAAATCTGAGTTAGAGAAATCGAATTTTTCCACCCCCTACAAAGATGAATTGGCCAAGTGGCATCTGGAAAGTTTGAACGTGTTGTATGTGGCCTTCACCCGCGCCGAACGAGGGTTGTATGCCTTTTGCGAGCCACCGCCGAAGGTTCAAAAAACGATGTACGGTACAGCTTCTAAATTGCTGTGGACCTTTTTTGAGCACACAAAGCTGGAGGGCTGGAATGAAGGAGCTAAGATTTATAAAAAAGGAAATTTGGTGGTCGAGGAAACTGAGCAATCCGATGATCTTGTTCAACTCTCAGGCTACAATTCCAACAAATGGAGCAATAAACTTTCGATTCGGAAGACTGGGAAGGCCTACTACGATGATGAGGTAGAGAAGCAACGAAATGAAGGCATTTTGCTGCATCAGATTTTGTCAGAAATCACCCATTGGGAAATGACGGACAAGGTGCTGGAGCGCTATGAGGTTCGGAATGAAATCGCCAAAGCGGATAAGGATCGCTACGGCAAGTTGATTCACGGCCTATGGGCGAACGACGAAATCAAGGATTGGTTTGGGGCGGACTATGAGGTGAAAACGGAGGTGGTGGTCTTACCCAAGGACGGAGAAACCAAGCGAATGGATCGCGTAATTATCAAAGACAAAGAAGCGAAAGTGATTGACTTTAAAAATGGGAAACCCAAGAAAGGAGATGAAACACAGGTGCGAGAATACATGGAACTGTTGAAAGGGATGGGCTATGAGACGCATGGGTATTTGTTGTATTTGAAGAACGGGGAGGTGAGAGAAATATGAAACAGAAAGTAAATATTCACCAACCGCAGAGGGTGCAGAGAACACAGATTAAGAAACTGAAAGAAACTCTGTTACCTCCATTTCTCTGCGGTCAATTTGTTCATGGAAAAAGGAAAATCCAATGACTTTCCTATCACAAGTCGCTGACCACTTGCTCACCAAGCATCCCGACAATCTCGGAGCGTGCACGGTGATCTTCCCCAACCGAAGGGCAGGACTTTTCCTCAAAAAACAGCTATCTCAGAAGATTGAGCGACCGGTTTGGTCACCCGAGGTGTCAAGCCTGGAGGACTTCTTGTTTCGCTTCTCTGACACCAAGAAGCAAGATTCGCTTTCACTAATTTTCAAATTGTTCGAGGCGTATTCCAAGCACCAGCCCAATTCCGAAGGGTTTGAAGCCTTCTACTTCTGGGGAGAAATGCTGCTGCGCGATTTCGAGGAGGTCGATCATTATTTGGTTAATCCCGAACATCTGTTCCGACACATCAAAAGCGACAAGCAGCTAGCCGAGGACTTCTATTTCCTTGATCCTGAACAAGAAAAAATCATCCAACGATTCTGGCAAGAATTCTTCCCCACCACCACCAAGTCTCAGCAGCAGTTTGTGGATACATGGCGAATCTTGGCGCCCGTTTATGAATCGTTCAAAGAGCAGTTGAAGACGGAAGGAGTGGGCTACACCTCGTCCATCTATCGTGAGTTGGTGGAAAGGCTGGCAAAAAAAGATAGGGGTGAAGAAGTTCCCGAAATAAATCCGGGACCTGGCCTCATCGTTTTTGCGGGATTCAATGCCCTCACACCAGCAGAAGAAAAGCTGATAAAGCATTTTGTCTCGGAGCATGGAGCAGAAATGATCTGGGATGTGGATGCTTATTATCTTGATGACGTCAATCAGGAAGCGGGAGACTTTTTGCGGAAGTACCGAAAGGATGCTATTCTTGGAAAGACGTTTCCTGAAGAAGTTGAGAGAAGGATAACACCTGACAGAGACGTCTCTGCCATTGGAGTCGCACTTGAAGTTGGACAAGCCAAGCTGGTCGGTGAACGAATAGATGAGCTCCTGAATACAGGCACCCAGCCGGAAGAAATTGTGGTGGTGCTTCCTCAAGAATACATGCTTTTCCCTCTACTTAATGCTTTGCCGCAGAGCGTACAAAAGTTAAATGTCACGATGGGCTATCCGCTCAAGGATACGCCGCTTTTTGGTTTGCTGGAAGCGGCCATCGAAGTACAGGAACATGGACAAGTGACTTCAGAACAAGTCCACACGTATTATCATAAGCCAACACTGGATGTACTAGGTCATCCCTACTTGTATCAGAAAAATGAGGAGGAATTGGATGCGCTCATTCAGGAGATCAAGTCCAAGAATCAGATTCGAGTGCTGCGACCTTCGATTTTGGCTGTGGGTTCAACGGTGTTGCATGCCATTTTTCGTCCACTGAATCCCGGCGAGAACATGGCGCATTACCTCAAGGATATTGTGGAAATTCTTGGTCAGCAGGTTGTCGAGCGGTTTGGGCTGGAGCGAGAATATTTGTATCATTTTCAACAAATGCTGAGCAGACTGAGTGAAATCTTAGAGCAGCAAGCTATCGAAGTGGATTTGAAAACCTTTAAGAGTTTGTATCGAAAAACCGCCAGGTCTATCAAGATACCATTTAGCGGAGAGCCAGTAGAAGGCCTTCAAATCATGGGGGTGCTGGAAACCAGAAATCTGGACTTCAAGCAGGTGTTTATGCTGAACACCAACGAAGACATTTTTCCCGCTACTCAGCGAAATGGCTCCTTCGTACCCTATCGAATCCGCAAGGCATTCGACCTGCCAACCTTCGAAGTTCAGGACGCTATTTTTGCCTACTTATTCTATCGACTCTTTCAACGATCCGAGTGCTTACAATTCTACTACAACATGTACGCAGACTTTGGCATGAGTGGAGAGATCAGCCGATTTATTCATCAGATAGAGCAGGAGAGTGGGATGACTATCAAACACCAGAAACTGAGCAATAGCATTGGCGTGCGTGAAAATCAGCCTATCTCGGTAGAAAAAACGACAGATATTATTAACAAACTGTCTTTTCGCTACGCAGGAGAGTATCCAGCCAAGGGCAAGTCGAAGCTGTCAGCATCAGCACTGAATGTGTACTTCAGGTGTCGATTACAGTTTTACTTTAGGTATGTACTCGAACGGTTTTCTGAAGATCAGCTCAATGACGAATTGGATGCGCGGGAGTTTGGAAATGTGTTGCACAATGCTATGGAAATTCTGTATCGTGACGTGATTGAGAATCGACCTGATAAGCTGGTTCAGGAAACGGATTTTTTCCAATTACGGAGCTCCGTGGATGGCGCCATCGAGAAGGCGTTTAAGAAGCATTTCAACATCAAAGACAAGCGTAAGTTTGAACTGAAGGGCAGGAATGTGATGATTGCAGAGGTGATCAAAAAATATGTGATACGAATTCTGGCCCAGGATGAGCAGTATGCGCCTTTTCAGATTGTGGGCATGGAGAAGGATGATAACTACATACGAACGCTCGCGGTACAAACCAACGGACGCACCGAGGACGTCCGATTCGGTGCGGACATAGATCGAGTGGATAGGAAGGATGGCGTGGTGCGAGTGATCGACTACAAGAGTGGGAAGGACAAACGAGAAATTGAATCCATCGAAAAGCTGTTTGACCGAAGACCGGGAACGAATTATAAGCCAGGAAGAAATAAAGCTGGATTTCAGACCATGTTTTATGCGTGGTTGTATGCCTCAAAGTTCGGCAAAGACGAAGTGATAGCTCCAGGATTGATTGGCATTCGAGAATTGTTTCAGGAAGACTTTGATTTCCGCCTGACGCTCAAGGATGAGCCGATGAAAGATGCCCGAACGTACCTTCCTGATTTTGAGCAACGATTCACTTCGCTCGTTCATGAGGTCTTCGATATGGAGCAACCTTTCGACCAGACGGAAGATGAGATGACTTGTAAGTTTTGTGATTTTAAAGGAATTTGTGGGAGGTAGATCTAATCAACAAACTCGTACTCAAACTCCCAGCCTTGGCCGACGTTCTTATCGTCGGTTAAAAACCAAACAAGTACTTCGTTGGTTCTTGAGGTCACCGTCGGGGGTAAATTCGAGCCGCTGAACTTGGCTATAAAATTTTCGGGGATGGCTGTTTTCCCATCCACCAAATAGACAAAGTCCACATTTGGTTCAGTCGCCATTTCCGTGAAAGTAAACCTTATGCGCTTACCAATGGGAGCAATGATTTGCCATTTACAGGAGCACTCATTGGCGTATAGTGCGATTCCACTTCCATCATCTATGATTTCCTTTGTTGTAATGGTTTTTACCCCTTCGCAATACAGCGTAGTTGAATCAACTGGTTTGCTTTTGTAGCCTATTTTGAATAGATCCTTTTTTGAAAATGTGGAAGTAGAGACCTCAACTTCTATGTTTTGAGAAGGCACGAATAAAACCGCGGGGAGCTTTGCCAGTGAATAAGAATTCCACAAAGAATCTGCTACCCGTATGGACATGGTTTGCCGTTCGGGGATTTTCATCCCGTCAGTCCTTGCTGAAAGAAAGAATCCATGATGACTTCCGCTGGGGGAGATTTTCAATTTATTGCTCCCTTCCTTGTTAAACGTCAATGTCCCTTTTGTTCGATTTTCAGAATGAAAACCCTGCCGATTCTCGGATCTTAGATAGTCCAAAGCCGCTTTTAGATTCACTATTCCTGCACCCATTTTCCCCGCATATTCATCTTCTACTGAGTGTGGATTAGCTGTATTTAACAGCGCCTCTTTTATCAAATCATTAGACAGTTCGGGAAATTGAGATTTCAATATGGCAGCACATGCAGCGACTATGGCTGTAGCAGGCGAAGTTCCTGATTCATGGATATAGGCGTCATATCGGTCTGGATGAGGCCCTTTAATATATTCACCGGGAGCGCTGATAGCTACTTCCATCCCATAATTCGATAATTGATGTTTTTCACCAAAGGAGTTTGTTGCACTTATGGCAAATACGGAAGGATGTGAAGAAGGAAACGAGATGGTCTTAGCTTGAAAGTTGCCAGTCGATCCGATGAGTAGGACTTGCTCTTTTTGCGCCTGAGAAAGAATACTCAAGTTCTCTTGACTTGGATCACCACCACTCCAGGCCATACATACAATGTCAGCTTTGTTGTCTATTGCATACTGGATGCCTTTGTAACCATCCTTCACATACGTATTGGTGGCATAATCAGATAAAGCCTTAATGGGCAGGATTTGAATGTATTGATTTGCGGCTTCTCCATAGACCTGCTTGGCCAATTGAGCGATGATCCCGGCTATATATGTGCCGTGGTAATAGGTGCGCTCCAAACCTTGTGAGACTGAAGGATCATTGTCCAAATCGGAAACGTCCCAGCCATTTGTGTCATCTATTCTTCCATCTCCGTCATCATCGAGTTGATTGCCAGCAACTTCAGACGTCTTGGTATAAATAAAGTCTTTTAATACGTCATGCGTCAACAGAAACCCATCATCAACCACGGCAATAAGTATGGGCGATGTGGGTGGAGTGGTTTCCATGATCTCGTCAAGGCCTATTACTCCATATTCCCAATGACTCGGAATATTCTGGCTAGAAGCATTGAACGAAAAAAAACTGACAAGCATGATGCCTGTCAGTTTGGTTATTATTTTGCTACGTTTCACTCAGTCTCCGTATGTAATTGTGTGATTGTGGACAGGCATTTGACCAACACTCATCGTATTTGTTTCAGATCCTCCTTTTGACCCTAGGGTTCGACTTGCTAGGCCTGGTCCAGAACCAGCATGTATCGGGGCTCTTCCTCTAAGATCAGGAAGCGCAAATGTAGTTCGACCGTCACCCCCATAAATAGTTCCCACAAGGCTAAAAACAGCTTGATAGCTCGCGATCTGGAGCAACTGACCATCACAAAAGGCCCAACCTCGAGGAGCGAAATTTCCAGCGAACATAATTATTTCTGCGAGAAACGGATCAGCACTATTTCTGCTTGGGAAGATGCCTTGTAGAGCAAAGATGTAATTCACTGTTAAATATGGCTGCATGTTGTTTTGGCTTTGACTGCTACCATTGTTGTTAGTTGCGCTGGGCTGTTCAATCGTCAATTGCGTAGCAACCCAATTCGTCCCATCATACGTGATAAAGTCGCCAGTAGTAGCTGCTATTCCTTCAATGGATCCAGCGTCTCCCTGAAGACCAGTTTCACCTTGAAGTCCAGTTTCTCCCTGAATTCCCTGCTCACCTTGAGGCCCAGTCTCTCCAGGTATTCCTTGCTCACCTTGCAATCCGGTTTCTCCCTGAAGTCCAGTTTCTCCTGGAGTTCCTGAGTCACCTTGAGGTCCAGTCTCTCCAGGTATTCCTTGCTCACCTTGCAATCCGGTTTCTCCTTGAAGTCCAGTCTCTCCTGGAGTTCCTGGGTCACCTTGAGGTCCAGTCTCTCCAGGTATTCCTTGCTCACCCACCAGTCCTGTTTCTCCTTGAATTCCTTGCTCACCTTGAGGTCCGGGTAAGGAGCTTCCGGATTCCCTTGCATACAGCGCATAAGGCACACTCAAAAGTTGAGAAGTACCCGAAATGCTATAATCACTACCTCCACTCGGATCAATTTCTACTTTCAAAAAATACGGTCCGTTAGACCAGTCAATTGACGAAAAGTCTCCTGAAGAGGTGCCGTCTCCTATAAAAATGGCAATCATACCATTCTCATTTGATGTCGGTGCATGTGTCTCGCTGTAAGTAACCGTTCCAGTGATAGAACCCTGAACAATACCCACCTGCATACCGATGACTTTTTCTACGATCAGCTCCCCATCAGCATCTCTAATCACGGCTTGGTAACTAATCTGATCTGCTTGGCCATATCCAATATTGAATACCAGAAGGGCCGTAAGTGAATAAAATATTTTTCTCATGGTGCTATCTTGTTTTTACAATTTTGAAGGTTTTAATTTCGTTTGACTTCTTTAGTATTTTCAAAAAATATGTATCAGAAGGCAGATCTTTCATGTCTATTGTACCTTTTTTTGAAGTTAGATCGTCTTGCAAAAGGCGTTGACCGTTCATGTTGTATAATACATAGGTCAAGCCTACATGTTTATCAAATTCAGCATGGATATTGACATTGTCTTGCGTTGGGTTGGGATATGCAGTAATATCAATGGCTTCAGCCAGTCCAAGCACTACGACTATTTCGTAAGGCTGAAGAAGCCCATTATTGACCGAGCCCGTGGTGCCGGTTAATGTGGTGGTCGTCAATTGCCCAACGGCATAGCTGGCAGAACCACCAGAGCCAGAAATGACTCCCCCTGTTGTGGAAATTTCTTCCTGACCGTAAGCACAATTTAATAGGAGGAAGCTGGCAAATGTGAGAAAAATTTTGGTGATTTTCATAGCAGGATTAGTAACTAATATTTAAAGATAGAACATTCCTTGAAAGTATGCAAAGTGTCCTTTGGTGATAATGAAAAGTCTAGATGGGTACGTGATTTGATATCAATAACATTGATAATTTGTACGACTCTAAGTTCTACTATTTTAATGGGATTTGTGGGCGGGGGTAGTTAACTAGTTGATGGGTGAATTAGTTAACTGGTAACTTTGGATACGTCATCCTGAGCTCTCGAAGGGTTACTCCGTAATCGGGCACACATTCGCTCGAAACAGTAGCCATTTGCCATTTATCCTTATCCACATTTCTGCCACCGCAGCTTTGGATCTTGAACTTTCTCCATCTGGTCTCAAGTACGTCTCTACCACATTTCGTCTAGTGAACGCCAGATCATTGTTGATGGCCAGTTCGACGAACGCTACTTTGCGGTCGGTTACACGCCAGCCCTCATCAAACCATTTTCGAATCCCATCTACCCAATCTGTTTTGTTGTTAATAAGCGAGCTTCCTTGGGTCCATCTACTAAAATCATCCGTTAGCATCTGTCCATAAGCATCAGCCCCTCCGCCATCGGGAGCAGTGGAGGCAGATAATTGCTCGATTGCGTCGATCACTTCTTGTTGTTCGGATGACCAAGGCTGGGCATGGAGTGGGCGAGCAAAGAATAACCCCAGTAACAGAACGCAGGTGAATTTGAACTTGATGGACATGTGTTTGAGGTTAAGAGTTTCTAATGAAACAATAACGGATTCGTCTTATTCGGGTTTGCTGTTCAGGAATATTTGCGATTCATTCAATGACCTCAAAGATCGGATGAATCAATTTCTGTGTACACCTTTTGAATAGATGCACTCGACCCGTTTGTTATTTGGGACAACATTCATTACAAGACTACATTTATTCAATTGCTTTAGATTTACTCGCATGAAAAAGCTAACATATTCCATTTTCATTTCCGTATTGGTATTTGCTTGCAATCAAAAAGAAACGGATGCTAATTTATTGATGACTCTGGACATGGCCAATGATCAATTGTCTTCCGCCAATGACAAGTTTGTGGATAGGCTCGAAATGCTAGTTCTGAATAATGGAAGCCGACCGTCGGATGTGCAGGTACTCGGCACGCTCAAAGACATTCTATTCAGTCAGTTGGAGGATGTTCCCGAGATGCGAACTGTCTTTTCCGAAAGCATTGAAGCCGCAAACTTGGGATTGGATGTAGAACCCATGGAGGCCGCACTATCGGGTATGGACTATTATTCTGAAGTGAATAATCAGAAAGAAAGCCAATTCAATTATTTGATGTGGAAAATAAATAAACTACTGGTTCAGAGAGAGTTGATACAACAAGTTAGCCTTCAAATTGGCACACACGACCTACCACAGACTCAATTGCCACATCATCAATCAAGGTGATTTCACTATCCACAATCACCTCGTTCCAAAGCAAACCGAAAAATGGCAGCTACATTTCAGACCACCAGTGTCGAGCAACAAGAGGTCATTCTGAGGAAGCAAAACTAGTGAGGAAAGCGGAAGCCGATCATTTTGGGGAAGACAGCCTAGGGTTCGAAAATTTCTGTTTCAGGATGAAATGCATACCAGGCAAACCAAAAAAGCCTTGTGGATTTCACGTGGGATGACGTGTTCTCCAACCAAGCGGTATCGGAAGTCTGGTCATAATCAATCCTGATTTCTTCACCATTGAATGTGTCAATTGTAAGACCCGACGGATTGAGCCTGGAAAAGGGATAAGCTTTGAATTGATCACCTACCTGTACGCCCAGAACGAGTGCTTTTTTTGGTAAGGCATCATTGCTTTCAGAGACCGAAAACATCAACCGATCATTTGTAAGGTATTGAGCGTAAGGAGAGGCTTCATAATTCCGAGTGAATCCTGTATTTTCTGACAGGACAAGCGATTTGGGATACTGATCTTTCCATTCTCCCCAGGTGGTATGGGTGAGCGTTATCATTTCGAGGTTCGTGTTCGAATGGTCTCCAGATACAGATTTGCTCATCAGTTGCGACCATAGTGATTCCGTCTGATGATCGTAAAGCAATACGTCAGAATTGTAAAGTAAGCCCGATACGCCAAAGGTTAGTTTCCTGCTGTTGGCTGATGAATGAAAGCCAACCCCACTTCCACACAGAGGACAAAACGTAATCACGACCGGTTGATGGCCAAATTGATCATTGACTACTTCATGGTAATTAAGAATTTTGATCGGGTAGGCTTTGGTCATACCATTCATTGAAAGTCCGAGAATTTGATCATGATCTTTCAGTTTAGGATTTGTATCAAAGGATGGATTCAGAATGGCCGGAATACCGTCCTTGGGTGGCCCTCCTGAGTGAATTTCATCAAGAGGAATAAGCAAGTTGCTGAGCATGAAACCGCCTTTCTTTTGAGGGCTTTTTTGCGGACGATTGCTCGCGAGCCTTTTCAAATAGCTTGCTGGAAAATAGTCATGAGGTAGCCAATGGCCCGCTCGTTCATCGGTACTCCAATAGCCAAAATCTATGAGCGTATTTGGCTTTTCGACAAGACCATGTTCGTTGATTTTCACCCGCTCCGTGAGATTGAGAAGATAGGATGCCTGCGGGACAGAGCCCGACTGGGAGGAAGCGGACGCTTTGCCAAAATTGGATGCCGACTGTGAACGTAAAACCACCTGGTTTCCTAACATTTTTTCATTCATGTATTTCACTTCTACATAGCCTCCAAGCGTGAGCATGTCTTCGTCGATCAGGTCTTTGGCCTTCATTAATTTACCCACTTCAAATGATTGGGAGGAAGAAACCAGCTTGACTTGGTTGACACGAAAACCTTCTTCTTTTAAATCCCCAAACTGCAAGGCATGAAGGAAATGTCGTTTCGATCCTAAAAAAGTGGTCTCTCTAATTTTCGCATAATTGTCACCTTTAGATTCAAAAAACGGTCGAGCCGAAATAGTGATCTGGTCACTTTTTTGTTCGAATTTCTCAAGGTATGCTCGAATTAGGTAGCCGGTTTTCTTGTTAGTGATTTTGACGAGTTGATTGGTCGAAGCTGTAAACACATTTTTTTCATTTGTAAAATCAAGTACCCAGGGATTTTCGATGACACATGCCTTGCCCCACGAACTTTCTCCAAAGAATTCTCTTCTAAATCTCTTGAGATTTCTTTTCCAAATCTTATCCGGCTTCACCGTGATAGCCACTTCGTCCAACGAATTGGTTTGAGGTTTCAATTGGATAGTCAAGCGCGCCAGAGCGGGAATTAATTGTACCTCATACGAAACATGTGAAATGATGAGAAGGCTATTTTCGGTCACTTCCAGTTCGAACAAACCTTCCGCATCCGTGGTTGTGCCATGAGTGGTGTTGGCCAAATAGATGTTGACACCCGAGATCGGTAAGCCTGTTTCTGCGTCCAAAATAGTACCTGTAATTGTCTGGCCATAATTTGAAAGCGAGAGTAGAAGAAAGAACAGGCTTGGCAATAATCTCATGTCATTAAAAGTACGACATTACCGGTTTTTTGATTCAGGTAATGAGAAAAGCAAGATTAAGTGTCGTTGCTGTAACGTAATCAAATTCTTACAAGCTCGATTGTTTCATGTTTGTTTAATTGACTGTACCCTTGTAAAAAATACAGAAAATGAAAGCATTATTTGCCGCATTGACATTGGTCGCCTGTACATCCTCCGTGCAAAAAACTGAATCGGATCAAATCAGGTCTGAATCGGATCAAATCCAGCAACCCATGAAAAAAGCCTACTTCGCAAGTGGGTGTTTTTGGTGTGTTGAGGCCGTGTACGAAAGTGTGAAAGGGGTGGAGGAATCCATTTCTGGCTATGCCGGAGGCCACACGCAGAACCCAACCTACGCATCGAGTAATACAGGCCGTACGGGTCATGCCGAGGCTGTGGAGATTTATTACAATCCTGAGGTGGTGAGTTTTGCCGATTTGGTGGATGTGTATTTTGGCTCACAAGACCCGCTGCAAGTAAATGGTCAGGGACCAGATCGTGGATCACAATATCGATCGATAATTTTCTATCAGTCGGCTGAGGAGAAGAAAATCATAGACCAGAAGATATCCGCCCTAGAGAAAAAACTTGGAGCCAAGGTGGCGGCTGAAGTCAAGCCTTTTGAAAAATTCTGGGTAGGCGAGGACTACCATCAAAACTACGAAAGGCTACACCCCAATCAAGGCTACATTCGTCAGGTGTCTGTTCCGAGGCTCAACCGGTTCAAGAAGAAGTTTCCGCAGCTTTTGAAAAAGGAGAGTCATTGACACGTTCCATGTTTTAGGTTGCAAGTTCAAAGATGAGGGGTATTGATCCAATACTTGTGCCTACCTATTTGCCGTCTGGCTTGATACTGATTTCTCTTTAGTAGATTTGTTCAAAATCGTAATCCTTGTAAATGAAAATCCTATTCAACACACTTAAGGTTCTTGGCGTTCTGATCGTTTCACTTTTTCTGATTGTTTACTTTGGCCCCAAAGCTTCATTTGAAGAATTCGATGCTGAGTTGCCAGCGGTCACTGTCTCGCTTGAAGAATTGGATAAATACTTAGCGGACAAGGAAAGTGCGATCCGCAATATCAAACCAGAAAATGAATCTCGGATTATTTGGGCGGACTCCATTCGCCAAACTGAGTACGCCTTGGTCTATCTACATGGATTTTCTGCTGGAGTGATGGAGGGAGCTCCACTTCATCAGGAAGTTGCGAAGCGGTATGGTATGAATCTGCTACTTCCGAGATTGTCAAAGCACGGCATTCAGGATGATGACATTTTCATGGAACTTACACCGAAGGGAATGATTGATGATGCCAAAGAGGCTTTGGCCATTGGTCGGAAGCTCGGCAAGAAAGTGATTCTGATGAGTTGCTCCACAGGTGGTACAATGGCCATTTATCTGATGGCTAACCATCCAGACATTGCTGCGCATATCTCTTATTCTGCCAACATCGCCCTCTTCGATCCTACCGCAAAAATGATGACGGGACCTTGGGGGCTCAAAATTGTGAAGAAAATGATCGGCGATTACAGAGAGCCGAAAGAGGATCCAGAAATACCGGATACCGTCCTCAATAAAATCAACCAATATTGGTCGGGGAAGTATAGAGTAGAGGGACTCGTGGCACTACAAGCTTTGATAGACATGACGATGACTGACGCGAATTTCAAGAAGGTGGATCAGCCGTATTTCTTGGGTTTCTATTATTCGAACGACTCAGCTCAGGATATGACCGTGTCTGTGGAAGCGATCAGGATGTTCGATTCGATGACCGCCACCTCTGACGACATGAAGCGAGTGGTAGCCTTTGAAGAAGCGGGAGTACACGTGATCAACTCCCCATTGATTTCGAAAGAATACAAGGGAGTGAGAGAGGAGACGTTTAAGTATTTGGAAGAAGTGCTGGGGTTGACGATTGATTCAATGGAGGAATAAACCGATGGGGTCATCATCTAATACATCCAGAATCGAACTAATCGTTGGATCTTCTGTCCTCCAACCCCCAATCGATCTTGTACCACACTTCCTCATGGAAATAATAAATCAGCATCTTTAGGAATATTTCTGCCAGAGCTACCGCACCCGCCTTTTCTGTGGCATTCGGGTCTTCTCGAAAAATGAGTATGGTGATCACAAAAGTGGTCAGGCTTGCAATGGCTCGCCAGGTGACAGACTTGGCGAAATGCCGTCTCTTGGTGTCGGAAGTTTTGAAATTGAACCAGAAGCGTTCGTGGTAATAATAGAGCACTAGCTTTAATCCTCCTTCGACCAACGCAACCCATGTGGCTTTTTCACCGGCATTGGGATCATCCTTAAAGATGAAGAACGCCAGGCAAAATGTGGTGGCTGATGCCACGACTCGCCACGTGATGGCTTTGGCGATATGACGGAGACGGCTTTTTTTCATTGATTGAGTTTATCAGTTTGCGTTTGTAGATTCGATCCATTTTTTTGGTGAAAGACTGAATCTATTCAATCCAGCCTCTTTTTTAAACCTCTCGAATTCGATAGGTTTAAATTTTGGATTATTTATCTGCTCCCAAATACCAAGAAATTCTACTGTATTTCGGTTCCTAAGCCAATTGCAAAGAATGTTCTCCTCTCCAAAACTCTTTACCATATCAGTCAGAGAAATATAATCCTGACCATTTTTTTCAATAATGGTAATTTCAAAACCTTTAACCTCTATTTGTTTGGTTTTTGCCATTGGGTGAAATTAGCAACTTTTACTCATACCTGATTGATCGAATCAAACCACCTTAATCAAGTAGTAATTCTTCTTACCCTTCTGCGCAAGCAGGTATTTCCCCTGGAGCAGTTTTGTGGTTGGGGTTTCTTCCGAATCCAGCACCTTTTGCTTGTTGATGCTTACGCCACCCCCTTTGATCATTCGGCGCGCCTCTCCTTTGGACGGGAACACTAGCCCACTGGTAACTTCACTGAGCAAATCAGTCACTGACAAAGTAGTAGAGAGCTGATCTTTTGTGATTTCCGCTTGCGGGACTCCCTCAAATACCTGAAGCAAGGTTTTTTCATCTATAGATGCCAACTCTTCCGTTGTGCTTTTGCCAAACAAAATACTCGATGCTTTGATGGCGGTATCCAATGCCTCCTGCGAATGCACCCGCACGGTGATTTCTTCTGCCAATGTTCTCTGAAGTAAACGCTCATGTGGTGCTTCAGCATGTTTTTCGATCAAGTTGTCAATTTTTTTTTGGTCTTTCAGACTAAAGATTTTGATGAAATTCACCACGTCCTCGTCAGAGGCATTGATCCAGTATTGATAGAATTTGTAGGGAGACGTACGTTCAGCATCGAGCCAGACATTGCCGCTTTCGCTCTTGCCAAATTTTGAACCATCGGCCTTAGTGATCAAGGGGGTAGTCATGGCGAAGGCTGTTCCTTGACCTTTGCGGCGAATAAGCTCTGTGCCTGTCACGATATTTCCCCATTGATCCGAGCCGCCAAGCTGTAGTTTCACTTTCTTATTCTTCCACAACCAGTAGAAATCATAACCTTGTACAAGTTGGTAGGAAAATTCGGTGAACGAAAGGCCGCTTTCCAATCTGGACTTTACTGAGTCTTTTGCCAACATGTAATTGATGCTGATGTGCTTGCCCACATCACGAATGAAATCAAGAAAGTTGAATTCTTTGAACCAATCGTAGTTGTTCACCACTTCTGCGGCATTTTCACTTTCAAAATCGAGAAATTTTTCAAGCTGTTTTTTTACGCAATCCAGGTTGTGATTGAGTGTTTCTTCATCCAACAAATTTCGTTCTTGTGACTTTCCTGAAGGATCGCCCACCATTCCTGTAGCACCTCCCACCAACGCAATAGGTTTGTGTCCACACCGTTGGAAATGCACCAATGTCATGATCTGTACCATGTTGCCAATATGCAGTGAATCGGCGGTAGGATCAAACCCGATGTAACCGGCAGTTGGCTCCTTGTTCAACTCTTCCTCTGTTCCCGGCATCACATCGTGTACCATCCCTCTCCATTGCAATTCAGCTACAAAATTTTTCATGTGTTTCTTTTGGAGGCACTAAATTAGGATGGGAGAGGGAGAGGGAAAAGGAGAATTGGATTTTGATCGAAATAAAATGCCCTGGAGACCTTTCTTTGTGAAACATTGGAAAAGTCTTTGTTACTTTTAGTTAACCACACTACGAAACGTCAGTCAGTTGGTCGAGCAAGCTGAGGATCATCGACGGTTACTCGTCCTTCAAAAGCGTACTCAATGAGCCCTTCTATGAAATTGAGTGCTTCTGCAGGGTCAATCGTGCCTGAAAAAGGTAATTTTTGTTCTGACAGTAGCAAGGAATCAATTTGAAGCATGACCTCATAAATCTTGACCATTCCCTGATAGTTGATGTTTTCTGGAACATCCGTAGGTTGATGAAAATCTTCATGTACCTGAGTGGCGAAGCTGAGCACGGGGATGTCTTTGATATAAAAAGGGGTGTGATCTGTGAGTCCAATACCGGTATCGTACGTGATCATCTCGTTTTCTTCGACGTTCAATTCGGCAAGTAGTTCGGCCCAACGTGGAGAAGTACCCACGCCATACAAAATGAATGAGGTAATTTCTGAATCCATTCTACCCACATGATCCATGCTCAGCATGCAGGTTACTTTTTTCATATCTATGGTCGGAAAATGTGAAAAGTACATTGATCCAAGCAAGCCTTTTTCTTCTCCAGAAAAGGAAATGAATATGTAATTATATTTTTCCGATGCTTTCTTTTTTATTTCCCTCGCCATTTCGATCAACACGGCCAGACCACTAACACCATCGTCCGCCCCGTTGTGGATGATCAGTTCGTCCATGCCAGACGCCTGTGAATAACCAAGCCCATCGTGATGTCCGCCAACGATGATCGTGTGGTCTGCGCCATTGTCAATCATGCCCAAGACGTTTCGTCCTACACGCCTATCTTCTGTCCAATCCATCTCAATTTGCACCAGTTGAGTGGTTGATCGGTCTGGTTCTGCTTTGCTCAGAAAAATAGCTGGAATATCAATGGAGCTAACATGATGATCCAAGGCAGATTTGGGATCAAATATTGCCGAGTCTCCAACGAAGAACACGACTGCCTTAGCACCGGCATCCTTTGCCTGGATAGATAGATTGCGCAAATCCTTTGCTTGCCAGTACCCAATGTAGGGATTGGCCCGTACATCGGGTAACTCAATAAAAAATATTGGATTTGCGATCTCGTCTTTTGGCCGATTTAGACTGAGGTCAGACAATTTGGTATCCGCATTGACCGTGAGATACTGCCTGTTTCCTCGGACCGCACCCTTACTTGAAAAACAAAGTGGAAGGAAGTCCACACCATAGGTCAGTTGCTCATCGTTGATTCTCAATCGAATGTTATCGTTTGGGGATTTGCCAGCCAGAAATTCAAAGTCCTGATAATATGAGTCATTTTCGCCAATAGGTTCAAGCCCAATGCTGATAAATGTTTCTCTGATATACTCGGCAGCTTCCTTTTCGTGGGTTGTACCAGCCTCCCTTCCCATAAAATCATCTGATGCCAGATGGTGTACATGGCTTTCTAGCCGTTGGTCGATCGTGGGCGATGAGCAAGACACGAGCAATGTGATGACAAGTGGGTAGAGATATGGCCCTATGGGGTACATGTCGTGGTTGTGTGGGTAGAGTCTGTGTGATACGGGGTAAAAGTCATCCCACAAAAGGCTTTGGGCAATGATCGGTATCAGCACCGTGGGTGTTTCTTATCATTCATGTCATTTGGAAAACAAATGGAGGTGGCTGAATAATTATACCAGATTATCGGGAGGGACTTTTAAGAAATCCAATTATTTTTTGAGATAGACTTGTTGTTTTCTAGCAAGTGAACCAAATCAAATTAATTTTGCCGCATGGCCGAATTCGCTCAAGTCATCAAGGACATTCATCACCGAAAATTTGCTCCTGTCTATTTTCTACAGGGAGACGAACCCTTCTTTATTGACAACATTCTGGCGAACCTTGAAAGTAAGGTATTAGAAGAATCTCAAAAGAGTTTCAACCAATACGTATTGTACGGAAAGGAGACCTCTTTTGAGCAGGTGATTTCTACTGCTCGTAAGTTCCCCATGATGGGGGAATTGCAAGTAATCATTGTGAAAGAGGCACAAGAAATGAGGGGGTGGCAAAAAGAGTCAGATCAACAATTGCTCCTTCAGTATCTTGATAACCCTACGCCAAGTACGGTGCTTGCTTTTGGCTACAAATACAAGACGCTAGATAAGCGAACGAAACTTGGCAAATCCATCGGCAAATTGACCGAAGAGGTGCTAAGCAAGAAATTGTATGACAATAAAATTCCAAGCTGGATTCACGGTTATGTGAAGGCAGTGAGTGCCACCATGACCGATCGGGCGTGTATGATGCTCTCGGAAAGTATCGGCAATAATCTTCAGCGGTTGGCCAATGAGGTAGACAAGCTCTTGCTGAATGTTGGAGAAGGAAAAAATATCGATGAAGCACTAGTACACAAGTACGTGGGGATTAGCAAGGAGTACAACACCTTCGAATTGCAGAAGGCTATTGGTGCAAGGAATCTCGAAAAAGCGATGCGGATTGTCAGGCACTTTGCTGAAAACCCAAAAAATAATCCATTGATTTTGACCCTCTTTAGTTTGTATGCCTACTTCTCCAAACTGGTGCTTGTACACGGCGCACAGAGCAACGATCAGAATCAGCTGGGCAGATTACTAGGTGTGAATCCTTACTTCGTGGGGGAGTATATCACTGCAGCAAGGAATTATAATATGCAACTGGTGCTAAAGAATTTGGAGTATTTACACGTGGCTGATTTGCAGAGCAAGGGAATTGGGTTTACGAATATGAAGGAGAAAGAAGTGCTGACGGAGTTGATTTATAAATTAATGAATTGATAGTTAACTAGTTGATTGGCGAATTAGTTGACTAGTGGTTCTGGCGGGAAGTTCATTTGCTATTTGTGGTTTTGACCGTTGGTATGTACTTGTAATTTGTTTTTGTCCTTTTGTTATTTAATAGAAGTAGTACACCATTTTAGCTGTGTTTACGTTCAACCAACAAATTGATTAATTCGTGAGATTAAATTTTGCTATTCTTTTTTTCTGCCCGGCCTTCGGTCTTTTCGCTCAGCCCTATATTTCCAATCAGCAACCTGACTTTCATTTCAACCAAGCGATATCCCATTATCAATCTGGAAATTATAAAGTAGCAAAGCATTTGCTGGACGAGTACCTCGTTACGACCAAATCACCCGAAGCACTCTACTACCGCGCGATGAGTGCAGTGAAGAGTGAGCAGAAATCCGGTGAGCATTACATTCAGCGTTTTCTGAATGAATATCCACTTCACCCACTCGCGCACAAGGCACAATTCGAATTGGCACACAATTATTTTAAGCGCCTAAAATACCAAAAAGTGATTGAGTCCTATGGTCTCATGGACATGAATTCGTTGGGTAGCAAGCAGCAAGAGCAGGCGTATTTTGAGCAAGGGTATTCAATGCTGCAACTGAAGATTACCACTCGGGGAATCGAGGCGATGAAAAAATCAAATGAAATTGGAGGTGAATACAAATTCATGTCGGCCTACTATCTCGGTGTGATGTCTGAAGGCTCGGAAGCTGAACAATGGTTTTTGGAAGCCTCCCAAAGTGATGAATGGAAAATTAAATCGGCTGTCTATCTATCTCAGATTTATTTAAAAAGCGAGGCTTACGATAAACTTGTTGCTCAAAATCAACCGCTACTTTCTACCGAACGTACGAAGGAGAATCATGAGCTTCATTTTTATACAGCTGAAGCCTATTATCGGCAAGCGGAATTCAGAAAGGCCTCTCGCTATTTTCAGGACGGCATAGAGCTGAATGTTCAAAAACCAGCGGCGGAAACGCTCTTCAAATTGGGGCATTCGTATTACGAAATAGGAGAGAAGAACCAGGCAGTAGAACAGCTGAAAAAGTCGGGACTGAACGAAAGCCCAACGGGGCAGGCGAGTGCATTTCAGTTAGGAAAAATTTATACCGAACAAGGGAAATACCCATTCGCTTTGCATGCATTTGAAATTTCAGGAGGTAGCGAGCATGACCTGGCTGTAAAGGAAGAATCACAATTTCTGGCCACCAAAATCAATGTTCAGTTGGAGCAGTTTAGTGAAGCCATTGAGCAGTTAGAAAAATTCATCTCTGAATATGCGTCCAGCAAGCGATTGAATGAAGCCAACGAACTCTTGTCCACGGCCTACTTGAATACGTCCAATTACGATTTGGTGATCGCCCATTTTGAACGTAGTAATTCCAGTAACACAGTCCTCCGACAGAATTACCAAAAGGTAACTTTTTTGAAAGGAATGCAAGCATTTAGTGATCGACAGATTAGTGCTGGGGTGACGTACTTGACCAAGAGCGTGAACACGCCCATGAAGCGTTCACTTGAATTTGAAGGACAGTATTGGCTGGGCGAGAGCTATCAGGTTTTAGGTGATTTGGAGAGATCAAAGGTGGCGTATTCAACCGCCCGCTCGATTGACGGATCAAGTCCATTGCCAGACTATGGCCTTGGCTATCTGGCCTACAATGGGCAAAAATATGCGGAGGCAAAGACTAATTTCCAAACCTTCAAGAGAAAATCAAGTCCTGATCATCCCTTTAGTTCGGATGCTTCTATGCGAATTGCTGATTGCGATTACGCGCTCAAAAACTATGACACTGCACTTTCAGGATACAATTCGCTAAAGGGAAAGGGAGTTGCTCAGGATTATCTCTTTTTCCAAATCGGCTTGATCCATCAATTGAATGGCCGGACGGGTCAGGCCGTTGCGTCATTTGAACAAGTGGTTGGAATGGGCGGTTCCAACTATCGAGACAATGCCATGTTCCAGTCAGCGGTCAGCTATTTTGAGAATGCTGATTTTGCCGAAGCTGTTAAAATTTTCGGCAACTACCTCGATCAATATCCAGAAGAAAATTCAGCTCCATTTGCTCGAATCAAGCGGGGGTTGTCCTATTTCAATCTAGGAGAGAATAAGAAATCGAGCAAGGATTATTTGTATGTTTTGGACAATCATATTACTCATCCAGCAGCCCAGAATGCGTTGTTGGGAATCCAAGAATTACAGAAGCAGGGCGAGACGATTGATTTTGATAAATATCTGACCCTCTACAAAGAAGCACACCCAGACGATGCTAGTTTGGCCTCCATTGAATTCGAGCAAGCAAAGAACTTGTACTTTGCTCAAGATTACCAGAAGGCAATTTCGCAATTCAAAGCACTGCTAACTAAGAACCCTGACGGAGCGTACAAAGAAGACATCATCTATTATTTGGCGGACGCCAATCACAGAAACGGCAATCTCACCGAGGCGGATACGTATTATGAGCGGATCATCACCATGGCACCTTCGCGCTATTTGAATCGTTCGTTGGACAAACGAGGAAGACTGTTGTTGGAGACCGAGCAAGGAGAGAAGGCCATTGAAAATTATAAACTGTTAGCAGAGCATAGCAAGAATAGAAAAGAAACATATCTGGCGAATGAAGGGTTGATGAAAGCCTATTTCCAAACAATGAAATGGGAGGAGTCGATCCAAGCTGCCAGAGCAATTGTGGATGCAAATTGGAAGCCCTCCAATGCTGAAAATCAAGCGGCATTGTACATGGGAAAAGCATTGAGCAACAAGGGGGATTACGCAGGTGCGATCGATGAATTCTTGAAAGTGGTGAATGGAGGAACAGATGAGTTGGCGGCAGAAGCTAAATTCCGAATGGCAGAAATACAGTTTGTGCAAGGGCAGTATCAGCAGTCACTGGAAACACTTTTTCAATTGAATTCTGAGTATGCGGCTTATCAGGGTTGGGTTGGACAATCATTTTTATTAATATCAGATAACTACCTGAAAATAAATGAATTATTGCAAGCGAAAGCAACACTTAATTCGTTGATTGAAAACTTCCCTAATGAAGATATCAAGCGGCAAGCGGAAGCAAAATTAGTGGAGATTGGTCGGTCGCAGTTGGAGGAAGTGGAAGGAGATACGATAAAATAAATCGGTCTCGCCGATCTCGCAAATTTCAGCAGATTTGGTTCTGCGTTGATCTGTCCCGTAGGTACGGGACGGGAGAAAGAAGAATAAATGAAAAGAACAGTAACGATAGTATTGGTGGCGATGGCTTGGCAGGTGCATGGGCAAGATCCAATTGGCGAAGTAAGCTCAGAGGAAATCATCATCGAGAAGAACAAGGAAATTGTGCTACCAAAAGCCGATAAACTCTTCCTTCCTATTGGCGCGCGGGACATCACCAAAGACTCCATTCGTTTACGATTCAACTTACTCTCTCCGCAATTCAATATTTCCCCATTTGCACCAAGGCTCACACCCCATGGCTATGCTGTACCATCCGATAAATTGTCCTATCAGAATTTTTTCAAGGCTGGGATTGGTAGTTATGGATCACCGCTGCTATCTGGTTATGCAGGTCAGGAAACCAAACAAATGAATTGGGGGGCGTTTTTGCATCACGAGAGTTTCGGGACGGGTTCGGTCAGAGGAAAAGAGAGTGGGTCTAGCAGCAGCTTGGTGGATGTGTTCGCTACTTTTCAGAATAAAAAATGGGCTTTTACTCCTTCAGTAGGTTGGCAGTCTGATGGCTTCAGATTTTATGGGTATGGCGAGGATGATACCAGAATCTCCACAGACAAAAGCGCTGTGGATAGAATCAGACTTGGGGGAACGTTGGAAGAAATCGGTGCGGACGATTGGACGCTCAGTGTCACACCCACCTTTAAGACGACCACACAAAATGCAGCGGGTAATGTCCCATCAAGTGCTGAGCGATACTTTGATTTCCTGGCAGAAGCTACACATACATTCGATAGCACCTTACATGCCGGCGTGAATTTGCAAATGGGAGCGATCACCATCGATAGCGAAGCGACCATCAAACGAAATTTCGTGAAAGTTAATCCTTGGGTTGGGATTAAGCGATCGTCATTGTATATCAAGGCAGGCGTGGAAATCGCTACGACCAATGATACCATTATTTCTGGCACCAAGAGTTTCTTCTATCCAGACATTTCGGTAGCCTGGTCGGGACTACCCGGTTGGACGGTTTATGGTGGGTTGAGTGGGGAATTGAAACCCGTGACCTTCAGCTCGATTAGTCAGGAGAATGTCTTCATGGACGATAGTCTGGTGATGGCCCACGAGAATGTGAAATCAAAAATCAGTGGAGGTATCCGTGGAGCAATCACCTCCAAGCTCTTCTTGAATACAGGCATAGGTCTATCGAGTGTGGAAAATATGTCTTTCTTTATGCCCTCCGCGTTTGATTCGGCAAGGTTTATTCTGGCGGTTGATCCTGAGTCCATAGCCGTGTTCCATTGGTTCGGAAACTTAAACTTCCAACCAACAGCAACGACCTATTTGAATTTTGGTATGGAGGTGTACAGCTATGGAGGACTTGATACCTTCGCTGAGGCATGGTATAAGCCAAGCTATAAACTCACCGTTGATTGGTTTCAGCGATATTCAGATAAGATCAGTTCACAGGTGCGGTTGTCTTCCCTTGGCGGAATCAAAGCCCCAACACCCATCACCCTACAAGCCCAAACGCTCGATCCCATTCTTGATCTCAGCATAGAAGGCACCTACAAAATCAACGAACGAGCAGAAGGTTTTTTGCAACTTCAAAATCTCTTTGGAAAAGAATACGAGCGATTTTTGAATTATCCGAATAGGGGGATTTCGTTTAAGATTGGGGCGTTGTATCGGTTTTAGTGGATATGTACGATTACTATCCTTTTGGTCTAACCTTTAACTCGTTTACAAGGAGTTATAGTGAGCCGCAGAGGTATAAGTTTAACGAATATGAAGTGCAAGATGAAATTGGAACTTTGTTGTCTCAGTTTAGAATGTACGATCCAGCAATTGGTAGGTTTTGGGTACAAGACCCAATGGTCAAAGAAAACATTAGTCCATATGCGTTTGCTAATAACAATCCTATTCTGTACATGGATGCGCTAGGACTTGATACAGCGAAACACCCAGTTCTTAACATAGATAGAATTGCTCAGATGCTTGATGAGTTGAAAGGTAATGTAGTTGCTCAGTTGAATTATATTAAGTCATTGGTTACTTCGTCGGATAATTCCGAAGGTTCAGATAATTCTAGTGAAGGTTCAGAGGAAGGAGAGGAAGGTAATGATTCTTATTACGAAACTCCAAGTTGGATGAATGGAGGGTTTAGTATTACAGGTCCTTATATGCAAGGAGAGGGTTTTGGCCGAAGAGGTGGTGCGAATGGAGAATTTGAAATTCCAAGGTTACCTGCTTGGGGGTTTAGCAACGCAGGTTTATTAAGTACAATTGGTAGTTTAATTTCAGGAGGGATGTCAGCTTTGGAATTAAGGAAATGGATAGATGATAACTTTCCAAATGGTGAAGTCACTATGACGGCTGATAATACAATAGTCATTGACCCCCAACGAGTACCAGTTGATTCTACAATGGGTAGATAGAATCCTTCAAGTAGAGGTGGTCTGCATGAATTAATTCTTGGTTGGGAGAGATCGAAAACTTACCAGATGAGTGTTGGAGAGGACTCAGTGAAAATTGAATTTAGAAGACAAGGGGGCAATTATGATTAAAAAGCCAAAAGTTGTATTTATTGCTTTTCTAATGTTATCCATTTCGTCTTGCTCTTCTGACAAGCATATCGAGTTTCATGAAAATGGGAATGTCAAGACATTGGGACAATTCGATAATGATCAAAGAACTGGGACTTGGTATTATTTTAAGAATACCTCGGATACTCTAAAGGTTATTGAATACGCGAGGGGAAATATTATTGTCGAAAATAAATATTTCAGCAACAGGATTCATCTTGTTTCAAGATATGATAAAGGTTTAAAAATTCACGAAACTACGTATTATCCGAATGGGAAAAAGGAGTGTGAGTTTCCGATTAAGGATGATTTGCAAGATGGGTTGTGTAAATGTTATTTTGAAAATGGGCAAGTCAAGTCAATTTTCAACATGATTGTTGGAAAACCACATAATGAATACAACGAGTATTTTGAAAATGGCCAGATCAAACTTGAAGCTGATAATTATGGAAATGGAGTTCATATATATTATGATTCTTTAGGTAATAGCAGGATGTATTACTTTAAAGACTTTGAAGAGATGGATTCTGTCACTTACTATTCCATTCAATAATGCCGCTAGGCTCAAGCGAATTTGTAAGCGTCCGCTTATGAAAATAAAAGAATCCTGATCTGAGAAGGTTGGGATTTTTGTTTTAAGCTTTTGTGGAGACAAGCAGTGCAATCTCTACGATTCTTATACGAAAAAGCGTCCCAATATTGGGGCTAAGAAATGAAACAAAATCTCAATCGTAAATGGTTGGGATTTATTTTTTTTCGATTGTCAAATCCTTGCAGATAAAATTCAAGAAGTCTAAAGGATCCGCATCTATAGCATGAGAAATTAGAAATAGCTCAGTGGCCTTAATATGAGTACTTGTATTATTTGCGAGTTCGCTTAATCTCGGTTTGCTTATCCCAGTTTTACGAGCTATTTCAGCTTTGCTTACTGCTTTCTTTAAAAAGTACTCCTCACCCAAGGTCTGTGGCACACAGACATTCTATATATCTCCGCCAATACTATCTCATTCAAGGCCTATCACAGACATTCTAAACATGTCCAGACCTACTCAGTTAAAAACTTAAATGCTTTTAATGAAAATGGCGAGGATACATTTGGCTTCATGACGCATTATCGAGACCGATTTTGAATGTTTCTCTATGGAGAGGTCTGTGCGCCACAGATCATGGATGAGTGAGTTAATTTGACTCAAGATGTATTTTAATATCCTTTAAATCTTTGGTTAAGGCCTTTCTCATGGATCCTTTTATCATAAAACCCATACACTTCGAAAGGATCTTTGCAAGGGATGTCTGTGCTTTTGCTGAAAAGGACATTGTTAATTCAGTAATTTCTCCCCTACTTACAATTGACAATCTGGATATATAAACTGAACCATGACTTTCTGCTATTGTTTGATAATAGTCATTTTCAATATAGTCCGTAATCCACATGGTTTCCGAAGCTTCTTTACCAAACATCACCCTAGTTTCTTTCCATTTAAATCCTATTAAAGTGTCATTTGGCTGATCAATAATCTCTAGATTAACAATACTTTCAATGTAGTTTGAACAGTTCTCAAAATCGATAATTGTTTTCCAAACATCCTCTAAAGGTTTTCTGATTTCCACGGATACCGATAGCTTCATATTCTTTTTAGTTAGATTATTGAATCGAAGCTATAGATCCAGCTTCATGATTCCAAATTTGAGCTTTTCTTAGTCGGAAATTCCCCGAACGGGTGAGAGAGAATTTTATAAATAATGAAAACGCTCTTTATTCTCCTGTTTTGATCTCACAAATAGGTGGTAATCGCTCTCTGTTTGCTATGGGTTTCACTCACGTGTCCAAGTGATCATCAAAACCTCCTCGAACTCTTTTAAAATTTGTACGAAAACCTATCTTTGCACCCGTTTAAAAAAAACCTAACAATTCTAATGAACAATCTTATCTATTTAGTGCCCGTGCTTGGGCTTCTGGGACTCGTCGTGATGTTCTTCAAAGCTCGCTGGGTGAATAAGCAAGATGCTGGGGATGACAAGATGCAAGACCTTGCCAATCACATCCGTGAAGGCGCACTTGCTTTCCTTAGTGCTGAGTATCGAGTGATGGCCATTTTCATCGTGGTGGCAGGTGCCGTGCTTGGCCTCATTTCCACTATGGTGGAATCCACCCCGTGGTTCATCGTTGTTGCTTTCGTTATCGGCGCATTCTTTTCTGCCTTTGCAGGAAATATTGGGATGCGAATCGCCACAGCAGCCAACGTTCGAACCACGCAAGCAGCTAAAACCAGTATTTCAAAAGCATTGAAAGTTTCTTTTACGGCTGGTACCGTCATGGGACTTGGTGTTGCAGGACTAGCTGTTTTTGGATTGAGCATGTTGTTCATTTTGCTTTTCCACATGAACATGGGGGGCGGTTGGACCAACGGACACGATATGACTGTGTTATTGGAGGCACTGGCTGGATTTTCATTAGGTGCAGAATCTATTGCGCTCTTCGCCCGAGTGGGGGGAGGAATTTATACCAAGGCTGCTGATGTAGGAGCTGACTTGGTGGGAAAAGTAGAAGCAGGCATCCCGGAGGATGATCCTCGTAATCCTGCTACTATCGCAGATAATGTTGGTGACAATGTTGGAGACGTTGCTGGAATGGGAGCCGATCTTTTTGGATCGTATGTGGCTACCGTATTGGCATCTATGGTACTTGGAAATTACATCATTCGCGATATGGGTGGTGATATTGTCAATGAAGGTTTTAATGGTATCGGCCCGATTCTGCTTCCTTTGGTTATTGCAGGTTTGGGAATTGTGTTCTCCATACTAGGCACCATGTTGATAGGTGTGAAGGGTGACAACCCGAAAGAGGCCCAAGTACAAGCTGCACTGAACAAAGGCAACTGGGGATCAATTCTTCTAACGGCTGTTGCATGTTACTTTGTTATTGATTTGTTGCTACCAACTGAGGTATCAATGAGTTTCTTTGGAGAGGAAGATCGGACTATTCTTTCGATGGACGTCTTCTATGCGGTTTTGATTGGTCTTTTTGTCGGAGGAGCGATTTCTTATTTCACTGAGTATTACACAGGTCTGGGAAAGAAGCCGGTGATAGAAATTGTTCAACGGTCTTCCACAGGAGCAGGAACTAACATTATTGCTGGTCTAGCAACTGGTATGATTTCAACATTTGGGCCTATTCTTCTTTTTGCTGGAGCGATCTGGGGAGCCTACGAATTTGCCGGGTTTTATGGAGTGGGAATTGCCGCTTCCGCCATGATGGCCACTACTGCCATGCAATTAGCGATTGATGCCTTTGGCCCTATCGCTGACAATGCGGGTGGAATTGCCGAGATGAGTGGGTGTCCTGACGAAGTTCGAGAGCGAACAGACATTTTGGATTCTGTAGGAAATACAACTGCTGCTATCGGTAAAGGTTTTGCGATCGCATCTGCTGCGCTTACTGCGTTGGCACTTTTTGCTGCCTATGTGACGTTCACAGGGATTGACGGCATCAACATTTTCAAAGCACCAGTATTGGCCATGCTATTTGTTGGAGGCATGATTCCCGTGGTATTCTCGGCATTGGCGATGAACTCTGTCGGAAAGGCCGCCATGGAAATGGTGAAAGAAGTGAGACGTCAGTTCAAAGAAATCCCGGGAATCATGGAAGGAACAGGCAAGCCGGAATACGCAAAGTGTGTGGACATTTCTACAAAAGCAGCACTGAAAGAAATGGTCTTGCCTGCAGTTCTCACGATTGGTTTTCCAATTTTGGTAATCCTTGTTGGGAAATTGGTTTATCCTGACAATAGCTTGTTGGTAGCAGAAATGCTAGGAGGTTATATGGCTGGCGTGACCGTGAGCGGTGTGCTTTGGGCTATTTTCCAGAACAATGCTGGGGGTGCCTGGGACAATGCAAAGAAGTCCTTTGAAGCTGGAATCATGATAGATGGTGAAATGACCTATAAAGGGTCGGAAGCGCATAAGGCCGCCGTAACAGGTGATACAGTTGGTGATCCATTCAAGGATACTTCCGGGCCATCAATGAATATTTTGATCAAATTGACGTGTCTTATTGGACTTGTTGCTGCGCCAATTTTGGCCGTAGAAAGTAGCGAGTCGGACAAACTACATACTGAAAATGTCTTTGTGGAAGCAACTTCCTCAGAGATGGAAGAAACGATCGAAGTGAAAGTAGAAGCAGGAGAAGATGGCCAAGTAATAGCCACCATCGTCACAACCAATGACGCTGGAGAAGAGGTGACGGAAACCGTAACTGGCACAAAAGAAGAAGTTGACAAGGCTTTGGAAAAATACAACGCTGGTGTAGAGGTGAAAAAGGAAGTGAAAGGGAAGAGTGTCGAAGTAAGGATGGAAGAGCTGGAAGACGGAATGTTCAAAGCCACAGTGACCACAACTATCACAGAGGGGGAAGAAATAGAAATTATGGAAGAAATCATCCAAGGATCAAAAGAAGAAGTGAAGAAGGCTGTTGAGAAGTACAAGAATTGATCTTGATAAAATATTCTTATGAAAAGGGAAGCAATTTGCTTCCCTTTTTTATTTTGCGCCTCGAATGACCAAACTTAACGCTGTATCACTACTTCTACTCCTTGGCTTTGCCGCGTGCAAGCCATCAGCGCAGAACGAACAGAAACAAGCAAGGAACAGCGAATGGGCAATGCAGCAACCTTACGTTGTAATGGTTTCTATAGATGGATTCCGTCACGATTATGCAGAGAAGTTCGGAGCGGAAAACATCCTTGCCATAAAGGAATCAGGTGCTTGGACGTCTGGAATGATTCCAAGTTACCCTTCCAAAACATTTCCCAATCATTACACGCTGGTTACAGGAATGTACCCCGGCATGCACGGGATTACGAGCAATGAATTTTATAGCGTTTCCAAGAAGGCGCATTATGGCGTTCGCAAGAAAAACACGGTGACCGATGGTAGCTGGTATGGAGGTACTCCGTTGTGGGTGTTAGCAGAGCAGAATAGCATGCTTGCCGCTTCTTATTTTTGGTTAGGCTCTGAGGCTGAAATTAAGGGTGTCCGCGCATCGTATGTACATGCGTATGACGAGGACGTTCCCAATGGTGATCGAGTAGATGAGGTAATCAATTGGCTTAAATTGCCAGATGAAGAGCGTCCGCATATGATTCATTTGTATTTTTCAGATGTAGATACGCAGGGACATGGGTTTGGCCCGGAGGCGGAAGAGACCAAAGAAGCGGTACTATCCATTGATGAGCAAATTGGAAGATTGAGAGCGGGAATTAAAGAATCTGGCCTCCCCGTGACGTTGGTCGTAACGGCTGATCATGGCATGACGCCAATAAGTAAGGGATTGGAATTAAACGTAGATTGGCGAGGAGCGGAAGTGGTGTTTATTTCCACGCATATTATGGTGTATCATAAGGACGACTCGGTGATTGACGCTATCATTAATGACTTGCAAGATGTGGATGGACTGGTCTTGTACAAAGACGAAAATTTTCCTGAAGAATATCATTTCAATAATGCTGACCGATCTGGTGATTTATTGATTCAGATACAACCCCCGGCCATCTTTTCAAAGATGGACAGTATTTCGGGAGGTACCCATGGCTATGATCCGTATGAATATCCAGACATGCGTACCATCTTCTACATCGAAGGACCAACGATCAAATCAAATTACGAGATTGCTCCTTTTGAAAATGTCCACGCCTTTCCACTTATTGCTAAAATTTTAGGGCTCCCTATTCCGGACGATATTGACGGGAAACTAGACGTGTTGAAGGGGGTGGTGGTGGAATAATTATTTCTCCTCCACAATCAAAAACACTCCGGTGCTATCGCCGATATTCAGCACTTCGTGGGTAACTATTTCTTGATTATCAAAGCTGCTTCCTGTGGGTACACTCACTTCTCTAACGCCCGAGTCATCTGTCATGCGAAAGGCGCTACCCTTGATTGTGTAGCCAAAATGAGGGGCATGTTCATGTTTTTCATGACCAACTCCTGGAGAAAAGATGCATTTGAGAACCCTCATTTCTTCGTTCTCGAAAAGCACGTCACATACTTTCTCCCCTTTCCAGCCAGCTTCTAATGGGTCGGGTAGCGTCTGGGATTTTTGGCAGGAAAGAAAGACGAGTGAAAGGAGAATGACAATCAGTTGAAATTTCATTCCTCAAAACCCTTCTGAATAATTGTCCGCTCTGGTCCTATCTGACCCACCTTCAAGAGTAGAATCTTGTCGTACAAGGACACAATCCATGCGCCCGATAGAGTTGCGTTCGTTGATTTCATGCCCCATTTCTTTCAGCTCTTCGAGGACAGACGTTGAGAGTTTGTCTTTCTCAACAAAGAGAAGCTCAGGAAGCCACTGGTGATGAATCTTGGGAGCATCCACAGCCTCTTGCATGGTCATGTCATGATCGAGTACATTGATAATTGTCTGGAAGACAGAGGTAATGATTGTAGCTCCTCCAGGCGTGCCAACCACCATTTTTAGTTGCCCGTCCTTCTCCACGATGGTTGGCGTCATGGAGCTGAGCATCCGCTTTCCCGGAACTATTTCATTGGCTTCTGAACCAAGTAACCCAAACATGTTTGGTGTACCCGGCTTGGCGCTAAAGTCGTCCATTTCATTGTTGAGAATAAATCCTCCTCCTTTTACCATCACACGACTGCCCATACTGCCATTGAGTGTGGTGGTAATGGCCACTGCATTTCCTTCCGGATCGACAATTGAGAAATGTGTGGTTTGCTCTGACTCTTTAGGGCTAATTTCACCATGGCTGATCTCTATGGAAGGCGTAACCTTACCTTTTTCAATTCCGGCAAATCGTTCATCCAAATAATCGGCTGAGAGCAGATTTCCGATGGGCGTATCATAAAAATCCGTATCACCGAGATGGGTTGTTCTGTCGGCGTACACTCGTTTCTCCAATTCGGCCATCACATTGATATATTCTGCTGAATTGTGAGCCAGGTCGCCAAGTCTCATTTTCTCAGCTCCATAAAGCAATTGAGCAAGGGCTATTCCACCAGAGCTGGCCGGAGGCATGGAAATTATCTTATTACCATTGTATGAAGCAATAATGGGCTTACGCCAAACGGGCGCATAATTATCCAAATCTTCTTGCGTAATAAGGCCTTTTCCTCTTTCCATTTCATTTACAAGAAGCTCCGCAACTGCACCCGTATAAAAGCCATCTCTTCCTTGATCTCTAATCTGCTTGAGGGTTTCACCAAGTTCTCTTTGCGATACCACATCACCTTCTTTCCACCCAGCCTCATTGACTACCCAGGGGGTGTAGTCGTTTGCTTTGGTAAAACCTTCTTGGGTATAATTCAATATTCCCGCAGCTTTTTCTGTCAGTCTGTACCCTTCAAAAGCCAAATCAATGGCCGGTTTTACCAAGTCCTTCCATGGTAATCTTCCATGCCTTTGATGTAATTCCCAGATACCTGCAACCGAGCCAGGCACGCCCACAGCCAAATGCCCTAGAGTGGACATGTTTTCGATTACGTCACCGACCTCATCCAGATACATGTCTCGGGAAGCCGCCAAAGGCGCTTTTTCCCTAAAGTCGAGCGCACCAACGGTCCCATCGGCATTTCTGAAAACAGCAAATCCACCTCCACCAATGTTACCCGCCTGCGGATAGACGACCGCTAAGGCCAGCTTCACAGCGACTGCTGCATCAAAGGCATTGCCACCGTCCTTCATTATTTGTACCCCCACTTTCGTTGCAAGCGGATGTGCCGAGGCGACCATAGCGGATTTACCAATTGGACCCGTTTCTTGTCGTTTCTCTGCTGAAGGTTTTGGCTGACATGCTGCCAGAAAAAGAAATAGGATGATTAATTTTTTCATGACAGAAATTTAGCTGAAAAAAAGTGATTATACCGCGAAATACTTATTGCTGATTGGATTGGGGGCCTTCCGTAGGAGGAGGAGGAGGAGGAGGAGGAGGGGCAGTTTGTTTCGTCTCCTTATCAAATTTTCCTTTGTGTACTTTCATCCAAACGATCTTTGTTCGTTTTCGCTTCTTGAATTTAGGTTGATACCATCCAAAATGTTTCTTAGGCTTGACTACTGGAACACGATTTTTATAAATCACCCGGCAGCCAGCACCCATTGTCAAAAACAAAATCAATGCGATGGAAATAAGTTTCCTCATGTTTGGTAAAAATACGTGCTTTTCCTCAGTGGAACGAACGGCTCACACGATTATGACATATATCTTTGGATAAAATTAGTAGAATCGAGAGTAGATGAAGCATCTCATTGTAGGATTGGGTAATATCGGTGCAGAGTACGAACTCACCAGACACAACATAGGCTTTTTGATATTGGATAGAATGGCCGATGAATCTGGTGTGAAGTTCGAGCAGGACAGGTTGGGATTCAAAGCTGAAATAAAACACAAAGGGCGGGCACTCACATTGATAAAACCGACCACTTATATGAATCTTAGTGGGAGAGCTGTGAATTACTGGTTGCAACAATTGAAGATTCCGAAGGAAAATCTACTGGTGATTACGGATGATATTTCACTCCCTTACGGAAAATTACGACTAAAGCCCAAGGGATCGGCTGGTGGGCATAATGGGTTGAAAAGTATTGAAGAACTGACAGGAGGGGCAAATTATGCACGTTTACGGTTCGGTGTAGGCGATGAATTCAGTAAGGGTCGCCAGGTAGATTATGTACTAAGCCCATTTGCCAAAAAAGAAATGGATGAGTTGGTGCTGCATATGGATACAAGCATTGATGCCATAAAATCCTATTGCTCCATTGGCCTTGAGCGTACCATGAACTCCTTCAATTGATGCGAAAAATAATTGTGGTTGGGGGAGGTGCAGCTGGATTTTTTGCTGCGATCAACATCAAGGAGAAATGCCCGAAAATTGAAGTGGTCATTCTTGAGAAAACAAAAAAAACACTCCAAAAGGTAAAGGTCTCAGGTGGAGGCCGATGCAACGTGACTAATGGGAGGAGTGCAGTAGGAGACCTGATCAAGTTCTATCCGAGAGGAGGGAAGAAACTCTACAAATTGTTGGAGAATTTCGGTACTACTGAGATGCGGGTATGGTTGGAGCGGCACGGTGTACCCACATCCATAGAAGATGACCTTCGTGTTTTTCCTGAGTCCAACACCTCCCAGACGATCATTGATTGTTTTGTTGGCACAGCTAAGAAATTGGGAGTGAAAGTTGAGCTTGGTTCATCGCTTCAATCATTGAAGCAGGAGGATGGAGAATGGATTGCGGTCTGTCCAAACAAAATACATCGGGCTGATGCAGTAGTGATTGCCACTGGATCATCCGCTGGTTTCATTAAGAAACTGGATCATCTCAATCTAAAAATCAACAATGGAGTACCTTCACTGTTTACTTTTCACATTGACGATTCACGCATCAGAGGGCTTCAAGGAATTTCGTTTTCTGACGTTTCACTTAAAGTATCTGGAACGAAGCTAGCTGAGAATGGCCCCATGTTGATCACGCATTGGGGATTGAGTGGGCCTGCTGTTTTGAAATTATCCGCTTGGGGCGCCCGTGAATTGGCGGCTTCAAATTATCAATTCAAGCTTGTAATTAATTATTTATCCATGTCTGCGATTGAATGTCGAATCGGGCTGCAACAAATGGCCACCACCCATCCAAAGAAAAAATTGCTAAACCATGCGTTCAATGCACTACCCAAACGATTTTGGATTCAATTGGTAGACTTGTTGGGGCTACAAGACAAGACCTACGGAGAGTTGGGGAAGCATGCACTAAATAAACTGTCAGAGGAATTGACACAAGCGCATTTTACTGTGACAGGAAAGAGTGCTTTCAAGGAAGAATTTGTGACCTGCGGAGGCGTAGACTTGACCGAGGTGGACGTAGCAACGCTTGAAAGTAAGCAACATGCCTCCCTTTTTTTTAGTGGAGAAGTATTGGACATAGATGCACTCACAGGGGGCTTCAATTTTCAAGCCTGCTGGTCTGCAAGCTGGGCCATTTCTGAGTATTTCAAAAATGAATGTAACCCGAAATAGGGGTCATGACCGTTGAGGTGTTTATAGATGCAACTTCATAGTCTTGATAGGTATATTTCAAGGTGAATAATAGGTGATTAGGTGAAAAGGAGCTTTCGAGCTCCTTTTTGCTTTTTTGGGGTTATCTTTTCCCCAAATTCACCGCTAGGAATGACTCTCAAGAAACGCATCAGTCAACTCAAACAGCTTTTGTCTTTTGATATTTGGCGTATTCAAATCGAAAACCAGCCAAGATATCGAAGGTGGATTTTGAAGTTTGTCAGGATCATTATTATCACCTTCTCTGAATTCCGTAAGGATCGTGTGCATGAAAAGGCATCTAACCTTACCTATTTCACTTTACTTTCAATTGTCCCCGTTATTGCTATGGCCTTTGGTATTTCAAAGGGGATTGGTTTAGAAAAATTACTTGAAAAAGAATTGGGCAATTTCTTTAAAGGACAGGAGGAAGTACTCACCTATGTGCTGGGGTTTGCTGGTAAAATGATCGACTCCACCAATGGTGGAATCGTGACGGGTATTGGCTTGGTTATTTTGATCTACACGGTCATGCGACTGCTCAATACGATCGAGCTTACGTTCAATGTGATTTGGGATACCAAGAAAAGCCGACCACTGCACCGGAAGTTGACGGATTATATGTCTGTCATGATTCTTGGTGTATTGCTCATCCTTTTATCCAGCAGTGCCACAGTTTTCATCGCAACAGAAGTGCAAAAGCTGGAATACGACAATGGGGTCTTTCTCGGCCTGAAATCGGGCGTCCTTTTTTTGATAAACCTGGTGCCATATGCTTTCATTTGGCTCTTGCTCTTCTTGTTGTATTTGATATTTCCCAATACACGGGTGAAAGTTTTTCCAGCACTTATTGCAGGAATTCTTGCTGGTACGGCCTATCAGCTTACGCAATTTGGTTTTATTAATTTTCAATTCGCTTTTGCGAGGTACAATGCAATATACGGGAGTCTGGCTCTGTTCCCACTTTTCATGATCTATCTCCAGTTGAGTTGGTTTATTGTACTTTTCGGTGCGGAGCTATCCTATGCAATACAGCATGCAAGCACCTGGGAACCAGATAATGAAAATCTGAAATTGAGTTTGGGGCATAAGAAGAAAATCATGCTTTTGCTGATGCACCGTATAATCAAACGATTTACAGATCAAAAAGAGGCTGTCAGTGTTAAAGAGCTGGCGAAGATGGGTAATGTACCTTATCGTTTCATTCGTGAAATTTGTTATGAATTGGAGAAGGCCGGCCTCATCAGTCGTTTGGAAGGAGTGAAGGAAGAGGATCGGTATCAGCCAGCATTTGACGTCCAACAGATGGACATAGTCACTGTACTTGCCAAGTATGAATCAGAAGGATTGGGACAATTTGACAAAACCAAATCTGAGGAATTTTTGTCCATTGAAAAGTCCCTCGAGGAAATGGATGCCTTGCTGACCAAGTCAAAAAGCAATGCCTTGTTGAAGGATTTAGGATGAGCGTTGTTTGAAAGACCAGGTGAACTCAAATCTTGCCACTTCAGTTCCATCTTTCATTTTCCCTATTGTTTCAAAAGTGGTCTGGGTAGCTTCACCCGTTTCGATGCATCGAGCAACCGCATCAAAAGCTTTGTGCGTTTCTTCACAAGTAAAATAGATTCTGTCAATTGCTTTCTTGCTAAAAGATGCCTGCAAGTCAACAATGATAAAGGCTACCGAAGGCGAATGTCCATCAACGGCCAGCATACAACCTAAGGCGGTAGACATTTCAGCAGCCATGCTCTGGACAGCAAAATAGACGGACTTAAATGGATTCTTGTTTCTTCTTTTGAATGGGACAGAAACTACGGCCTTTTTATCACTCATTTCCCTGACTCTTAAGCCAGCTAAAAAACCCATTGGTAGTTTGAAAAACATGTAGAGCATCAATAGAAACGGGTTCGTCAGTTTGGCGGCTAATTTTTTCTGATTATCAGTCATTGTTTTGAATTTTTCGAGAGCGGAAACTTAGAATAAAAACGACAAATATGATCACCCCGGCGATTAAGAAAGTGTATGATCCCATTGAATTGTACAAGAACCCCCCTGCCAATAATCCAATAATGCTTGCCAGACTTCCAAAGCTGGTGCCAAGGCCTTGAATACTCCCTTGTTGGTTTTTTGAACCACAAGCCGATAAAATGGAGAGGTAGGACGGCCACATGAGTCCATTTCCAAGGGCGAAGAATAAAAGAGACACGTAGGCCAGGCTGTCCAGTGATGGGATGAGCAGAAAGAATTGTATTGACAAAATCAGACTCCCAAAAATGATCAACGAGTAGTCGGAGAAATGCTTTCCAATCTTGGAAAGCAGTGGCCCCTGTACCAGCACCATCAAGACACTCAATGCAGAAAAATAGAATCCTAGCTGAGTCGGAGACCAGACCAAGGTGGTGCTTGCATGAACAGGGAATGCCGTGTAGAAAAAATTGAAACCCAGAAAAATCAGGAAATAGAGCAGAAACATATACTTCACATGTTGAATTTTCAAAATGTTTTTGAATGATCGCTGCTCTTCCTCTTCGGCTGTGCTGCTTTGAAAAGACTCTGGCAACCACCATATGATGATGAGAAGCCCAATTATCGAAATTGCGAGGGCAAATATCACCGGGAGCGAATAGCCAGCCGAAACGGCCGCCAATGAGCCGGCTATGGCCGGACCAAGAATAAATCCTAAACTAGAAACAGCGGACATTTTACCAAAATTTCCCTTGCGGGTTTCAGCCGTACTGATGTCGGCCATGTAGGCATTTGCCACGGATACATTGCCACCCGTAAGACCGTCTAAAGCTCGAGCAATGAACACCACGATTAGCGGCCAGGTGATTGTAAAGTTTCCAAATATAGTGGATTCAATTTCTCTGATAGGTTCTATTGGAAGATAAAGGCAAGCGAGAAATATTACCCAGGAAAGCAAGGTACCCGCCTGACTAATAAAGAGGATTTTCTTTCGACCGTACTTGTCGGACCACCGGCCCAACAATGGCCCACCAATCAATTGGAATGCAGGGTAGGTAGCGCCCATCAGTCCATAAATAAAAGGATTTCCACCAAAATCGTTGACAAGAAAGACCAAAAAGGGGAGGACGACACTGAGCCCAAACGAACCAATGAAAGTAACTAGTAGCAGCGGATAAAGCTGCTTTTTCATTTTCGTTTGGCTTCCTCCTGTTTTCTGCGAATGATTTTTTCTTTCTCCTTATTCATGAAGAATTTCTCAAGACCAGACTCAAAACCTTTGACAATAAAGAACAGTATAAGTAAAATCCCCAGTCCGGCAAACGGAATATCAATGTTGCTGGCAATGTAGGGTTCAAGTAGTACTTGTTCAAGGATGAACAATACCAGAGCAATTATCATCATGATTGTGGATGCTCGTCGACCAACTTTTGCTTTTGCCAATAGCAGCACAGTACCCTCTAACTCAAAGTTCTTGTCCTTGATCTCATCGTTTTGTTCTCTAATTTGTAAGTTGGCACTGTCCAGCTTTTTCTGAAGACGGTCACTTACTCGTGTGATCACTTTGGTTTGGGCTACCAATTCTTCATACTGATCTCCGAATTCGACGAGATCGTTTTTATAAACAGTATGCGTTTCAAGCTTGGATCGAAAGTTCTTGAGGTTTTCTATTTCCTCCCAGTAGAGTTCCAGTTGCTTCTCCATTCCAACGGCTAGCTATACTTCAATCTTCAATTTCGATAAAGTTGAATTCCAAATCGAGAAGATCGCTATAATCTTCTCCAGCTTCCATCATATCTTCATCATCCTCTTCAAAAAACCAATTGATGACCAGCTCTTTGCCACTATCCCGGATTCGTACGAGTCTTTTGAATACATCGAACAAGCATTTTGATGAGCTTGTATTGAAATACTCAAAGGCAAAGTTAGCTGTGAAGTCGCCTTGACCATCTACAGCAAACATGTCCAGATTTTGAATCACTTTTTGATAAAACTGAATGGAATTTTCTGGGCTTGACCGTCCCTTCATTTCCAGAATCCCTTCTTCTGGATCGAAATTAATCAATGGAGTAACCCTGGAGGGCTCCATGAATATTTTTTCCATTGTCGATTCAGATAGCATATTTGTCTCTGGCAGTTAGCTTAATAGTCTTGGTAGTCTTACCTGAAAAGTGAAATAAGAAACATTGTCAGTAACAGGCTGGAATTTATAACGCAATTTTTCTCCTCCTGTCTTCCGTGCAATGTCAATAAACCCCAACCCTCCTGTTCCTTTATCAGAAAATTCTTGTTCGTTTAGCACCCGCTTATACAATCCCCTCAATTCATCAGCTGGCACATTGTTGATTTCATCCAAGCGGCTTTGAATAAATCCCACCTTTTCGGACGGAATATAGTTCCCGGTTTGTAGGCTATAAAAGCGCTTTCTTGCGGCGATCATAATCAGCGCAGATCGTGAGTCATACGTGCTGATTCTTAACTCATCCGCGTTGACTTCATCCAAATGATAATACAGGTTTTGAATGCACTCGGTTGATACGTTGTAGAATTTTTTCTTAACCTTTCGGTTCTCTTCCAATTCCTCCAATCGTTCTTCCAGAGTTGCAATCATAGAAGTGACCAAATCAAATGTCAACTCGCCTTTATAAAGCAAGATGATATTTTGATCATAAATGTTCTTATAGCTTCTTAAGTAATCCATGTTTTAAGCCCAATAAATCGGATCAGAAAGAAAGCACTAATTTCTGAATCCACCAAGCTTACAAGTAATATTCCATTATTTATTTAGAACCCACAACTTCAAGTAATCATTGAAGTGCATGCGTATTTCTACGTAATTTGAGTTGCGGTTGCAAAGTTAACACCTTAATAAAATATTTATTGATTTATATTTGATAGACTATTTCGATTAACCAAACCAGTGGGTCATGAAGAAGGATCTTTATGCTATTGCCTATGTCATCACGTCTTTGTTGATACTAGGCGCAATTTTTTTCTACCAACTTAAGCTTCAGGACGATATTGTAAGCACGTTCGATCAGGACGATAGACTCATCCAATTGTCAGCGCGGCAGGAGGCACTGTCACAGCAGATATCTAAGACGGCTGTAGGTATGGGGTATTCTGTGGCTCTGGGTGGAGCAAATGCTCAGTCAAATTATCTTTCTTTTCAAACTCAGCTGGGCAGGCTATTACCAGAATGGCAAAGAGTGAACAGGGCTCTTTTGGATGGAGATCCTGGCATGGGGCTGGATAAGCCAGCTGAAAGCGCTGAGTATATCGCGTTTCAGGAACAATTGAGGACGTATTTTACTTTGGTTAATTCGAATGCGACTAGTCTCATTGGCTTACAGTTTTCAGACGATCCAACGGACATCAACTACCAAGGCATGCGTTCTTCTATACGGAACGTGCTAAGTAATGAGGATAATTACCTGCTCGCAGCGAAGGATATTACCAACTATTTCTATGATAATTCTAAAGGCAGAAAGGCTTCCTTTGATACGGTTGAGCAAATCGCCCTTGGTGCGCTCGTTGGGTTGTTCATATTGCAGGGATTTGTGATTTTCCGTCCATTGTGGAAGTTATCTAGTGAGAATTATCAAACGGCCAATAAAGCTTTTATCAAAGTGAAAAAATCGGAGGGTGAATTGCGAGTGAGTTTTGAAAAACAGAAGAAAGCCAATAAACAGTTGCTCATATCCAGGCATCAACTGGCTGGTAACTTGAAAAAATTAAAGGAATCTGAGGGGAAGTTGCTAAAAAGTACGCACGAGCAAATTGAGATTAATGACAAGTTGATTCTTGCTCAGAATGATTTGAAAGATGCCTACGGCAAGTTGCAAGGGTCTGAGGAGGAAATAAGAGGGATGGCAGAAAAGCAGCTTGAGGATAACGAAAAACTTTTTTTCGCCGAGAAGCAGGTAAAAGAAGCATTGGAACTAGAAAAGAAGCGAAGAGAAGAACTGAATACGGCGATGGAAACATTGAAAGGAGCACAGTCGCAGTTGGTACACTCTGAAAAAATGGCCTCACTAGGTCAGCTGACTGCCGGTATTGCTCACGAAATTAACAACCCAATTAACTTTATATCGAGTGGTATGAAGTCAATCGAGTTTACGCTGGATGCTGTGCGCGAGATATTAGCGAAATACGATGAGATGGGACGGGGGATAGATAAGGCCGAGGAAATATTGCAAGAAGTGAAGGAGTTGAAAGATGATCACGAGTATGATGAGATCATGGCCGAACTTGACGTTATGGTAAGAGACGTGAACTACGGAGTGACCCGAACCATTGAGATAGTGAAAGGGCTGAGGGTATTCTCAAGACTGGATGAGGAGGAAATGAAGAAAGCCAATATCAATGAAAACCTTGATGCTACCTTGATTTTGTTGAAAAATAAAACCAAGAACAAAATCAAAGTATCGAAATTTTATGATGAAAAGATGAACGAGATTGATTGCTACCCTGGTCAGCTTAATCAAGTGTTTATGAATATTATGAATAACGGAATACAAGCTATTCCTGATGAGCGAGAAGATGGGGAACTGGTCATTTATACTGAAGAAACTGCCGAAGAAATAAATATAAGAATCAAGGATAACGGGGTTGGTATTCCTGAGAAGGTGAAAGATAGAATTTGGGAACCATTTTTCACAACAAAGGCCGTGGGTGTGGGAACTGGGCTTGGAATGTCCATTACCTACAGTATTATTGAAAAGCATCATGGAAAAATTGAGCTTGAGAGTGAAGAAGGGAAAGGCACAGAGTTTATTATTAGCATTCCCAAGGTGGTTGGGGACTTGGAGTCGAAAAATGAAGAAGTAACCTCTGCGGTGAACAAGTAAAATTTGAAATCACACATTACAAATTAATATTTTATGGAATTGATGGAAGCCGAAATTGAAAAGACTAAGGAGAAATCTAAATATGAAGTCCTCTATGTTGATGATGAGGAAGTAAATCTCCGTGGTTTTAAAGCTAATTTCAGAAAATTCTTCAAGGTACATACGAGCATTAGCCCTTCAGAGGCCATTGGTATTCTTGAAGAAAACGACATTCAGGTGATTATAACAGATCAGCGAATGCCGGAGATGACTGGAACAGAATTTTTAGAAAAAATACTTCCTGACTACCCAGATGTTGTCAAAATAATCTTGACCGGATTTACGGACATTGCTGCTATTCAGGATGGAATCAATAGATGTGGAATTTATAAGTACATCACAAAGCCTTGGGATTTCGACGAAATGAAAACAACACTGGACAAGGCTATGTCCATGTACCAAGAGACCAAAGATGGGGATGAGCACATGAAGGGGCTTGAGGTATCGAATGTAGAACTGGAGAGGAAGGTAGAAGAACGAACGAAGGAATTACATGAGGTCAATAAGCAACTTATCGATAGTATAAAATATGCTGGTGAGCTCCAGCGATCCATGCTGCCGGCAGACAAGCAGTTGGAGCGAATTTTTGATGAGCATTTTTTGCTCTATGAGACCAAATATTTATTTAGCGAGGAGTTTATCTGGGCGTCCAATTTTAATTTCAGGAACGAGGATTTTTCATTCGTTGTACTTCTTGAATTTGAAGGAAAAGGAATCGTCGGGTCGCTCAAAACATTAATAGCTGACTCGATTTTGAGTGAACTCATTCATGACAGAAAATGTGTGCACGCCGGAGATATCATCAAGTACTTGAAAGAAGATCTGGATATGGTTGGCTCAAATGAGCTTCGCTGTGACATTAGAATGGGGGCGTTGGTCATTGACAATTATAATCGGACAGTTGAATATGCGGGACTGAGACAGGATATGATGTTTTTCGGGACAGATGGTATAATGCAACTTCAAGAAGGGACTGTGACCGACTCTACTGATGAGGTGATCGTTCATAAAGTGCCCTATGATGCGGATGGAGCTTACTATCTCTACACAAGTGGATTTTTCAAACAGCAAAATGAGGATGGGATAAAATTTTCCTATGAGAAGTTTCAAGAGATGGTTAGAAGTGTCAATGACCGGGACATGGGCGATCAATTGGAATTACTCCAGAATACACTTGGTGACTGGACGAAACAATCTGGTCTTGAAGACGATCTTACAGTTATTGGATTTAGACTACCTGAATAAGTAATTAATGGCGAAAGCGATCAATTTTAAAAACTGGTGCATAGAGAACATCTCTCCGCAGGCTTGGTCTAGGATAGTTCTAAGATCTATTCCCGAAGTTCGATCAAATGGTCTGGACTTGCATGATCTGGACAATCCAGATGAGAAGCTTGAGCTTAATGCTGATGTGATGAATGCACTTAATAAATCTCTGGACGAGCTATATCAGTTGAAGATTGAATCTGAAGTCTTGAGCTAAACTTCAAAACCCAATACCAAAACATCATCGGTCTGATCTCCATTGCCTTTCCAGTGGTCAAATGTCTGTTTAATCTTAGCTTCTTGCTCTACCATCGTTCGATCTTGCCCTGAAATCAGCAACAGGTTTCTGAAATTCTTACTCATAAATCGTTTATCCGAGGGCCCCCCAAATTGGTCTTGAAAACCGTCTGAGGCCATGAATATACGATCGCCCGTTTCCAATTGAATTTTGAGCGGAGTGAACTGCTCCTCAGCCGCTTTTTCACTACCCTGCATTCTTCCGATCGTCACCTTAGGACTCTTGTGGATTTGCATTTCGCCATTCCGAATAAAGCAGAGAGGAATGCCCGCACCCGCAAAGGTCATTTCCATTGTATCCAGATCGATAACGCAGATACCTGCCTCCATACCATCATGCCTCGGCTCATCCACCTCGGCATCTCTATAAAGTTCAAATTTTATGGCCTTGTCCAGCCTGGCGAGAATTTTTTCAGGATCAAGGTAATTTTGATAATAGACAATGTTTGTCAACTGATTGGAACCGATCATAGACATAATAGCACCCGGCACACCATGACCTGTGCAGTCCGCAGCGATAATTATCATGTGCTCTTTCCTGCCGGATCTCACACGCTCAAACCAATAAAAATCACCACTTACAACATCCTTGGGCCTGTAGAAGAGTAGCTTGTCCTTAAAAACTTTTTTCAGTTCAGCAGAATCTGGCAGTATAGAGTTTTGGATCCGCTTCGAATAGTTAATGCTTTCTCTCAATTCCTCATGAACCTGCTCAATATCTCCTTTTTGACCTTCAATCTTTATTTTCTGATCCTGAAGCCGCTTGTTTAGAATTTTCTGTTCAGCAATTCTCTTAATAAGTAATCGAGTTGTTTTCTGGAGTGTAGTTGCCAGCTTTCCGATTTCATCCTTGCTTTTGATTTCTATTTTGAGATTGAGATTCCCTTTGCCTATTTCTTCGGCAGCTTTGCTTAATTGGACGATTGGTCGCACAAATATATTCGCAGCAATCAGTGCCAAAATCAAGGAAGCCAATAGTGCCCCGGCAATTACATAAATTAGGTTGGTTTGCAATTCTGCCAAGGGGAGAAATGCCTGACTTTTATCGATACTCAAAATCAATTTCCAATCGCTCCCCCGGTAGCTTAGGTATCCATTGTCTTTAGTCACAAAAATCAATTCGTCATCTGTTTCAAGCAAGTTGACACCTTGTGCATCCAAGCCACGAATGCTTGAGAAATTTTCATATGTCTGCTGAAGATCCACCACTTCTGTATTGGAGTAGAGTAGGGTCCCTTCACTATCAACCCAATTCACCTCCATGCGTCGATCTGCATCTGAACTCAAAGAAAAATCACCCATGAGTTTGTAGAGTTCATCCACCCGGATGGTACCTACAAGAACACCAATGGGTTGATTGTCAGCATAACTGCGAACCCATGACGCAAAATGCATCACCACCAAGCCGGAAGATTCAGAAATGGTAATATCCATCACGGCCTCTTCTTGTTTCAATTTTGGCCAGTAAGACGAGTTGGAGTGTTGCTTTCCAAGTGATTGTCTTTTGCTATCGCCAAGTCTAACCCGCGAAGTATCATAGAAAGAGAAATTATAATAGAGATCATTCAAATCTTCCAATTCCTGAAGGCGACCTATCAGCTCTTCCTGCGGAATACCCGTACTTCGAAAGTAAGGGTTCTTGGTCGTCATTTGTAAATCATTGAGACGAGAGAAGATGAAGCGTTCAATGTTTTCTATCGATTGCTCAGACTGTTGTGAAATATTAGATAGAATTTCTTCTCTGAGGGTCTTTTCCACTTGATTATTGGTAAAAAGAAATAGAACTGCTGAAGAGGCTATAACTAAAAATGCAGCTAGTAAGCTGAGCTTGAAATATATGGTCATGTTTTATTCAATCTTTCGATAAATCCTATGCGTGACTAAATTTAATGCGGCTGAGTTGAATTTCAACTAAAACCAAAAGCAATTCGGCATTATGTCGTAAAATATATTTAAAGTTGAGGTACAATACGGATTATAATAGGAGAATTATGAGAAGAGCGATTATCACAATTTTACTTTCTAGTAGTGTTTTGTCGGTATGGAGTCAGACGCTTTCGGTCTACAAATCGGAGATGGATGTACTAGGAACTACCAATAAAATAGAGGAAGTTATTAAGTCTTATGAGCTGATTTTCTTTGAAACAGTGGCCCATGATCTCATAGCTGCTGAGAGAGGCGTTGAGTTAGGTTTGACTAGAGAAATCCTGTTCGAAGACCCGGACCTTACCACATCGCTAATCAAGTGCCAAGCGACCACAGCGCTTGATTTGCCGCTTAAGATTCTTGTTTGGGAAGAAAATGAGGACGTTTATGTAGGATTCATAGATCCAAAATTCATGAAGAAGCGTTTTATGCTCAGCGGATGTGAAGATACCGTGGATGATATGGGCAAGCTTTTAGTAAAAGTTGTTGTGGATAGTATGAGAGCTATTCGAGAGAAAGACTGAAGCCTAGATTTACCCAGTGGAATTTTAGCGAATCTTGTTCGAAATAAAACTTCATTTTTTCAGAGTACTCGGATGTTACTTTGGGAATTACATTCAACCGCAAGACATCCAAAGTACTGTCATAGTCATACGTTCCCCATTGCTCATGATCTTCATTGAGGATGATCTCCCAGGTAGTTTCTCCAGGGATGGAGAGTAGTGCGTATGTACCTGAATCCAGTTTCATCCCATTGATTCTGACTCGCTCAGTTGTTGTGAATCGGGTGGCTTCATTTGCTCCGGTTCTCCAAAGTTCATTGAAAGGAATGAGTCCCCCCCAGATGTTTCGTTCACGTACTGACGGGCTTCCAAATTCGATTTTCAGATGAGTGCCGCTGATTGATGTGCTATCCGATACAAGTGGGGAAGGGCGTTCTTTTTTTTCACCAGTACAGCTTCCCATAAGGAGTGCTAGTGCGAATGAAAGTGACGTCAACAGTATTTGCTTTGACATGCTTGCTGATAAGGTTGGTGAGTTAGTACGGCAAGTGAATATAAAGGGTTCTCCTTTAAAACGGAAGATCATCGTCAGCTGAAAAACTATCCTGACTCCACTCTTCTTTTGCAGGCGGTGGGGTAGCAGCGCCTTTGCTCTCAAGACGCCACGCTTGGAGTGAGTTGAAATACTTAACTTCTCCAGTCTTGTCGGTCCACTTTCGCCCTTTCAAATTGAATGAAATGTTCAAGATGTCTCCATTAGAATGTGCGTCCAATTGGTCGCAGTTTGTTTGGATGAGTTCGAATTTAAGAAACTCCGGGTACTGCGGGTTTTCTGCAAATTCTACGACGAACTCTCTCTTCTGAAAAGAGTCGCTAATTTTTTGGGTATTAAATTTCTCAATGAGTTTGGCTTCAATGTTCATCTATTGATTAGTTTTCAATTATTAAATATTCTCGTTTGAATGAAGAGGTCAAAGAAAACGTTTTTTATAGTAGCAGCCATTTTTTTACTCATAATGATTTTGATTGGTATTGATATAGCTAAACGAACGACCCCTGCTTGGGAAAAAAATCAACAGGAAATAGTCGAATGAGCATATGAATATCTGGTGGGCTTATTCTAACGAGACCCATTTCAAATATTGACAAGCACGATTGAATTTTTGATACATCATCGTTTTAGCTCATACAATAGAATGTGTCATAGGCGGAGCAGGGTATTTAAAACGTGAGTTGTCATTGAACAACCATTGATATACCTTTAAATCAAAAGATTCTAGTGTTAAGTGACATGAAAAACCTGTTTGTTAGTGTGTTTTTTATTAGTTCCGTAATTTTAATTTCCTGTGGCGGAGATTCAGAAGAAGATATTGTGGTCGATTGTGCTAATAGTGCAAATTTGATAACATCAGTAACTTCTACTGATGCAGGATGCAAAACCACAAATGCAAAAATCGAGATAAGCGCAATGGCAGGTAAGGGCAATTTGATGTACCAAATGGACGGAGGAGTCTTTCAAAGTTCAAATAGCTTTACTGGCCTTGGAGCTGGTAAATATTCCGTTGTTGTTAAAGATGACGTTGATTGCACTTCCTTGGTAGAGCAGGTATTCAGTGGGATAAGTCTTGAGACTGATATCATGCCCTTACTAAAACTTGAATGTGCAATAACTGGTTGCCACAATGGGGCAAATGGATCTAATCGGAACTGGCTGGTAAAAGATAACGTTTTAGCCAGCTCAGGAAGCATTAAGTCCAGAACCCAATCTGGGAATATGCCCCCGATTGGAAGCTTAACTCAGAGTCAAAAAGACATCATAGCCTGCTGGGTTGATGATGAAAGTCCGGACAATTAGTTCATTTATAAAGAGTTATGACTTGTCCTCGTTTCATTTTTCTTTTCATAATCCTTTTTGTCAGCTATCAACTATCTGCCCAACAGTACAAGGCGATTGTTGGAAATGTACACTTCTTTTCCAGTGCACCAGTAGAAGATATTGAAGCCACAAACAAAAAAGCTTCGAGCGTTTTGGATTTGAGCACCGGCAATATTGTTTTTTCTGTTCCGGTCAAACAGTTCTCCTTCGAGAAGTCGCTGATGAAAGAGCACTTCAATGAGAATTACCTGGAATCTGACAAATACCCTAAAATCATTTTTACTGGTAAGATGAGTACTTCAAACCTACAGGTTGGAAATAATCAACTGACTATTAAAGGCCAGATGAATCTGCATGGAGTGAAAAAGGAGATAGAAGTCAGTGGGAGTATGGATTATGCGCAGAATATGATTATAGCTCATGCTGAGTTTTTGGTAAATCTTGCCGACTATAAAATCAAAATACCGAAAGCCGTGTTTTATAACATCGCTGAGGAAATTGCTATAACCGTTGATTTTACCTATGAGAAAATTTAGCTTTTTAATCCTGTTGCTGTTTGTCGGATTCCAAACTCTATCCCAAGACGAACTCTTGGATTTGTTGGACGATGATTCGTTAGATGTGGAGATGGTTTCGGCTACCTTCAAAGGAACCAGATTGATCAATGGGCATACCGTAGAGGTTCGATCACCGCATGAGATGGACTTTGTGATTAGTCACCGCTTTGGAAATATCAATACAGGCGACCAGCAACTTTGGGGATTGGATCAATCAAATATTCGGCTGGCATTGGAGTACGGAATGGCCAAAAATTTAACTATTGGTTTGGGGCGTTCGTCGTTTGACCGAACGATTGACACTTATCTAAAATATCAGATGTTGCAACAGGCAATGAAGATGCCTGTGACAATGACCGGATTTGGCAGTATGACAAAAAACACAAATCGAGACCTGGATATTGAAAAAAACCATCGCTTCACCTATACGGCACAATTGCTGATTGCCAGGAAATTCACTACCAATTTTTCGTTTCAGCTATCACCAACATTTATCCAACGAAATTTGGTTCCTACCAATGAAGATTCCAATGGTCTGATTGCCGTTGGTTTTGGGGGACGCCGGAAGCTAACCCAACGTTTATCTCTGAATTTTGAATACTACGCGCAACTATCAGATTACAATTCTTCTCGCCAAAATGCGATAGCCATCGGCGTGGATATAGAGACCGGAGGCCATGTATTTCAACTGCATCTTACCAATGCTCAGCAAATGAATGAAAAAGGATTTATTGGCGAAACGGACGGTAATTTTTTTGATGGAGATGTTCGATTCGGATTTAATATTTCCAGGGTGTTTGACCTGCATGGTGATACTAAAAGCTGGGATTAAAAATCACCCCTCACTCCAATAATGAAATTCCTGCCTGGTGCACTAATTCCTGAAGAATAGGGTCTGTAGTGTGTATCCAGCATGTTCTCAACGCCACCTGAAATGGAAAGAAACGAGTTTGCCTTATAGCTGGATTTTAGGTTGAGCGTGTACCACCCGGGGGAGCCTTTGTCCGTGTATAAATAGGGCTTGTCATCGATTTCTGAAGAGGGAATGTCCTTTCTCCACCTGTTGCCATTGAAGTCCGCATAAAATTCATTTCGCCATTTTTCTCCAAGGAATTTCACGCCTAGTTTCCCGAAGGCAGGAGTGGTATGTCGGAGAGGTTCGCCTGTGGAACTTTCTCTTCCATCAGAGAAACTCACTGTTCCGAAGGCTTGAATAATTTCAGAAAAGTCAACTTTCAGCTGCAAACTGCCACCATATATATGTGCGCGACTTCCATTTACTTGAGCCCGAATGCCATAGGCTGTGTTGTCAATGTCCACCGTATTGCTCCCTTCCAATTCAAACACGTCTCTAATTATTGGGTTGGTCAAAAACGTATTAAAAACCACAGCACTCAAAGTGATTTTGTCAAATTTCCTGATATAACTAAGCTCCTGGTTGTATGAATATTCTGGCTTCAGTTGGGGGTTGGGGATGACAATAAGTACTTGGTCGTTTTCGTCACTATCAAACTCAAATATTTTCCCTACATCATCAATGTTGGGTGCACGAAAACCACTGGAAATGGTGAGACTTATTTTTGAGTGTTCTTTAGGTAAATGGATCAGACCAATCATTCCATTGATGGCGCTGTTGTTTAAATTGATTTTATCAAAAGCGGATAATGCTGCATTCTCGTTGTTTGTTTTAGCTTTCAAACGAACCTGACTATATCTGGTACCCAGATTGATTGTCCATTTGGGGTTCATTCTTTTTACCCAATTCCCGTAGATGGCCAGTGTCCGATAGCTACTGCCTCCATCGGGATACCGGGTACTTGTTGGCGTGAGTTCGTTGGTCTGGATGTCTTCACCAAAGGCCGAAGAGGCTACATCATTGAAAGCATACTCGACTCCATAGAATAAATCTCCGTTTGAAATGGATTTGTCCAAATCTACGTTGACCGAATATAGATCCAGGTTTTCTATTCGGGTTCTACGATCCTCGCTCCCAAAGTCACGATCTATTCTGCTTTCGTCATACTTTTGATAGGCCAGTGTAACGCGCGACTGATCATACACTTTCGTTTTTGAATAGTTGTTAAAGCGTACTGAATGCATTTGCCATCTCTGAGGCCCATAGTTCCACTCAGCGTTTTCCAGAGAGTCTGTACCTTCTTTAGAGATAGCCAGTCGATCGTACCTTGGAATATTTGATGTGGTGCCGAAATAGAATCCGTAGGTAAGGTCAGAGGATTGTCCAAGCCTGACTTTAATTTTATGCACGGTATTTAGTAAATCAAAACCTGAGCCCACTTGCACATTGGGGGCGTCATTTTCTACTAAAGCATCTGAGCCATTCATGCGCTTTGCGTAATTGGGTCGGTAGAAATAACCATTGTAATCCTTGCTTCGGTTCGCTCCAGCTCTCAGGTCATCAAAGTCAGTTTGTGTCACTCCTCCAAAGTAGACCCAATTTTTGTTCCTAACGGAAAAATTAAAGTGTCCAGTTCGTTCATTGGCCGCAGAGCCATATCTTGTAAGTGCTGCGCCTTCTACTTTTGCTCTGTCCGAAGACCAACGCGGATCAGTCGTATGAAAATCCATCACTCCACCAAGGGCATCACTGCCATAAATCACCGACCCAGGGCCAAAGACAATTTCAGAGGATTCAATTGTATTAGGATCTACATTGATGACGTTTTGAAGATTGCCGCTTCGATAGATCGCATTATTCATGCGGACGCCATCAATCACAAGTAGGACTGAGTTTGCAGAGAATCCTCTAAGTTTCGGACTGCCCCCGCCAAGCTGACTTTTTTGAATGAAGACCAGGCCACTTTGAGAGAGCAGGTCAGCTGAAGTTGCGGGATTATTAAAAGCGATTTCTTTTCGGCCTACAGTCATCACGGTTTGAGAAAGATCTTTTTCTTCCTGTTCCCATTTATTGGCTGCCACCACCACCTCGTTGAACCAAACCAGACGTTCGCTGAGGGTTAGTTCAAAATTCATCTTTTTAAGACTGTCGTATTTTATTGAATAATTTTCAAAGGAAGGATGTTGAAAATTCCATTGGCCTTTCGTAGGAAATTTGCTTACGTCTGCCTCTCCCTTGGAATTGGTAACAGCCATAGTGGATCGGTTGTCATCGAAGATGAAAACATCCGAAATGGGTTGCGTTTTTTCATCCACAAGCCGGATGGTTTGAGTGAAGGCAGAGATGGAAAAAATGCTTAAAAAAAGGACACCAAAAAAATATTTTCTCATAACTTCCGAATCCGATCGCTCATCGCAAAAATCTTGCCGCAAGTATCTACAAAATGCCCGTTTTAAAAAAGTCTAATTACACAAAAAGGCCATGGTATATGGCGAGCTCTCATCTTGAGACCATTCTACCTTCCATGTTTTTTAAAATTGAAGGCGTGAACTACCAACGGGAACGTTTGGAATTGGACGATGGAGATTTTCTGGACATTGACTGGCTCAAGTCAGGCGGGAAAAAATTAATCATTCTTTCGCATGGACTGGAGGGAAATAGCGATCGACACTACATGATGCGCCCCGCCAAATTTTTCAGTGAAAGAGGATGGGATGTCTTGGCATGGAATTGCCGAGGATGTAGTGGTGAAATCAACCGGCTGATTCGCACCTATCACCACGGAGATATTGAAGACATTTCCATAGTAATTGACCATGCCTTGGTACTTGGTTATGAAGAAATCTCTTTGATCGGATATTCTATGGGAGGAAACATGACGCTGAAATATCTTGGCGTAAATGGTGCAGGCCTTGATGAAAGAATCAAATGTGCAGTGGGCTTTTCTGTACCCTGCAATCTTGAAGATAGCTCAGCGGCAATAGCCAATGGATCAGGTAAAATGTACGAGAAGCGATTTCTGAGGAAGCTCAAAACGAAGATTGAAACCAAGGCTGAAAAATATCCCGAGTTGACTTTGGATTGGGAGGGGATTAAAAATTTTCATGACTTCAATGAAGCGTTCACACTTCCGGTTTACGGGTTTGAAACAGAAGATGAATTTCATGAGCAGGCGAGGAGTGATGTCTATTTTGAATCAATTCGTATCCCAACACTCGTGGCAAATGCTCTGAACGATCCAATGCTTGGTGGGCGCAATTTTCCTTTTGAAATGGCCGAAAAAGCTAAACATGTGTGGCTCGAAACCCCGGAGCTGGGAGGTCACGTCGGGTTCACAATCAAGGGAGATGAATACAGTTGGATGGAATATCGAGCAGAGGAGTGGATTGCCAGATAGGGGAGATTGAACCGTGCCGCAAATAGGGTCTGCTGAAAAACTCAAGTTGATTTGTTTTACTATTCTGTTTTGCCCTAAAGCCAGGCGGGCGTCTACTTTCTGTCTTGATACGGAAAGTAGGCAAACCTGCCTGTAGTAGTCAGGGAAATCAAGGCTGCATGAAAAAGTCTAAAAATCCGTTCCAATGCCTAAAATCCACCAAACTTCCAGCCGCACCAGCCTGCTCGGGCAATGGTGTATTTTTGTAGGCAGTGTAGCGGATTTTCTTAACGCCATTTTCATGAGGCCGATCCATACCACTAATGTGTACGGGTTTTTAGTACAATTGCCATTTTTATGTGCACCTAAAATTAGCAATACGCTAAAAATCTACCCTTGGTAATATGGAGTTATAGATTTCGCCTTAGTTTCTCAGCAGACCCTAAATATGATTGAGGGGGGATTAAAACTGAAACTTCAAAACAAAAAAGCCTGAGTTATTAACTCAGGCTTTTGATGTTCGTCGGGGTGGCAGGATTCGAACCTGCGGCCCCCTGCTCCCAAAGCAGGTACACTAACCGGACTGTGCTACACCCCGAACAATTTCTCCGACTACTTGTAGTTTTAATTTCTTGATCTAGCACCTAACCGGACTGCCCGCCCGGCCAACGCCGTTCGGACGGGTGCTACACCCCGAACAAATAAAAACCGTTTCTGATTCCTCAAAAACGGAACGCCCGTCCGAACGTATTTCTTACGGGCGGGCAAATGTAGAAGTTTTTTGGATTCTTAATTGCCTTCTTTGAAAACTTTTTTATGAAGTTCAGGTACAAGCGAGCGATAGTAGGAATGCAGCTCCATTCTCTGGCCTCCCACTAGAAGTATAAGCGACTCCAGGGCAAGAAAAAGAAATGCCTTGCTTTATACGTTTGCTTTGTATCGAAAGGTGCGAACGACAAAAATGAAGATCACGATGGCAAACACAATACTTATTCCCTTTACAGTCATATAATCTTCTTCCACTTCTTCGCCAACGGTCGTGGTGGGTGCTGGGATCGAATAGTCCCGACTCTTCCAGACATGAAAGTCCATGGCTATCCAACCCGCACGCATGGCTTCATCCTTTGCGGTGAGTGCTTGGGCTTCCTTTATTGTTTCAACTTTGAAAACATAAAGGCCTCTGGCTTCAGAGGAGCTGGTCAGCGGGCCAGAGGCGCTGAGCTTACCATCAGCGATAAGTTTATCCAGAAATTTCAAGTGCTTTTCTTGTAGCTCGAAGGCTCGAAGTGAGTCTTGCTCCCAATTTTCGCCACGTTTCACAATTCCAATCACATAAGTAATGGGTTCTGATTTGTTGACTTCCGTGTCTTTCTTAGAAGATTCCTTTTCCTCGCCAGTGGAACCAAATAGGGAAACAGATAGAAATAGTGCTAGGATATAAATGGTTTTTTGCATTGCCTTGTGAATTACCCAGCTAAAATAATCTATCGAATGGATTTTGCAGGAATTTTATGAATTAACCTCCAAAAGCTTTACTTCCGCAATGCCGTTGATGAGGTACTTTCGCTGAGTTCCAATTTCCTCACACACCCACCGAGTTCGCTTTTTTTCGAGTCTAACGAAGTGTTTTTTGTTGAAAGAAAAGGGTTGATTATTTTGGATATCCTTGAGCGAAATTTTCTCCGTTTTTGGATCAAATTCTCGAAGTGCCGAATACAAATGTGGATCTGAGCAACTGCTGGCTTTGGGATTTTGAAAATAGCTAATCAGAGAAGATAAAATAGTAGGTGGGAAGACCGCATCGCTTAGCATAGGCGTGGAAATCCTCACGAACTCTTGTTTCCATTCGTTTCCGTGTGGCGAGACCCGATTGGTGAATTTCTGAAACGTGATCAGGTGAGCTACTTCGTGCAGGTACGTAACCAAAAAAGCGTAGGGATTCAAATCGTTGTTGATGGTAATCGTGGACTTCTTCTGATCTTGTCTGAATCTGAAATCTCCTAGTTTTGTGCTTCTGGATTTTGTGACCTTAAATTCAAATTCCATGGTTTCGTATAGCTCATTGCAATACATCACGGCTTCCTTGGGTACGAATTTCTCAAATACTTGACGGGAGGTCATTTCTTCCTGAACACGACGGTTACGGGTACGCCCTCAAATCCAAAATGATCCCTTATTTTATTCGTAAGATAGCGCTGATAGGCTTCCTTTATGTATTGAGGGAAATTGGTAAAAAAGGCAAAGGTCACACCGTTTGTAGGTAGCTGAGTGATGTACTTGATTTTGATGTAATGCCCCCTGACAGATGGAGGAGGGTATCTTTCAATGTCTTTGAGTAGTTTATCGTTTAGTTTAGAAGTGGGAATCTTGGTGGTCTTGTCTTCATACACCTTGAGTGCCAATTCGATCGCCTGCATGATTCGCTGCTTGTTCAGCACGCTGGTGAAAATGATCGGGATGTAGTTTAAAGGGCCAAGCTTATCTTGGAGAAATTTTCTGTATTCCTCTGCGGTTTGCGTTTCTTTTTCAAATAAATCCCACTTATTGATCATGATGATCGTGCCTTTTTTGTACTTGTGCGAAAGGGCGATGATGTTCATGTCTTGAGATTCCAGACCATGGGTAGCATCCAGCATTACAACGGACACATCCGAATTTTGAATGGCCTGAATGGCCCTAAGAACAGAATAGAATTCTATGTCCTGATGCACCTTGGATTTTTTTCGAATACCCGCTGTGTCGGTTAGGAGAAAGTCTTTTCCGAATTTATTGAATCGAGTATCAATGGCATCACGGGTAGTGCCTGCAACATCTGTCACGATGGTTCTTTCTTCTCCCAGCAGCGCATTTATAAAGGAGGATTTGCCCACATTTGGCCTTCCTACGATGGCGAATTTTGGAAGATCATTTTCTTGTTCTTCTTGCTCTTCATCAAAATGATTGACTATTTCATCAAGCAATTCGCCCGTGCCTGACCCTGAGGTAGAGCAGATCGGAAAGATGTCGGCTTTCAAGCCCAAAGCATAAAATTCGCTCGAATTTAATTCCCGCTCTGGTGTGTCAGCTTTATTGGCGACCAAGAAAAGGGGCTTATCAATTTCCCTAATAATCCCGGCGAAATCTTCATCCAGGGCATTCAAGCCTACCTCGCAATCCACCATAAAGGCAATGGCACTGGCTTCTTGCAATGCTTCCTTCACTTGTTCGCGGATCGCTTCCTCAAAAATATCGTCAGAGCCTTCCACATACCCGCCCGTGTCGATCACTGTGAAGGTCTTACCATTCCATTCGCACTGGCCATAATGCCGGTCACGAGTCACGCCAGACTCATTGTCCATGATTGCCTGCCGTCTTTCAATCAGCCGATTGAAGAGAGTGGATTTGCCTACATTGGGTCGACCAACAATAGCGAGGATATTTGCCATCTAAGAAATTGATTATCAGAAAATTCGTGCGAAGTTAAAGAGAGTAATTGAGGATGCGAATTATTCATTCGGTGACAACCGTCGGGGGATGACCATTAGCTCCGTTTGCCTTCCATCAATATACCGGACTTTTTCTCCATCAAAGAAGGCATCCTCTTCTAGCATGATTCTGATTTCCTTTTTCCACTGCTCGATGTACAACCCATTGTTCAGTTCAATGGAGTAGGCGGTGTTTGGGTACATCGGATAATCACCCGCACCTGGTACTCCGTCCTGCTGATCCCACATACCAAGTGTGGGGCCGGCAGCATGCCCATGATATCCAAGAGGATGCGTGTAAATCACTGGTTTCAAGCCTTCTGCTTTTCCTTGCTCTAGCGACAGTTTTAAGATTTCGTTTCCGGTTCTTCCAGTTCTGAAATTATCAGTGAAAATATCTTGCACTCTATTCGCTTTCTTCAAAGCGTCCTTCAAAAAGTCAGGTGCGTCATTCTCCCCGGGTTTTAGTACATACGCATGTTGCTGTGTGTCGGTATTGAGTCTGAGATAGGTGATTCCAAAATCTACATGAAGCAAATCGCCAGGAATGATTACGTCATTTTCGGGACGACTGGCAAAGGTGGTCATGTGATCGAATTGGCCTGGGTCTTGACGCTGGATTGATACGGATGGGTGAAACCACGTGGTGAAACCCAATTCGCGAATGCGATCCCGATACCACCATACTACATCGTCGGTGGTTGTCACACCTGGTTGGATCACCTTTTCGGAAAATCCCTCAGCAATTATCTGATGAGCCATGCGTACGATGTTGGGATACACCGCCATTTCACCTTTGGTGCGCGTTTCCAGCCAGCCGATGGCGAGTTTTTCTGCACTAACCACGCGCTTATCAAATTTGGCTGGGAGCGCATCCAAGAGCATCTGGTGATGTGTTGAGGACAGACCATCCGCCAATGCAAAAGTCTCACTTGTATTGATGCCGATTTTCTTTGGATTCTTATCTTCAATCAATTCTGCCAGTGCCTTCCACTGGTCGGGTTGGGTTTCTTTGTCCCAGACTTTCTTGAACAATTTCCCTACCGCATATCGGGACATGGCCATAGTTTCAAGCGGTTTCCCATTGCCGGGAGCATAGACGATAATCATTGTTGTTCGTCTGGCGGATTGCCAAGTAGAAGGCAGGAAAGTTTTTAGCACCGGATCCTCATTGTATTCACGAGCGATAATCAGCCAAAAGTCTATTCCTGTTCGCTTCATTAGATCTGGCAGAACCGTATTGGCTCGTTCCTCTAGCCACGTGTCGATCACCTCGGCACGCTCTTTCATGGTCAAGGTTTTAGGGAAGTAGGGGTTTTGGGCTGAAGCGTTCCAATAGATTACAGCGAAGAGTAGGGCAAAGAATGATTTCATTTGATTGATTTTAGACAGCCGAAGATAAGCCATATTTAGACATTTTACTTTCCAGAAGAATTCACTAGTCAACCGATTCACTAGTCAACCAATTAACCAATCAGTATCCAAATCGCTTTAGTTTCTTCTCGTTCCTTCTCCAGTCTTTTTCCACTTTCACGAAGGTTTCCAGATGGACTTGTTTGCCAAAGAATGCTTCCATATCTTTTCTGGCTTCCATACCCACTTTTTTCAATGAAGACCCTTTGTGGCCAATAAGAATGCCTTTTTGACTGTCTCTTTCGATGAAAATTTCCGCACGGATTCGAATGATTTTCTCTTCTTCTTTGAACTCTGTCACCACTACTTCACTGCTGTAAGGAATCTCTTGTTGATAATTCAGAAATATCTTCTCCCGTATAGTTTCGGACGCAAAGAATTTTTCAGGCTTGTCTGTGATAGAATCTTCAGGAAAGTAGGGAGGATGATTAGGCAGAAATTGGATGATACGATTTAGCAACTCTTCAGTATTAAATCCATCTTTGGCAGAAACAGGTAAAATTTCGAGTTCAGGATAAAGTTCTTTCCAGTAGGCAACTTTATCTTCCACCTGAGAGCCTTTTCGTAAATCCACCTTGTTGATAAGAAAGATAATGGGCAGTCCGGTTTTCACGGCCATTTCAATCATTTCTGGCGAGTCGTTTTTATCCTCAAGCGCAACCAAAAGCAAAATCAAGTCAGCGTCTTCCAGAGAAGCGTTGACATACGCCATCATTTGCTCTTGCAGTTTGTATTTTGGAGTAATTGTCCCCGGAGTATCAGAATAGACAATCTGGTAATTATCCTTTGTGATAATCCCAAAAATACGGTGACGAGTCGTCTGAGCCTTTGGGCTGGTGATGGCCAGTTTGGTTCCCGTGAGCGCATTCATCAATGTGGACTTCCCCACATTAGGTCGTCCCATGATGGTCACAAATCCTGATCTGAAATCTTTTGAATCTTTCATTTAGATGGACAAAGCTGGGCTGATATGTTAGGCAATATAGAACTTAATATGTGTTCATAAAAAAACCCGAGTCTTGAAGACTCAGGTTTCATTGTAGCGGGGACTGGACTCGAACCAGTGACCTTCGGGTTATGAGCCTAAGTGGTATCGAGCTCATGCGGGCTTAATCGGGTCAATTAGGTCATTTCAAGCATAATTAAGGACTATATAGAACGCAAGAAACCGCTTTAAACCGTCAAATGTTTTACTATGTTTTTACAAAGTCTTATATTTTTAGTATCTTTACTTACATAAAAATATAGTAATTATGGCTTCAGTGAAGGTGGTTTTGTGGAAGTATAGAAAAAAAGACGATGGGTCTTGTTCGTTAGCCATTAGGATAACCAAAGATCGCAAAGCACAATACATTCATACAGGACATTACATTCTTGAAAAATACTGGAATTCTGAAGAACGTCTGGTTAAAAAATCCCACCCTACTTCGGCTAGACTAAATAACATGCTGAGGAAGAAAATTGACGAGGCTGATGATTTAATCCTTGAAGTTGAAAGCGCCAATGGCTCTGACTCAGCAAAAAAAATAAAAGGGAAAATCAAGCGCACCGGAAAGTCCATTTCCTTTTTTTCTCTAGCCAATGAGCGCATTGAGGAGTATCGAAACAAAGGCACCTACTCTGTGGCACAAGCTGAACGGTCAATAGTCAATAATCTTAAAAAGTTCACGAAGGGCAAAGAGCTTCATTTTGAAGAAATCGACCAGTCTTTTCTTTCACGCTTTAAAGTGTATTGCAGTGCTCAGTTGGGTCAAAAAACTCGCACTATCACGAACCAGTTAATCTTTATCCGCACAGTTTTCAACATTGCTTTAAAACAAGGGATCGTGGATGCCAAACACTATCCCTTTGCTGGTGAGAATGAAAAAATAAGGATTGGTTCAGGACTGAAAATCGGCTTAGTCAAAGAAGAAGTTGAACAAATTGAGAGCCTTGATCTGAAAGAAGGAAGCCAAATTTGGCATACTCGAAATGTCTGGCTACTTGCTTTCTATTTTGCAGGGATTCGGATTTCAGATGTTGTAAAACTCACTTGGGGTGATTTCAAAGATGGGAGATTACTATACGTAATGGACAAGAATGAAAAGCCCGTCTCTCTTAAAATCCCAGATAAAGCACACGCTATTTTAGATAGCTACAAAAAGAGAAAATCAAAAGAGGATTTTGTTTTCCCCTATATGGATAAAGCAATTGCAGAAGACAAAAGAGACATGTTTGTGAAATCACGTAATGCCTCCAACCTACTCAACAAATATCTAAAGCGAATTGCGGATATGTGTCACATAGATAAAAATCTATCTAACCATATAGCGCGACACACATTTGGGAATATTGCAGGAGATAGAATTCATCCATTAATGTTACAAAAACTTTATCGTCATAGTGACCTTAAAACCACCATCAATTACCAAGCTAATTTCATCCATAAAGAAGCAGATGAAGCTTTGGAAAGTGTTCTGAATTCATAAATTTTACAATTAGTTTATTAACTGTTTATGCCTGGAATTAGAATTTAGGCTTAAAAAATGGTAGTATTAAAATACAGAAACATAGCATAGGGAGATGGACGTGATTGTTATCGAATCAAAAGCTTTTTATGAGTTGCTTGACAAAGCAGTTGAGCACCTACAGCCCAATGAAAAACAACTGAATAAATGGGTAGATGGAAAGGAATGTATGGGCATTCTCAAAATCCAGAAAACCAAGCTCCAGCAACTAAGGGATAATGGTGAGATAGAATTTTCTAAGATGGATAGAAATATTCTATACAACCGTTTCTCGCTGGAAGAATATATTGAAAAGCATAAGCACAAAACCTTCTAGAAAATGGACGAAAAGGACAAAGAAGAATTTGAAGTATCTGAACTGTACAAAAGAGCCTTTAATGATGCGGAGTTGATTATCACACAATTTCCACACTTGATTAGCAAAATGGAAGCACCGGAAGGAGAATCTAGCGAATACACTAAAGGTTTTCAAGATCGTGTAAAGCAATATGAAATTGAAAAAGATGCAGTGAAAAACTTCTCCTACGATCAGCTTAGAGATAAATACAGCAAAGATTTGGATGACGACAAGAAGGATCATTCAAAAGGCATGGAAAAAGACTAGCTTAAAGTAATCCCCCCTTTATATGGGCATCTTCAATAAAACACCCTCAGACAAAAATGATCCTGCTAGCAATAACGAAACCTCCTTAGATCAAACTCTTTATAAGATTCCAAAGATCGACACCGAAATCACTTGGGCAGATAGTGTTGAAGGCACATTAATTCTAGGCAGTACGGGAAGCGGAAAATCTTCAGGACCAGGAAGGCATATTGCATTATCCATGCTCAAAAGTGGGTTTGGTTTTTGCATTTTATGCGCAAAGCCTGATGAGAAGGATCACTGGGTCAAATACGCTCAAGAAACCAATCGAGAAACCGATCTTGTAATCTTCAATAAAGAAAGCGGCCTAAAATTCAACTTCCTAAAATACGAAATGGAGCGCAAAGGGGAAGGCGCAGGTGAAAGCCTGAATATGATCAATGCACTTATGAGCCTTAATGAACAAAATAAGGTTTATCAATCTGGAGGAGAAGGCAAGGGAGAGAAATTCTGGGATAATTCATTACGTCGATTAATTGGTCGATCCATTTCAATATTAAGATTATCAAATGAAGAAATCAGTATAAAGAACATGCGCCAAGTGGTGTCCAATTGTTTCCAGCATGACGAACCCAAAATATACTATCATCTCAAAAATCTAATCGCGAACGAAGAAACTGATCCTGTGGCACGCCATCGGGCCAAAGATGAACTCGATTTATGGATCAAATCCAATTATTTCTTATCTCTTATTGACAGGATTGGTGAGAAGGAATTTGATAATACGGCAGACCATGAAGAAGCTTCGATTGTAACAGATTATTGGATCAAGGAATTCCCTAAAATATCTGATCGAACCACAAGCATCATTGTTGAAAGCTTCATGGGTATTATTGAACCCTTTATAAATAAGGGCATTTTAAAAGAACAGTTTTCAAGTGGATTAAGTGAGGAACTATGGCCGGAAAGTATTTTCACTAAAAACAAGATTGTGATTATTGATTTTCCTGTTAAGGAATTTGGCCTTGCTGGAATTTATGCAGCTACCATTTTCAAAACTGCCTTTCAGGGAGCAGCAGAAAGGCGCAACATAAAAACCGAAAATGATCCCAAACCAGTTGGTCTTTGGATTGATGAATATCAAAGTTTTTGCAGCCCAATAACAGATAGTCTATTCCAAGTGACAGCCCGTAGTTCTTGGGTAGCAACAGTTTATATCACTCAAAACATTAACAACCTGTTCTTTGTTATGGGGCATAACCAACCAGTAGCAAGAGCGAAGAGTTTACTTGGAAATCTTAACTTGAAATACTTTGCGAGTAATTCAGATATAGAAACCAATAATTGGGCTTCCAATATGATCGGTCAGCATCTTACTGAGATGCAAAATATTTCAATCGGTCACAACAGGGAGATTAGCAAATCTAAGAATCAGCAAATGCAATTTCGTATTACTCCTGATCATTTCACTACTTTAAAAACTGGAAGAAAGGCCAATAAATTTATTGTAGAAGCCATTATATTCAAATCAGGAAAACTATGGGGTAGAGACAAAGAAAATTACGCTTTAGTGGAATTTGATCAAAGGGACAAGAATTAACTATAAAGCCAATTCCTTTAGTTCCATCTCTTCAATAGTTAATTTCAATTTATCAATATCCACCTCGGTCTTATCTCCACGTTCATAATATTTAACTAAGGCATCCATTTTTTGCCAATCATTGAGTTTTGGTTCTGGAAGAGATTCTGATTTTTTTTCAATTAAACGCTCAATAAAAAGGGATTGTGCCATATTCAGTTCACTTCCCCCGGTCCCTACTAAGAGCCTCATAGATGCCAGATTATGATTCCATTTTAATTCTTCCAGCGAGCTAAGTACGGATTCAATATTATCCAAATCTCCACCAACTTCTGAGAACTTCTTAGCCAGTGTATTAAGGCGTCCTTTTAATGCCATTTTCATCTCCATTCATCAATTGAGTATTATATATATGTCAAATACCAATGATTGTCAATAACTATTTACATATTTCTGTCGACAAAACTAAAAATAGCATCAACTATTTCTTCTGAACTATTCTCAATGGAATCAACTGGGAACTTATTAATAACGTCACTTTGAAATGACAATATTCGAGGAGAAACGGATTTGTTTTTAAACACAACCATTAAATACTTGCAATTTGCTAACGCATATCCAAGCTGCACCAGACTAAATGAAGCCTCACTGATATCTCCCATAATTAAAACAAAAAACCTAGTTCTTTTAAGCGTTAGGAGACTCTCTTGCGGTTTGGAATTATCCCTATCCAATTCTTGATCACTCTCACATATATTGAACTCAACTCTTCTGGCTAGTTTGCCTTTTAATTTTGAGCAAATACTTAGAATTTTATTCCTTTCTTTATCTGATACATTGGAATCATCTTTTTTTCCTGTAGGTATGGCAATGAATAAACGGGGCTTATTTAGCTCTAAGAATCGATTGGTTTTATTGAATATTGGCTTATACTCATCCAGATAGACTTGTAGCTCATCCAAATTTGGAACGGTCATTGGAATTTCATGATAATTTCTATTCTTCAGAGATAAATAGGTTATGATTTGAGAAGGGATATCTCCAAATATTTGAGAATTATAGTCATAGGAGCACAAAACCGGATTCTTTTGTTCTTGGCTCAATTCTTCAAGTTTTTCATCCCCCGTTATCTGCTGAAACACCATCGTACCTGAGTATAATCTCTGTTCATCAAATGTGGTATATGTTCCAAGTTGGATTTGTGAGTCATGCCTGTGGTATATCATTTTGATGTGCAATTCTCGAGTTGTATTTATTGGATCATTTTTTAGATCAAAAAAAACAACTTTTCTATCCTTAATGAAATCATATTCTCCTTCATAATCCTCACTAAACCCCTCATTTACGTTGAACAAAGTAACTCTTCGTCCTTCACCTGTCCTTACCAAGGCTCTGCCAATTTTAATGTGTTTGGTTTTACGCTCAGCAACCGATAAGAAATACAGAAACCATTCTTTATTGCTGAACCCATCGATATTCACTGTTTCCATATAATCCTCCGCTGCTCCCAAAAATCTATTTGCATGAAATTTAAAGGATTCGTACAGCTTCACCCTTTTAGGAGTCAGCCCTTCAAATGGCTTGTTTCCCAAAAACACCAAAGCGCAAGCATAAACATCATAAGCATTACTTCTCGCCATCCCACTATGCTTACTTCCTTTTAACCAACTGGCGTATCCAACCAGTTTCCCACTGGTCTCTTTAATAGCTCGCATATATTTAATTACATCTTGTGCTACTTCTCTCTCATGTGAGTTCTTATTCTCTCTCATCTTCTTTAATCGAATTTAACTGAATGTAAAAAAATCCAAAAAAATCCAAAAAATCCATTTTAAATACAAATAAATTTCTTCTCTTCATTAAAATCCAACAAGTTCATGAACATCCTGATATTCAGAGTGTTACGCTTGTATTATTGGAATAAAATTCGATCTTGCCATGTGTCAAACTTTTAAATTAACAAGTCATGAGGCGAAAATTTCAAATTTTACTAGACAGCATTTTAGAATTCGTTGGGTTCAGACAAAGTGTTTCAGGTCAGATGCCAAGAGCGTTATTCAGCCAACTACTTATCTCAAAATCTTCAATTTTTAAAAAAGGGATCAAAGGTGACAAGAATGATCAAAGTCTATTAGATAAATGGTCATCACAAGTAAAAGCCTATTGCTCTAGAAACATTGGTGCTACCAAAAGTAAGGTCGCTCAGTTCTTATCCGAAATAAAGGTCATTACCCTAAAGCTTAGTCAATCCTTTGAGGATGTGGTTATTCAGATCGCTACCGAACTAAGACCAGCTAGAGATAACGTAATCATGGCCATTGTTAATCGCTACGATCATTTGGATAAGATCCTTAGGACCAAAAATGATGAGCGCTTAAACGCATTTGTTCACCTTAATGCAATTACAGAAATGCATGGTGGTTTTGTGCCTTCCAAGAAGACCATTTGGGACTTCATGATTTCTATGGTTATTCTCGCTCTTTTTATCAGTGGTATGGAAGCTGCCTTTAGCTTTGAAGCTGTAGATGCCCTAGGTATTCCCTGGACTCCTCTTTCCATCTTAATATGCTTTGCGTTTGGAATTCTGGTTGCAGTGTCTTGCCACTTTTTTGGTGAAGCCATGGCAAATAGAGATTATTTATTCGCTATTCTATCAGCTTCCTGTGCCTTTGCCGTAACCCTGTTTGTTATTTACCTGCGATCTCACGCTCCTGATCTTGATGGTGAGATTCAGCACGGCCTTTTGGCTATGGCCAATTTCGTGACGCTTGGCGTTGGTTTACTCCTCTCAGTTAGAGTCAATAAGTATCGTCCATATTTTGATGCGTTAGATACAACTATCGAGCTTTCTTCGGAGGTTGATGAACTCAATAAGGCTGTAGGCTTAAGAGACCTTGAAATCGAAAATACGAAGGCTGCCTACATCGCTCTAGCCCACCAACGCGCTCATCAGCGTATTGAAGGCCTGCACGCAGAAATTGCCCCACTAGAAATTGCTCTGGCAACAGAGCAGGCCCACTTAAACAACCAGCTTCAGGTTATGCAAAACTGGGAAAACGAGGGAATAGCGGCTTTAAACAACTCGTTTAGTGACGGAAAAAACCAGCGAAACATTGTTTAACAATTTAAATCCTATACTCATGAAAAAGTTTATTTATCTACTTGTTTTAACACCCGCTTTTCTAAATAACGGGTGCTCTTCCCTGACTCTAGAAGTTCAAACCATGGAACTTATGATCGCGCGAGATGTAAGCAAATCTGTTGGAGATCGCTGTTTCCCTCTTGATACGGCATTGTTCAATAATATTCTCTCAATAATCGAACTGACTGATGATGTGGTGTACTTCGAAAAGGGAATTGAATGCAGTTTCAGCTACATAGGAGCTGACTATAGACCTTTAGTAAGCCACGTAACTCTTGAACCAGGTAGTCATGTAGCTCTTGATAATATTCGATCAAGAAAGAAGAAGATAGCCATCTTCAAATCACAACTCTTACAAGCGGCTCATCAACTTATGCAAATGCCTAGTGACCATGCCAGCACATTTATCAATAGTAGCCTTTGCTATCAATTCGAAGTTATGAGAGAAAGCAGCTTCTCCAACGATCATAGATTAATCCTCATGACAGACGGAATTCAGGAAGGTGAAGGTGTGAATTTCGTTGCTCAGCCCATAGCGCCTGAAAGCTATGAAGAGATAACCAGACAGTTGAATGAGCAGTGCGCATTTGGGGATTTGTCTACGTTTGATATTACCATTCTTGCTTGTCCTCCCGAGGGCTTAACAGAAGCATCCTATGCTTCGACAGCTTATTGGCTTCTTCGATTTAAGGAAGCTGGCGCATCAGCGCGCATTAGATCAAATCTATAAATCCACAATTATGAGAACTTCAAAATCAAATAACAGTTTCAAACCAAAACAAGGAAGGAAGGTAGGCGATGCTGGACTGTGGCGAGGCATGATGAATAGCCCATTCTGGCACTTAATACTGTCTAAACCAGATCAAGCCATAGGGTTATTAATTCTGCATTATTTAAAGTTTCAATCAGCCCTTCTATCGTACTGTATGATCAGCGTTACTCGTTTTCGCTTCTCGGCTCTTACAGGAGGCGCAGGATTAACCATCGCTGGAATATGTCTCATGCTTGCGTTTAACTCCACCCATGTTTTTAAGATTTTTACGCCTTTTGTCATGTTCTCAGTTCCTGCACTCATTTTCTTCTTAACAAAAGAGGAGCTGCTTCAACTTGCTTTTGTAGAAATCCACTCAATCGGATTGCTCATTTATATGGGGGTATATGCCTTAAACTCCATAGTACACACTGTTATGATTTATGCAGGGCATGGCAGTAAATATCTAACCATTCGCGGCGAGCATAGTTATCTGTATTTGTTGCTCGATAAGCTACTGTCCAAATACATGAACGTTAGTGAATTTTCCGTGCGCACTTTCTTAGAAACATCCCTCTTCATTGGTGCTGGCTTTTGCTTTTTGTTTTTTGCTGATGATCCGTATTTCGCAGCATTCCTCTGGCTTATGGCAGCCAATGAAATGATACTTCAGCTCACTGAAAAGTCCGAAGAAATTCACGATAAAATCATCCTTGATTTATGAAATTCAATGATAGGAATATATTCTTTACAAGTAATGGAATCTTATCTATACTACGTGATGAAATAGAGCCATTTATGCGAAGATGCTTAGCACCCTATATAGCTCTTATATCTCCAATTCTCCAACATAAGAAAATCAAACGCTATGCTCGGAATCCATAGATCATATAATGGTGAAGCAGCCGTTCACTATTTTAAGCAAGCCCTATCCAAAGAGGACAATTACTACATGGATCAGGATGTTGAAGCCTTATGGGAAGGAAAGGCCTCATTACGTTTAGGCTTACATGGAAAGAAAGTCACGCAAGAGTTTTTTAAATATCTCGTTAACAACATCAACCCCGATACAAAAGAGCGGCTAACCGTTCGCAATGCTGACAATCGCAGAGCTGGATTTGACCTAACATTTAGCGCACCAAAATCAATATCAGTGATGTACGCAACCACTAAAGACCCTAATGTTTTAGAAGCACATAGAGCTGCTTACAGGGCGGCAATGCTAGAAATTGAAGCGTCCATGCAAACACAGGCCAACACAAAATATGGCCGTTTCTATGAAGATACTGGCAACATCATTTATGCCGCATTTGATCACTTCACCTCACGCCCTAATGAAACACAAAAGAATGGAGAGGCCATATTTGTTCCAGACCCCCAAATGCATACCCATTGCTACATTCCAAACATAACATGGAATGATAATAAAAACCGTTATCAAGCATTAGAAATGGGCAATGTTCACACCCTCGCTCCATACTTTGAAGCGGTTTATCACGCTCATTTAAGTCATGGATTAAATCAAATTCGGCTCCTAACAAGGCGCACCCTTGAGCGCTATGAAATTGAAGGTGTATCTCAGGAAATAATTGATAAATTTTCAAACAGAACAAAATTAATCCATGCGGTTGCCAAGGGAAAAGGCATAACCGACCCTAAAGAAATCGCAAAGCTCGGAGCACTAACAAGGCATTCCAAGAACAAATCGGTTGACGAAAATGAGCTGTATGGTCTTTGGAAAGAGCGCTTGAGCAATGTGGAGTATAAAGCCCTTGAAACAATCAAAGGAAACTATAAAGAAACACAACGTCCTCTATCGGTAAAAGAAGCTATTGATCGTTCATTAGAATATTTTTTGGAGAGGAATTCAGCTGCGCAGGAAAAGCGTGTACTCGCCTTTGCTCTTAAGCTGGGCTACGGACATTTACTTCCCAAAGATGTGAAAGAGGAACTTGATAGTCGAGAAAATATTCTACGCTCCAAGGTCGACACAATCACCAACATAACAACCAAAGAGATGGTTGCCTTTGAAAATGAGATGATTGAGTTAGCAACTAGAGGCAAAGGAAAATTCATACCTCTTAATTCAACTTATGAGCCTAAACAGAATTACTTAAATAACGAACAACGTAAAGCTATCAATAAAATTTTATCGTCCCCTGATCAAGTTACTATTTTAAATGGCGCAGCGGGTTCGGGTAAAACGAGCCTACTAACAGAAGTTAAAGAAGGCATTATTTTATAAGAAAAATCTTTATTTGCAGTTGCCCCATCTTCGCAAGCTAGCCGCATTGTGTTGAGCCAAAAAGGGTTTAATGCCGATACTATCGCCGCATTGCTTCATAACCCCAAACTTCAGGAGCAACTACAGGATAATGTTCTTTTAGTGGATGAGGCAGGTATGTGCGGCGTTAAAACCATGTCACAAATTCTCTCACTCGCGCAAAAGCACAACACCCGAGTAATCCTAAGCGGAGACACACTTCAACATGGGCCGCCCGGACAATATGGCGATGCGCTACGAATCTTGCAAGATCAAGCTAAATTGAAGACAGCCAGCGTTCAAAAAATTGTTCGCCAAAAGCCAAAAGAATACCGCGAGGCTGTAGAGCTACTAGGAAAAGGACATACACTGGATGGATACAAAGCTTTAGATAAGCTAAAGGCCATCATAGAAATCACAGACAATGATGAACGCCTTAATACGGTAGCCAATGATTACCTGTCTTCCGTGACTAGCAATAGATCAGCGTTGATAATTAGCCCAACGCACATCGAAGGAAATATGCTTACCCAGATTGTTCGCGAAAAACTAAAATCTATCAAACGGATTGAAGGCAAGGAGCGCGATTTTGAAACGCTTAAAAGTCTATCACTGACCGAGGCTCAGAAAAAAGACTTAAACAGTTATCAGCAAAATCAAATCATTCGTTTTACCCGCAATCAGAAAGGCGGCTACAAGGCCGGAGAACATTACAAAATTTTGCCAACTAAAAAACAAGAAGAACGAGTAATACAAAACCTTAATACGGGTGAGGTGCTCAAACTGCCTTATCGCCAACCTGAGCATTTCCAAGTCTATCAACCAAAGCAAACTTCGATTGCCAAAGGTGATTTGATCCGCCTTACCAATAATTCTAAAACCTTGGAAAATACCAAGGTAAATAACGGCACAACCTACGAAATTGCAGGGTTTACTAAAACGGGAGACATCAAGCTGAGCAGTGGAAAAACGCTTGGCAAAGACATCCTACATTTTAGACATGGATATGTGGATACGAGCTTTTCTAGTCAAGGGAAGGATTCCAAGGATGTCTTTGTGCTTCAATCGGACATATCTTTTCCAGCTTCCAATGAACAGCAGTTTTATGTCTCCGTATCAAGAGGCACACACTCCGTGAAGGTCTACACCTCCGATAAAACTGCCTTAAAAAACGCCATATCACGGAGCGGCGAAAGAACAACAGCGCACGAAATAGCCGATGGTCATAAACAAAGAATGTTGCAGCAAAATCAGCGCGCACATCATAAAACATTGAACGGAAAAATAAGACAATATGGAAGACTTGAAAAACGAGAAAAGCCAGCTTCGAGAGATATTTCCAACCAACGACAAAACCATCAATGGCGTGAATGAAGATAAACTTTCTCCTCAATCTCTTCCCTCACCTATGCAGTATTATGCTATTGGCGCAGACGATGAAATTATTAAGCGGTTTAAACTACAGTTGAGATCAGGAGAAACATTCAGCATACCTTATTCGCTTCTGCCAATTTATATTTTAACTGAAGGGCGTGAATTAGCAATTATAGCTTACGAATTGGTCATCATAATTACTGGACGAAATCTAGACCCCATTGAGGAATATCTCTCAAAAGAAACCCTCCTTTGGATAAAGGAAAGCCCCTCTCAAAAGGATGATGGTCAGTCGCCAATTTATATTTCTGATATCGCCATAAAAGGGAAAGCCATACGAAAATAGAAGCATCATTTAAATCCAGAATATATGAAACCACTAGGAGAAGATTCACGTGAGAATAGCCCTCAGAAAGAAGATCATTTATCACCGACCAAGATTGAGCAGGATAATCAACCTGATCCTGACAAAGGCACAGAGCCAAACTTATCTCATAAAGAGCTTAAAGATCGTCTTGATTTGTACAGCAGCATTGGAGGGAAAATGGAGCAGTATTTTAAAGTTCAGGGGATCAAGGACAAGTACCTTAATCAAATCAGGGAACTTGAAGCCAACCGTACAAAGGCCGATATTAATTATGCACAAGGAATCAGGACTGGCTTACCGCATTTGAACCATGGGAATATCAAAGATATGCGTGCGACGTTTGATCAGGAATTACGGAATGAAACAGGTAAGAGTGCTAAAGATGTCTACAAAGAAAAAAGCAGCCTGACTAAATCTTTTGAAGAAAATATGCCACACCCGAGCGAAATTAGACGCGCTTTTGAAAAGACCAAAAACAAAGGAATGGATATGGACAGATAGGTTGCTGAATTTTCGATAGAATGTTCGCTGATTCCACAATATGGCTCTTATTTCCTCCTATTCTTGATTTTCTTCACCCAATCACTCAATTCTTCTATATCCTTTTTTAACTCATCAGGTTTAGGAACATCCTCATTCTCTGCTGCGGCTTGATCATGCCCAGCCAGCCATTTTGAAGACTTGGTCATTCCCGCTTCCAAACTTTCACAATCCTCTACTCCAATATCAGACAAGGACTTGATTTGCCCTGTCTGAATACTACTTCTATATCTTTGAACTGTTCCATTTAGGAGCACCTCTTCAAACGCTCGTTCCCAAGTTTCTCTTAGAAGCCCATAGATATGAATCGCTTCTCTGTCATACTCTGAATATAATCCGTCTCGATACAGCTTATCTGCACTTTGAAATAGAGAATTTAAGACGCTAATTCTCTTACCCACTTTCACAGCCACCCACGGCAGTTCAGAGCTACTAACACCAGCTCCTATTTTTTCTCTTCGTAAATGCTGATCCTTCAATTCAATTCCATGTGTCTCTGCATATTTATGAAGTTCGAGAAGGAACACGACATCATGTGTAAACACAACGACTTGACGTTTAGAAGCCTCTTTTATTAACCTTTTAGCGACATTTGAACGCCACTTATGATCTAGTGATGAAACAGGATCATCAAATAAGATAGTAGATGGATCATCTGCCGTACTTAGTTCTGCAAAAAAAGCTGCAATTGATAGACATCTCGCTTCGCCTTCACTGGCAACCTTCGGTACTTCAACGCCAGGTGCATGCTTCAACACAAGTTTGTGATATAAAGCCCCGCGCTCACCTCCTGCATCCTGCAAGACCACCTCAACGTGATCAAATCTCAACTCCTTAAGCTCATTATCGAATCTTTCTTTGAGTTTTTTTGTAACTACTTCTTTTGTTATTTCAGTGCTCTTTCTTGTAATGCTACTTGTCCTCGTATCCTTAAGACACAAATCATATGAAGCTAAGCGCATTATTTTATCAATTTCATTTAGAATGACCTTTTCGTGTTGCCCAAGAATTTTCCTTGCCTTTAGTTCATTGCGCTCTAAATAGATTTCAATTTTATTATCGGCATCACTAGCTTTTCTTAGTTGTTCAATTCGCAAAGCAATTGCCGACATTTGTTCTTTTAAAGGCTCAGTCAGATTTGAATATGTTGCCAAATCACTTGGTAGCCCCGAGAAAGGCTGGAGCTGAAGGAAGAATTGATGCAAATAAGATAGATCTATATTGGTTGAGGTACTGTAACAATAATTCTTGCAATATGATTTTTGTGAACGGCTTCCTTGTTTATTTCTTTTGGGCGTTACCCTACGGGTCGGGCTTTCGCCGCTACACGGTAGCTTGGCTCTATCCCTAACGCTCGATTTATTCATTAATTGGTCTTAAGGTACGAGGAACAAAACTCCTTTGATATGTCGTAATGATTCTAAACCTTATATTTGGCGACTCGTAACTATATTCAATTCAACTTTAGGGACTTAATCACTATATTTGAAGAATTGTACAACCAAATTTTATTTGTTTTCACGATAATTACATTGTACATACCTGACATATGCCATTGCAAAAAACTGCCTTGATAAATGATAATTGTTGATTTTAGGCATGGTATTGGATAATATCACAATATATGACAAGCTAATCTTAATCCCTTTTAGTGGTATTTATGATTAGAATGTACTTATATTTGGTAGAGTATTATTTTTTAACAAAAAAATTATATATGTGTAATATGGACAATAAAAGAATTTTCAATGGCCTTTAGGAAATTCCCAGTAGTTTCAGTGGAGTATTTTAATTCACTGGTTCGGGCAGATAAACACAATAGTGATCAAATCGTTATAAACCCCGATACACGGCATGCTGAAGCAGCATTGATATTTCTGGGTCTATATGATTTAGTGTGGGTAATATAAAAAATAGTGATTATCCTTAAAGGATGAACAGTATAGAAATATTCCAATTAGCCCTCCAATTGCAAGAGCCCTGGCACGTATCAAATATTAGTTTTGTTGAACAGGGCAATAAGCAAGAATTACACATTGATATCGCACATACCAAAGGGTTCATCTTTGAGGAAGGTAGCACCACCCATGATACCCATGCAAGAACATGGCGCCATCTAAATTTTTTCGAGCATGAATGTTATCTGCACTGTAAAGTACCCAGAATCAAAACCTCTGAAGGAAAAGTAAAGACCGTTCAAGTTCCTTGGGCACGAAAAGGGAGTGGTTTCACCTTGCTATTTGAGGCTTTCAGTATGGCATTGATCGAGCGAGAGATGCCAGTGAATAAGGCAGCAGATTTAGTTGGCGAGTATGCTCAACGAATATGGACTATTTTCACTTATTGGGTAGGTATCGCCTACCAAGAGGATGATCAAAACGAAGTAACTCAACTCGGCATTGATGAGACCTCTGTTCGCAAAGGTCATGACTACATTACAGTGGCAGCAGATATAGATGCCCGTCGTGTCATTCATGTTACGCCTGGGAAAGATCGACAGACCATTAGGCGAATACGGGCTCATTTGCAACAGAAAGGGGTTGATCCACAGCAGATTACAGATGCATGTATTGATATGTCCACAGGATTTATTGCCGGCATGTTGGAGTATTTTCCAGATACTGCTGTCACCTTTGATAAATTTCATGTGGTCAAACTGCTCAACGAAGCGATGGATGATGTTCGCAGGCGAGAGGCACGTGAACATGCGTTGCTCAAAGGTCATAAGTACACCTTTCTGAAAGCTAATCGAAACCTGAGTGCTTGGCAAAAACAAGAACGTGATGAACTCATCGAACTGTTACCAACCATTGGCAAAGCTTACCAGCTAAAAACATTGTTTCAGGATTTTTGGGAATTTGATAATCGAGAAGATGGAGAAGCATTTCTAGCCTACTGGTGTGATCTGGCAGAAGAGTCAGGCATTTTCGCCTTTCAGAAATTCATCGCAACTATTAAAGCACACTGGACAGGCATTGTCAACTACCTGGACTCTCAAATCGCAAATGGCATCATGGAAGGTATTAATAATAAAATACAACTAGCCAAACGCAGAGCTAGAGGATATCGGAATATTACAAATTTTATCAACATGATCTACTTCATCGCTGGCAAATTGAAATTCAATTACCCACTGTATTCCACATAGGCCCATATTTCTTTATGCAAGAGCAGCAAAAAAAGTTAAAATTCTATGTGGAGATATGAATATTGACAATGTCCCTTCTTTTAAGCTTAAAGAAAAGTGGGAAAAGATTGTTACCGATGGCAATGTCAAATTAGAAGTGATTGCCGAAGACCCTGAAGCTGATTCATATAGACTAGGATTTCTTAGAGACCATTTGAGTCAAGAATTTAACAATCACCTATACTCCTTAAATACAGAAAACTACGATAAGATAAAAAATGAGAGCATTAAAGATGGTGAGAATTTTCATTTTACCGTAGTGGATGGCGTTTCTTATCGCTTTGAATATGATGTTGAAGAGCATAAGGCATATTTAAACTTCAACGATATAAAAACAACACAAAGACTCGAAGGTTTTTTCTCTGATTTAAAAGGTTCAATTTTAGAATCTGATCTTTCTGTAGAGCCGCATCCCTCTTAACGTATTAATAATTTTTGTTACCTTGCGCTGGTTTCTAATTCCTGCCAGTTATGCAATTCAGTAATGCCATTGACGTTTTCATTGCTCTAGGTGTCTTCTATGCCAGCCTTAACATACCCTCGTTTTTTAACAAAATTGGTACTTATTTTGGTATACAATCTATTGATGAGAATAATGACGGAGTATTGCAGAGTCATTTAAGCAAGGATTCTGTTTTTACTACTATTAATATATTCCACTCACTAGCTTTTTCTTTATTGCAGTAGCGCTAGTTGTGCAGGATGAAATTCATTATTTAATCTTTATTTATTTGATTGTTGTTCAGGTTCTAGCAAGACCAATAATAATGCAATTCAAATGGCTAATTGAAGATGATATCCCTCATACACCAAATCAAATATTCATTCCATTATTGAGCCTAATCCTTATAGTCCTAACAATTGTGTTTTTTGCAGATGGATTTCTTTTCGGGAATTCAAAATCTGAATTATTCTTATTAAAGTGTATGTACTTTTCTACAATCGGATTTTCCATTCTCATGTTTATTATCAATATAAAAGCCTTTGCAGAAAATATTCAGCCTGGTTCGGGGTCAAATTTCAACAGGGACAAAGATGATATCAATAACTTTTTAAAGTGAAAAAATCAGTGCTGGTAATCAGTTAATCAAAGGATAACCAGTAAAGGAGATTCTTAGTTCTCATCTATATCAAAAAAATATCATTTCTATTCTGTTGCGCCAAAGATAGCCCGCACCGAACACGCCAAAAGGGACGGCATAAAGCCCCCGCTTTGTCCCCTGCTCGTTTATTCCGTTTCCTGTTTGGCTTAGTTCTTTGTGCTTAGCTCACTAGCGGCTTATCGGAAAGAAATGGGGTAGTGTGAACTGGACTTTTGCTTACCGCACTTCAACCTTAAATTTGGAGGGACTTTTCTGCACCCGGCAGGCTCTTATACGCATCCAAAATAAGAGCGAGATTTTCAGGCCTTGCCTTTCTTCGCCGCTTTGCTCTCCAGTCCAGAATCATCCCAGAATTGATGTGCCTTATCTGAAATCTCTTTATAAGCACATAGGGTTCAAAGTTTGTTCGCTTGATTTCAGATTCAAGTTGATCAAGAAATTCAGGTGAAATACTAACTAGTCTTGGGGCGGTAGGAGTATCAGTGATTTTGACCTTTTCTGAAGGTTCATACTGCTCAACAAATTTCATAACCGCATCAAAAACATGTCTGTCTGCGGTTGTTGCTCTTTTATCAAGCCAGTTCCTAAGAATGCTAACATTAAAGCTCAGATATTTAGGAAGAGCCTTTGCTATATCAGCCTTCCTAATCTTCTTTTCCTTTATCTGAGCTTTTAGATGGCTTAGCTTATGAGATGTTATCTTAATACGCTCTACTGTTGGAAGCTTTGAATAAACTCCCATCAGATAATCATATTCAATTTGAGTTGGGTATTTGATCGCGCCGCTCAGTATCGAGGTTATCCGGTACTCACCTAACCCCTCTGGAGGCACAGATACCTTAAACATGGTTCTTGCTCCGGCATGCGTTCTTCTTTGCTCAGAGACTAAACGCTCATAGGCAGCCGGATTTTTATTAAAATCTACATCTGTTACGAGCGGCTTTCTAGGCATTCATAGCACCCCTTCCAATGGCACTTAATGAGCTAGTTGATAATCTTCAGACTTCTTTGTTTTTGGTGATACGGGAAGATGTGAGTTCCCCTTTACAAGCTCAAGCGAATAACCATAAGCATCAGCTATTTTCAAGAAAGATGTCAGCTTAATATCCTGCGTTTTTCCAGATCGCATATTTTGAATGGCATTGGGGTGCAAGCCTGCTTCTTCGGCAAGTTTGCGTACAGATTTATCATCACCTTCAGACATACTTAGCAAAAGTTCCTGCAAAGCAAATGCCTGATACTCTTTATCAAAAGTCTCCTTGAACTTTGCGTTTTGCATTTCTCGTTCATAGGTACTCATTCCTTCATTTATCTTTCTCATAGTAAGTGCCCTCCTTGACACGAAGTTTATACGATTTCATACATTTCAAAGCCTGATCTTTTTCACTCTTGGGCAGCTTCTGTTGTTTCTTCCAAAAGGCATTGGTCACTATTATTTTCTTCCCCTCAACAAAAAAGCTCAAAAACCTATGAGGTTGAGGCTTAAAGGCATAAACCTTCTCACCTTCATATCGGAATTTTTCCTTATTCCGTATTGCTCCCATTTCACCCATCATCTTAAAAAGTGTCAAAACCTTACGGCGGTCTTGCACCTTTAATTTTTTATAATATTCAAGTGTCTGACTTTCACCCTTGGGCGGGTAATACCATTCAATCTGAAATTCTTGCCCTTTATAGGCAATATATACTCTTTTAGACATACACTGATTGTAACACTGTAATGTTACAAAGTAAACACTATTTTTTAAATACTATAAGTTATTTATTGGAAATAATCACGCCAAACTAGCCCATCAAACCATTCAAAAGCCTTACTCACAAACACTTTCTTGCCCCCTTGCTAAGAATCAGTCAAGAACTACATAAAATTTTATTAAAAAGTGATTAAACCTTTATGGAAACTTTACGGCTAATTCACCTTAATCTGTCAAAATAATCTTGTCCTAACGGGATTACGAGGGGAAAAGAATGTCTGATAAAGATGTAAACAAAGTCCACCAGGAAGCCGCTGAGCACACTCAGAAGATGCACAACTACGCTGTTGCTGGTAAAGGTGCAGAAGTGGGCGGCATGGCTCTTGCGCATGACCAAGCGCAAGTAAATGGCATTACTCTTAGCGAGAAAAAGAAAAAAGAGGCAGCGGATCTTAAGGCTCTGCTCGATCTTCAAACAGAGCTAGATAACCTCTTTGATGGCATGAGCGGAAAGCTAGATGATTACAAGAAAAGTCTAAATATTTCCAAGCGCATTAAGGAAGCTATGGACAGTGGAGATACGGCGACATTGACCCTTATTTTACAAGAGCAAGGTCGAGACACTGATGGGAAAACAACTGATGAAATATTCGAAATGGGTAGCGATGAACTTAAAGTTCAAGAACTAACACGAGAAACCCTCGCACAAGAGATTAAGGATATGGCCGAAGATTACAAAAGCAAGCCAAACCTTACTGAAGCGCAAATGGATAGACTCGAAGAATTACGAGAGCAAGCCCAAAACATAGAAGGGTTGGACTTTTATAAGGTTTTTGGCGATTGCTTTGAAAAGAAGAATGGATTTCAAAATGAAGTAGAGAATTTTTTAGCTAATGTTGATACTCCTGAGACATTCCTTTCAGAAGATCCTTTTTCAAAGAACAATGAAATCACTGATGCTTTCAATATTGCAGCCACCAATGAACAGACTGGTAGTCCTTTTGCTTTAGAAAATGACAGTGCCGAAAACAGTCCATCATTATCTAATAATGACGTTTCAAACTCACCAAATCCTTTTGGGTAATTTAATTTAAGCTGGCTATAACAACCGGCTCAACGTCTTCTGGCAATACAAGGTGATTGCCATGCTCATCAACAAAATCATTACTAATAATCTTGATGGCTCCGCCTACTTGTTCGGGGGTAAAAGTGGCCACGTCATTGTATGAATAACGTACTCCGTCCATATATACTATTGCGAGTGAAGCTCTCTCTTTGCTCGTCTCTTCATGTGTCACCGTGATATACATCGGCTTATCTGTAAATCTTCTATCTGCGAAGGCATTTGCAAGAACCTTGGCGTATTCCTTAGCTGATTTCTGAGATAGTTCCCCACCGCTGATATGAATTGCAAACTTATCACCGCGCGAAGCATCAATTGCATCGCCGACATCACCAGCTAGCACAATTGGCGCAGCATTAGCTTTTACGCCTTCGTTGCTCTCAACGCCAGAGCTTGCTTTTGGCTCTGTTCCGCCATTGTCATTCGCAGCAGCAGCTCCGAAAGTCAGCAGTAGTGATAATAATATAGCCTGTTTTTTATTCATCTTTTTTACCTTTTTGCATGTCACTTATACCATTTTTTAGAGGGGCTGTACAAGTGAGCATTTTTAAAATCTTAATATTTTAACCATTTCAAAAATACGGCTTACTTGCCGCAAGATAAATGGTTTTGAATTAATGAGGCATAAAAGCCGTAAATAATAACTCAAACATTGCGGCTTTTTGACCCTATGAAATCAAAAGATCAAGAAGAGCGACTCCTGAAAATTGCTGAAAAGATCAAAAAACTGAGAATAGATGCGGGATATACGAGTTACGAGAACTTTGCGGTTAAACACGGATTAGATCGCAAGCAATATTGGCGAATGGAGAAAGGACAAAACTTCATGCTATCCACCCTTCTTCGCATAATTGATATTCACAAAGTAAGCTTGGCGGAGTTCTTTGAAGACCTATAGGATCTAACATTCATACGATTAGATGTTCCATTCTAAAGAGCAGAACAAAAGGTGAATATTTTTCCTTGACTCCGCTTATGCGTGCTGTTACAACCCCTAATTGTAAATTAATTGTAGGACTATTTTCCTATTATTAATAACTGTGTAACTCGTGTGTGGAAGGAAAACTAGAGGATGAGTAACAATACCCTGTATTATGGCGAGATAGTCGCCCGTATAGCTGGAAGGCTATATTCAATCGATGAACATGCTAACGACAATAACTTACCATTTAGGCAAGATATATCTATGGAAGATATGATCTGTGATATTAGCGCAGATGCTGGGCGAATATTCGATTGCCTAGAGGATTTGTCAGGAGAGCATTTCATAGATTGGCGAAAGGCGCTGGAATATTATTCAGATGCACTTCGTAGCTTCATCCTTGCAGGCAGGATGCCGTGCATGGCTGACATGATCTCAATGGCGGCTAAAAGCATGGATGTATCCAGAGAAGAGCGATTGGCTATGGCCAAGGAAGTGCTTTAGGCGTTCCATCAACTTGAGGAGGATGCGATTTATCACCTCCTCCTCTTTTTTTTAAGGAAGAGATTAAATGAGCCTTCAAGAAAAACTGAAAAACGTTGCTCAGAAAAAGCCTGCATCAATTAAGGCTTTCGTAGCACAGGAAGCACTCGACCATGAAAGCTTCTCATGTTTTTTTAACGATCTAGCAGCTCATGGTTGCAGATCAGGAATGGTTGGATCATTGATTTACTACAATCAAACCCATCAATTTTTCGACATCTATTATGAGCAAATAAACGATCTGCGGTTGGAATTTGAAGAGAGCACAGGTGAGCCTGTCAATCTAGGCAGCGACCTCAAAAACACTCTTGCGTGGTTTTCTTTTGAAGAGATTGCCAATCAATTAGCAAACGAACTGGAGATTACATGATAATTGAAGAAGTGAAACTCACTTATAAAAACAAAATTTCCGCGAAACACAGGCATAAAATCACATCTTCTAAAGATGCCTATGAGATACTTCTTAAAACTTGGGATCAGGATCAGATTGAACTTTTGGAAGAATGTAAGGCTCTATTTCTTGATCGCCAACTAAGGGTGATGTCAATTGCATCCATCTCGAAAGGTGGATTCAGTGGGACTGTCGTAGACTTAAGAATTGTTTTTGCCATAGCTCTTAAGAGAAGAGCCGACAGCCTCATTCTTGCTCACAATCATCCATCGGGAAATTTAAGACCAAGCGATGCTGATATTAGGCTAACTCGGTCATTTCAAGACGCAGGTAATATCATGGGAATTCTATTGCAAGATCACTTAGTTGTAACCAAAGAGGCCTTCACGTCTATTGTGTCTGAACTATAAACTTGCATGCTTATATAAATAATACTATAATAGTATTTATGAGTATATTTGCAGTACAAGTAATATGATGTTATCACTTATAAGCACATCTAAAGCGCAACAAAAGATCGCTCAGAATATGCGTGCGCTTCGCCTTAAAAAGGGACTTACGCAAGGAGGCCTTGCGGAGCGCTCTGGCGTTAACCTTGCTACGCTTCGTAAATTTGAACAAAAAGGATTAATCTCATTAGAATCCTTCCTCAAATTAGCTATGTCCCTTGAATGCCTCGAAAAACTCGTTGAAGCGACATCATCCAGCGAAGATGATTACTCATCCATAGACGATGTACTCAAGGATAGAAAACACAAAAAACCTCAAAGAGGATGGCGCAAATGAGCAACTACAAATCCTTAAACGAAATCAAAGTTGGGCTCAACTTTGGAGATAAGACTATCCCTGTAGGCCGATTAGCAAGCCGAGATTACAAAATATATTTCGAGTATAATGAAGAGTTCTTAGACCTCAATTTAGATATATCGCCTTTTAAACTTCCCCTAGAGCCAGGCCTACAAACTTTTGAAAGCTCTCCCTTCGAGGGATTGCCAGGCGTTTTTAGCGATAGCCTTCCCGATGGTTGGGGACGACTTCTTTTTGATAGACTTGTGAAAAGCCGTAATCTTCTTCCTGAAGAATTTACGCCGCTAGATCGGCTTGCTCATGTTGGCCTCACAGGTCTTGGCGCATTGGTTTACGAACCCGATCACAGTGACGAGGTTCAAGAAGATTCAATAAATCTTGATGATCTTGCTAAGCAAACGCAAGATGTATTGGATGGAGAAGCTGAGGATGTCTTGCAGGAGCTTATTGCTCTAAATGGATCATCCGCAGGAGCAAGACCCAAAGCCCTAATCGGCGTTGATCTTGAGCGCAAACAAATCATTCATGGTAAACACAACTTACCTGAAAATTACGAACACTGGATGGTCAAATTTGCAAACAGCACGGATGGACTAGACGCTGGCGCAATTGAATTTGTCTATTCACTCATGGCTAAAGAAGCTGGCCTTGAAATGACAGAAGCTCATCTATTCCCAGCATCAAAGGGGGCTGGGTATTTCGCTACGAAACGTTTCGACCGGAATAACAATCAAAGGCTTCACATGCACACAGCAAGTGGATTGCTTCATTCCAATTTCAGAACGCCCACACTCGACTATGAAGATTTACTAAGCGTTACTGGAGCGCTTACTAAAGATGTAAGAGAAGTAGAAAAGATGTTCCGCCTTGCGGTCTTCAATGTTCTATCTCACAACCGTGATGATCACGGAAAAAACTTCACTTATCTCATGAACGGACTGGGAGAATGGAAGCTTTCACCCGCCTATGATCTCACTTTCTCATCAGGACCAGGAGGTCACCAAAGCACGATGGTTATGGGGGAAGGTGAAACTCCTTCTGCTGAAAATCTAGTGAAGCTCGGGCTTGAAGCAAAGCTTAGCCAAAAAGATATTGACACTATAATTGATCAGACTAGAAATGCTCTTAATGAATGGCAGAGGCTAGCTCAAAACCACGGTGTAACTCAGGCTAATATCAGGCTTATCAAAGACCGTATATCACAATCCGCAAAATAGATTTTCGCGCATTACTTAAAATAATCCTCTTTTGCTTCTGCTATACCCTGATTTACTGTGGCACGAGGATTATCTGAAGCGTCAAGGCGGAGTGTTACGCTAATTCCATCAGCGTAGATTACGAAGCTGTCTTTCCCATTTTTGAAATCAGGATCAGCTTTACCTAAAACCAAGCCACGTACTGGCGCACCTGCTGCTTTAGCATCAGCAGCGCCTTGTCGAACTTTTTGCAGAAGCTCCATATTTGAGCCGCTGTAAAGGACAATAATAGCACCGTTAGAGGCCTTTGCTGAATACGCTTCGGAAACCCTAACCCGATATTCTCTTGCATCTTTTATTCCAACAGTTTTGACAGAAACCTCTTCATCATTGGTTTTTTCATTCAACTCAGGATTGCTATCAGCACCTTGCGCAAGGCTGTTATTTTGAGCGAAGAAGGCCAACGCAAAAATTCCAGATGTTATGAAACCTGCTCTATTCATGAATTTTCATTATCCAGTTTTTCCTAAATAATCGACATAGCTAAGAAACCATTAATTGGAGTAATTATCACTTAAGCAAAAATATGAAAATTGATACTTAATAACCGTATTTGAATATCTGTGATACTGAGTAGCAATAAATTTCAACATGAATAGTAATTCTGGTATGACCCTATTGGTGCATTAAAGGGCTATGATCCACCTCATTTGAACCTCAAAAAGCTATTAACCATAAATGGTTTATTTTCTATCAGACATCACGTCTAAGAAGGTCAAGCCATAATTAAAAATCGTGAAGCTGCATTGCTATGTGAGAGGTCTGAGTCCTGGTTACAAAAAGGGGATCATAAAAATCAATTTAATAATCAAAGAAATGGTGGTGTCAATGTTTTGAGCTTTGCGTCTTATTTAAAAGAATTTAAACCCTTTGATTATGAGTTGTTTGTCAAGAATTACCGAAAAGAGACCCAATTGAAAGTTGGGTAGATCATCTGGTGTATTTACCCTTGAAAATAAAGCCTATCATTCTTATTTATTAATCCTATCATTTGTGATAGGATTAGGTTAATTTTATGATAGGAAAAGACGTGATTATGAACCTTGCCCCACGCCAACAGGAAATAATTGATATTATAGATGCACAAGAACAAGCATCTATTTCAAAAGTCAAAGAGCTACTTAGTAGTGATATAAGCATCCCCACTCTCAATAGGGATATAGCTAAACTTGTTGAAGTAAACTGCCTGAAAAAGCTTGGTGCAGGAAGGTCTATTTCCTATACAATTACCTCTGAATACAAGCTATTTGCCCCGATTAATGCATCCGACTATTTCGATCTTGATCCGGATATGCGAGGGGCTAATACTGCATTCAATCATGAATTACTTCAATCTTTAAAAGTCATCTCAATTTTCACAAATCAAGAATTAAACGCCCTTCAAGAATTAAAACAGGAATACCAAAGCAATATCGCCAGCCTTTCACCAGTGCTTTACCAAAAGGAACTGGAACGCCTGACCATAGAATTAAGCTGGAAATCTTCACAGATTGAAGGAAACACTTATTCCTTACTGGAAACGGAAAGACTATTTAAAGAAAAACAAGAGGCCGATAACAAAACCAAAGAAGAAGCTACAATGCTTCTTAATCATAAAGATGCCATTATTTATCTGATGGAGCATAAAGACCTTGCTAAAACCCTTGATTTACGCACTTTGGAAGAAATCCATTCCCTTCTAATTAAGGATCTGAATGTAGGGCGCAACATTCGCTCTCGCGCGGTTGGTATCACCGGAACAGCCTATAGACCCCTAGATAACGAATTTCAAATCAGGGAAAATCTAGAGCTTATGTGTGACTTGATTAACGCTAAGGATAATGGCTTTGAAAAAGCCTTACTTGCAGTGGCATTGATTTCCTATATACAGCCCTTTGAAGATGGAAATAAACGCACTGGACGCATGATAAGCAACGCCCTCCTCATTGCTGATGATGCATGTCCACTCTCTTACCGCAGCGTAGATTCACTAGATTATAAAAAAGCCATGTTACTCTTTTATGAGCAAAATAATCTAGCTGCTTTTAAAGCCATATTTTTTGAGCAAAACGAATTTGGGGTTAAAAACTATTTCCGTTAACCAACTGCTAAAAGACCAAAAAATGAACTACCCAGAGGGTCGGGGAATTAAACCGTAAACTGATTAAAAGTTGGGTAGATCATCAGGCGTATTTTCTCTGGAAAATGCAGATATTCCTGATGTCCTTATGGTTTTTGCAACTTTCACGGATAGTAAATGGTATTACGGACATTTATATACTTGGTTACAAAGTATTGACACAAAATAAGATTAGGACTATAGTCCTACAATGCTCTTGTCGGAATTGGAAATAGCGGAAAAAATAGGAGGTCCTATGCTTCTGTTATCCCTATTGGCCCGAAAAAGAAAAGTCCGAAAACTAATTAGAAAATCAGGAATGATTCCACATGTTTTTTACATCAATAACAAGGAAACCTGGTGTGTTCCAACAGATGAAGTGGTACACTTAACCCAATGTCAAACGAACTTAAAATCTTTAAAAAACCCGACTCTCCGAACTGGTATGTTCGAGGTACAATCCATGGGCAAAAAATCTATGAAAGTTCAGGAATACCTCACAAGGATTTAAAGACCCCTTCATCTCGAATTAGGGACTACAGAGAGAAGCGTATTACAGAACTTAGGGAAGCTTACATTTATGGGAAAGCTTACTCTGCAACTTTTCTTGATGCTGCTCTTAACTATTTAAAGTCAGGGGGATCGCCGCGCTATCTTGGCGAGCATAAAGACGGGCAATGGACAGGACTAATAGGAAAAGTTGGTCATTTAAAAATCAGGGAGATTGATCAAGAGCAGCTTAGTGATATTGCCCATGAGATGTACGGGAATTGCACATCAGAAACCCAAAATCGCCAATTCTGGACACCATTTATTGCTGTCTGGAAACATAACACGAAAGGGCAAAAGCCCCTTTGTCCTTATGTTGAATGGCAGAGGCCAAAACGAAACAAGAATAAAGCACGATCAAGGAAGCCTTCCAGTTATGAAGAGGCCATTGAATTTATCAATGCACTCTCATATCCAGCCGCCAAGGTTATGTTTTTCTTATTCTGGACAGGATGTAGGCCGCTTGAAGCTTACGATTTAGAAACCGCCAGTCTTTACCCTGAAAATGATTGGATTGTTCTAGATGAAACTAAAACAGATATGCCAAGAGGCATTCCTATGCATAAGTGTCTAAAACCTCTTCTTAGTTTCTTGAAAGACCAAGATCACCAGCATGTATTCCTAAATAAACTGGGAAAACGCTATCCTTCTAATAGGCGCTATAACAAGGCAGGAAGGATTATTTATAATGCTGGAGGGCAAATGGCTTCTCCTCTTCATTCAGCCAGAGATAAAACAAGCATTAATATAACGCCCTATGTTGCTCGCCATACTGTATCAACCAACTTGATATGGCCAGGCGGCGTTAATGAATTGATAAAAGATGAGATACTTGGACATGCTTCTGAAAACGAGATGAGCAGACACTATACCCACTTGCCAAGAAAACCCTTGATTGATGCAATAAATAAGTTAGGTTACCCCGAAGGTTTGCGTGAAGATTTATTGAACCCGTGCAGAATCCGTGCAGAGCACATTGAAGTCTACGGTGGAAAATATGATCAAAGCCTTACTGAGTAATAGTTTGGAGACTTGGCTGAGTGGCTGAAAGCGCGCCCCTGCTAAGGGTGTATAGGGTTTATAGCTCTATCGAGGGTTCGAATCCCTCAGTCTCCGCCAAAGCCTTGCTGACAGCTAATTTCCAGACATTTCGACTCCCTAAAATGCTTCTATTTTCAATAGAAAAGTAACCTGAATCACGAGGAACATATCAGGAACAAACGGTGAATACGAAGCTAAACCCGTGCAGAATCCGTGCAGTGATTTTTATATATTTATATTTGAGTACACCTCCTTTGAACCAAAAGAATGACAAATAAAAACAGAACATCTATTCCTCAGAAAAATAAAATTAGAGCTGAATTACAAAGAGAAATTGGTTCACGATGTCCATTTTGTGGGAATACTGATGTAGGACATTTTGAAATTCATCATATGGATGAAAATCCAGCTAATAATGAAACTGGCAATTTAATTTTACTTTGTCCAACCTGTCATTCCAAGATCACCAAAGGTGATATTTCGCCCATTGAAGTGCTTCAGAAAAAAATCGAATGTCTTTCAACGACTGAAAAAGCAAAAAAACACGATAAAAGCGAGATTCAATTTAACGCTCCTGTCGGCAATGCAATTACTGGGGACAATGCGAAAATCACCATCAATCAAAAGTCAAAAAAGATTGTTAACAAAAATGCATCAGGTACAATTGGATCAGATAGCCTGAAAGCAGATTACATCGGCCATCTTGTCGATAGATATAATACGTATAAAAAGAGTGAGATGAAGGAGAGGATGAGTTATGGAGCTGCCGGAGCTATATTGAAACGTAAATTCAAAGTCCCCAAAACAAGACGTTTATACGACCTTCCATTATCGAAATTTGGTGAATTAATAATTGAAATTCAAAACATGATAGATCGAACAAGGCTAGCTCGCCAAAAAGGCCGACATCATAAGAACTATTCATCTTTTGATGAGTATTGTGAGAAATACAGGTAAAAAGCCAATGACCTGAGTTGGAACACCGAGCCTTGCCTAAGCTCCTTTTGTTTTTACTATGTTTTTACAGCAATAAAAAAGGCAGCCACAAATTAATGTAACTGCCTGATTATCAGAGTAGCGGGGACTGGACTCGAACCAGTGACCTTCGGGTTATGAGCCCGACGAGCTACCAACTGCTCCACCCCGCGATATGAGCGCAAAGCTACATGCTTTCTGAATACTTACAAACCGAAATGACGCTTCGTTCGCTCTTTTCTGAATAATATTTTCGATTGAAGTTCATGCGTCTGCTTTTTGTGTTGACATGGTTGTGTCTTTGGAATAGATCTAGATCTTATACGATTTTTTCAAACCAGAATGGTCACAGACCTACGTACAAACCCTTAATTCTACTAATTCATTTTATACTAGAAGCGCTTATGTCTATCTTTCTGGCATAAAAGAAGATACGTGGCACTTGGCAATAACCTTAAGAAAAGATCTCAATCCTTGGTTACGGATAGACCAAAGGAGGAAGAAGCGGTGGTGACGGCTGAGATTGAGCCTGTAGATGCTGAAGAACTCATGGAATCAAAGGAATCCACTCTCCAGTCCGAAATGATGTGCGTTTTTCAGTCAGGCGCAGGGGAGTATGCCATTCCGATTGATGAAGTGAGTGAAGTCGTCAAACTCAGCGCAATAGCACCTGTTCCTCAAATGCCTGAATATATTGCGGGGATGGTGAATGTAAGGGGAAACATCTATGGCGTATTGGATTTGGCCGTGTTCTTTGGCCATGAGCAAAAAGAGGACGATAATTTTAGTTTTCTTATTGTCATCAATGACGAAGAACGAAAAATCGCCATCCGAGTCCCGACCGTCCCCGATACATTACAAATTTCAGAGGAGCTGATTGAGAAATTATCCTCTTCGATGTTAAAGTCAATTAAGAAGCAAGAATTTTTGAAAGGGATTATCAAAAAAGATAGCCGTATGATCATCCTTTTGAATATATTAGATATGATTTCGAGCGATACGTTTGTTCAATCCTAACCAGCACCAAGACCTAACCGATTTTCAACCATGCTAAATAATTTTACTATTCGCCGAAAATTGATGCTGTTTATTCTGGGCATCACGATACTTGTTTTCAGTATTTCTCTCGGCTATTTCAGCTATAATCTTCGAAAGAATGCAATAGATGAAGCGAAGAAATTGGCAGATTCCTATGCCGTGCAAAAAGCCAATAGCATAAAGACGATCATTGATGAAGATTTGGCAGTAGCACGCGCTATGTCCGTGACAGTGACAGAATATACTTTTTTGACTAAAAATCAACGAGATACGTTACGAAAAAATTTTTTAGACAATGTGTTGAAGCTGTATCCCAAATACGATGCAACATGGATGAGTTGGCAACTGGAGTTCATTGATGACAATTGGAATGAATCATACGGACGTGAACGATTCAATTCGTATTGGGATGGAAATGTGGTGAAATCTTCTGTGGAGCTGGCCGAATTGGATGGCAGCCCCGCAAGTTCAATTTATGAAAGATTCAAAGCTGAATCTGATCTAATAGAACTAATGTCTGAGCCTTATTGGTACTTGGATTATGACTATTCCTCCAATTCTCGAGATTCATTATTGGGAATTTCTCCCACCGTAAGGATAGAAATAGATGGGCGATTTGCTGGTGTGGTGGGTAGTGACATGTCCGTGGATGACTTTCAAGGAGTCACCAATGTTGAAAACTACGAAGGAGGTATTGCTTTTTTGCTTTCCAATGAGGGCGTAATCATTGCCCACAAGGATGCAGGGTTGTTTAGCTTATCAATGGACACCCTGAGTATTGTTAAAGATAGCTCGTTCGATGTGGGGGAGCTGATAAAAAAAGGAAAGTCAGGGGCTTATACAGTTTTTGACAAAGACCTAGGCGAGGATGTATATGTCACATTTGCATCTATCGCTGTGGGCCGTTCCCAATTTCCCTGGTCGGTGGGTTTTGTGGTGCCTGTGTCTGAGATCACTGCCGAATTCAATTATACCTTCTACATCACGTTGGGTTTCGGAGCTTTGGGGCTTTTGTTTCTCAGCTTGGTGATTTGGAAGATTTCCACGACTATCACCAGTTCATTGGACGAATCAAATTCACTTTTGAAAGACTTGGCTGTTGGGAATTTGGACACGTCTAAGAAGCTGGTCTTGACAGGAAAAGATGAGCTTAGCGAGATTGCCAATTCAGTCAATTTACTCATGGAGGAGTTGAATAGTAAAGCAGAATTTTCCAAACAAATCGGGGAAGGAAATTTGGGGGCTGATTTCAGAAGTGCCGGAGAGAATGATATTCTTGGTGATTCACTATTGAAAATGAGAGATAATCTCAGGATCGTAATTGATGAGACCAATGAAGTGGTCGGCCAGGCAGGAGACGAGGGAAACTTCAGTGCCCGGATGAGGTCAGAGGATAAAAGTGGGGCATGGCAAGAATTGGCTCTATCGATTAATGATTTATTGGAATCTGTCGGGAGACCACTCCATGCCGTGAACCAGATTGTGAATTCTATGGCTGAAGGCGATCTGAGTGTGCGCTATTCGGATGAAGCAAAAGGAGATATTTTGAAGCTAGCAGATAATTTGAATATTGCACTGACAAACCTCGACGAACTCCTGGGAGGAATTGTCAATAACGCCAATGTGATAGGGGATTCATCAATGGAAATGCTAACGGCCAGTGAGGAGATGAATACCAACACGGGCGAAATAGCATCGGCCATTGCACAAATGAGCAACGGTGCTCAGAACCAAGTGAGTAAAGTGGATGAGTCTTCCAACCTTGTGGAGAGCATCCTGCGTTCTGCAAATGATATGGGGCATCAAGCCGAAGAAATCACCAATGCAGCAAAAAAGGTGGCGGAGAGTTCCGATACCGGCCTCAAAATGGTTAATAAAGTTGGGTTTAGCATGCAGGATATCAAGGCATTTGCCAATGATACCAACGAATCTATTAAAGTGCTCACGGAGCGATCGAAAGAAATCACGCGTGTCCTGGCCATTATAACTGACATTTCATCACAAACGAATCTACTTGCATTGAATGCGGCCATAGAAGCGGCTCAAGCCGGAGATGCTGGAAGAGGATTTGCCGTGGTGGCAGAAGAAATTCGCAAGCTGGCGGAAGATTCCAGAAATTCGGCACGTGAAATCGAGAAATTGATCACAGACGTTCAGACTGATACGGCAAATGCTGCGCAGGTCATAGAAGTGATGAACCAGAGTATCAAAGGTGGGGAGGTTGCATCCAATGATGCCTCTGAGGCATTTAAGGAAATTGCCAGCTCGTCTGTTGGAAACCTTGAAATTTCAGAACAAATTCTGAATGCCTCCAAGGGACAAATGGAAAGCATCAAAAATGTCGTAAGTATAACAGAGGGCATTGTTGTGATCGCTGAGCAGACCGCAGCTGGTACCGAAGAAGTGGCAAGTTCTGCCACCGAGCTATCTGCTGGAATGGAGAACTACACGCAACGATCAGGAAAGGTGACTGAGATCACTACCCAGCTCAAAGAACGCGTGGGTAAGTTCAAGTTGTCAGGTAAAAAGGATGCCTGATGACCGTTGTATCCATTATCAATCAAAAGGGTGGGACGGGAAAAACCACGACCACAATTAATCTGGGAAGTGCGCTAGCCAAACTTGGCCAGAATGTGCTGCTTCTTGATCTCGATCCTCAGGGCAATTTGAGCTATTCGCTGGGTGTCAACGAATTTTCACATTCGATGGCTGACGTATTGCTTGGCGAAAAGACACTAACCGAAATAGTACAAGAACGAGAGGGGATGCAGATTGCACCGGCTGATATTCACTTGGCAGATGCCGAATTATCTCTGGTTTCAGCAGATGATCGTGAGTCTGTTCTATCGAAAGCACTCCAATTGGTCAAGGGATTTGATTTTGTCCTCATCGATTGTCCACCCTCACTTTCTGTCCTTACGGTAAATGCTTTACTTGCTTCTGATAAGGTGATCATTACCATGCAGATGGAAGTACTTAGCTTGCAGGGATTGGATATGATTATGCAGACCATTCAGAAAATGAATAAGGTATTCAACAAAAAGATTGCTGTCGAAGGAATTCTGCCCGTAATGGTTGACAAGCGCCGCAAGCTGATTGAAGAAGTGCAGGAGTACATAAAGGAGAATTATGATCTGCGAATCTTCAATTCGTTTATTCGCAACAATGTGAAAGCATCCGAAGCACCTTCGTTTGGACAGAGTGTAATCACCTATCAGCCAAGTGCGAATAGTGCGAAGGATTACATCGCATTTGCAAATGAATTTTTAGACCTGAATAGGTAGAGATGGCATTGGGACAGAATTTGAAGAAAAAAAAGCTAATTCCTGACAAGCAGGAAAAGAAGACTGTTGCCAAATCATCGTCAAAGGTCAAAAAGAAAAAACTGATAGCTACGGCTACTAAAAAATCGCCCAAAAGGAAACCTGCTAATAAAATTCCATCCACTGAGTTGCTCAATTTTATTTCTCAAGAAGCAGAAGAACGGAGAAAATCGCTTCGAAAGAGATACAAAACTGAAATTGAAAATTTGACCGATCTGACTGTTCAGTTTTTGATATTCAAATTGTCAGAAGAAGAGTATGCGATTGAGATTGGCAAGGTAAAGGAAGTGGTCATTACCCCGGCAATTTCAAAAGTCCCCAAGATGCCCAAATATATCATTGGATTAGCAGATGTAAGAGGCGAAACAGTCCTGGCCGTGGATCTTGCTCAGAAATTCGGATTGACCAATTCCCTTCAATCCAATTTCACGCTTGTCATTGAGGGCAGGAAACAGCGAGTGGGCTTGCTGCTTGCTGAGATTCCCCTGGCTCTGAAGGTGCAAGGCAAAAACATATCGAGTTCCATTAGTTATTTGGCGGAGGGCATGGAAGACATGTATGTGAAAGGGCTAATCAAATTAGACCACCGATTGATACATTACCTGGATGTGGATGAGTTGCTGGATAGTGACAAGGCCACTGTGATACCTGATCATTTGATGAACAAACTGTGAGTAGTGGATTGAAAATATTAGTGGTCGATGATTCAGCTTTTATGAGACTGCTCATCTCAGATTTGATTTCGGAAGATCAGGAGCTGGAGGTGGTGGGGACAGCAACCAATGGATTGGACGCTGCTGAGAAAGTCAGTGAGCTGAGTCCAGATGTTGTTGTGTTGGATTTGAACATGGGAAAGTATGATGGATTGTTTGCTGTGAAGTCCATAATGAAAGAGAAGCCTACTCCGATTCTCATCCTGAGTTCGGTCGGAAATACGAATCTGGATCCAATATTCGAAGCATTGAAATACGGTGCAGTGGATTATATGAATAAACCCAATCGCAACAATTCAAAAATGCGATTGATGCGTTCGGAATTGATCACGAAAGTCAAAAGTGTATCTAGAGCAAAACCACGTACCTCGGTTGAGGATCCCTCACCTCGCGTAAGTACTGAAAAAACCAGCCACACCAGCAAGTTCGAGATCATTGTCATCGGAGCATCCACAGGAGGACCTTCGGCCATTGAAAGAGTCATTCGTGATTTGCCGCAAGATTTCGATATCCCGATAGTTATTTGCCAGCACATGCCTAGCTCGTTCATTTCGCCTTTTGTCAATCGCCTTGATTCTCTCACCAGTCTCAAGGTGAGTTTAGGGACAAAGTCAATGAGTCTCCTTCGAGGGTCAATTACTATTTGCCCTGGCGTGGCTAACATGATAGTGACAGAGAAAAGAAACGAGAAGACACTTGATTTTACGGACGAACAATTCCGTGAGTACAACAATCCATCCATCAACGCTATGATGCTGAGCGTTGCAAAAGTCTACGGCGATAAGTCTGTTGGCGTATTACTGACAGGCATGGGGAAGGATGGTGTACGAGGGCTGAAGGCGATAAAAGATGCAGGGGGCTTTACGATTGCCCAAGATGAGCATAGTTCTATCATCTATGGGATGCCGAAAGTGGCGGTAGAAAACCAGGCAGTTTCAATTTCTCTTGATGTTAAGAATATAGGGGGTCATTTTGTCAACAAACTCTGATGGATTCGAAAGACGCTGAATATCGCCAACTCTTCCTGACCGAAGCTTACGAAAACTTCGAAAAGCTAAATAATCTCTTCATTGAGTTGGAACAAGACCCTTCGAGCAAGCGCGCGATTGACCATATTTTCAGGATTGTCCATACGCTCAAGGGCAATTCCATGCTAATGGGAATTGATCCTATTTCCGATTTGACCCATACCATGGAGGATGTGTTTGGGGCACTCAGCAACAGGGAAATCAAGATTTCCAAAGAGTTGATGGACAGCCTTTTTCGGGCGAATGATAAACTAGGGGCCTTGATCAAATCATTCGATACTGGTGGGAAGGTTAGCTATTTAGGTATTCGGACCAAGCTATCTGTCTATCTAAAGAACGCCTTGGAAGAGACGTCTGAATCCGAGGAAATTGAGACTCCAGTCATTGAGGAAGCAGCTGATGACGAGCAGGTGGTGATTGATGAGTCCAATGAGATTTCATTTGCAGAGGTCGTGCAGATCCCGGTAAAGAAGATGGATGAATTATTGAACCTTGTCGGTGAATTGGTGATTGAACGGGATCGGCTGATTACGGTCTTTGAAGAGAAAGGAAAGAGCACGTTGGAGTTTGAGCGGCTCAAACGAATTTCGTCCAACCTTCACTATCGTTTCCTAAATGCCCGCATGGTACAGATGGGCTTTTTGTTCAATAAATTTCATCGAATTCTTCGAGATGCCGCCTCGTCAGAAAAAAAGGAAATTAAACTTTTTTTGAAAGGGACGGAAGTAGAGATAGATAGGAATGTACTCAAAATCATCAGTGACTCTCTGATCCATCTTGTGCGAAATTCGGCCAGCCATGGTATAGAATCTGAGGAAGAGAGGGAGAGCGAAGGGAAACCGAAATATGGCACGGTTCGGATGGAAGCAAAGCACGAGAAGGATACGGTGATTTTGACTGTGGCAGATGATGGCAGAGGAATTGACATCCAGCGAATACGGAAAAAAATTGTTGGTAACAAGATGGTGTCAGCCGAGGTAGCGACCAAACTTCGAGACAGTGAAATCATTCGGTACATTTTTGAACCAGGCTTCTCTAGTGCCGATGCGGTGACAGAAATCTCCGGCAGAGGTGTAGGCATGGATGTGGTAAAGCGAGCAGTCGAATCCATTGGTGGGCAGGTAATGGTGGATACGGATTTAGGACAAGGCACGGAAATACACTTGGTGCTGCCCTCTTCACTTGCATTGAAAGGGTCTCTACTTTTTGAAGTAGACACTCAGGAATATGCGATTCCACTTACCTATATCGAGTCCGTGGAATATTTCAAAAAGAAAGACATCCATAAAATCAGCAATGGATTTATGGTTGATTACAAAGATCAGACGGTAGCGGTTGTTTTTCTAAAAGACTTTTTGGATTTGGCCAACCTAAGTGATGCACATAATCAGGGCAAACTCAATGGAAGTTTCGACAAGTCAGACGAGGAGGAACAACTGAGTGTTATTCTCACCACCCATTCCGGACGAATGCTTGGACTGGTGGTGGATAAATTATTGCGTCAGAAAGAAATAATTGAAAAAAATCTTCCTAAGCCACTGAATATCAGTAAACTATTGAGTGGTTCGACCATCCTTGGTACTGGAAATGTTTGCCCCGTGATAGACGTTGCAGCCATCATGGACATGTTTTATAAATCGGCAACACAAAACGAATAGTCATCGGAATCGGCCCTCCAAATATGATCAGTGACGAAGAAGTGTCTGCCCTGTTGGTGGCCATAAATAGTCGCTATGGTCTGGATTTCACCAACTACGAACGAACTTCATTGAAACGTGGGATTGTCCGCTTGATGATGAAGAATCATATGGAGTCGAGTATAGAGCTATGGTCCAAGGTATTGAAAGACAAAGAGTTTTTTGATCGTGCCATTGATGACCTTTTGGTGAATCTTACGGAGCTCTTTCGCAACCCTGACGTATGGATTAGGCTGAGAGACGATGTGCTTCCTAAACTATCTACCAAATCTGTGAAAGTGTGGCATGCTGGATGCTCTACGGGCGAAGAAGTGTACACAATGAGCTTCGTTTTGGAAGAAGCTAACCTGCTGAGTCGGGCTAGAATCACAGCCACCGACCTTAGCACGTCAGCTTTGGGGAAGGCCATCCAGGGGGAGTATTCGACGCTACTACTCACCCAATACCTTGTACCATTCCTTAAATTTTTCCCTGATAGGAAGCTTCAGGATTATTTCAATTACAAGGATGTGAATGCCACAATTAAAGCGAAATATCAAACCAACATTGCCTTTCGTAAACATAATCTTGTCAGAGACCCAATGGAAGAGAAGTTTGATATTATTTTGTGTAGAAATGTGATGATCTATTTTGATGAAAATTTGAAAACCCGGGTGCTTGATTTGCTGAGTGAGAGTTTGAACGAAGGGGGCTACCTGATCATTGGCTACTATGACATCATGCCTGATCATGGGAAAACATTGTTCGATCTATACGATGTGAAAACAAGAATTTACCAGAAAAAAATCAGCAATGGATAATTACTTAATTTTAATACCATGCGAATACTAATCGTTGATGATTCTTCCTACATACGAGCCACCTTAAGAACAACTCTTGAGGAAAATGGGTATGAAGTAGTGGGTGCTGCAAAAGATGGTGAATCGGCCATTGATCTGGCACTAGAGCTTCTGCCTGATGTGATCACTCTGGACAATATTCTACCTGACATGACAGGAATTGATGTACTTAAGGCATTAAACAACAATCAATTGGAATCAAAAGTAATTATGATTAGTGCGGTTGGGCAGCAGTCAGCTATTGCAGAAGGGCTTGCGAATGGTGCCCAAGATTACTTGGTTAAGCCATTTGACAACACGGAACTTATTGGCATAATAAGCACAATTAAATCCGCCTAAATACGGATAGAATGTAGAAAATGACTGAACTATTATTGGGGAGTAGATTAACTTATGATTTAACCAGACAACAACACACACAGGTATGATAGAGCATCTCAATGAAAATGAACTTAAGGTTGCTACCAAACTCATCTTTGATGGGTTGTCAATGGCCAAGTCTTCCATGGAGCAAATCCTTCAAAGCCCGATTAGTATTGAGAAGATCGAGTATGATGGAAATGATCTTGGCGTAAAACGTTTTTTCAACGAGAAGGTAGGAAGTGTTCATTTGATCAAGACCGAGCTGATGGGTGATTTGAAGGGCACAAGCCATTTGATATTTTCAGAAACGGAGGTATCTCGGCTCTACAAAGCCTGCCTGCCAGATAGCATTATTTCAGACGAATCGAATGAAAGTAAATTAATGAAGATGGGGTTTCTTTCTGAGATAGACAATATGGTCGCAGCGGCCGTTATCACCGAATTCTCCAATTTTCTTGGAATTGAAATTTATGGAATGGTGCCGTCACTTAAGGTTTTGGAGGCTACCGAAGTGAACGAATATCTCGCCGATGAATCCAAGGATTATGATTCTGTGGTTCATTTCAAAGCTGTATTTCATGGAAAGGAGTTGGACATATCGCCTGACTTTGTTTGGGTATTTCAGAATAAATTTGTGGATAAAATAAAAGATTTGGTTAGTGTGGACCAAGGTTGATCTGCTCCTAAGTTGCTGGTTAAATAGACATTAAAGCCTGATAAAAAGAATATTATGAGTAAGCGAGTATTAATAGTTGATGATTCCATTTACATGAGGTCGTTGATCAAAACCACCTTGACAGGAGCGGATTTTGATGTTGTCGGTGAAGCGGAAAATGGCGAGCGAGCGATTGACCTGGCCATTGAACTGCAGCCCGATTTGATCACTTTGGATAATATTTTACCAGATATGATGGGCTTTGAAATATTGAAAGTGCTAAAGGACGAAGGGGTAGATTCCATCGTCATAATGGTGAGTGCGGTGGGTCAACAAACGGTAGTGAATAAAGGACTTTCACTGGGGGCGGCCGAATATATTGTGAAGCCATTCACTGAAGAAGATTTGCTCGGTGTGGTGAATAAAGTAATGGGACTATAGAAGCGAATCAATGATTGAAAGATTAACTAATCTCCCCATACGTCAAAAATTTGCGGTCATAATTCTTCCGCTTATAGTCATAATCCTTGCCTTTGATTATCTCCAGGTTAAGCACAATTATCTTGATTATTCGGATGCCAATCGGCTGAATAAGGCCATCACAGTCGGAATAGAAATCAACCATGTCGTTCATGAAATTCAAAAGGAAAGGAGTATTTCTTCAGGCTTCCTCGCAAACGAAGGTGCCTCATTTGAAGAGCAACTTGCCGAGCAAAGAGATCGAACTGATAGCACGCTAAATCAGTACCAATTGGAAATTGCCAAGAGCAGTCTTAGTGGCCTGGTCGCTCTCCATCAAAAAGATCTGGATGAGGTCAATTCGTGGTTTGCCAAGCTAGCCATTCTTAGAAAAGGAATTGATGAACACCGCATTACTTCTGAAGAATCCATTCGACGGTTTTCGATGATCAATACACGCGCACTAAATACGGTCATCAAATTGATTGATGAGACGCGTGATAAAGAGATCGCGCAGCAAGTCCATGCGATCATATACTTTCTGAAGGCAAAGGAAGCAGCGAGTGTCGAACGAGCCATCGGTACTCAGGCTTTTTCTCATAGCCATCTGGGGTTCGATTTGTACAATCAGTTTACCACATTGGTTTCATCACAGGAATCTTTCATGGAAGCATTTCAGATCATTGCCAATGACGAGTCCAATGACTTTTTCGAAGCTACTGTTGAGGGGGAAGGAGTGGATGAGGTGAAGCGAATGCGAGGGGTGCTTTTTGCGAATGACACACTCGCAGAAGATCCCGCACGGTGGTATGCAGCGAGTACAGAAAGAATAAATCAGCTGAAAGTAGTGGAAGATTACATGTCTGATAATATTCAGAAGAATAGCGACGAGATTGCAAGTGAGGCAATTCAAGATTTCTGGGTATTTCTGGTACTAGATCTTCTGATTGGGTTGGTCACCTTCTGGCTGATGACCGTTGTTGTTTCAAATCTATTAAAGAATGTGTGGACTTTAGAGAGCTTCACCAGGCAAGTTTCGAAAGGGGATTTGTCCAAGAAAGTGGTTATTTCAACGACCGATGAATTGGGACATTATGCAGACACTTTTAACAGCATGCTGCACGAAATCAGGAAGTCGCACTATGCGTTGAGAAAGCAACGAGATAAGGCCAAGTTTCTGTATGAAAATATTTACGGTGTTTCTGTGACCGTATTTAAGAATATCCAGCAAGGGATTTTCTTATTGGATCGTGAATTCAAAATCTCCAAATTCCATTCAAAATCCATGTCAGATATTTTTGGCAATGACCGAATAGCCGGAGAGAACTTTGCCAATTTCATGCGACCTCTTATTCTCCCCAGAGAGTTAGAAGCATTGGAAATGTTTATGAGACATCTTTTCAATGACGACATGGATGAGGATGTGGTGAATCAACTCAATCCTATTGATCAAGTGAAAATCCATACAGAGCAGAATGGGGTGGTCTCGACGAAATATATTCTGGTTGATTTCACCAGGATTTATAGAAAGGAGAAGATTCAAAACATCATGGTGACAGTGTCTGATGAAACACAATCCATTTTGCTTCAGCAGCATCTTAGCGAGGCAGAAAAGAAAAAGCAACAAGAAACTGAACGTGTATTAAGTATTCTGAAAATCGATCCGTCAATCCTCCGAGGATTCTTGCACAATTCCAGAAAGATGCTCAGAAGCATCTCGGAAGAATATGAGCAGAATGAAAGAGAGGAATATGATCGGCTCTTGAGCTTCACCATGGATATCATTCACAACCTGAAAGGAAATGCCGTGGTGATTGGTATGGATTTGATGGCTAACAAATTTCATGAAATAGAAGAAGCCATCGTAAACTTGAAGAGTAGAGATGTGCGAGGAAAGGATTTCTTAGCCATTTTGTATGAAATTGATGAAGCCGATCGAATGATCGGAGATGTCTCAGAAATGCTGAACAAGATTGTAAGCATTTATAAAAAATTCCCAACCGAAGGAGGCTCTGTTTCTAATATTATGCTCATTGATGCCCTGGAAAGAGGTGCTGAACTCATTGCGAAGGAAGTAGATAAATCGGTAGAACTCACCTTTGAAAATGAAGCTAATATTGAAATCCCTGAAGTATATATTGAACCATACAAGGATATCATGATTCAATTGATTCGAAATTCCATTGTTCATGGAATCGAGGTACCTAGCGAACGGATTAGCGCCGGAAAAGTGATTAAAGGAGTAATCAAGATAGCACTAGAGACGTCTATTGGAAATGACCTAATAGTCCGCTATTCGGATGATGGTGCCGGTTTGGATTTGGAAAAAATCAAAAAGAATGCACTCGATAGAGGGTTGGTCATGGAGTTTGAGCTGGACAAAATGAATGAGAAGGAGCTGGCAGAGCTGATCTTCATGGAAGGGTTTTCGACCTCTGAGAAATCCAACAAGCACGCCGGTAGAGGTCAGGGAATGCATTTAGTAAAATCGATCATATCAGACCAGAAAGGCAAGTATCAGCTGGCTTACCAAGCCGGGAAGTCTTTTGAGCTAACCATCGAGTTTCCTTATGTAGATGAAAATAGTGACCAAATATGATGAAGCGCTTACTCATAGTGGACGACTCTTCAATCATGAGGCGTACGATCGAAAAAAATCTTCAAGAATATGACTTGGAAATCATAGGTCAGGCATCCAATGGCGTGGAGGCTCTCAAACTTGTAGAGCAAGAAAAACCCGATGTGATCACGCTGGACATCACCATGCCTGAGATGGATGGGATTGCTTGCCTGGAAGAAATAATGAAGATTCATCCCGCGACTAAAGTGATGATTATCACGGCTCTTTCAGATAAATTAACGGGACTTATTGCCTTGGATAAAGGCGCACGTGGATTTATGTTCAAACCAGTGAATGCTGAAGATTTGGCACGCTCATTTGATAAATTATTGAAGAGGCATGGAGAGTAGGAAAGAAGAATTTGAAGCAACGTGTAGCTTGTTTATCAATTCGGTAAACAATTATTTCAAGCACCTCACCGAAATTGATTCGGCCATGAAAGTGCCGTATTTGAAAGAATCTGAAGGTTTATTACTGAAGGATTATACGGGTATGATTGCGATATCGGGTAGCCGAAAGGGGTTCGTTTATATTTCCGCAGATCGCCAAATGTTCGCGGACCTGATCAACCTTTTTATTGGTTTTGATGACCCTACCGAAGAAGATATTCTGGACATGGCCGGTGAAATATCGAACGTCGTAGCTGGGAATGTTCGTGCCAATTTAGGTGCCAACTTCATGATATCGGTACCGATTGTTTTCAAAGGGATGCCAGAGGAGCTAAAGGTGCCTGAAGATATATCCGTGTATGTGATTCCAATTAATTGGAATGGTCACGAAGCATTTGTAGTATTGGGATTAGAATAAGATGATGAGCGAAAAGGCAAACTACAAAAAACTTGAAAAAAAGAAGGACTGGCTAGACGGTTTGGATAGAATCGAGGATAGGACGAGTAGAAATTATTTTTCCAGACTACCTGAGGAGAAGATGCTGCTGGCTAATTTTTCAGAGGCATTTGTAATCAACAAACCGAAGGGCCGAGTAGGAGGAGATGCCTTTTGGCTGCACAAAAATCGTGAAGACGTGTATCTGGCACTATTCACTTGTATTGGAGAAGGACATCTGGCAAATATGATGATTCGGATTTACATGAGTGCTTTGAAAAAAATGGTAGACGGACATGCCATTGATTTTACAGGTTCAATTCTTCAATTCGTACATCGAGAGGTGCGATCTAAATTTAAAAATAAAGCCAACATACTGCTAAATACCAATGCCAATCTGGGGATTGTAAAACTTAATACGAAGACAAAGGACATGGAATTTGCCGGGGCAAATATGAACCTGATTCAGGTGACTGGAGACAAGGTGAAAATCATTGATGGAGACCAACATCAGGTGGGAGAAACAGGTGATCAAAAGCGAGCATATAGTTCGATAACTCTGGATAATACGAAGAAAGCCTCCTTTTACCTGTGTAGTTCTGGCGTCTTTAATTTGATCGGTGGAAAAGACTACAAAAAACTTTCTCAGGAGCGCTTGTCAAAGTTTTTCAGAAACAATAGCGGCCATATGATTGATCAGCAGAAAGTAATTACAGATGATTTTCTTACAGATTGGACTGGGTCAAACAGGCAGAATGACGATATCATGGTCATTGGGTTTAAGGCCTAAGAATCACAAATAAATGAAATTGTGGCAGCCATGCATGGCTGCCTTTTTTGTATCTTCCCGTCATGAAAATTCTGCTAACCGTCTCCCTTCTTCTCGTTTCGATTTTAGCCTTTTCCCAAGGGCCCAAGGACGGTATTTGGGTGGGGGAATTTGAATATTCTCATGCCCAACCACCTTTCACCTTTGAGATCAGTACCCAAGGTGAGAGGCCACCTGTAGTGACCCTAATCAATGGAGTGGACAGACAAATTCTTAACAAAAACGTCGTTGAAGGAGATAGTATTTTTATTTCATTGACACCTTTTGATGCCGTCCTTCGAGCAAAATTTACGGAGACCGAAATGACGGGCGTTTGGCGAAAAAATTACAGAAAAGGAGATGTCCCCTTTAGCGCCAAAGTTGATGGGATTCGGTTTAAAACTAGCGGCGGGCAATTTCTATCGGTCAAGCCGAAATGGGCCATTGAATTTAAGCCAGGAACAGCTGATCGCTATGCGGCTGTTGGACTATTTGAGCAAACAGAAAATCGAATCACTGGTACAGTCTTAACAGAAGTCGGAGACTTCCGTTTTTTTGAAGGTAGTGTTGATGGAGACTCGATCAAGATGTCGTCATTTGATGGCGTGCATGCATTCATGATGTTGGGTGTCAATTCTGATTCTGGCTGGAAGGGCGTTTTTTATTTTGATAAGAATTATTCAGAAGAGTGGATGGCAGTCGCAGACGATGGAGCTTCTATTCAAGACCCTTTCGAAATCCTTTCGGTTGATCCATACAAGCACAAACCGTACTTTGATTTGCTAGCAGCAGGTTCAGGAAAGAACGCTATTGATGTTTCAACCTTTGAAGGAAAAGTCGTCATCATTCAGGCGTTTGGTACCTGGTGTCCGAACAGCTATGACCAGACAAAATTTTTGGTGGATTGGTACAAGACGAAAAGCGATAATGTGGACGTAATAGCGAGCACGTATGAGCCAAACTATTCTAAAGAATATGGTCTTAGAAGGATTGCTGATTACACATCAGATTTGGCCATACCGTATGATGTGTACTTAGGTGGACAGCTCAGTAAGTCACAAGCGGCGTTTTCATTTCCATTTATTGACAAAATAAACGCTTTCCCAACGCTCATCATTTTGGATAAACAGGGGTTTGCCAGATACGTACATAGCTACTTCAATGGCCCAGCTACAGGAGAATATTTTGAAGCCTTTAAAGTGAGGCTGGAAGAAATAATTGAAGAACTTGTAGCGGAATGAACATAAAAAAAACGAGCCGATCCCGACTCGTTTTTCTTCTTTTGAAAGCCTATTTCTTCTTAACTTCAGCAATCAAATCTTCGTTTCGCTTGATGTAAGCCGCATTTTTACTTTCAGTCGCTTTTTCCAGCGAATTTTGTGCAGCAGCAATTGCTTCTTTCTTATTACCTAAGGCAGCAAGAATTCTTGCTTTAGTGTGCATATTCCAAAATTGATTAGCATTTTCTCCAATGGCTAGATATAGATTCATCCATTCCAGCGCTTTGTTCAAGTCTTTTCCGTTAGTTAAGTAATAATTGGCCGCAGTAGCATAGTTACCAGGTCTTACTTGAGTTTTCGCTTCAATATCTGCCATTACAGTCTTATCGAAATCCACTTTGATAGGCACTTTCACAGAGACATTGGCCCACGCCAGTTCAATATTTGCAGAGGTATTGTCCTCAGAAATATCGGAGATGTTGAACGTCATAGTCTCTACATTGCTGCTTAGATTTGTTGGCTTTACAGAAGCCCTCAATACTTCGTTTGCTTTGTCATATCCTCTCACATTCCCGCCAAGGGCCAGGTCTGAATAAAGCATAAAATCCCAGCTGTCCTTTCCTGGTACAGTATAGATCATGTATGTACCAGCCTCCACGTCTGTGCCACCAATAGTAGCTGCGGTACTAAGTGTGAGTTTGGAGCCAGCGTTCGCTCCACTTCGCCAAAGCTGACCGTGGGGCAGAAGATAGTCCGCTCCCTCTCCAAAAATTTTTCTTCCTTTCATTTTAGGTCGGGAATACTCGATAGTTACTTCTGTGAGTCCTACCGTGCTAATCACTGTACCCGCCGGACTTGACGCAGGCGTATTGATTTGCGCCATGGTGGCTGTCGCCAAAAAAGCGAGCGATAGGGATAAAATTGATTTAAATGTTTTCATGACTTATTAGGTTTGTTTAATGTTTGATCAATCTGCGTACGAAACTATTCCATTATCCTTTTATCAGGGCGATGATGTAGTGAAAATAAGTCAAGAACTTATAGGAACGGTACTATTTCATGACACTCAGGAAGGTCTGGTGGGTGGAAGAATTGTGGAAACGGAAGCATATAATGGCCGGACAGACAAAGCCTGCCATGCCTATCATAGACGAACCAAACGAACAGAAGTGATGTATCAGTCTGGAGGTTGTGTATATATTTATCTTTGCTATGGTATCCATCGTTTGTTCAATATCGTGACGAATGCTGAGAAAATGGCCGATGCAGTTTTGATTCGAGCGATTGAACCCTTGGTTGGTTTAGATTTGATGCGTTTGAGAACACAGAAAAGCATGAATGAGGAGAGATTGGCCTCTGGACCAGGGGTAATAGGAAAAGCATTCGGTTTCGGTACCGCGCAGACAGGAGCTATGTTGGATGGAACAATATGGCTGGGACGAGAAAAGAGTTCGGAATCATTCGAAATAGAGGCTCGTAAACGGGTTGGTGTGGATTATGCTGGTGAGGATGCTGATTTGCCTTGGAGATTTGTACTGAATGGGAGCCGTTTTATTAGCAAAAAATGAAAAAGCCGAATGCGTGTGCATCCGGCTTTCCTATACAAAGAGTAATGTCTTTGTATTAACCTAAATCAACCAGCTATGAGAATATTAAAGTACAATTATATACATATATATTTATATAATCAAGTGGTAATATTAAAATAATCAAATTATTTAAATGAATAGTATAAGATATATCATCGGTTCATTTTTCACTTTTCTGATTGTTTTTGATGCGATTTCCCAGAGGTTTGAAGGTGAAAGCAAACTTGTAAACAGCCTTAATTCTCCCTTTGGTGAGGAGTTTATGGCTCTTCATCCCTCGGGCAAGGAAATAGCTTTCACCCGTTTGAGTCATCCGCATAATCAAGGAGGCCCGACTGATGCCGGAGACATCTGGAAAAGCCAATTGGATTCTATGTGGAAGCTTCCATCTAATTGGCATGAGGTTAATACAGAACACTTCTCTTCACCCATTGGGTACAGCAGTGATGGTACAGCTTTCGTTTACAGCAAAGTGAACACAAATGGAGGCGTGTTGTCCACTGAGCTTTGGGTGATCTTACAGGGACAAACTCAAAAGTTAAAGATCAAATACTTTAATAATAAATCCTCCCACCAGAGTGGATGTTTGTCAGCCGATAATCGCTACTTAATCATAAGTATGGAGTCAGGAGCCACCCAAGGAGTGGAAGATTTGTATATGCTGAAGAGAGAAGGTGAGGAGTGGTCTGCTCCAAAGAATCTCGGCGTTCAGATTAATACCAAATTTCAAGAAATCACACCTTTCCTTTCGGCTGATAACAGAACACTCTATTTCGCCACAAATGGCAGGGATGGAGAGGGGAGTTTTGATATTTATTCGTCCCAACGATTGGATGATAGCTGGCGCGAATGGAGCGAGCCAAAGAATCTTGGAATCTCTGTCAATTCTTCAGGTCGGGAGACGTCTTTTGCCTTTCTACCAGATGCGGAGTATGCCTACTTTGTTTCTACCAGAAATAGTGATGGATATGGCGATATACGAAGAGTAAGATTTAGCCTGGATTCGGCCGTCCAGGTTGTTGACGCTGACACGACTCAATTCGTTCAAATCGAAGAGTCACCAGAGGTTACAGGCGCTAGATTTGTCAATGCAAAGAATTCAGAACCTCTTGTCACGGTTGAAATAAATTCGCTCTCAAGAGAGATTCGGCTAGAGAAGGGTGTTGCTGAATTGAAGCCCGATCAAAATTTGGAGGTATCTGCGCCCGGATTTATGCAAGTCAGTTTCCGTACCTTCAAAGATAGCCTGGTGACTGTTCGCATGGAACCGTTAGAAATCGGAAGAACAATACAGCTCGAACATGTTTTGTTTAGTAGAGGTACAGCGAATATTATTGAGTCTTCTTTTGAAGAACTTGATTTGGTTGTGGAGATGATGAACACCAATGAGGAAATAAGAATTTTGCTAAAAGGGCATACCGATGGCAATGGAGACGAAATTCAGAACGTGAAGCTGTCGGAATCGCGGGTAAAATCGGTGAAGGCCTATTTGACTAAGAAAGGCATTAGCAAAAAACGAATAGACGGTATTGGCCTTGGAGGTGAATTCCCAATTGCGAGTAATGAAATAGAAGCCACTCGAAAGCTGAATAGGCGAGTGGAGTTTGAAATTGTGCAGTAGAATGTTCAGTTAATTATTTTATCACGATGGGTGAGGGGCATCCTGAACAGGTTTTATGTTCCGTTTCTTGAGCAGTAGTCTTGCTCTTGGATTTAGTGAAACCAGACTGACCGAGGGATGATTGTAGTCATCGAGAGGAGACCATAAAAGAATGAGCATCTAAATATTAGTTAAATGGCAGATACATCGAGAATAACAGAAGAACCTTCTGATTATGTGGAACTTGACAAAATGGAGGTCACCGATATCCTTGTGAATATCAACAACGAAGACAAGAAGGTGCCTGCTGAAATAGAAAAAAGTATACCTAAGATATCCGAACTGGTAAGGAAAATCGAAGATCGATACAAGCAGAATGGGAGGCTGTTTTATATTGGTGCTGGTACCAGCGGAAGGGTCGGTATACTTGACGCTTCTGAAATTCCTCCCACTTACGGAATTTTTGATCGCATTATTGGTCTCATTGCAGGAGGTGACCAGGCAATCAGAAAGGCAGTAGAATTTGCAGAGGACAGTTTGGGTCAGGCCGAAGTTGACCTAAAAGAATATTACTTAAACGAAAATGACACATTAATTGGCATAGCTGCATCTGGAACTACGCCGTATGTGATAGGTGGGATGAAATATGCCAAATCGAAAAAAGCATTGGTTGCCTGTCTGACAAATAATCCCGATTCGCCATTAGCAGAAATTGCCGACATAGCGATAGAAGTTGTAGTCGGTCCTGAGTTTGTGACCGGAAGCACACGGATGAAGAGCGGTACTTCTCAAAAGTTAGTTCTCAATATGATATCGACTGCCCTTATGATCCGAGTTGGACGGGTGAAAGGGAATAGAATGATCAATATGCAGGTAAGTAACAAAAAACTGCTTGGGAGAGGCTTAAAAATGATTATGGATGAGACGGGCGTAAGCAAAGCAGAGGCGGAGGAATTACTCAAAAGGCATGGGTCTGTCAGGGAGGCCATGGACTATGTGAAGTCTAGTTAGTGTATCTACAATAGTTGTATGTTTATTTAATAATCCCTCTTCAGAGACGATTGTTCAGAAAGGTAATGGAAGTATCAAAAGGCGATTTTCTTGCTTCTTGGCCCTAACTCCACCACTTCCAAATCCTTGATTTCACCACTCTCCAAGGTAAACCTCAGTAGTGTCTTGATTTTATGAAAACCATAAATACCCGCTGCTCCAGGATTCATGTAGAGGAGATTGTTCCTTTTGTCGGGTGCTACTTTCAAAATGTGTGAGTGTCCACAAATCAGAAGTTTGGGGTGGTAATTCTTCAACAGTCGGTTGACTAAGGGGTTGTAAGTTGAAATTCTATCCGCAATATGAATCATCAGCACGCTTACACCTTCCATGGTGAAGCCAAGATATTCTGGGCAAACATTCCTGATTTCTGAGCCATCGATGTTTCCATACACTGCCTTGACTGGCTTGATTCCCACCAACTTCTCCAGCACGTCCTGGTGGCCGATATCCCCAGCGTGCCAGATTTGATCCACTTCCTTAAAGTAGCGCTCCACTTTAGGATCGAGGTGGCCATGCGTGTCCGATATTAAGCCTATTCTCATTTAGTTCGATTCTAAAAATGCCCTTAATTTCACACGGTCCTGTTTAAGATAGTCTGGTCGTTTCATGTTTTGGTCCGTCAATGACCGTCTATATTTGCGCCCTGATTTTGAACAATGGGCAAGATAACTAACCACTTTGATAAGGTATTATCTTCTTTGAAATATCAAGAAGTAGAGGAGAAGTACGACATATATTTTAGCCGATTTTTCGGTCTGTATCTAGCCAACATGGCAAAGTATCTGGGGCTAACCCCAACCCAGGTCACTGTAACTAGTTTGTTTGTTGGAATCATCGGAGGAGGGCTACTTTATTTTCAGAATGAAATCGTCCTAATATTGGTGGCTGGTTTCTTAATCACATTGGCTGGTTTACTGGATAGCGCTGATGGTCAGTTGGCTCGCATGACAGGGCAAACGTCCGAGTTTGGAAGAATCTTAGACGGTGAGGCAGATAGTTTTGTCTTTGCCGCATGCTACGTTGGGGGAACTGCCTTTTTTGTTTTCGAAACTTGGGAAAACATTTGGCTGGTCCCTTTGGCTATGGCCGCTGGGTATATGCAGGCACTGAAGAGTTCTGTATATGATTTTTATAAAAATGAATTTCTCTACTACTGTGGAGAGAAGGAGGATTCACGAGTGCTTGCCCCCTATGAAGTCAAACAAAAACAACGAGCACAAGGGGTGTGGTATGTGCGGATTGCTTATGTACTCTATTACAATTACGTTAAAGCACAATTCCAGTTCAATTCCAGATCTATGCAGACACTTACGGTGTTTAGAGGGTTTTATGAAAATACCGAAACCAAACAGTTGTTTCAAAAACAATACTATGAGCGCCACCTCGGGATACTGTCTTGGTGGGCATGGTTTGGAGGACTCAATACTTTCAGGTGGGGGATTATCGTGAGTTGCCTTTTTGGGCGCTTTGATATTTTCCTTTGGGTGGGTTTGATTTCGTCGGTTGGCTTTTTGTATACATTGGTACTGGAAAAACGAGCCGACAAGAGAATTCTATCATCCATGAATCAAAGCCCCACAGATGACATGTAGAGGATATCTCTTCTGAACAAGAAACGATTGCTTGAAATTTACGTTCTTTGTTACATGCGTTTCAATCTCATTGCTCTTTTTTTCGTTTTTTCAGGGTTCTATTCATTGGCTCAAGAGGATCAAATTAATTGGGTCTCTTTTGAAGAAGCTGTAGAACTCAATAAGAAAACCCCGAAAAAAGTCCTGATTGATATTTATACGGACTGGTGTGGCTGGTGCAAACGAATGGACAAAGACACCTACGAGAAAGCTGAGATCATAAAAATAATTAACGAGAAGTATTATGCGGTAAAATTCGATGCTGAACAACGAGAGCCAATAGAATTTGATGGGCACACGTTCAAATTCGTGCCTTCAGGAAGAAGGGGTGTTCATGAGCTGGCTGCTGGTCTCACACAAAACAAATTGAGCTATCCCACCACGGTATTTATGAATGAAAAAATGCATATCATCCAACCGCTAGCCGGGTATATGAGTGCGGCCAAGTTTCTCCCAATCTTGAAATTCATTGGCGAAGACCATTTCAAGAATACTTCATGGGAGGATTATCAGAAGATTTACGATAAGAATCTCTAAATTCTGGATAGACTTGCAACCCTCATCTCCGTAAGGAGTCTATGAAGAAAAAACCTTAGAATATGAAAAAGTTAGCAATCATCACATTGGTTCTCTTTGCAGGCCTTTTTGCCAATGCTCAGGAAGAAACAAGAAAATTGTCATCCTTCTCAGAAATTTCCGTTCAGGAGGCCATTGATGCATATATCAAATCTGGAGACAAGGAGGAGATTCGAATCAAAACAAGTGGCAGTATCGATTTAGACGAAGTGCTGACGGACGTGTCTGGAGGGAAATTAAAAATCCATTTGGATGGAAATAGTCATAGAAATGTGAATGTCACGGTGTGGGTGACTTATAAATCTATCAAAGAGGTGAGCGTGTCCTCTGCTGCTTCTATGGTTGGACAAAATACCGTGAACGCTTCTGGGAACTTTCGAATAAAAGTGAGCAGTGCTGGCGATTTAGAGTTGAGTCTAAAGGCAGACGATCTGGACATTGATGTGTCTAGCGCAGGAGATGCAGACTTGGATGTGGATGTTTCGTCGATTGATGCGAGTGTGAGCAGTGCAGGTGACGTGGAAATAGAGGGCTCGGCAAAAGCCCAAGACATTAATGTGAGTTCATCTGGAGATTATGATGGCGATGATTTGATCAGCGAAGAAGTGGAAGTAAGCGCAAGCAGTGGGGGTTCTGCCAGAGTGAATGTGAGCGAACAACTAAATGCCAGAGCAAGTAGCGGAGGCTCGGTTCGATACAAAGGGAATCCAAGAATGGATGTGAGTACGAGCAGTGGAGGGTCAATAAAAAAATCATAAAGACGGAGATTTCGACCGTCGGAATAAGGAAGCCTGCTACTTTTGTAGCAGGCTTTTTTTTATGAAACGGCCATGATTAAACTAATCACACAAGAAATGATTATAGATATGGACGTCCCATGTGGCCACTAAAAAATCAATCATAAACACGTGAAAAATTTTCTCTTTCTACTTCCAGTTCTTTTCACCAGCTGCCTTTCAGATGAAGGCAAACGCGACGACTTTTTTATTGAAGGGAATCGAGCCCTTGGTGAGGGCGAGTATACGCTTGCCATTGAACACTACACCAATGCGCTCGAAGTTGACGGAGAGTTTTATGAAGCACTGAATAATCGGGGAGTCGCTTATGTGGAGAGTGATCATGCCCATGAGGCGATACTGGATTATAATCTGGCCCTGCAAATAAATCCCGAATACGACGAATGTCGAATCAACCGAGCGTATGCGTATGAGCTGATTGGTCAGTACAAAAATGCCTTCAGGGATATTGATGTTTTGGTAATGCAGTCTCCAGATTCAGCCTATTTGCATTTTTATAAAGGAATACTTCTGAGCCACCTTAGAGACTTTGAGAAAGCCATAAGTAGTTTTAATAGAGCCATTGACTTGGGTGATACGTCTGCAGATGCGTTGGTGAATATTGCCACTTTACACTATTTCAATCAGCGATTGGATTCTTCTAAATATTACCTGGATAAGGCGTTGGAAATCGCACCCAATCAACCGAATGCTTACAATACCTTAAGCCAGGTTTTGGTTTCCCAACAAGACCATATTGGAGCGATGTTCGCGATTGAGCGAGCGCTAGAACAAGTGCCACGCGAGCCCTATTTTCTCAATAACCGAGGCATGATCTATTTGATGATGGATTCCTTAGAACTGGGTCTCCAGGACATTAACAAAAGCATATTACTCAATCCGAAAAATGGGTGGTCGTACAGAAATAAGGGCGTCTACTACACAAAGATGGGTGAGTACGCCAAGGCAATTGAGATGTTTGATCGAGCCAAGGAGTCTGCAGAATTCATTGACGAACTCTATTATTATCTGGGGCAGACGTATCTGCAAATGGGAGAGGGGCTCAAGGCATGTGAGGCCTGGAAGGAGGGGCTCGCAAATGGTGAGAAGCGATGTGAAGCTATGGCTGTTGCTTGTAGCAATTAGCGAGTAATCAACACGGATCACACTCCGCACCTTCTTGTTCAAACTCTATCGTAGCGTGCTCAATTCCGAGCATCTTCAATTTGTTTTTGATCTCTTTCTTAATTTTTTCCATACTGACCATGCTCATGTTTTTCACCACAAGGTGAATTGACAAAACATGATATTCTCCGTCCATTGTCCAAGTATGACAATCATGAAAGTCATCCACTCCGGATACGCTCAGAATTGCTTCATGAATTTGATCAAGATTCAAATCAGGAGGAGTGCCTTGGAGTATAATTTTGAAGCTCTGCCTGAGGTTTTTGAAGACATTGTACAGAATGAAAATAGCAATGAGCACGGAAAGAATCGGATCAATAATGGGCAGATCGGTAAAGTGCATGACCGTAGCTCCAATGAGTACAGCCACCCAGCCAAGTACATCCTCGAGCAGATGAAGATAGACTACTTTTTCATTGATTGAGTGCCCCTTTCTCAGTCTGAAAGCCGCCAGCCCATTGATGAGAACGCCGATGATTCCCAATACAATCATCCCAGACGTGTCGGGCTGCACAGGGTTGAAGAGCCGAGGGATGGATTCTAATACAATAAAAATTGATCCTGTGATTAGAACAATGCTGCTGATAATTGCCCCCAGCAGGGAGAAGCGTTTGTAGCCATAAGAGTATTTTTTATCTACTTCCCTTTTGGATACTTTGTCGAAATACCAGGAAACACCCAACGTGAGACTGTCGCCAAAATCGTGTAACGCATCCGATAGGATGGCCACACTATTGGTATATATTCCTCCAATGATTTCAAGGATTGCAAAGCCGAGATTAAGGAAGAAGGCGGTCTTTATGTTGCCGCCAGTATGCGCGCGATGATGATGTCCGTGACTCACGTCATCAGGTGCTAAATCGTACGATTCCCATCAAATTGCTCCAGATAGTCGGCCACTCGCCTCACGAACATTCCGCCAAGTGCGCCATCCACTACACGATGGTCGTAGCTGTGAGACAGAAACATCTTGTGCCGGATGCCAATCAGATCTCCTTCCGGCGTTTCGATCACGGCAGGTTTTTTCTGAATCGCACCGAGTGCCAGTATAGCCACTTGCGGTTGCATGATAATTGGCGTACCCATTACATTTCCGAATGAGCCCACATTTGAGATGGTGTAGGTGCCTCCCTGCAATTCATCTGGTTTTAGTTTATTCTCACGAGCGCGTTTGGCTAGGTCGTTGACCTTTTTAGTCAGCCCCATTAAGTTCATTTGATCCGCATTTGGGATCACAGGTACGATTAAATTTCCAGAAGGAAGTGCAACGGCCATGCCCATGTTCACAGACCCTTTTTTGATAATTCGATCACCATCTACTTGGATGTTGATCATTGGAAAATCACGAATTGCCTGGATCACGGCTTCCATAATAATCGGTGTGAAGGTCAGGCTCAGGCCTTCACGTTGCTTAAACTCACCTTTGACTTTATTTCTCCACTTCACCATGGCCGTAACATCCGCTTCCACGAATGAGGTTACGTGTGGGGAGGTTTGTTTAGACTGAACCATTCGCTCTGCGATCATTTTGCGCATGCGATCCATTTCGATGATCTCGTCATCGCCGCTGATACTGAGAGCAGCAGGCTGAAGTGCTGGTCGGGAGGCAGGAGCAGAAATTTCACCAGATTTCCGTGTTTTCACAAAAGCCAGAATATCGTGCTTTGTCACGCGACCTTCCATTCCTGAGCCAGAAACCGCCTCCAGTTCTGCCACGGAAATATTTTCTTGTTTGGCGATGCTTCGAACAAGCGGCGAATAGAATTTGCCAGATTCAGAGGTTCTGGGCAGCCCAGAACCATTTCCGTTGGAAGAAGCAGAGGCGAGTGCTGTTTCAAGTATTTGTTCTGCTTCTTCAACTACTTTTTGCAAAGGAGCGTCGGTTGGAGCAGTAGCGCCTCCATCTGTTTCGATACTACAGATCGCTTTTCCAACGGCGATTACATCGCCCTCTTGGGCAAAGATCTCTTTGATCACACCTCCATGTGTTGAAGGAATTTCTGTGTCCACCTTGTCTGTGGCGACCTCCAAAATCGACTCATCTTCTTCGATGGTATCACCCACGTTTTTTAGCCAAGCGAGGACTGTGCCTTCCATTACACTTTCTCCCATTTTAGGCATTGTTAGTTCTATAGTGGCCATGATCTCGTGCGTTTATTTAGTAAGAGGCAAAGATAGTAAGAGGGGAGCAAAAGGGTGGAGAAAGATGGGATTTGAAGAAATCGCAAATTAAAATCCTGAAAACCAAATATTAGCTAAATTTATCTATTGTCCTTAAGCCGTCTGTTGGTACAATTGGTTTCAAGAATATCGATTCAAATCGACCTTCTAATGCCACCTTTCTCAAGGGTTATCAATTTCTGCTTATACAGAATTCCAACAGACCGTTTGAAGTTCTTCTTACTCATCTGTAGTTCCAGTTGGATGTCCTCGGGTGCACTCTTGTCGTGGAGTGAGAGGAAGCCGTCGTTTTTCCTAAGGGCATTCATGATGTGGGCAGCACCTGATTCAAGATTCTCAAGACCCGTTTGTCGCAGGCTTACATCAATTTTGCTGTCTGCTCGTATGGTTTTGACATAGCCCTTTGTTCGATCGCCTTCCAGTAAATCATGGAAGATGTCATTGGCATAAATCAATCCTTGATAGGTATTGTTGATCACAACATTCACACCCAGGTCAGTTGTGTTGGTGATTAATAAATCCACCTCTTGTCCTTCGTCAAGGTTGATTTCCATTGTTTCATAAAATCTGGAAACTTTGGTCGTAGCAACTACTCGGTCAGATTTCTCATCCACATAGAGGTAGATGAACACCCATTGCCCAACGTCGAGTCGGCCAACCTGCTCCCTGAAAGGCACCAACAAATCCTTCTCAATCCCCCAATCTAAAAATGCGCCAACCGAACTCACGTCTTTCACTCGAAGATAGCCAAATTGATGTGTGGTCAGGTGAGGAGTAAGTGTTGTACAGATGATTCGATCTTCTGAATCTCGATAGACAAACACACGAATCTCATCGTCAACTTTTGCATCCTTGGGAATGTATTTGGTGGGGAGCAGAACGTCCGTGTCTCCGTCGGTTAGGTACGCACCTGGAGGGGTGATTCGATCAAGTCGGAGGGTATGGTATTGGCCAATTGTCATTTGTTATTATTTGTCGTCTTCATCGTTTGTACTGTCTACGTAATCTTCAACCACAGCATTTAAAAATTCAATATCGCTAAGATCGGAAACCACATTCAATTCAACCTTGAGTTTGTCCACCAGAAGTGAAATATCTTCATTTTCTTCTTTGTACATTTTGATGGCAATGTTAAGCTGAGCGACCATTTCATCATTCAAGCGGAGGACGGATTCGATTCGTACACGCCCGTCAGGAGTCCTTCCAATCAATGAATCTTTTTCATCGGTTCTCATTTTTATCACACACGTTCCAGCCAGCATATCCCCAATACGCTGATTATTTTTGGAATTCGCAATGACCAACATCCCGAGGATTCCATAGAAAGAGAAAATATCCACGAACCTGAGCATCCATCTGAGGAGTAGGTTTCCAAAACCCGGAGGAGTTCCATCAAGTTTCATGACGCTAATTTTTCTGAATTTTTTCCCCGGAGACTGTCCGTTTCGTAAAAATTCGAATAGAAGAGAATAGAAAATAAGAGGAAAAAGTAGTTTATAATAAAGATCGTCCTCATACCCAAGAAGCGGTACCATGACCGCCACCACGAAAGCATAAACGATCATAAAAAACAGATCGATAAGAAAAGCGACGATTCGATCACCGAGGGTGGCAAGTTCCAGATCAAGTACTTTGTCTCCGTTTGTGATGAGTTTGTTCATATCTGGACATTTTTCAACCCGTTTTATCCCGCTGTTTGGCGAGGTGATTGTAATCCTTGAGCAGGGTTTTCAGAAAGACGAAAGGCCTTTCATTGTCTTTGATTTCTAATATATCTCTTGCTTTATTGGCGAGGGTAGCTACAATTTTATAGTTGTGATTTTTCTCCGCTTCCTCCACCGTCGTTTTGATTATGTAGATATCCTTGTCGCTAAGTTTCAGGACATTCAAATATCTTGGTTCGTAGTTTTCTTCAGTAGCTTTTAGAAGAGTGTCTTCTAAGGAAAACAAGCGCTTAGATTGGATCACAGCTGTATTGGCCAGTCTATCACCAAGACGTTGACCCATTTTAGAAGTGGCCATGGAAATGATACCAACAATTGGCAGGGGGACGATAAATAATATCATTGCCCATATTCTGAAGGTTTCTTCAATCTCTTTTGTCGGCGACATAGGGACAAAAAAGATCAGTAAAAATCCCAATTTCACATCGACAGTTCGAACCAACCAACGAAGAACAATATCACCCATGGAGGGCGCACTTCCGTCGGTGCGGATTACCTGAAGTTTCAGGATTGCTTTCCCCAAGGTTTTCCCATTCCAAAGAAATTCGATGATGGGTAGATAGATAGTAATTGGAAGCATGACAACTAACCAAAAAAGTAAGCCGGGATCGTCCATAAGATTTGAATTGAACAACCCTTTGAAAACCCATAAGGACACCCATATATAGATCCCACAGAAAACCAAATCCAAAAATGCCGCAAGTAGCCTTTGGCCGATATTTCCAACGGCATATTCCAGAAGAACATTTTGAGCTGTGTGTACTTTTAAATGCGCCATAAACTTGCTAATATTCCGCCAATTTAAATAACTACATGAGGGAAGCATCGTTTCTTAGTCAAAATGAAGAAAAATTCCGGCAGGTAGAACAAATTCTGGATAAGGACAGCAACCTCACACCTGACGAATCGGCGGATCTTTTTGTGGAGCTAACGGATGATCTGTCGTATGCCCGAACGCACTATCCCAGAAGTGTTTCCACGAAATATTTGAATTCCCTGACTCGTGGTATTTTTCAAAAACTGACGCAGGCCAGACGAGAAAAATTCGATCGGGTGTGGGTGTTTTGGAAATATGAAGTTCCGTTGGTTGTCTTCAGGCACAGGATGAAGTTGCTTTATGCTTTCTTGTTTTTCACTCTTTCTATGGCCATTGGAATTGTTTCCACACATTACGACGAGGCTTTTCCAAGAGCTGTGCTTGGTGATGAGTATGTAGAAATGACCCTGAAAAATATAGAAAAAGGAGACCCTATGGGCGTCTATAAGGAGTCAGATTCAGGAGGAATGTTCTTTGGAATCACGTTGAATAATGTCCGGGTGGCGAGCTATACTTTTATTGCGGGGTTACTGTTTTCATTTGGGACGTACTATTTTCTTTTTGTCAATGGCGTGATGGTCGGGGCGTTTCAGTACTTCTTTGTGACGAAAGGGCTTTTTTGGCAATCGGCACTTGCGATTTGGATCCATGGGACGATTGAGATTTCATCCATTGTCATAGCAGGAGCGGCTGGCATCACCTTGGGGAATAGCCTGCTTTTCCCAGGCACATTTCCGCGCAAGCAATCTCTAATGAAAGGGGCAAAGGATGCGTTAAAAATCAGCATTGGGCTAATCCCGCTGTTCATTTTTGCTGGATTTCTGGAGAGCTATGTTACACGGCTAACAGATCTTTCCAATGTGATTCGTGGTGGAATCATCTTGGCATCTGCCAGCTTCATCATCTGGTACTTCGTGATTTACCCAAGGAAATTAGCAAAGGAATATACGTCTTGAAAAAGGGGGTCACATATCTGCTTATCTTTTTGTTACCGATGCTATCGCTGACACAGGATTCGTCTGGGAATGATAGGTCGTATGACCAAGAGCAATTGGATAAATTCAATTCCATGTCCAGCTATGATTATGATCGGGTGATTCCTCCCTCTAACAATCTCTTTGCGAAATTCTTCCGGGCAATTGCCAATGCTCTGGGTTGGTTTTTCAGTACAGTGTTTGGCTACATGGTCATCGCAGTATTAGTGGGTTTGCTCATTTGGATCATTCTTAAGAATACATCATCAGGAAAAGCCGGGTTGACCAAACGTCAAACGAAGGATGATGGTCTGACGGTGATGGATAAGGAGCGGTTGGAGCAGGCCGATTTTGACGAGCTGCTAAAGCAAGCACTAAGAAATGAAAACTACCGCCTGGCGATTCGCTACACTTTTTTGAAGTCACTTAAGGTTCTGCAACAGGCAGACTTGATTGATTGGCACAAGGAGAAAACGAATTATGATTATTTGCTTGAATTGCCCACTCATCACCATTCGGATTTCAAGAAAGTAGTATCCGTGTATGAGTATGTTTGGTATGGTGAATTTTCAGCTGAAAGAGAGTTACAAGAACGGATGAGTTTGACGGTGGATCAAATAAAAAAGCGAGCAAATCAGTGAAGAAAGCAGGTGTCATAATCGTTGTGTCGTTTATCGTTCTGGTTTCAATACTGGCGATACACAACGCCGTGCAGCCCAAACCTTTTCGATGGAATCAGTCATTCAAGACCTTTGACAAGCAACCGTATGGTGCTTCTGTTGTTTACGGTCAGCTAGAAAACATTTTTCCTGATCGTCAGATTCAGAGAGCCTCCAGTCGGCAGCTTGATCCTTATTATGATCCGAACTACTCGTACACACATGACGATGACGAATTCGATTGGAATGATTCGACCGAATATGATAACACTTATTATTATGAAGAGGAGATTGACACTCTCTGGCGTTCAGATGAACTGGCCTATTTGTATGAAATGGCAGAGGAAGATGTGGTGGAATTTAACTTCATAGGTGTTGACGCCTTTCTTCAAATAAGTGAAGATGACTCCCGTGCGTTATTGCAACATATTTATCAAGGAAATGATGCACTGATAGCTGCGGCAGATGTCCAAGGAATTTTTCTAAATGAGTTGTCCGTCTTTGTGAAAACACTTTATTCTGACACGGATGGTAATGACTATCTTGAAATGGATCAGCGAGAGATGCTTGACCAGACGAACTTCACGGTACAGTTTTTCGATGAAGAATGGGTGGACATGAAGCCAGCGGAAGAGATGTCGTACATCACAGATTATCCCAATTCTGCCGAAGTGATTGCTACGAATAAAGAAGGACATGTGATTGGGATTGAATTGAAAATCGGGGAGGGGACGCTGACTTACATTACCGTTCCTCTAGTATTTTCTAATTACACCCTCCTCAAGACCGATGCTGAGATAAGCGAAAAGCTACTGACAAATCTACCCAATCGAGACACCTATTGGGCGACAGGTCGGTGGTCTGATAATTGGAGCCGAGACCATGACGACAGCCCGTCATTACTTGGTTTTATTCTTTCCGAAGAATCTCTGAGATGGGCATTTTATATTTTACTCATTGCTGTTCTTACCTTCTTTTTCTTTGAAATAAAACGACAACAACGAGCCATCCCCATCATCAATCCGCCTGAGAATGTGAGCCTGAAATTTACGGAGACAGTCAGTCGACTTTATCAAATCCAAAAGGATAATCGAGAAATTGTGCGGAAGAAAATACGCTTCTTACTTGAATACATCAGAAATGATCTCAACCTTGATACCAGCGTGCTGGATGAAAAATTCTATCAAAGATTAGCAGCAAAATCCAAGGTGGATGAAGTGGTGGTGAGACAGGTATTTACACAGTATCACGCACTAAAAGATAAACATGAGGTGACGGACGAAGAGTTTCTTCGCTTCAATAGACTTGTACAAAATTTCAAACGACATAAACGATGATAGACGAAAATCCAATCGAACCTTCCTTCGAGAACAGACTTGATCTGAGCCTGCTGGCTGATCGAGTAGCCACGCTCAAATCAGAAATCGCCAAGAAATTGGTAGGACAGCAGAATCTCGTTGAGATGATTATTACGGGTATTCTCGCTGAAGGACATCTCTTAATTGAGGGAGTGCCGGGTGTAGCAAAAACATTCACAGCCAAACTGGTTTCGAAAGTAATCGGCGCTGATTTTTCGCGGATTCAGTTTACGCCTGATCTCATGCCATCCGACATTACGGGTACGAGCATTTTCAATCCAAAGACCACAGATTTTGAATTTAAGCAGGGGCCCATATTCAGCAATGTCATTCTGATAGATGAAATAAATCGCGCACCAGCAAAGACTCAGGCGGCATTGTTTGAATGTATGGAAGAGCGTCAAGTGACCATTGATGGCCTATGCTACAAACTGGATGCGCCTTTCATTGTGCTGGCCACTCAGAATCCCGTTGAGCATGAAGGCACGTACAAACTGCCCGAGGCGCAGCTTGATCGATTCCTTTTCAAAATTGATGTGGACTATCCGTCGATGGAAGAGGAGGTACGTATTCTGGAAGGAGTCACTACTCAGAAAATCAATTCGAATCTGGATGAAATAAATGTAGTGTTGACGAAGGATGAGCTAGCCGACTTCAGGAATTTGGTAAAGCAAATTCGTATAGAATCGAACCTTATCAATTACATCGTCCAGTTGGTAGAGAACACACGGAAGAACCCAGATCTTTTCCTTGGTGCATCGCCACGTGCTTCCATCGGGATTTTGAATGCTTCGAAAGCTTTGGCCGCCATTCGCGGAAGAGACTTTATCACGCCTGAGGACATTAGAGAAGTCACATATCCGGTACTCTCACATCGGGTGGTCTTGACTCCTGAGAGGGAAATGGAGGGGGTGAATACAGCAGAGATTATTAAAGAAATTATAGAGCAAATTGAAGTTCCTCGCTAACACTTTCCTTAAGGATATTTACCTGGACACGCAATTACTCAGGGCCTTGCTCGTGGTTGTTGTCATGTTCTGTATTGGATTTCCATATCCAATTTTTATAGCTGTAGGAAAAATCCTATTGACAGGTGTTATCCTATTGATTATCATTGATTTATCAAGATTGTACTCTTCCGACCAAATAATCTTCTGCGACCGAATTATTGAAGATAAACTCTCAAATGGCGATCATAACCCCATCATTCTTCAGTTGACCGGCTTGGGTGGTTTTACCATGAACATCGATATAGTTGAGGAGTTTCCTCCGCAGCTACAGCTCCGAGATAAGTCCTTTTTGCTCACTGATCTTAAGCCAGGATTCAAGCGGGATTTGGATTACCAGATTCGTCCGACCCAGCGGGGCATTTATGCTTTTGGGAATACGCATATTTTTGTGCGATCAAGTATTTCATTTATCAAAAGACGAGTCACAATTGAAACGGCTCAGGATGTGAAAGTGTATCCATCCTTTATCCAAGCTCGGAAATATTCCTTCATGGCATTGAATGATCGCATCTCAGAAGTGGGGGTGAAGAAGATTAGAAAGCTGGGCGTGAATCATGAATTTGAGCAGATTCGAGAGTATGTGACGGGTGACGATTTCCGGGTGATCAACTGGAAAGCATCGGCCAGACGAGGGGGATTCATGGTGAATCAATACCAAGAAGAGCGAGCACAGAATGTGTATTGTCTGGTGGATAAGGGGCGTATGATGCACATGCCATTTGAGGGGCTATCGTTAATCGACTATGCGATTAATTCGTCATTGGTGATGTCTAGCATTGCCATTGGAAAGGGAGACAAGGCGGGCTTGATTACCTTTTCAGATAAGATTGGAAGCTTCCTGTTGGCCAATCGGAAGCGTATCCAAATGAGCACAATCGCCGATGCATTGTACGCTCAAGAAACCCGATTACGAGAGACTGATTTCTTGAGACTTTACAAGAATGTGAAGTTCAAAATCAAGAAAAGAAGCTTGCTGCTGCTCTTCACCAACTTCGATTCGATGGTCAGTTTGAAACGCCAGCTCCCTTATCTGAAAGCCCTTTCCAGAGATCACTTGCTGTGCACGATCATATTTGACAATACCGAAATCAACTTACGTGCAGACACCAAAGCGTTTGGGATGAAGTCATCTTATGATCAAACCATTGCGGAAAAATTTCAACACGACAAAAGGCAGATCGTGCGAGAGTTAAATAAAAATGGTATTTACACCATCCTTACTGAACCGCAAGAATTGACCGTAAATACCATTAATAAATATATCGAGCTAAAAGCCAAAGGAGCGCTTTAGCTCTCCTCTGACTCTGTGTTTATGTCTCCCTCTGATTTGCCGAAATCATCTATTTGATCCGTAACCATTCCTGCGTCCGGCTGGAATATATCGTTGTAGGCTGAGAACACAATGCAGTACATAAAAGGGAAGACAATAAGCAACCCTAATCCGCAGGTAAATACAATTCCGATACTGGCTAAAATTCCTATGAGGATGTACATGCCGAAGAAGGAGAAGAATTTCTTTGTAATCACTCGTCTGCTTGTTTCCATGGCTTTCCAAGCACCCAGCTTACTATCAACGATCAAGGGAAGCGCAAATGAATAGGAGATAGTTATGTACATAAAAGCCAGCCATATCAGGATAAAAATCGGTATCCTGGCCATAATGCTTACCGCCAGATCTTCGAATAAATATTGCATATCATCAAAATTTGGAGTCCCACTGAAAGAATCAATCATTTCAGGAAGAAGCTCGAATGGGAAAATAGCAGTGAACATGACGATCACCAGTGGAATAATGATCAGAATATAAATGACCAGATAGCCGGCAATATTCCCGAAGTATTGAAATCCTGAAAAGAAATCTCCAAATTCTTCTTTTTTGTTGAGCAGATTTCTGGAAAAAATGAACATACCAGCAACAAGTGCTTGCTGAATGAAACTTGCCAAGAAATTCACAAATGGAATCATGGCTATCATCATGCTAATGATGAAATAGAGTAAAACAAAGCCGATAAAACTACCAGCGCCTTTTTTGAATAGCTCCCAGCCCTCAGAGACGTATCTGCCCATTTCGAACTCATACCCATCCGTGACTAAGTGTTGATATCTTTCTTCCATTGTTGTGTGATTTTAGTTTTCTGACTTGAACTTAGTCGAATATTTATAGAAATCGAAGAATAGTAGGCCAAAAGTAAGTGGCACGTACAAAAAGATTAACGGGTTGAATGCCCAGGCACGTTCAAAATCCAATTGCATCAAGGACATGGCAGCTCGATTCAACCCACAGCCAAGGCATTCATATTTTGTATATGCCGAAATGGGGCAGGAAGGTGTCCAGATGTTAAGGCCAAGACTCCTTAGAAATAGGAGCGTGGCATAGCCCACTATCAGTAATAAAATAATGGCTCGTTTCTTAAGATAGGACTTTAGCATCAATGACAATTTAGTTGGTTATTTAAACCATTCCTACTTCTACTCGTCTAAGCTGCGAACTAAACAAATAGAAGTCATGAAAAACAATTACAAAAGTGGATTAGTTATCTTAATGATGGCCGTTCTTATGATTTCTGCTCAAGGAGTGGAAGCCAAGTACCCTCCAAAAACCAAGCAATCACACCATAGAAGCTACAACAAGTATAATGCACCAAGGATGATGATAGTGAATCATCAAGGGCATCTATTCCTTTTTACATCGGGGACTTTTTATAAAAGGGGACATGATGAATTTTTTGAAGTTCAGGCACCAATCGGTGCGCGGGTAAAACACTTACCTAGAGGAGCTCAACAAATTCATAGCCCAAATGGATTTTTGTATAAACACAAGCGTGTATTCTATAAAAGAGCGCGGCGAGGGCGCGGATATATGGTTGTAAGAAACCCCTATTCTCATCGTAGAAATCAATAGGTTTTAGCTGGTTGAATAAAGTCGGATCGAAAGGTTCGGCTTTTTTTATTGCTCATCAAAATCGAATGCCTCTGGAAGCAATTCCCCGATGGTCATTTGTAATGAATCTTCCGTATTGCAAAAACTGTGAATCATTGCCGCTTCTCCAAATTCAAAAATGAGCTGTCGGCAAAGTCCGCAGGGAGGAGCGGCTTTCCGAGTAGGGGTATAAATCACGACCCGATTAATTTTAATATCCCCTTTACCGCTAATGGCATTTGAAATGGCATTGCGCTCAGCACAAAGATTAAAAGTCAATGACTTGCTCTCAATATTACAACCCATAAAAACGTCACCATCTTTCGTCTCGATAGCACAGCCAACTTTGAATTTACTGAAGGGTGCATATGCATTGTCAGCAGCTTCTTTTGCTCGTATTTTCAGGTCATTAATTTCCATAGGGCGAGCAATATACGATGTTTATTCAAGAATCTTCAAGCAAGTAAGTACATGACACCAGAGTTGTGTTGATAGGTTATCATGCTCACCCCCCAACCACATAAAAGGCTCCCCAATAATTGGGGTGAGGATATTTCTCTTGAAGCTTAATTTGTGCTTGCTTGAGAGCTGATCGGGGGTCGCTGGATTGGAGGTAGATTTCGTAGAAATAGGTCATCAAAAGTTGAGTGGCCATATCGTCCACTTTCCACAAACTAATAATCACATGCTCGGCCCCTGCTACCTGAAAGGCACGCTGCAGTCCGTACACACCTTCTCCGTCCACTACCTTTCCACGGCCTGTTTCGCATGCTGAGAGCACCACAAGCTTGTTGCCCTGCAGATTGAGTTGCGCCACTTCCTTGGCGGTGATGATTCCGTTTTCTTCTTGGACATCTGCCGCTTCTTTGATGTTGGCCAGCAGCAAGCCGGAGTGGGAGAGCGGGTCATCGTTGATGAGGTCTCCTGATGATTCTTCAAAAAAACCATGTGTGGCAATGTGTAGTATATCCGTTGAGCGTATGGTTTTCAGTTGCTGCTCATGCGCTTCGTCAGCGAGATACGATTGAGTATTTAAACCGGAGGCCGACATTAGCTTATTGATGTTATCAATTTCCACTTTGGTGCCTGGTAAATCCGATACACCATTGGTGAAAATGTCTCGGTAAACAGTCGTTCTCAAGGTGTCGTGAGAGTTGAGATCAGGTTTGGTGTTGAAGCTCGGGAAGCCAAACAGAATAGCACTGTTGGCTTTTTCACTTCGACCTTTTCTGTCCAAAAGCTCACTTGTATTCCCAACACTCTCAATTTCTGATTCACTGATCACGTACTTGGAAGTTGTTGGGTTAAGTAGGGTGTTCAGATTGAGCAGGTGATACACACCATCCGAAGAGAAGTAGATCTTGTCGTATCCCACTATTTTTTCGGCAATTGGTTTCCAGAAATTGTTGTAGGCGTCCGTGTCTTTTAATTTGAACTTGATCTTGTTTTTATACCCGCTAAAATGTTTGGAATCCATCAGAAATCCATCTTTCAAACGAACGTATTTTGGGTAGTCTGTTGTTTTGTTGTCAATGATCAACGCCAGATAACTTGCCTTCTCTTTTTTGATTTCATTCTTCTCAAAATCAAATGTGTTGACACGAATGATCTCGATGGCCACCTCGCCATCCTTCAATGAGGCGGCTATTTCTTTCCAGTTCACGGATTTTGATTGAGCTGCTATTCCAGGCAAGGAATTCAATACCCGTTCGTACTCTTCGCCCACTACTTTGATACTGTCAAGATAGAATCGCTGAGAATCCTTCGCTCTGGTCTGTTCCAATTTGGCGACTTCCTCATTTATAGAAATCCACTGCTTGTACGCCTGCTGGATATTGACATCCTTATGGGTACTGAGAAAATTCCTAAGCTTCATGCTCTCACTTAGCAGCATGGCTTTCGTCTTGATCTGGGTATCATAGAGCAAGGAGGAATATTCAGGATGCTCATCCAATTCACTATTCAAAAAAGAAAAGTACGCACCAAGCTGTCCCTTGATGGTGTGGTAATATTCCAGCCGTTCTTTTTCACTCAGATACGGGAAGTATTCCTTAAGGATATACAAGTAGTCACCGATGGATTGATTGAAATAATCAAGGGCCTTAGTGGTTTGACCCATTTGCAGATTGGAGCAACCCATGTTGTACAGAGAGGTCACTGTGAATTGATTGTACTGGCCAAGTATTTCCTTTTTTAAAGCGTAGGACTGTTCAAAAAATTTTATAGCCTTTTGGTAATTCTTCCTGGCATAATGAACCAATCCCAGATCATTTTGAGTCAGGGTGACATCAACATTGTTTGGCCCGATCGTAGCTTTCTGAGCCCCTAATGTTTCGGATAGTATCTGCTCAGCTTCATCCAATTTTCCAGCTTTGAAATAAGCTGTTCCCAGACTTTGTCTTAGTCGAAGCACCTCTCGGTTTTTGTCTCCGACTAAGGACTTTCTGATTTCATATGACTTTTTTAATGCTTCTATAGCCAATTCATTTTCACCAGCAGACGTGTAGAACACTCCTGCAACTTGAAGTGAAAATGAATAATCATAACTATCTGGTCCATTGAGTCTTAAGTCGTTGTACAAAATGAAATTGAGGAACTGTTGGGCACGAGAATTCCTACCTGTTTGGATATATAAACTCGTGAGGTTTGATGCGATGTTCGTGCCCATTTGATTTTCCAGCCCATACTTCACTTTTTGAATGTTCAATGCTTGTTTAAAGAGTGCTTCGGCTTTTTCGTATTTCCCCGAAGAAGTGAGCAACATTCCAATCTGATTCATGGAATAGACGATATCATCGAAGTATTTTTCTTCGTCTGTGGCGTAAAATTCCAAGGCTCTTTTGGCGTAGGTTCGGGCAATTGTGTATTTCCCCAATCGCATCAAATAATCAACATAGTTACCATCAAACAGTGCTTGCATTTTTCCTTTGTTGGAAGCAATGGATCGATCAATGATCCTAAAAGCCTTTTTGTAAATACGATTGGCGCTTGGGTAGTCACCCAACTCGGTATAGGCCACAGACAGATAATTCAGGGAATACAAATACTCATCACTGGTTTCAGAATAGTGAGATTTTGCGGCTTTTTCATTTTCGAGAAGATAAGGCAGCCCTTCTGCATAATTTTTTATATTGATGTATGAAGCCGCTAATCCCTCGAGTGTATATACACGTGAAATCCGATCAATGCTGTCCGCTTCAATGAGAAATTCAAGCATTGTTCTGAAGTGCGGAATTGCCTCCTGATATTTCCCTTCTCCGTAAGCGGAATTGCCAAGATCTCTGAAATAATAGGCCTTCAGGTTCGAGTAATAAGTGGTCTTTTCTGGAAATTTCTCAAGAAATGAATCCAAGTATTTGTAACCCTCAGCGTATTTACTCCAGTATTTCTCCAGCTCTAGCAGATTCTCAACCACCACCCAATAATCGGGGGAGGTCTTTTCCAAATAGCCAAGGGACTTTTGATAGTAGTCCTTGGCTACTTCATAATTATCCATCTGATAGGCACAAACACCAGCCGTGTTATAGGTCAGGGAGATGTTATTTCCAGCAGTCTTTTGATAAGCTCCATTGCCCAGCAGATACGTGTACAATTGCAGAGCCTCTCCATATTTTTCGAACTCATCATAGCATATGGCGAGGTTTTCAACACTTGCTAAATAGCTTTCGCCATTCTCACCCTCAAGTTTTTTGTACAGCCCGATGGCGGCATCATAGTAGCTGATGGCTGTTTCGTAATTTTCACCCTGATACAACCTAATGCCCAGCTGGTTGAGGATATAGGCGTAGTTGGATGTGCCATTTTCTGCGTTAGCTTCATGTGCTTTCTTGGACACTTCTACAGCCACTGAGAGGATATTGTAGGCTTTGGTGTATTGCTCTTTTTCCCAGTAATGTGTGCTGCTATCAACGAGCATTTGCAGCTCCTGAGCATAGGATTTGGTGAAAGCAAGAAGGAGGAAAAGGAGCGGTACTATTTTTCGCATCGAGCAAAGGAATAGACTATTTGGGAAAGTGGCTATACCGTGAGCAGGGTATGCTGCAAGTAGATATTACTATTTATAAATTAAATACTGCTCTCGCATTGTTTTGAATTTATCCAACTCAACTTGCCACGACGCTCTGATTTCATCAGACGTCATTCCTGCAACTATTTGCTCATCTAAATCTCCTGCTAGTAGTTTAAAGTAGGGGGTGAAGAAGTCATCCGGCTTCCCCATTTTGTTGTAAAAATCAATCAGTGGGTCAATGGTGAAACTGTAACCGACCTTGTCAGTGCGGAAGTCCATGCCATAGCAAGCTTGCCCGTCATACTTGGGCGATTTAGCACCTTCACGTGGAGAAGGCACGAAGCTGTAGGTACGATCTGGATAATATGGGTGACCAATGTGTTGAAAGGGCGCGTCCGTCCCACGACCAACCGAAGCAATCGTACCTTCAAACAAACAGAGGCTTGGATACAACGCAATGCTCATACCGTTGGGAAGATTTGGTGACGGTTTGACAGGTAAAGAATACCGTGTGCTATGGTCCCAATTTTGAATAGGGATGACCGTCAGATCAACTTTCAGTCCATCCTTGAGCCAACCTTCTTCATTGATCATGTGCGCCAATTCGCCAATGGTGAGGCCATGGACGATTGGGATCGGATGGAGACCAACAAACGAACGTTGAGATTTCTTGAGAAAAGGCCCATCCACATAGCTGCCGTTTGGGTTTGGTCGATCTAAAATCACAAACGGAATGTCGTTTTTCGCAGCTACTTCCATCAAATAGTGCATGGTACTGATATAGGTGTAAAATCGGATACCCACATCCTGCAAGTCAAAAACAATGACGTCCAATCCGCTAACGTCCTCGTCCGTTGGTTGCCTTTTGTTTCCAAAAAGTGAGATGATTGCATATTCATTGGACTGATCGCTACTCACATGCTCTCCTGCATCCGCTGTACCCTTGAAGCCATGCTCAGGAGTAAATACTTTTGGAATACCGATTCCCACAGTTTTCGGAACGTCCACACCTAATGCCAATAGCGTGTCCAGTAGATGGGTTTGTGCCACAGTTGAGGATTGGTTCACACAAAGGCCAACTCTTTTGCCTCTTAAGAGAGGAAGGTATTCGTTCATCTGCCAAGCGCCTGGTTTGATCTCTACAGGAGCTTCTTGTTGCTCTTTGGATTGCTCTTGAGGAGTTGAGCAGGAAAAGATGAACAGGGTAATTAAGTATAAGATGGGGTGATGCATTAATTGTTGGTTTTGGAAAAAGCAAATAAATCACAAAAATCAATGATCAAAAAATCAAAACTAGACCAGAGGTGTTTTGCTTTTGGAATTATGCTGCAATAACGGGAGAAGTTTTGTCATTTGAATTTTGTGATTTAGAATTTTCTGTCTGACTTGATCTATTCCTTTTATTATTGCATATCAAAAGACAGCCCTCTGAATCTCCCACTATTTATATCGCGAAGAATTGCCAAAAACGAATCAGGTTCGTTCTCGTCCACTATTCATCGAATTGCGGTGATTAGTATCAGCGTGAGTTTGATGGCCTTGATTGTGGCTTTCATGGTTTTATACGGTTTTCAAGGGGCCATACGTGACAAAGTATTTAGCCTTAGCGGACACCTTACCGTGAATAAATACGCTCTTTCAAATTCATTCGAAGAAACATCGATTTTGGCTTCCGACTCGTTGATGGAAGGCTTGATTGCTCATGAAAGCATCCGCCATGCACAGCGATTTGCATTGAAAGCTGGCTTGCTCAAGACAGAGGAGGAAGTGCAAGGCATTATTCTCAAAGGCGTTGGATCAGACTTTGATACTTCAAAATTTTCCACCCAAATGATCGAGGGAGAGTTTCCTGATTTTAGTGGGGAGAAGTATTCCACCGATGTGACAATAAGTGAGAAAATAGCTACACTACTGCGGCTCAACGTGGAAGATAAAGTCACGATCTTTTTTGCGCAGCAACCCCCAAGGTATCGGCGCTTGACCATCACGGGCATTTACAGTACGGGCATGGAAGAATTCGATGAGCGATTCATCTATGGGGATATTGCCATGATCAGAAAAATAAATGATTGGAGTGATGAACAAGCTGGGGGAATCGAAGTGTTTCTGAAAGATGAAAATCAGATTGAAGCAATGGAGGATGAGCTTTTTAATACCCTGGATATTGACCTGAACGTAATCAGTAGCTATCGTCAGTATCCCCAGATATTTGAATGGCTAAAGTTGCTAAATCGAAATGTGATGGTTCTCTTGGTGCTGATTATTTTTGTAGCCGCATTTGGGATGATCTCCATGGTACTCATCCTGATCATGGAGCGAACCCGCATGGTTGGGATGATGAAGGCACTTGGTAGCTCAGACCAGATGATCAGGAAGGTGTTTTTGTATTCGGGATTGCAGTTGGTAGTGAAGGGGTTGGTGATTGGAAATGCCCTTGGCTTACTTCTTTGTTGGTTGCAATATGAGTTTCAGTTCGTCCCTCTGGATGCCGCTAATTATTACATGCACTTTGTCCCCGTCATTTTTGACTGGCCTACACTTTTTGGTTTGAATGTGATGATTGTCCTTATGGTAGGACTGACCTTATTTATCCCTATTCGGGTCGTTTCCACAATTGAGCCGATCAAGGCCATACGGTTTGATTAGGCTTTAGTCATTCTTTGAAAATAACTAATCCACTATTTAACTAATCCACTATTTAACCAATCCACTAATCCACTAATCCACCAATCCACCAATCCGCTATTTAACTAATCCACTATTTAACCAATCCACCAATCCACTAATCCACTATTTAACCAATCCACCAATCCACCAATCCACCAATCCACTAATCCACTATTTAACTAATCCACTATTTAACCAATCCACCAATCCACCAATCCACCAATCCACTATTTAACTAATCCACTAGTCACTAACTACTGGTTGATATTTCCTAAAAAAACTTCTAATCTTCATTTGAATTACGCCGAAGATTGCTTCCTTGAAAATACTGCTGGACATTTTGGATGTTCCCTTCGTCCGGTCGGTGAAAATGATCGGCACTTCTTTTATTTCGAACCCGTGCTTCCACGTCAAAAATTTCATTTCTATCTGGAAAGCATAGCCAACAAACTTGATTTTATTCAGATCAATGGTCTCTAAGACTCGGCGAGTGTAGCACTTGAACCCAGCTGTGGCATCTCGAAAAGGCATCCCTGTGACAAGCCGAACATACCAGCTGGCAAAGTAGGACATTAGCACTCGGCCCATTGGCCAGTTCACTACATTCACCCCAGTGATATATCGCGATCCTATGGCCATGTCTGCTCCGCTTTCACACGCCTCGCTCAGCGGAATCAAATCTTTGGGGTTGTGCGAGAAGTCAGCATCCATTTCGAAGGTAAGATCATACCCATGCTCAAGGGAGTAATGAAATCCCGCGATGTATGCCGTACCCAATCCTTGCTTTCCTCCCCGCTCCAGCAGATGTAATTGATCTGGCCAGTTGGTTTGCATCTCCTTCACAGCTGCGGCGGTTCCGTCTGGAGAATTGTCATCTACTACCAAGACATGAAAGTCTTTTTCGAGGGTCATCACCGTTTGGATAATGTCTCGAATATTTTCGATTTCATTGTACGTAGGAATGATTACAAGGCTCTTGGACACAGCTGCGAGTTGATCGTGAGTGATTTCGTTGCTAATTTAACACCCACAAAAGTTAAGACCAGTAACGGATGCAACAAAAAGCAATTTTCTTAGATAGAGATGGCGTATTGAATGAAGAGCGGGGAGACTATGTGTGGCTACTTGAAGATTTCAAGATTGTGTCAGGCATCATCGACGTTCTGAGAGAATTGAAATCGAAGGGCTATTTACTCATTGTGGTGACGAATCAGGCGGGTATAGCCAAAGGAAGATATGGACATGAACAGGTGAAACAGTGCCATGATTATTTTCAAGAACAATGCGGGAACTTGATCGATCAGTTTTACTATGCGCCTGGCCATCCTGATTATTCTGAGAGCTTAATGCGAAAACCAGATTCGCTCATGTGGGAGAAGGCCATGGCCAAATTCGATATTGATCCGCTACAAAGCTGGATGATAGGCGACAAGGAGCGTGATCTGATTCCTGCTAAGAAGTTCAACTTAAAAACCATCCGAGTTTTTATTGAAGGACACTACGAAGAAGGAGAGGAAACGATTGGCGATTTTCGTGTGAAGGATGTGAAGGAGATTTCACAAATAGTGAACTAAACGAAATCACTTCACACTAAACAGATTCCACCCGTATTTGTCATTGTCTACCGTGATCACGTATTCACCCGGTCTCAGATTTTGTAGGTAGAGCAAATAAGACGATTTTCCAAAAGGATCGGTCTTCATATAGATTCGTTCAAGTTTATCGTAATTGATAAACTTGATTTTCATCGGATTGTCATTCCTCAGCGGCATGTAGCGATAGTTTTTCTTTTCCGAGGAATGAATTCTGTAAACCCTCACCACGTTGATTGGATCAATTTGGTTGTCCATAACCTTCACGATCATTTTAATAGTTTCAGCACTGTCGATTGCCACTGTAGAGGTTGCTTCTTTGAAAAGCAAAACTTTGCGAGTGTACCGAGTGAGTTGCCTTTCTAATCCAACGGGCGGCTTTTTACCGTCAATATAATAGACATTCCCAATATATTTTGGTTCATTCAGAAATTGTCCCTGACTAGAGAGCGCCGTTATTGACAGCCAAAACAGGAGCAATATTTTCACGATGATTTTCATTCGTACCCAAGAATTTTCATCATAGATTCACTTGTTTGTTCATCAGAAAATAGCTCGGATTCAATTTCGCCTTTGGCATTCTTGCGCAAAATAACATGCTTAGGGGCAGGAATCAAGCAGTGCTGAATTCCACCGTATCCGCCCAATGATTCCTGATAAGCACCTGTATGAAAAAAGCCGAAATGAAGATTTTTGCTTTCTTCTCGAACAGGTAAAATCACCTCGGTAATGTGCGCTTCAGAATCATAATAATCCATGCTATCACAAGTCAGCCCGCCGATATTTACTTTCTGGAATTCATTGTTCCACAGATTGATAGGAAGAAGGATGAATTTTTGATTGGTACCCCAGACGTCAGGCATGTGCGTGATGAACGACCCGTCCATCATGTACCAAAGTTCTTTATCATTCTGTAGTTTTTCATCAAGCACGGAGTAAATAGTCGCACCACTCTCACCAACCGTGTAACTCCCAAACTCAGTAAAAATATTTGGGACAGGTACGTCGTTCTTTGCACAAACTTCCTGAATGTTTTGAACGATCTGTTCGGCCATGTAGGCATAGTCATAATCAAAAGCTAGTGAATTCTTGATTGGAAATCCACCGCCAATATCTACCGTGTCTAGCTCAGGGCAAACTTTTTTGAGTTTGCAGTACATATCAATGAAGCGTTCCAACTCACTCCAATAATAGGCTGAATCATTAATGCCCGTATTTATGAAATAATGGAGCATTTTGAGCTGAGCCTGAGGGTGGCTTTTTATTCGGTGCTGGCACAAGTCAAAGACATCATCATACCTGATGCCCAGTCTTGAAGTATAAAAACCGAAATTCGGTTCTTCATCAGCAGCAAGCCTGATCCCAAGCTGGTATGTCTGGCTGATGTGTTGGTCGTAATAATTTAGTTCGTTCAGGTTGTCCAACACAGGAATGCAATTCGTAAATCCGTCATTGAGCAGCCCGGCTACATTCTCCAGATAGAGAGGTCGCTTGAATCCATTACAAATGATGAAATGATCTTTTGTTAGCTTTCTGTTTTTGTGCAAACTCCTGACTAATGAAATATCAAATGCGGAAGAGGTTTCTACCTGGGCATCACAAGCAAGTGCTTCCTCAAGTACAAATCTAAAATGCGAAGATTTGGTGCAATAGGCGTAGGTGTAGTTCCCTTGATAATTAAGTTTCTCTATTGCTCGCTGAAAAATTTCTCTCGCATATTGAATGTTTCCTGAAATCTTGGGGAGATAGGTGAGCCGAAAGGGAGTGCCATACTCATGAATAATCCGCATTAAATCTACGTCATGAAAGTTGAGTTGATTATTCTCAACCGTAAATTCCTCTGTCGGAAAGTCAAAAGTCTGGTAAATGAGATCGGTGTAGTTTTTCATTCAATTTAGCGGGAATAAGAAAGTAGATACGCTCTTCTGCACACCCGAAAGCTCAAAAGTGATAAAATTTATCTTGGATGAAAAATATAACTAACTGAAGCTTTTTTTAAACCAACAATTTAATGGGTCTATATGATTTGGTGTGGATTACAAATGGAGGTTGTCGAAAAACGAAGATCGTGATAGACCGCATCCCGAAAATTTGTACAACTGAAATCAGCCCAATCCTAAATCAATTGCCCCCCCCCCCTTTAGGGCGGGGGATTAGGGATTCTTGGTTGTAAATCAGGGCTTTAGCCCTTTTCAAAAACAGAAATTGGGCTGAAGCCTTCATGTGTTTCTGATGCTATATCTCAGCCCTAAAGGAGGGAAATATTGCTCAAAAAAAATTGAGTAAAAACTAATTACCCACAGTATTCCACATAGACCCAATTTAATAAAAGCTAGTCATGGAACTGGTGACTTCAATCCACCAGCACATTCGCCATGAAGGTTACTTTCGTGACCAACCAAAATAGCAGGAAGACCACCGCCCAGCGTAGGTACACTACATAATAATCCGTTGTGTCTTTGTAACGAGTTTCTTTGATCTCCGCTTTTTCCAATTGATCAATTTCCGAAAACACTTGCTCCAGCGCGCTCTTGTTTGATACACGATAGAAATTGCCCTCACCGATTTTGGCAATTTCACGAAGGGTAGTTTCGTCTAACGTGTTTTCAACATATCTGGGACGCCCAAAGAAGTCCTTTCCATAGGGTACACGACCCTCTTTGCCGATAGCGATTGAGTAGATTTTTATCCCATGAGCATACGCCAATTTTGCTGCTGTTATTGGGTCAATGTTTCCGGCCGTGTTGTCCCCATCACTGAGGAGGATCATCACTTTTGACTTGGCATCAGATTCTCTGAACCGATTGGTAGCAACAGCAAGTGCACTTCCGATGGCCGTTCCTCGACTCTCAATGAGGTCGAAAGAAATATCGTCGATATACGTGTTGAGCAGTTCATAATCGCTGGTGAGCGGAGATCTGGAATAGGCATCTCCTGAGAAAACTACCAGCCCAATCCGATCTTGAAATCGACCAGCGATAAAGCTCCTCGCCACATCTTTAGCAGCCTCCAAGCGGTTTGGTTTGAAGTCTTCAATTTGCATGGACTCAGAAATGTCTATCGTGAGCATGATGTCGATCCCTTCACTCCACTGCTCCACCTGCTCATTGGTGGATTGAGGTCTGGCCAAAGCGACAAAAATCAATGCAACTGCAAGGCTAAAGAACACCGCAGGTAGAAATCGAAATAAGCTAAGCGGATCTGATCTCAAGTCTTTTTCTTTCATTGCTATCGGCAATTTCTGACGAAACTGATAGGCAATGAGCCACCGTACTAAAAACAGAATTGGGATGAGCAGAATGCCATAAAACCAAAGGGTATTGGCCCAGTCAAAGGATTCGAATTTCTCCTGAGTAAACCATCGAGTGGATAGCCAATCAATTGTCTCCATGCTTGATTTTATCTATGTGATGATCGTATCTGTTTTGTGCGAATCCCCCCAAGTGTTGAAAATCCTGATAAACCGAATCAGACGTCCTTTTGCCATAGACACATCTGTCGATTGCTCTTAGTGGATCCGTCAGCTCTTTTGCAAAATCATACTGCACCATTTCCTTACTAGTCAATTTGGTGAAAGGACGTTTTTCAATTTTTTCCTGGTACGTTTTCCAAATCCCCAAGGTTGATTCAGCTACCTCAGGTGTACCCTCATTTTTTAATAGTTCAATTTGATCAGAAAGCTGAGCGAGAAATTTTTCATGTGATTTGGCCATTCGTTTGAGGATGAAGTGCCGTCTGATTTTCTTTCCGAAGACAATCAGGACAATCAAGGCAATAACTCCGAGTGTTCCGAGAATGATCATTAGGAATGGACTGTTGAATTCCTGATTCACAGTCTGGTATTCGGTGTTAGTGATCAGCTTTGTAGAATCCGTGACGGTCGGCACGAGTTCCACCAAAAAGAGCGAATCTTTTGGTGAGAATACGCGAGTACTGTCGCCATCTATAATCAGGGTTGCAGGTAGTTGGAGATATTGTACAAGATCAATTTCAAATGATTGGAGCAAATAGACCACACTATCCACCGCCTGTGATGCGTCTGATCGAGTCTCGAAATACTCTCTGCCTCCAAACTCGTACGGTGAAAAATCGAACGTACTGTCAGGAAGAAAAAGATCAACATCTGCGGGGTATTTGGCCGTCATCCAGTACTCCACATTCAACCCAATTTTGAGACTGTCTGGCACAAACCCACCTTTCACTTCTATTTTCTGGCCATAGGATAGGAGGGATATTGTAATGAAAAAGGCAATGAATTTACTTCGCATGTATCTTGAATTTACCCTCGGCGGTTTCGATTTCTATGTCTGAAAAGTTTGATGAGTTTGGGTACATAATCCTCATGCACGTCGATAGCCATATAGTTCACGTTATTTCTGTTGCAGAATTGCTCAAGATCATGTGTGTTTTCCTTGTAGGTTTTGTCCAAACTATTTCTGAATCCGCCAGAGGAAGTATTCACCCATAAAGTTTTTCCCGACTCTTTATCTAGCAGCGGCACAATCCCCAGACTAGGCATTTCGAATTCACGTTCATCGTAGAGGTGTATCACCACCAGATCGTGTTTACGGCACATGCCTTTCATGTTGTGAATGTAGTCATCGTCTATAAAATCAGAAATCAAGAAAATGATGCTTTTTCTTTTTAGAATATTGAGCGTCAATTTCAAGGCTGCCGGCAGATCTGTTTTTCTGGATTTAGTTTTCAAATTGAACAGCCCGGATAGAATTTCATAATTGTGTCTGCGCCCTTTTCCCGGCTTGATGTAGAGTTCCTTCTGATCCGAAAAGCACAACAGTCCGGTCTGACTACTTTGGCGAGTAGCCGCTATAGATAAAAGAGCCGTGATTTCCTTGGCTACATCTTTTTTGTATTTACCATCTCGACCGATTTCTTGAGAAGCGGAGACATCCAAAAGAAAAAAGACGGTCTGTTCTTTTTCTTCAATGTATGTTTTGATGAACGTTCCGTGCCCTTTGGCGGTCACCTTCCAATTGATGCTCCTGATGTCGTCACCGTACTGATAGGCTCGCACATCATCATATTCCAATCCCGATCCCTTGAAGATGGATTTGAAGTCGCCCTGCATCTGCGAATTGATCGCCTTGCGAATTCGTATATCGTATCTTCTAAGTTTTTTGAGGATTTCCTTCATCCATCGTAATTTTGTTGCAAAACTAGATTATTCAATCACATGGCAAGTTGGGTACTGAAACATTATTTTTCAATAATAATCTTACTGACGGTTTTATTTGGGGCATGTTCGGGAGAGGAGAAACCTCCAGAGGAGATTTTGAGCCAAGCTGAGATGACCCGCATGATTATTCAAATTCATTTGCTTGAAGCAAAAATTGGTAAGGCTAGAATCCCGAGGGATTCTTCCATTGCTCTGTATCAATATTTTGAAAAAGAATTATTCAAAGAGCAGGGCATAGATAGTGCGATGTATTATGTGAGTTTCGATTATTATTCCAACCACCCGGAGGCCTTTTCTGAAGTGTATGCGGCTGTTGGGGACAGCTTGATGGAAATGGAAGCGAAGGAGAAATTGAAAGTTGAGGCAGAAAAGCTGGCTTTGAAAAAATCGGATTCCATTGTTGCGTTATCAGATTCTCTCCTCATAGCGACCGATTCGTTTTTACTAGACAGCCTGGTGCCAAAAGCGAAACGCCCCGCCTTGATCAAGCGACTCAGTGATACCAGCAAAAAGAAAGGACGTAGATTTTGACACAAGCCCACTCGACCCTCGAAGAGCTTCTTGGAGTAGATCAAATTAGAAATTGGATTGCTCGGAAGTGCAAAAGTGAATCAGGTGCTGATTTTGTGAACAGGGCGAAATTCAGCTCCGGATTTGATCAAATAAAACTGTGGCTTGACCAGACAACAGAAATGATGCAGATGATCTCCGCTCAGGAAATCCCCAATCAGCATTTCTACGATTTCGAAACGTTTCTCAACAAAATAAAGGTTCAGGGCGCCTATTTGCAAGGGTCAGAGTATCTCCAGATGGCATACTCGATTCGGTCTCTGGAGATGTGGCTTAGTTTTCTACAAGACAGAGAACACTATCCCCAACTAGCCAAACTCGCCTCACGGCTTGCTGTAGATTCGAGCATTTCGGACACGATAGAGAAGGCCATTGACGAAAATGGCACAGTTCAGGATTCTGCAAGTCCTGAACTATCTCAGATCAGGAAACGACTGATGCAAGTGGAGCGTTCAGCTCGTTCTGCTTTGAGCAAAATTCTAAAGAAGTCTATTACTGACGATTTCAGTGCTCAAGAAAGTAAAGTGACCTTGCGAGATGGGCGATTGGTCATTCCCGTAAAGGCAGAATACAAAAGGAAGCTGCCCGGGCTTATCCATGACGAATCAGCAACTGGTCAAACTGTGTACATGGAGCCATCGGAAGCACTTGAGCTGAATAATGAGGTGAGGGAATTGAAGAACAGCGAGCGACGGGAAGTCATCAAAATTCTGATCTCACTGGCCGATGGGCTGAGGGTTCAGCATGCGGATCTTTTGAGAGGTGCGCGTTTTCTTGCTCGCTTAGATTTCATTCATGCCAAGGCGGCCTGGGCGATGGAATTCAATGCTGTCTCTCCAACCATCCAAAAGACACCTGCAATTGAATTGCATCAAGCCGTGCATCCGATCCTTTGGCACGCACATCAAAAGAGCGGTAAGATGGTCGTTCCGCTAGATATTTTGGTTGATTCCAATCAACGAATAGTCGTGGTGTCGGGTCCCAATGCTGGCGGAAAATCCGTGGTTCTCAAGACCATTGGCCTGCTTCAGTATTTGATTCAGTGCGGTATTCCAGTGCCCGTTCAGGAGCATTCAACCTTTGGTGTTTTTGACGAAATATTACTGGATATTGGTGACACCCAATCCATTGAAGATGATTTGAGTACATACAGCGCACACCTTGGTGCGATGAAGAAATTTGTTGAGCAATCTACCAAGCGTTCGTTGGTCTTGATAGATGAGTTTGGGAAAGGTACTGAGCCCCAATTTGGCGGGGCGATTGCCGAGGCAATTCTGGAAAACCTTAACGGTACTGGCTGTTTTGGAGTCATCACTACGCATTATCAAAACCTAAAAGACCTGGCAGACAAGTCTCCTGCAATGGTGAATGCGGCAATGAAATATGATTTGGGGAAATTGGCTCCTTTGTTCCTTTTGGAAATTGGTCAGCCGGGCAGCTCGTTTGCCTTTGAAATTGCCGGTAAGATTGGTTTGCCAAAGGAGATCATAGCCTCTGCTAAAGAAAAAATGGGGAAGGGGCAGGTTGATTTTGATCAAAGTCTAAATTCATTGGAAAAAGAAAAGCAGAAATACACGAAGCTTTCAATCAAGCTGGAGAAAGAAAAGAAGGAGATCACGCGATTGAAATCAGATTATGAAGAGCTACGAGAGCTGGTGGTTAAAGAAAAGAAGGTTGTGTTGAAGGAAGCCAAGGGGGAAGCCAAGCGCATCGTAGAAGGAGCAAATAAGCAGGTGGAAAAAACCATTCGGGAGATCAAAGAGCATCAGGCAGATAAGCGAAAAACCAAACAAGCCCGTGAGGAATTGGAGCAATTTAAGCGAGACACGGATAAGACCGAGAAACAACCAAAGAAAAAGGAATCAGGGCTTGTTGTTGGTGATTTTGTGAAACTCGATCATCAGGAGAGTGTTGGTGAAATTGTTGAAATAATGAAGAACGAAGCGCAAGTCCAGTTTGGGTTGCTGAAGTCTTTCGTGAAACTCGATCGGTTGGAAAAGGTGCGAGGGCATAAAAAAGAGAAGAGCAAAATACGCGCGAGAGGAGTGAACCTTCTCCAACGTTCGGCGGACTTTTCCCATGAGCTGGATATTCGAGGCGAGCGGGCCGAGGTGGCACTTCCAACCATCGACTCATTCGTTGATGATGCAATTGTGCTGGGTGTAAGAGAAGTGAGGGTGATCCATGGAAAAGGCCATGGCATCTTGAGAGAACTTCTCAGAAATCATCTGAGCGATCACCCAACGATAGATACCATCTCAGACGAGCACGCAGATAGAGGTGGAAGCGGCATTTCAATCCTCACTTTCAAATGAAAAGCTTGATCGAATATTCTAAATCACAGCTAGCTTTAAGGAATGGTCAGGATCGGGAGGAAGTTTGGATTGCCCATAAAGGAAATATTTATGACGTCACCAGCTCTCGACTCTGGCGAAAAGGCATGCACTATGAGCATTGGGCGGGGCAGGACTTGACGGATGAATTGCCAGACGCACCACACACAGAAAGTGTAATTAAGAAATTCAAAATGATTGGAAAGCTCGTATGATATTAGTCGCAGATGCAGGAGGAACAAAGACAGATTGGAGGTTGTTGGATGGTGATGAAATAGCTCAATTTGTAACCAGAGGATACAATCCCAACACACACGAAATGGCAGATTTCGTCAATGAGATCACACCGACCTTTTTGCATGTAAAAAATCAGGTAAAGAAGCTGTGTTTTTATGGCGCCAGCATCTATCCTTCAAACACGGCTTTCAAGGAAGGTATTGAGCACATGTTTCCTCAGGCCGAAATCGACATCAATAATGATTTGCTGGGTACCTGTAGGTCTCTGAGTTCAGACGAACCAGGCTTTGTGGGAATTTTAGGCACGGGTTCGGCGGGTTGTTTTTATGACGGAAAAGAAATCATCAACCATCCGCCATCACTCGGCTATGCCCTTGGAGATGAAGGAAGTGGGGCAGTGTTAGGTAAAACCGTGCTGAATTTGGCGCTGAGGAATCGTCTTGATCCAGCGGTGCAGCAGAAGTTTGATTTGGAATTTAAGCTCAGCAAAGAGGAAGTGTATCAATTTGTGTACAAAAGAGAAGGGCCAAATACATACTTGGCTTCCTTCACCCGTTTTCTCCTCGCCAATAAATCCAATGCTCAAATGAACAGAGTGATTCGTGAAGGCTTTGAACAATACTACAAAGCCTTCTTTCTTTCGATGGAAAATCGTCAGGATTATCCTTTTCATTTTTCCGGGTCGGTCGCGTACTATTTTGGCGACTACCTTCGTGAAATTGGAATCGAACTAGGCTTGAGTATAGGAAAAATCGTCCAATCACCAATTGCCGGATTGGCACTTTACCATCAAGACCATGGCTAAGTCAACAACAGAATCTTCCGCTCATTGAAACGATCTTGTGAAAGGATTTTCACTCGAATTGTCAGAAACATATGCTGAAGATAAAAAAGTAGCTGATGCGGTATTGCCAGCTATTTCTCCACTTGAACTACGTGTGGTATACCTTAAAAAACCTATCGTTTAACAATGAAGATCAGACACCTCTCAAAACTGGTTTTGAGCATGATTTCCACATGGGTGCGGTCTGATCTAGAGCGACAAAAAGGAAAATTGAATGATAGACATGCACGAGTGCAAATGGTACATTGGTAGATGGGAGTGCGAGATGATCATGAGTGAAATGGGCGAGGGATGAAGACCTGGCAATTGAATTACTGAAACAACTTCGTACGGTACGTGCAGCGTTAGAATGTAAATAAATAATATGCATTCGGCTTTCTTAAATCTCACCATACGTGTACCTTAGAGCCTGTTTAGTAAAACGTATAACCATAAACAACCAAAAATTGGGCCTTCCATGTATGTATCATGTGAAGTATTTCAATCATCTTAATTATTAATTCATGAGGAAAATTTTATCAAAAGTATTATTAACCCTGGCCATTGTCGGTAGCTCGATAAGTGTCTATTCGCAAAATACCATAAAGGGTAGGTTGCTTGATAAAGAAACAGGGGAACCCCTAATTGGGGCGACAGTTGTAGTCAAAGGAACTAGCAACGGAACAGTTACAGATCTGGATGGAGCGTTTTCTCTTTCAATTGAAAGTGGCGCAATCTTGGTTGTTTCGTATATCGGTTACCTTTCACAGGAAGTCACCGCAGACGGCAGTGATCTCGGAGACATTTCACTAGAATCGGATGTAGTCGGACTGGGTGAGATATTGGTTGTAGCCTCAGTTGGTATTGATAGAAAGACACCAGTGGCTATGTCCAACCTGAAATCACTGGATATCGAATCAAAAATTGGTAGCCAAGAATTTCCTGAGATTCTAAAGTCTACTCCAGGCGTTTTCGCTACTCGTTCAGGTGGAGGTTACGGAGATGGAAGGATCAATATCCGCGGATTTAACGACGAAAATGTGGCCGTACTTATCAATGGTATCCCCGTAAACGACATGGAGAATGGCAATGTCTATTGGTCAAACTGGGCCGGTCTTACAGATGCTACCAGCACCATGCAGGTACAACGTGGATTGGGCGCATCCAAAGTGGCCGTACCATCAGTGGGAGGAACCATCAATATTATTTCCAAAGCATCTGATCGAGAGCAAGGTGGATATGGATATTTTGCCACTGGAAACGATGCGTACAATAAAGTAGGCTTTCAGGTGTCTACTGGACTTCAAGACAATGGCTGGGCATTGACACTATCTGGTGCTAAGACGCAGGGAGATGGATACGTTGACGGTACTGAATTTTTGGGGTTTTCTTATTTTGCCAACATATCAAAGCAGATCAACGACAATCATGAAGTGACCTTCACCCTTGTAGGAGCAAAGCAACGTCATGGGCAAAGACAAAACAGGAAAACGCTGGCCGAATTTGAAGCGGCTCCAAGCGGTATAAAATACAATGGTGATTGGGGAATGAGAAATGGTAATGTGGTGAATGTTGAGGATAATTTTTATAATAAACCTCAAACTTCTTTAAATCACTACTGGACGATTAGTGATCGAACGGAACTTTCTACGGCAGTTTATGCCTCCTGGGGATCAGGCGGTGGTGGTGGCCAAGGAGGCGAATGGGGGGTTGGAGAAAATGGAGAAATTCCTAGAACCGGAGGGACTTATGGGCCAATGGATATAGATGCCCTTGTTGAAATCAATGAAAATAATGCGTCTGGAGAAGCTCTTGCATGGCAAAGAGCGTCACGAAATGATCACAATTGGTATGGCGTGCTTTCTACCTTGAATCATGAGATATCAAGTAATTTGACCCTTTTGGCAGGAGTCGATGTTAGATCTTATGTAGGTAAGCATTTCTATGAGGTGACTGATTTGTTAGGTGGAGATTATATTGTTGATGACAGTGATGTTAATAACCCGAATAGAGTCTTGACTGTTGGTGATAAGTATAACTACAATTATGATGGTCAGGTAGGATGGCAAGGAGTATTCGGACAAGTAGAGTACACTAAAGATAAGCTAGCCGTGTTCGGAACATTATCTTTATCCAACACTTCGTACCAAAAAATTGAAAGATATAACACGGTGGGTGATTCCAATGCAGAATCAGATAAAGTGACCTTTTTTGGTTATCAAATAAAGGGAGGGGCGAATTATAATTTGAGTGATAATCACAATATATATGTCAATGCTGGCTATTTCTCAAAAGCACCATTTTTTAGATCTGTGTTTATTGATAGAGGTTCCAATGACGTGAATCCAGGTGCGGAGAATGAAAAAATCATTAGTGCTGAAATTGGTTACGGATACAGAAGCTCAAATTTGTTTCTTAATATTAATTTGTATAGAACAGAATGGAGAGACAGAAATTTGGTGAGAACGTTTACTTCAAATGATCAGCTAATATTTGCTAATATTTTGGGTGTGAATGCTGTACATCAAGGTGTCGAAATTGATGGGATATATACTGTGAATAAGGATTTCAAACTAAAAGGAATGATATCCATAGGTGATTATCAGTGGGCGAACAATGTCGAAGGAGTGACCTTTCAAAATGAAGATGGGGACATTGTTGGTGAGCCAATCAATGTATTTAGTGATGGATTAAAAGTTGGTAATTCTGCTCAAACCACTGGAGCACTTGGGTTCACATACTCATTATTTGCGGGACTCTCAGTAGGTGCTGACCTTACCTATTTTGATAACCTTTTTGCTTCATTTGATCCAACAAACAAAAGTGAGCCAGCAGACAATGTGGACTCATGGCAAGTACCCAGCGCAACCACAGTTGATGTGAATTTGACCTATAATTTCGATATCTCCGATTTTGAATCTTCACTTTATGCCAATGTATATAACATAGGTAATACACAGTATGTGCAGGATGCAAATGATGTTGGCGGTACGGCTTCTTCTGCATTGGTCTATTATGCTGCTGGGACTACCTGGAATATTGGTCTTAAAGTGAGATTTTAAATAATTAGAAAAGAAAATTATGAAAAGAATAACAATTAAATCAATTATTTGGAGTGTCGCAATGCTCCTAGTTGTAGCAGGTTGTAACGATGATCCATTGGGAGATGATATCGACTTGATTAATGAAGAGACGTCTATTGTGAAAACGCTGACCTACACATTGACAGAGGATGATTATGAAACTGCAGATGACGCGTGTAGTTGTTCAGGATTTGGAAATTTCAGCTCACAAGATGGTGTTGAAGTAGGAGTGGCAGCTGTACTTGCTAGTAAGTTTCCTGCGTTAGGAAATAAATCATCCGCAGTGGTGACCTATGACTTTTATAGAGGACCAGAATCAGGGATTAGTGGTTTTACAGAAGCAGATACCTATTCGTTAGATAGTGACGATTATGCTTCAGTCACGGCAGTAGCAGAATATGATGGTTTCTTCAATAATACGTTTGAGTCAGGGGACTATTTGCCTGATATAATAGATGCAAATGTTGGAAGTCCAGTCGATGGGGATTTCATTGCTGTGACGTATGATTTTGCGGAGTTTGAATATGAAGATGTAAACTATCGAAGGTTGTACGAGGAGGATTTTCAATCGTATGTTATTGACGTGGACGATCTCGATGCATTTCAAGTATTTTCTGATGAAGGAGATCAAGGATGGTATTTATATAGCAGTTCGGCAGGGTATCAAGCCGCCAGAATGGGAGGGTTTGCTAATGGTGTGAACAATCCCAATATGGATCGACTCATATTACCTGAGATCGACTTAGCTGGAATAAATGATCCAATATTCAAATTGTCCCACGTGGTTAATTTCTTGGGTTCGTCTGTTTATGAAACAGATATTGCAGTAATGATCTCTACGGACTATGATGGGATTGATCCATCCATTGCGACTTGGACCAATTTGTCTCTAGATGAGTGGCCAGTTGGAAATTCTTATGATATTCTGGACTCAGAAGCAAGCTTGGCTGCATATGCTGGGCAACAGATTTACATCTCCTTCTACTACAAATCTACAGTAGACTATTCATCTCAGTGGCGAGTGATAAGCATTCTAGTCGATGAAGGAGAGCCATTTGATGTTGATACCAGAAATGAATTTTTCCAGTATAGTTCATCTTCCTCTGAGTGGGAATCTGCTGGTGATGGGGTGTATTTTCTTTCCTCAGCGGATTATGATGCGATGGGATCGCCTGGTCAGCAGGATCAATTTAGTAGCTCAACTTCGGCCGATGATTACCTTCCGGCCTTTCTAAAAATTAAATACCCTTTTGCTCAGGAAGAAGATGAACTATCTGTTATTTATAAATATAATTCAAGCTTTTCAGGCCTAGGAACAAGAGGTGATTTTTATACCTACACTTCAGGTGTTTGGGTTGAATATGCAACTGTCATAGAAGAGTCATTGGGTTTTGGTCATAATGGAGATGTCTGGGTACCAGATAATACCATTGCTTACACGCTAGGATCAGCTGACTATGCTGCAGTCGCTGCTGCCTATGAAACCACTAATTCTGCTGGATCATCTAGCATGTCGAGTTTTGGTAATTATGATGTCGGACTTTGGTCATTTGAAGAGATTTTTGAGTCGATTTCTGATCGCCTTCCGGTCATATTTCCTGGTTCGGATGAATGTCAGAAATATTTGGTAACCTATGCCACATGGGAGCCTGGAAATGGAACAGGAGAAATACACTACATATTGAGTGGAGGTGAGTACATTCTTTTTGATGAGAAAAACCCTCCAGCGGCATGTCAGTGATTTTTGATATATGAATGGATTTTATTAATTTAAGAAAGGGAGCGAATCGGCTCCCTTTTTTATTTGTCTGAAATTCAAACCTCAGCTCATCAACAGCACAATCAAGATCACCGTGATGCACGAAAGGAAAAGTCTTAGATAATTCATGTGATTAGGGCAAACGACAGGAGTCATACCCCCAATAAGTGCTAAATATTCTTGAATAATAACAATCACTATCCGCTAGTTGGAAGTTGTAAATACGTTAATTTCACCTCCGAATTTGTTCCCAAAATATGCGACAGTTTCTATCGTTATTAATCGTTTTTATATCGACCGCAATTTGGTCGCAATCCTCCCAGCAGAGATATTTAGATGGAAAGTCAGCCTACCAGAAAGGAAAATATGATTTGAGTGGAGAAACCTTCTCCAGCCTTGTGAATGACCCAATGTTTGGGTCATATGCCACTTTCTATTTAGGGCTTTGCCTTCACAAGAATGGTGACAATCAAAAAGCTCTTGATGCCTGGCGGCAGTTACTGATCAAATACCCTACTTTCTCTCAAAATGAGGAGGTCCATTTTTGGATGACGTGGGTATTTTTTGCACGAGGGGATTTTGATAGAGGATTGACGCAAGCACAATTCATAAATGAGGATGCGACAAGAAGCTTACTGTACAAACATTGGCTAGGCAATCAGTCTTTTCAATTGTTGCAACAACTTCAGATAAAATTCGAGAATGATAGTGTACTCGCAAGAACGACCATTATGCGCTCCTTGGTGTCCGATTTGTCAGAGACAGATAGGGAATTTGTATCGAGATTGAAATCAACTTTTAGGATTGAGTCAGAGTCATTCACGTCCTATGGTGATGTCAGAAAGACTGAGTATTCTGTAGCCGTTTTGCTTCCTTTTCTCTTCAATGATTTAGACGATGCTAATCAGGTGATGAATAATTCCCTGGTCTTGGATTTGTATCACGGGATGCAGTTGGCATCTTCAATGTTGAAGGAATCCGGCATACGTTTGAATTTGCTGCCTTATGATACGAAGAGGGATGTAGCCCAAACCAAGTCTATATTGGAGGTCAAAGAATTTAGAAAGGTGGATTTGATTGTTGGCCCTTTGTTCCCCAAGCCAATTCAACTCGTGAATGATTTTTCGCAAGCGCATAAACTGAACGTTATCAACCCCGTTTCGTCCAATGGCAAAGTTTTAGGAGACAACCCGTATGCCTTTCTTATGAAACCGAACTATAAAACAATGGCAAGAAAGGCCGCTGAATTTGTTGCTGAAAATTCAACAAAGAGAGAAGCCATGATCTATTTCGAAAACAAGGGAACTGAAAAAATCCTTGCTTTGGAATACCAAAAGGCTATTGAAGAATTGGGTTTTAATGTGACCAATTTTCAACCAATAGATGGTAAAAGTGCACGTGCTGTATTGGCGAGGTTTTCGGATCAAGAGGAAAGTGTTTTGAATATTACGGACGAAGAGGCTCTTGAACTGTTAGAAGAAGGGAGATTGATCCGTGATAGACAAAAATTTGATGCGAGTGGCAACTTGATAACCAAAGAAGATGGTACCTCAGAGCTAGAATATTATGAAATGAATTTCACCTTTGATACAGATTCATTGGATCATATTTTCGCATCCACGCGCAGTAATCTTTTGGCGAATAACTTCGTTGGAGCCATCGAGTCGATTTCTGATACTGTACGGCTGATTGGACTAGGTGAGTGGCTGGATTTTGAGATGCTCGACTATCGCCAACTAGAAAGACTAAAAGTAAATCTCATCAATTCTCAATACGCCGATCGGTCGTCTGATTTTTTCATAGATGTAGAGGAGAGGTGCATTACTGAGTATCGAACAAAGCTCTCCATTTATCATATGCTGGGCTTTGAAAGTGTGTGGTGGGCGGGACAAATGATGCACAGATATGGCAAGTATTTTCAAAATGGTTTTTACAATGAGTCTGATTTTCCGAGTCTTTTTTATGGACATGCGTACGGCGAAGGAGTCAGAGATAATCAAATCGTACCCATAGTTCAATTTTCCGATAGGAAGCTCAAGGCAGTCAATTTAACACATGAATCAGACAAAGAGTAGTTCATTATTTCAGCAAGCAAAAGAGGCAATTCCCGGTGGTGTAAATTCGCCCGTAAGAGCCTTCAAGTCGGTTGGCGGGAATCCATTATTTATTGCGTCAGCGAAAGGCGCCTACATGACCGATGTGGATGACAATGAATACATTGACCTCATCAATTCATGGGGACCAATGATTCTGGGACACGCCAATCCGATTGTAGAGGATGCAATTATCAAGGCGGTGAAAACTTCTACCTCTTTTGGCGCACCAGGAGCATTGGAAGTTGAAATTGCCAAGTTGATTGTGGAAATGGTGCCCTCAATAGAGAAGGTTCGGATGGTCAATTCCGGAACAGAAGCGACTATGTCAGCCATTCGGGTAGCCCGTGGATTTACAGGGAAAGACAAGTTTATCAAATTTGAAGGATGCTATCACGGACATGGTGATTCGTTTCTTATAGCCGCAGGTAGTGGAGCAATGACCATGGGTACGCCGGATAGCCCGGGTGTGACAGAGGGCACAGCCAAAGATACGCTACTGGCAAAGTTCAATGACCTCTCGAGTGTGGAGGAAGTTGTGATTGAAAATGCAGGTGAGATTGCGGCACTAATTATTGAGCCGTTGGCAGGAAACATGGGATGCGTCCCACCTGATCTTGAGTTTCTGCAAGGCATCCGATCGATTTGTGACAAACACGAAATCGTCCTCATCTTCGATGAGGTAATGACCGGCTTTCGTTTGGCCAAAGGAGGCGCTCAAGAGCTGTATGGAGTAACTCCGGATCTCACTACACTGGGAAAAATAATTGGAGGAGGAATGCCTGTTGGAGCTTACGGTGGGAAGACTGAGATCATGGATTTCGTTTCTCCTCAGGGACCTGTGTATCAGGCAGGTACGCTCAGTGGAAATCCTGTGGCTATGGCGGCAGGTCTGGCTCAGCTCCACTATCTCAATGATCACCCAGAAGTGTATCGCCAATTGGAATCGACTACTGAAAAGATCACCAAGGGGCTGTCCGAGAACATGGGCGAAATGAATTTCTCAATCAACAGAACGGGTAGCATGTACAGCCTGTTCTTTTCTTCTGAGTCAATTACCGATTTTGATTCTGCCAAGACCTGCGATACAGAATTGTTCGGTAGGTATTTCAATGGCATGCTCCAACGAGGGATCTATTTGGCGCCATCACAATTTGAATCGCTCTTTATCTCCACGGCTATTGGAGATGCTGAAATCGAGAAAATCATTCGGGCGCATAAAGAGACGATCATAGCTATGAACGTATGATTCATCTCGAATTTGTAAATTCGCTCAAACTCATTTTGGTTTGAGAAAACTTCTTGTTTCATTCCTAATTATTTGCATTCTGGTAGGTGGCTATTTCGCCTATTATTTTTGGATGGCCTCACCGAAAGCGAAGGCTTGGGATTTCATTCCTAAAAATGCGGCAGGTGTGTTCGAGACCACTCGAACGCTGGCTACTTATGACTCGATCAAGAATTTGGATATTTGGAGTGCATTTGATCAGGCCTCTTTTTCAGAAAATATTGACAAAATTTTTTCGGAGTTAGATTCCGCGGTTAGTGGAGATTCATTTCGGGCGGTATTTGAAAATAGCCCCTCACTAGTTGCGTTTTTTCCGGTATCTGTCAGCGAAATGGATGCGCTGATTGTTACAGAGCTGACGTCTTCTACGCAGAGAAATTATCTAAAAGAATGTTTGAAATTTTATGCAGAATCTGGTTATCGATTTAAAAAACGTAGTTACAATGGTTTCACTATTGAAGAAATTTATAAGGAGTCGGGAGGAGATGTTTTCAGCTTCATACGGTTTCAGGATCATTTGATTTGTAGTTTCTCGCCTTTCCTCGTCGAGGATGCCATTCGTGCATTTAATGATCCTGAGAATCTTTCCTTTTCGGTGGGTTTCCAAGAGACCAAGTCGCTAACGCCACTGAATCAAGATGAAGGGAATTTGTATTTGAATATGTCCGAATTGAATTCTATACTCAATCTATTCACAGATACAGAGCAGGATGTAGTAGGGAAGTCTGCATTTCTGGATGTTGATTTTGAGCCATCTTTCTTAAGACTTACTGGATTCACTTTTCCTGAAAATGATCTTTTGTCTACTTTTTCTGATGGACCGGGCAGTTTCGATATACTTGATGTCGTACCAAACAATACCGCTCGTCTGGCACATTATTCTTTCAAGAATGCTGAAGCGTGGAGATCTGGCTTGATTGATTTCGATCAAGACATTGGCCTGGCAACTGACCACCTGAAGTCAAAATTCGATGTGGATGTTAATTTTCTTTTTGAACATATATTTCAGGAAGTGGCCGTTGCGGAGTTGGAAGTGGTCGGCTCGGAGAAGCCCGATCGGCTCGTTTTCTTTGATACAAAGAACGTAAATGAAGTGGAGATTTTTTTGAATCAGGCCGCAAAACGAATGGCTAGGGATTCGGTTTTTTCCGATCCAATGGGAACATACACCGTGCAGAAATTAGATAAAGAAATTTCCGCAGCTTTACTTGGGAAGCGAAGTGAACTGGTCGATGAATGTTATTATATAATTCATAGGAAATATGTGGTCATGTCCAATTCGCTGGAGCAGATTAAGCGCTTGATTGGGGCATTGGAAGCGGACAATACCTGGCGAAAATCGATCCAGATCAATGCCATGTTAGAACACACCAACGGAGAAGCAAACTACAGTGTCTTTGTGCAGGTACCAAGAAGTTGGAGACAGCTTATGAACTCGCTAAAGCCGAGTTGGAGGACATTTTTCAATGAGAATGAGGTGGGCTTAAAAAGCGTGGAATATTTAAATTTTCAGTTCAGTAAAACGGAGGATAAATTTTACACCAATGTACTTGCCTATCAACCTGAGCCTCCAAAACAACCCGCCAAAGTGAGCACATCCAAGCGAATTTCTTTGGCTTCAAAGGTGATCACCAAACCCTATTTGATCAGAAGCCATGTGAATAAGTCGCTGGAAATACTGGCCCAAGATTCTACTTTGCAGCTCTATCAAATTTCCTCCGATTTCGAAATCATCTGGGCAAACAAACTCAGGGAATCCATTGTCGGAGCTATAGTTCCTGTGGATTATTATAAGAATGGAAAGAAGCAATATGCATTCAGCACTGCATCTCAATTGCACATTATCGACCGCACTGGAATGTATCTTGACGGTTTCCCACAGACGATTCCGTCCCAAAATCCTATTCAACATTTCTCAGTAGTGGACTATGATGGCTCCAGGAACTATCGTTTTATGTTGACTGATTCTGAAGGGGACATTTACCTGCTCGATAAATCCGGAAACGCACTATCAGGGTGGGGGCCTAAGGAAACACGTTCTTTCATGTTCTTGGCCCCAAGACACATCCGAATTGCTGGAAAAGATGCGTTCATTGTTGTGGACAAAAAGGGGAACATAGACTTGATTAGCAGACGGGGAGCATCTTATCCGGGATTTCCATTGAACCTGAAAACTGCTGTGGGAAATGAGTATTTCACGAAAGCTACCGGATCATTTGAAACCTCAGAAATGACGATTCTGACGGATGAGGGAGAATTGATTAGACTGAATTTCGGTGGGCAGATTGTATTTCGAGAACAGCTTTTCAAACCAACAGCAGACAGCTCGTTTGAATTGGTACCGGATGTGATGAATAACACGTTTGTAATTGTTCGAAACTCAGAGGTACTTTGGGAGGTGCTGGATGCTACAGGAGTGAAGCTTTTTGAAAAATCGTACATAAAAAATGAAGAGAGAATTATTCAGTTTTATAGGTTCGGCGGAGGCAAGTCCTTGATTCTCCTGACGGATCCAGAAGAGAATTTTTTGACTATTTACAATTTGGAAGGGAAAGTGCTGACACAAAAACCCCTTCAATCTTCCACCAAAGTGAGCGTGCTATTTTCTGAGAATGATGGTAGGTACACACTTTATCTGGCACATGATTCTCTCATTGAGAAGGTCAGTTTGAAATAGTGCTTATTTTTGCAGCCAATCCAACAAATTTGGCCATTCGATGAGCGGATCAAATCCAGCTTTGTCGTCAATTAACACATTAAAATAAGGTTTCTTATCATAGAATCCCAATTCATCATTGGTTACCTCAGGGTTCTCATTTACGTAATCAAAATAGATTTTATTCTCTCTGAAAAGCTCCATGTACTGATCTGTGTCCTTTGGGTGAGAGCAGGTGTATAAAAACATGACCACATTCTCACGCCGACTGAGAAGCTGTAAGGCCTCTTTTGCGTCTGGATAAAAATCTGTCGGGATTTCGTCAGGCTTCCAATTGGGTTTAAGAATCGTGTCATGAATATCCAAAGCCCAATAAGTTTTAACCCATCCACGTTCGCTTGCGGTTTTGATTGCGTTATCTATTGCTTTGAGAATCATTTATACTCAAGATACAAATTGCTCGTTTCTTCTTTGAAATTTAGGTAGGGTTTTGAAAGATTCAATCGTTTAAGTGGAAAATAAAACAGTTTATAGGCCTAAAGAGGGCGTATGAACACGTATGAAAATCAATATACCCCGAACTAGGTATTGATTTTTGCGTAGAAGCTTACGAAATTGTCTCCTGAAAAAATAGCAGTATGAGGACCACCAAAGAAAAAAAGCAAATGATGACACAACGGAAACGATCTGACGAGTACATTAAGCGCACCACACACTTACTCCGTTTGGCGGAAGAGGAGCTGATCTCCTCTGATGGTCACTTAATCTCAATTAGAGGGTTAAGAAAACTACGCCACAAGGTTGACCAATTGCAACCAGCATGAAAAGACACGAATCAAAAGCCATCCCGGCAGTATTGCCGGGATGGCTTTTTTGTGTCTAAACTTCAACTGACTTCCAGTTCCCTTTCTTGAAAACCCAGATGGCAACAACTGCATAGATGGAATGTGCCAAAGCAATGGAGATAAATACGCCATTTCCTTCCCATCCCAAAGTGATCGCCATACCATAGGCCATCGGTAGTTGGATAAGCCAAAATACAACTATGCTTATATACATCGGTGTTTTCGTATCACCCGCTCCATTGAAAGCCTGACTGAGTACCATGCCGTACGCAAAAAAGATATAGCCAAAACAAATAATTCTCAAAGCATTGATCGCCGTTTCTAGGACTAGCCCTGTTTGGTTAAATATCGAGAGAACCTGTTCGGCGAAAATGGAGAAAAGTACAGCTACGGTCGTCAGGAAAATTGTGTTCCAAAGTGCCGTTTTCCAAACAGAATTTTCTGCTCTGTCTGGTCTTTTTGCACCCAGATTCTGACCAACCAGAGTAGCCGCAGCATTGGCCATCCCCCAAGAGGGGAGCAGGGTAAATACAATAACCCGAAAAGACATTTGATAGCCTGCTATCACATCTGTACCGAATTCCGCAACGATTCTCACCAAAAACAACCAACTCAAAGTTTCGACAATGAACTGCCCAATACTGCCCAAGGACACTTGGATGATCTCCTTAATCGTCTTGATTCGTACCACAAAATTCTCCCAACCAATACGGATGGTTGAGCTTCCTTTTGCTAAATGATACACTTGATACATCACCCCAATTGATCTGCCAGTAGTAGTGGCAATCGCTGCGCCTTCTATGCCAAATGCAGGGATTGGCCCAAGCCCAAAGATGAAGATTGGATCAAGTATCATATTCAACCCATTGGCAATCAGAAGCGATTTCATGGCGATCGACGCATCACCTGCTCCTCTAAAAACCCCATTAATCAGAAAGATCAGCAAGATGCTCAGATTGCCAGCGAACATGATTTTGGTATAACCCACGCCTTCACGAATGAGGTCAGGTGCGCCTCCCATGAGGGCTAGAATATTGTCAGAATATAAGAATGCAGGGATTCCTAATGCGATTCCAACTACGATGGCTAGAAGGATTGATTGGAAAGCAGCATTCGCAGCTTTCTTGAAATTCTTTTCACCGACCCGCCTGGCCACAATGGCCGTTGCAGCCATACTCAGTCCAATGGCCACCGAATAAACAATCATCAACGGTGATTCAGTGAGTGCCACAGTAGCCATGGCATTGACAGAAATTCGTGAAACGAAAATCATGTCGACAATGGCAAATAAAGCCTCACCGATCATTTCGATGATCATGGGTACAGACAGCAGAAAAATTGCACGATTGATACTTCCTGAGGTGAACTCTTTTGCTTCGCCTCTCAGGGATGTTCTAATTAATTGATATATGTTTTTAATAGATGCTTTCATTTTTGAAAAAGGTTAAAATCAATCAGACACGAGGTAAGATTAATCTTGAAAAAAAATTGAAAATTTAAGAGAACTACGGCTAGGAATTAGCCTCGGCTATTCGGCGCAATCTGAACGCTATCTGGACATCTATTTTCATAGGTGCGCAAGTTATTGAATTTTTTTACAATGCAGTTTTGTTCGTCTTCAGTGCAAAACTCCATGCTTCTGTTTTGTGGTCTCACTTCACCACACTTACCACTCGCTTACCTGACTGAGATTTTTGAATAACAAAATAGTGTCCTTTTTTCACTCCGGATGTATTCCATTGGATCGTGTGTTTTCCTGCCGATAATGTCCCGGAATATATTCGATGAACAATTCTTCCCTGTAGGTCCATCAAATCCATGGACAAGGGCTGTCCATCGGCCAGCAATTCAATGAATGCCTGATCGTTGAGTGGATTAGGGAATACGTTCAATTTGTTTTCGACAGGATTGGGTGTGCCAGTCACCAGAGATTCACCAATAATTTCAATTGTATCAAATGAGCCTAGCAAAACAGAGGCGACAGTCTCGCTTGAGACGCCAAACCACTGCTCCAGAATCGAGGCATACAATTGTCTAAAATCAAACTCATGAGTAAGATTATCTTCATAGGTCATGGAAGAATCGATCAATGGATTACTTCCGATCACACCACCTTTCACGGCATTGCCAAAGAAAAACATAGGAGCGGCCGAACCGTGATCCGTACCCAGACTGGCATTGGAAACGGGCCTTCGCCCAAATTCAGAAAACGTCATTCCAACTACACGATCATCCGTGCCGAGCAATTCTAAGTCTTTCATAAATGCAGATACGGCCTGATCCACTTGCGCCAATAAATTGGCATGATTTCCAATGGCGTGATTGCCTTCTACGACTTGACTCTCATGCGTATCAAACCCACCGATTTTCACCAAATACATGGGTGTGCTAAGCCCACCAGCAATCAGTCGAGAGACTATTTTTAATTGATCTGCAAGGTCGTTATCATCCTCCATTGGATAGGTAGCCAGATTATTGACTCTGCTGGCTGCTTCCTTGACTATCTCTCCGAATTGTTGGGATTGTTTGGCAATTAGCCGTATGTATTTGAGCTTGTCTCCGGCAGGAGTATCTGGAGCGGTTTGCTCCACATTATCTACGAGCTGATAAAATGAATCAGGATTTTGGATGACCATTCCCATTGAAGAAGCTGGCCCCTGAAGCAGGAGGGAGGCGCCAAACCCAAGCTCAATGGCCAACGGATCTGCGTCTGTCGGGTACTGATCAGGATATTCCGGATGTTTTTCACTAAGGTGTCTTCCAGCCCAGCCAGAGGTCACCAATTCGTCTGAAGATGAGCCACTCATCCAAATGTCTGTGGATCTGAAATGTGAATAATTGGGTTGGGGATAACCCACATTTTGTACCACCGCTAGTTTGCCTTCTGAGTACAGCGATTTAAAATTAGAGAGCGAGGGATGAAGGGCTACTTGGCTTTGCTGAAGATTCATAAGTGATTCTTCAGGAAGTACAACGTCAGGTCTTATATCATTCAATGCCGAAAGATGGTTCATTGGAATCACGGTATTTAGTCCATCATTCCCTCCTTCCAGATAGATCATTACAAGAACCCGATTAGAGTCGGAGGCCAGTTGCAACAGTTTTTTCATGCCCTGACCACTCGCTGAAAGGCCAACGCTGGAAAGGACTCCAGGCAATGCCATTGAATGACCAACATGTTTTAAAAATGAGCGTCTTTTCATGTGATTATAGATTGATTTGTTGTCTGCCACATGCCAACAAACGAGCAGGGAATCAAGATGAGAGTCTGCGCTTCTTTATTTTCTACATACGGGTATTGATTCATATCACATTAATTGAAATTCGCCCAATTGTAGCATGGATTGAAAAGTGGAGCGAAGGCGTGCTTCTACCACTTCTTTTTTCATAACGTCCTCCGGGTCACCAATGTAGTCGTACCAAGCCAATGTCCACTCGTTAGGGACTGGCGAGAGGATACTCTCCAAGTTGTCAATACCGGATTCGTCGAGCTGAAGTCCCAGCAAAAGCTCGGCAGTTTCGGCAATGACCACTCTTGGTAATGGAACTTCACTCACTTCCTCCACCACATCAATCAGACTGAATTCGGTCAGTTGAAGGTTGCCGAAAATAGTACCGTACTGTAGTAAATTATCCTGACGAGCTACTCTTGATTGTATGGAGTCCGATGTAATCCAAATTTTATCAAAAGCGGGCGTTTGATAATAGGCCTTCCAACCTGCCACACTCGGAGGGTCACCAATTTCCATCCCTCTTTCTGCAATATCCCAAACCATGTACACTTTTCTAAGCAATTGCTCATCGATACTTTCAGCGGCCAGACCCTTGGTGTGAATTTCTAATGATCGCCAGAGTCCAATTAAATGATCAACCGGATTTTTGATCGCAGCTCCTATATTCGCCATGTCGTAAAAGTGGGTACTTTTAAAAAGTGCGTTCAGAACCGGAGCAATGTCATAATTAGTGTCTCTGAAAATTTGGGCTAACGGAACAATCACATTGGCTTCTGCTGCGCTATCAATAGAGTGATACACAAAGAAATTATAAATTCGCCGACAGATATATAACCCCAATTCGTTGGTATCAAAAAACATGGTGAGCATCTCGTCCAATTCGTCAGCTCCCTGACTACCTGATTTTCCTGTGATCAGCGTGTCGCCATAAAATGACGAAAACTGCTTGTCGGTGGTGTCATGCCACGGTTCATAAAACAAAGAAATGGGTTCACTCTCCCCATAAATTGAGCTTCCATCCACCACCCAGCCAGTAAGTACTCTGGCGGCAGCTTGCACATCTCCTTCGGTGTAGCCAGAGCCAGTTCCCTTCCCGATACAAAAAAGCTCTTGAAGTTCGCGTCCATAATTCTCGTCTGGTGCATCTTTGTTGTTTCGTGTACCATTGAGGTATATGAGCATGCATGGATCAAGTGTCAATTTTTTTATTAGGTCTTTGTAATTGCCCAATGAATTGTCCAGAAGCATTTTCCAGTATCGATAAGACGTTTTCGCAAAAAAGACTCCCCACATTTGAGTGGGAAGCAGGTTGTGCCAAAAGAGAGCCAGCTTCTGATGGATTGTTGCCTCCTGATTAAGCATTTGATCAATGATCCAACTCTTCAAAGAGTAGATTCTCAACCCTTCTAATTCGTTGTTGTAAGGTGCGGTAATCCACGTTTCACCCTCATTTACGTCAGGGTCTGGCTCAGTGGCAAATGAATTGTAATCGTTGATCGGAGGTGCAGGTATCGGCGAGCTCTGCAAAATGGCATCCACGGCATCATTCATTGTCATCGTGGAGAACTGATCTAAATCAGTTTTCCGAAGGCCAAAGAGTGTTCGACGAAGTAGGTGTGCGGCTTGCGCTCGCCCCCAAGAGCCTGCATAAGGTTCTAATCCAGACGTGATAGAAGTTCGCTGATCCTCTCTCAAATTGAATACAGAATCAGCTTCCAAATCAACGGGAGCTACCTTCCGGTATTTTTCAATTTGTTTTTTGTAGTCTTTCGGGCGGAGATCACGAAATGGCTGAAACGTATTCATATTGAAAATTAGACAAATACAACGAGAAATACTCTCAAGTTAGGTGTGGATAAGAAATCATTTGGCGGCTTGTAGAAGTGGCAATAATTCGGTTACTTGTATGTCATAAATTTCATTTACTAACCTTAAACTATTAGAAATTATGAGTGAAAGTAGCAGAATTGGCTTTGGGTCTCGACTTGGAGCTGCGATAATTGATGCGATTTTAGCGATTGTTCTGGGAATGGGACTTGGTGCTGTCGGTGGTGCGGCCTTAGGCGGTATGATGGGAGCAGGGGATGGCGGAGGAGACCTGGGAATGGGTCTTGGAGCAATCGGAGGATTTCTTGCTGGTGCGATGGTGGGGATGCCTTTGGTCTATGTGGTTTTCATTCTGATGGAAGCTTTTATGGGACAAACACCAGGGAAAATGATCCTTGGTATTAAAATCAAAAATCAGGATGGCTCAAACGCCGGAACGGGTACTTTATTGATTCGTGCATTGATCAAGAATATTAACTGGGTAATGACCATTCTTTTCGCATTGACTTCTGTAGCCATTTTGGCTACTCTTGGTCAGTATATGGGGTTCGCCATTTTTATTGGATGTTTTTTCGTTTTGGGTGCCAAGAAGCAAGGATTTCATGATATGATTGGCAAGACCGCCGTTTTCAAAAAGTAGGACTATTACGTTCAAAAAAATACCTCTTTCCTGAATTTCTGGAGAGAGGTTTTTTTGTATTAATAAAGGTTAGAATAGCTCAGAATGGTCATTTTCGATAAATATTTTGTATTTTTCCGCTTATGCAGCTAGACTATAGTATGATGCTTGATAATGTCAAGAGGAGACGGTACGATGAGGCCATCAGAGATCATGTGCTATCTGCATCGTTTCATCATGAGAATTTAGCCAAGTCGGTAAGGTATGCACTAGAGAGCATGCGAGAGATTGATTCTGCGTATGCTTATAAAGTATATGCCAACGCAGGAAGGATAACCGAAACCATTGAGAAGGAATTGATCGACAGAGGAATCAATGCCGCCATTAGGTATCAGGGAGCGTTGCGAACCGAGACTCATATTCGGCTCTATGGAGAAGTGGATATGTTGTGCATATTGGACGATTCCGCAAGCCACAAGGATGTTTTTTCGTTGGGACAAATTATTCGTGACAACACCTCAAAGCAGAATCTCCAAAGCACCGATTATGGTGATGGCGTTCGAATCAGTCTGGTTACACAAAAGCCCGTATGTAAGATTAACCTTATTCCCTGTTCGTGGATTAACAATCCACAGTTTGCTGAGACAAGGAATGAAATATATCGAGCAATTGCTGTTTATAATTTCAGAGATAAAACGCGAAAAAAGCACCTGCCATTTTTGAATATGGCCAGGATCACCTCCAAGGACAATGCTACAAAAGGTAATTATAAGCGGCTCATTAGATTTTTCCGATCCTTATGTGTTGATGATTCTATCTCGCTGAATAACTATGAAATAGCTGGATTGCTCTATGGCTATGAAGATGAGAATTGGGTGACAGAAAATGAACAATATTTACGCTTGTTGCCTGGCCTAAAATCTCATTTGGATTCTGTTTTGAGCGACCGGGAAAGTTTTGAGCTTCTGTTGTCTCCGAGCGAAAAAGAACTGGTGTTTGGGAAGAATTCTGAAAAGATGGAGGCGGTCAAAAAGCTGACTGAGTCCCTTTCGGTTTTGATCACTGATCTCAAAGAAAACATGGGGGAGAATCTAGATGCAACCATTAATTATTCATCTGAGGACACCACTCACTCCGAGTCCGAATAGAGCAAAATCATATTTTACCGGATCTGCTGGATCAAAACGTTGAAGCTCTTTAGTCAGCTCCATTGTAGCAAGCCAATCGTTTTGTTTTCTGTTCAATAGCCCAAGCTTTCTGGCTACATTTCCAACATGTACATCTAGTGGACATAGCAGATTCGCAGGTTTTATCTGTTTCCAAATACCAAAATCCACTCCTCTGTCATCTTTCCGAACCATCCATCTGAGGAACATATTTATTCTTTTGCAAGAAGACTTTCGAGCTGGCGTGGGGATGTGTTTTCTTGTCCGGTTAGGCGCACTTGGATGATTGAAAAATTGCTCATGAAAATTAACCAGCCCGGATTCAGTAGATTGATTTGGTAGGAATAGGTCTTCCATCGAATTGTATTTTTGATAGTACAAGGAGAAGAATTCAAGGAAATAAAGTGCGTCTGTAGGCTGGAAGGTTCGATGAACAAATGAGGTGAACCTTTTCAAATCATTTTCAGTGCGGTTGACCACAAAGTCGTGCGGATCATCATCCATGAGATTTAGAAATTCCGTGGACTTGGAAATAATTGTTTTTCGCTGACCCCACGAGAAAACAGCAGCAAGTAGCCCGGCAATTTCAATGTCTTGCTTTTTTGAATAATTATGAGGTATGGAAATGGGATCGTTGACAATGAAATCCCTGCAATTGTATCGAACGACCTGCGTATCAAGAAATTCGTGGATTTCCTTATTCGTCATAGTAGCTGAGCTCTACCCGAGCACGTGCATCAAGGATTCCTAATCGTTTAAAGGAAATCGGAGTGAGCCGAATAAGTACGTCTTGATTCACCCCGGTAGAGGGCAATTGCCCAACAATGCGCACGTACACTTTCTTGTTATTCATCAGGTTTCGGATTTCCAGTAGCGTACCAGTGGGCAGCTCCTTGTGAAGTGCCAGGTACTTATCCGTATCCTCCGTATCATCTATTTGCATCGCGATTCCCTCAACTATATGTTTTCCAAAAACTTCTTTGGTGACCTCTGGTTCAACGGAGCGATCGTAAAGCCGATACCAAAGAATTTGGCCAATCTTGAGGTCATTGTTTTGCAGGTTATTCCAGTCCTTCAAGCTGTCCGTACTTACATTTCTTCTAACAGCTATTTGTTCCAGACTTTCACCCAATTGGATGTAATGTTTGAGTGCCCCCTTGAATGGTACGAGTGGTTGCTCGGCTTCCTTTGGCTGTTCTGTTGGAGAGGTGGTGGTCGCCTTGCCAATGGACAGCTTCTGACCGATTGTCAATGCAGGGCTTGTCATCCCGTTCCATTCCATGATCTGATCGGCACTTACTCCATACGTGCGTCCAATAGCAAATAGGGTTTCTCCTGCTTGTACCACGTGGGTGCTAGTTGTTTTTCCATTGGAGTTTCCCGAACTTTCTCCTATTCGTTCAAATGTCTGGGACACCTTGATAGGAATTTCGAGTAACTGACCACTTCTGATCGCGTTGTTTTTAATTCCGTTTTGCTCAATTAATTTCGAGACTTGAGCTTTGTATCTTCGGGCGATTCCGTAGAGTGTTTCTCCTGGGTCTACTTGATGAATCACTACTACTTTATCACCTCTTTTTTCTGTTCTCAATGAATCATATTCCACACCGAAAGTGAGAGTAGAAATCAACATCACAACAACTAGCCAGTTAAATCGCATAAATATTTAATTCGATATTTTCTTTTACAAAACACAGACGGTCTTTGAAAGTAAAGAAACTGCCGCCTGCAAAACCTCTCATTTTTTCATCCTGAACTTCATGAAGTACTTCCTTACCATTTTTTAAAACTAGGAGTTTCCGTTCAAATCCTTTCTCCTTTAGCAAATAATAACAAATAATAATTAGCTCATCTTGTTCTAAATACTCACACCCTAGAACCAACGGTTGATCAAGAAATTGTGCTACCATTTCAAAATTCTCACTTTCCGGAAGGTAAAGACTTGAATGATCGAGGTAGGGTTGGTTGATTGAATCAAGTTCCACCTCTTCAATCAACTGATCTGATTCAGGATCGTATCGAATGAAACTCACCATATCAGGATTTTGTTGATTCTTGAAATGTCTCAAGACGAGACTGGTCTCATCACATGCGGCCAGACTATGCCAAGGAGTGAGATTGCGTGCTTGTGCATCAGAAAGTAACTCACCAGTATTCAATTCGTAGATAGAGAACCAGGTGGTTTTGTCACTTCGCGATTCAATTGCCAATTGGCCATTTGGAGAAATTGCTGAATTGAAAAATACTCCTGGAAGTTGATTCGCACAAAGTTTTGATATTTGATTGGCCAAGCTGTCGTATTTTTGGTAAAAATAGGAATAAGAAAATGGAGGAGAGGAACAGATTTAAATTATTCATTTTGACTTTGCTTCTTGCATTGTTGGTGATCGGGCAGGAGGATGCCAAACCTGTGGTCTTTCATATGGTCGTGGAAGCTGAGATTGATCCCCGTACGAACAGATATACCGAACTCGGACTTGAAAAAGCCTCGGAGCTGGGAGTTGATTATGTAATTCTGGAGCTGGATACGTATGGAGGAGCATTGACCGATGCGGACGATATTAGAACCAGGCTACTGGAGTTTCCTATTCCAGTTTATACCTATATCAATAAGGATGCAGCGTCCGCTGGGGCATTGATTTCCATTGCAACAGATAGTATCTACATGGCCAAAGGATCGAGCATTGGAGCTGCAACTGTGGTTACTGGAGATGGTGAAGCAGCGCCAGATAAATATCAATCCTATATGCGCTCGATCATGCGTTCGACAGCTGAGGCTACTGGGAGAGACCCGAAGATCGCAGAGGGAATGGTGGATGAAGACATTGATGTGGACAGCATTGCTACAGAAGGGAAGGTGATCACTTTCTCTGTATCCGAAGCAATAAAATATGGTTTTTGTGAAGCAGAGGTGACTGGGATAGCCGACATCATGAAACGTTCGGGAGTTGAGGAGTATGAATTGATTAAATATGACTTAGGAGCTTCCGAGCGAATCATTGCTTTTTTTCTGAATCCGTTTGTGAGTGGCATCCTGATTATGATGATCATGGGAGGTATTTGGTTCGAGCTGCAAACGCCTGGTGTGGGATTTCCGATAGGGGCAGCTATTCTTGGCTTAATTCTGTATCTGGTTCCTCATTATATGAATGGATTGGCTGAGAATTGGGAGGTGGCTTTGTTCATAGTTGGCATAATTCTCATTGCTGTGGAGGTTTTCATAATTCCGGGTTTCGGAGTTGCAGGTGTGCTGGGAATTGGAGCGACAGTCGCGTCTTTGATTTTGATTATGTTGAACAACGACATGTTTGATTTTTCTTTTGTGAATTCGGCGGATGCTTTTGTCGCCATCATCACCACCTTCACAGCCATTCTTGGAGCATTTGCCTTGCTATTTATTCTTGGCGTTCGGATTAGTAATTCTAAAATATTTCGGCGAGTTGCTTTGGTAGATACTCAAGGAAAGGAGCAAGGGTTTACGTCGAGTGTTTATCAAAAAGAACACATGGTTGGAAAGCAGGGGAGATCCTATACGATTCTTCGCCCAAGTGGGAAAGTCATGATTGATGATCAATTGTATGACGCTTACACACGAGGGAATTACATCGGAGAAAATGAATCAATTGAGGTGATTTCGGATGAGGGCACTTCATTGAAGGTGAAAAAAAAGTAGAACTACTTACCTAATAATCCTAGTCTAGAATGAAAGTGCTGTTTGATTATTTTGAAGAAACAAAAAGGGTGCTGGGAAGCGAACATTCAGTTGGTTCTGATCAAATGCCATAGTTCCACTAATTATCTGTTTAGCAAGTCACCATTAACTTAATCAAATGAAAATAACAGGAATCATACCTTCACGATTCGCATCAACAAGATTTCCGGGGAAACCGCTGGCAGATATTGGAGGAAAACCAATGATTCAAAGAGTCTATGAACAAGCGTCGAAAGCTAGCTCTCTTGATCAAGTCATAGTAGCCACAGACGATCAGCGAATTATAGAGTGTGTGCTTGGTTTTGGCGGGAAAGTGATGATGACCAACGAATCGCATCGAAATGGAACTGAGCGTTGTGGAGAAGTAGCTAGTGAATATCCAGCGGATTATTACATCAACATCCAAGGAGATGAGCCATTCATTCATCCAGAACAGATTGACACACTTGCCGGTATTCTGGATGGAATCACTGAGTTGGGTACTTTGGTGAAAAAGGTACAAGATGCATCTTTACTTGATAATCCGAATGTGATGAAAGTAACTTTCAATGCAAAAGGTGAAGCACTTTACTTCAGTCGAAGCTGCATTCCATTCGTTCGAGATCATGAAGCTGCCGATTGGTTGGAACAGCACGATTTCTACAAACACATTGGCATTTATGCCTATCGTGCCGATATACTTGATGAGATTATAAAGTTAGAAGCAAGCTCACTTGAATTAGCCGAGAGTTTAGAACAGCTCAGGTGGTTGGAGAATGGATATAAGATCAAAGTGGCCAAAACCGAATATGAGTCCATGGGAATTGACACACCAGAGGATGTGCAAAATGCCGTAGCTCAAAATTTGAACTAACTAGGGTCTGCTGAGAAACTAAAACCAAGGCGAAATCTATAACTCCATATTACCAAGGGTAGATTTTTAGCGTATTGCTAATTTTAGGTGCACACAAAAATGACAATTGTACTAAAAATCCGTGCAAATTAGTGGTATGGATCGGCCTCATGAAAATGGCGTTAAGAAAATCCGCTACACTGCCGACAAAAATACACCATTGCCCGAGCA